>Ga0082335_1009486_pt1 | contig 10441 bp, 9 predicted proteins | sample Subgrocontami58m_FD_72375 | JGI IMG/M metagenome (GOLD analysis project Ga0082335, IMG submission 72375) | Subsurface groundwater microbial communities from S. Glens Falls, New York, USA - GMW37 contaminated, 5.8 m (SPADES assembly) (version 2) ... | reverse complement strand
AGCTCGGGACTGTCGTGCCGGCCCTCGCCCTGGTACGGCCGCGGGAACCAGAGCGGCCCGTCCATGCCGTCCTTGCGCGCGCGCTCGTTCCAGGCGAAGCAGCGGTACAGGATCACGCGAACGCGTCGGAGCGCTCTGCACGGATCGCCCGCATGAGCTCCTCGGTGCGTCCCGCGCGCACGAGGTCGATCGGCCGCCGGTCGTCGAGCAGCGGATTGAGCCCGAAGAGCCACGCGAGAGCCGCTTCCTTCTCGTACAGCCGCAGGAGGCTCGACCACACGAGCTCGAGCAGGTCGACCTTCTCCGCGTTCAGCGGGTCAATGCCCGCGCCGCGCAGCCAGCGCGTGACCTGTGAGCGGCTGACGCCGAGCATGTCGGCGAGCTGCGCCGCGGAACGGAAGTCCGCCCGCAGCGCCTCGACCTTCCGTGCGGTCGCGACGGGCATGTTTCTCAGTCTAGCGCAACACTTTCTGTTGCGTCACACCCCGGCAGTTCTGACAGCTGGGACCTGGTTGAAACCAGGTCCCAGCTGTGGCGGCGACGGTGAAAGCCGAGCAGCCGAACGTAGGTCCAGACCGTGCCGTATGTGTGCCGGGCGGCTTGGTCATGCGGAATCGTCGGACGCACGAGCGCCGGCGAGGCGAAGCTCGGACCTGGTTCGAACCAGGTCCCAGATGTCTGCTGGTTCTAGGTCTCGCCGAGGTAGGTCTTGCGCACCTCGGGGTTCTTCGCCAGCGCCTTCGCGTCGTCGGCCAGCGCGATATGGCCCGTCTCGAGGACGTAGCCGCGGTTTGCGACGTCGAGAGCCATCAGCGCGTTCTGCTCGACGAGCAGGATCGAGGTGCCCTGCTTGTTCACCTCGACGATCGTCTCGAAGATGCGCTGCACGAAGATCGGCGCGAGCCCCATCGACGGCTCGTCGAGCATCAGCAGGGTCGGCCGCGCCATCAGCGCCCGCCCAATCGCACACATCTGCTGCTCGCCGCCCGACATCGTCCCGGCCTTCTGGGTTCGGCGCTCGGCGAGGCGGGGAAACAGCTCGAAGACGCGGTCCATGTCCTCTTTCATGCCGCTCTTGTCGCGCCGCTGGAATGCGCCCATCTCGAGGTTCTCCGTCACCGTCATGCGGGGGAAGAGCTTTCTGCCCTCCGGCGACTGCGCGATGCCCATGCGCACGATGTCGTGCGGCGCGTCGTTCGTGATGTTCTTGCCGTTGAACTCGATCGTGCCGCGGCGCGGATGATTGAGCCCGTTGATCGAGCGCAGGGTCGTGGACTTCCCGGCGCCGTTCGCGCCGATCAGCGTCACGATCTCTCCCTCGCGCACCTCGATCGAAATGCCCTTGAGCGCCTGGATCGAGCCGTAGAAAGTCTGGACGTTCTCCAGCCGCAGCAGCGTCTTCGGCGTCGCGCTCACGAGCTCACCGCCGCCGCGCCGAGGTACGCCTCGATCACGCGTTCGTTCTTCTGGATCTCCTGTGGCGTGCCCTCGGCGATCTTCTCGCCGTAGTCGAGCACGGTGACGCGGTCCGAGATCTCCATCACGACGCGCATGTCGTGCTCGATCAGCAGCACGGAGAGCTGCTGCTCCTCACGCAAGCGGCCCACGAACTTCGTGAAGTCCCCGGTCTCCTGGGGGTTCATCCCTGCCGTCGGCTCGTCGAGGAGCAGGAGCTTCGGCTGCGTCGCGAGCGCACGCGCCACCTCGAGCCGGCGCTGGTCGCCGTACGAGAGGTTTCTCCCGATCACGTCGTCCCGCCGCCGCAGGCCGGAGAACTCGAGTAGCTCGCGCGCACGTTCGCGCGCCTCCGCCTCTTCGCGCTTCACGCGCGGAGTCCGCAGAAGCGCCTCGAAGAGGTTGCCCTTCAGGCGCACGTGCATGCCGACGAGCACGTTCTCGAGCGCTGTCATGTTCTGGAAGAGACGGATGTTCTGGAACGTGCGCCCGATCCCGCGCTGCGTGAACGCGTGCGGCGGCTTGCTCGTCATGTCCTCGCCGGCGAAGATCACGCGGCCCTCGGTCGGCTTGTAGACGCCCGTGAGCATGTTGAAGAACGTCGTCTTGCCCGCGCCGTTCGGGCCGATGAGGCTGACGATCGCGTTCGTGGGCACCGTGAAGTCCACGTCGTCGACGGCGACGAGGCCGCCGAACTCCTTCCGGAGACGATCGGTCTGGAGCAGCAGGTCGCTCATTCGGTGACCACGTCGTAGAGCGGTTCGTCGTGTACGCCCTCGTGGAGCTCCGCCGCGCGCCGCTGGCTCGGGATCAGCCCTTCCGGCCGGAACAGCATCGTCACCACAAGGATCACGCCGAAGATCCCGAACTCGTAGAGCGGCACATCGATATGCGTGTGGAAGTGGCCGTTGATCCAGGCGCCGACGTTCGCGAGACCTTCGCGGTCGAGGTACGAGAGGAAGCAGGCCCCGAAGATCACGCCCCAGATGTTCCCCATCCCGCCGAGGATGACCATGCAGAGGATGAAGACCGAGATGTTGAAGAAGAAGTCGTCCGGGAACGCACCGCTCTTGTAGCTCGCGTAGTACGCGCCGGCGACACCCCCGAAGAACGCGCCCGTCGCGTACGCCCAGGTCTTCGTCCGCATCAGCGGCACGCCCATGGCGGCTGCTGCGACCTCGTCCTCGCGGATCGCGACCCAGGCGCGCCCGAGCCGCGAGTCGCGCAGCCGCGCGCTCGTGAAGATCGTCAGGAGCACGAGCACGAGCGACGTCCAGAAGAAGAGGTTGTCGAAGTTCGCCGCGTTCAGGTAGTTGCTCGGCAGGTGCAGATGCTGGTCGAGCCAGTTCCCGAAGCCGGGCCCGTCGATCGGCGTGATCCCGCCCGTCCCGTTCGTGAGGTTGAAGCCGAACAGGTTGTTCCCGTTGCGCGCGATCTGCGGCATGATCTCGCCGAAACCGAGCGTCACGATCGCGAGATAGTCGCCGCGCAATCGCAGCGTCGGCAGACCGATGATCACGCCGACGATCGCCGTCGCGATCCCAGCCATCGGCAGGACGAGCCAGATCGAGAAGTGCAGGCCGGTTGCGCCAGGATAGAGGCCGACCGCGCCGAGGTTGACGTTCCGGTTCGCGAACTGTGAGGAGGCGAACCAGCCGGCCATGTACGCGCCCATCGCGTAGAACGCGACGTAGCCGAGATCGAGCAGCCCTGCATAGCCGACGACGAAGTTCAGGCCGAGGGCCATCATCGTGAAGATCATCATCACGACCATCGTGCTCATGGCCGGGAACGGGCCGAAGATCGGCACCTGGGGCATCGAGCCGAGGTAGTAGGGGTACGCGATCGCGAGCCCGAGCACCGCGACGGGCGTGATCCACTTGCCGACGAGAACGCCACGAATCGTCAGGTTCTCGTAGCGCGGCACGACGAGCAGCAGCACGACCACTGCGACCGCGAGCGCCGACGTCTTCCAGACGCCGAACAGCGCGACGAGCACGAGCGCGATCGCGACCCAGATCGCCGCCTTGACGGCGCGCCGCGCCGGCCGCGGCAGCGCGAGCCAGCGCTCACGAGGCAGCCCCACGGCGCCGAGCGCGGCCCACCAGCCGCCGGAGATCGCGCCCGCGATGCGGCGGCGCACTCAGACTCCTTCCGGCGTCCGCTCGCCGAGGAGGCCCTCGGGGCGGAAGACGAGGATCAGGATGAGGATCGTGAAGACGAGCGACTGCGTCCAGTCGCTCCCGGGGGAGTGCCAGCGCAGACCTTCGTTGAACGCCTGGATGAAGCCGATGCACAGCGCGCCGAGCACGGCGCCGGGGAGGTTTCCGATGCCGCCGAGCACGGCAGCCGTGAAGGCGATCAGCCCGAGCTGGAAGCCCGTGTCGTAGCGCACCTCGCTGAAGTAGAGGGCGTACAGCAGACCGGCCGCCCCCGCGAGCGCGCCGGCGATGAGGAACGTGAACGAGATCGTCCGGTTGACGTTGATGCCCATCATCGCGGCCGCGTCCCGGTCCTGTGCGGTCGCGCGCATCGCCTTTCCTTGCCGCGTGTGCTGGACGAGCCACACCAGCGCCACGAGCACCGGGATCGTGATCAGGACGATGATGAACTTCTCCCACGTATACGTGACGCCGGCGAACGAGAAGACGGCGCCCGTCGGAAGGATGTGCGGCACGGACGTGTAGCTCGGCCCCTTCCAGCCGATTGCGACGTTCTCGAGGATGAACGACATCCCGATCGCGGTGATGAGCGGCGCCAGCCGGGATGCACCGCGCAGCCGCCGGTACGCGATGGCCTCGACCGCGACGTTGATGATCCCGCACGCGGCCATCGCGACCGCGAGCGAGGCGAGGATTGCGGCCACGAGGATGCCGGCCGACGGGTTTGCGCTCAGATGGAACGCGGAGATGATCATCGTCCCCGAGAACAGACCGCCGAGCATGAAGACGTCGCCGTGGGCGAAGTTGATCAGCTCGAGGATCCCGTAGACGAGCGTGTAGCCGAGCGCGACGAGTGCGTAGACGGCCCCGTTGGTCAGCCCGATGAACGAGATCGTGAAGAAGTAGGACGGGCTCTTCACGAAGTTGACCGCGAGCCACAGCACGAGCATTCCGACAAGGAACGTCGCGAGCGCCGGCATCACGTAGGAACCGACCGATCGTCTCGGTCTGGTGCGTCGTTCGGTTTGAGCGTTGGTGGCCACAGTCGGTTGTGCGGAGACGAACGCCGGGGGAGGCGATGCCTCCCCCGGCGTGATGCGTCGTGCGTGTCCCCTTATTACCCGGTCAGGCTCGCGGTGGGAACGAGCGTCTTGATCGGATTGAGGTTCTTGCCGGCCTGCTTGTAGATCGTGATCGGCTGCAGGTCGGTGTCACCTGTCGCGTTGATCGTGAAGTTGCCGAGGATCCCGTTCGTGATGTGGAGCCCGAACAGGCCCGCCGTGGTCTTGGCACGATCGCCGCCGCCCCGGGCCACGGCCTGGAGCATGACGAGCATCGCCTGCGCACCGTAGGCGGCGTACGGGTTCGGCGTGGTGCCGACCTGCTTGCCGAAGCTCGTGACGAAGGTCTTGCCTGCGCCCGTGAGCCCGCTCGGCGGCATGCCGGCGACGCTGATGTACGCGCCGTTGGCGACCGCACCGTTCGCTCCCGGGTCACTGAACCCGTCCGGCATCTGGAGCTTGATCCCAGGATTGACCGACTTGATGTCCTGCATCAGCTTGGCGCCGTTGTTGCACGCGATGCCGCCGAGGAAGACCGCCTGCGCACCCGATGCCTTGATCGAGTTGGCGAGCGCCTCGTAGCTCGACTGTTTCGCATCCCAGCCCTGGAAGCCGACGACGTTCAGGCCGAGCTTCTTCGCCGCGGAGCGGTAGGTGCTCGCAACGCCGAAGCCGTAGGTCTGCTTGTCGTTCAGCACGAAGACCTTCTTGAGCCCGAGGGACTGCGTCCACAGAGCATCCGCCGGGCCCTGGATGTCGTCGGTGGCGACAACACGGGCGTAGTTGCGGGTGCCGGTCGGGTAGTACTTGTTCGGCTCACCCGGGTCCCACTTCTTCGTGAGGCCGGGGTTCGTGTTCGCCGGGCTCACCATGCCGAGATGGACTCGGTTGAGGATCGGCACGATGATCTTTGCGCAACCGGAGTTGAACGTTCCGATGACGCCGATCACCGACTTGTTCGAGGCGTAGAGGCGCGCGTTCGTTGCGCACTTCCCCGTGTCCCAGCCGCCGGTCTGCGCGGTGGAGTCGTCACAGGACTGGTAGCCGATCTTGTACGGGCCGGCCTTCCATCCCTGCTGCGCGAGCGCCCAGATCATCGCACGGGAGATCTGCACGGTCTGATGCCGAATCGCGCCCTGCAACGGCAGGTCCGACGGGATGATGAAGTCCGGTGTTCCGGACCCCTTGTAGACGATGGGGCCGCACGACGACGACGGGAGCGCAGTGACGCTCGTCGCACTCCGCGCGCTGCCCGTATAGCCGGCGGCGATTGCTGCGACCACGACGGCCGCACCCACCAACGCCAGCAGCGAGAACCTTCTACTCACAGTCCCTCCTCCAATAACCCGTTTCCGTTGTCCGCAGGAACTCAGGTCCAGCGAAGGGGGGAGTATTCCTCGGTCGCCTCGCGGTTGCAATAGGCGCGGCTCTTTCTTCGCAATCGCACGCGAGCTCGCACGCCGGTGCGACTACCATTGCGCAAGGCCGAAGTGGCGGAACTGGCAGACGCGCCGGACTCAAAATCCGGTTCCCCTAGGGGAGTGTGGGTTCGATTCCCACCTTCGGCATCACACCGGCGAGCGGATCGTGCTCCAGGAAACGTCGTGCGGTCCTAACGATCGTTCGGACCCGCGCAGCGGAAGCCGTGACGTGCGGCTCGTCGACTACTTGCCGAGCTGCGTCTGGATGCACTGCCTCACGAGCTCGACCGTCTTCAGGCGCTTCGCGTTGCAGGCCGCGACCGCGGCGAGCCACCTTGGGCACGCCGTCAGCGCGAGGAGCGCACAACTCGGCCCGCCCCGCGGCCGGAGTTGCTTGACTTAGAGCGTGGCGAAGACGATCGGGATCCTCACGGGCGGCGGAGACTGCCCCGGGCTGAATGCCGTGATCCGCGCAGTCGTGCGCGCGTCCGACGCCGAGGGCTGGGACTGCGTCGGGGTGCTCGAAGGCTGGCGGGGCCTCCTCGAGAGCCGCTTCGTCGATCTCGGCCCCCGTCAGGTCTCGGGGATCCTGCCGCGCGGCGGCACGATCATCGGCACGAGCCGCACGAACCCGTTCACGATGGACGGCGGCGTCGAGAAGGTGCTCCAGAACTTCAAGGACCGCGGCTTCGACGCGCTGATCGCGATCGGCGGGGAGGACACGCTCGGCGTCGCGTCCAAGCTCTTCAGCGAGCATCAGCTCCCGGTCGTCGGGGTGCCGAAGACGATCGACAACGACCTTTCGGGCACCGACTACACGTTCGGCTTCGACACGGCGGTGACCATCGCCACCGAGGCGATCGACCGTCTGCACACGACGGCGGAGTCGCACAACCGCGTCATGGTCGTCGAGGTGATGGGACGCCACGCGGGCTGGATCGCGGTGATGAGCGGGATCGCGGGCGGCGCCGACGTGATCCTCATCCCCGAGCACCCGATGACCGTCGAGGCGGCCTGCGAGGAGGTCCGCCGCCGCCATGCGCGCGGCAAGAACTTCTCGATCGTCGTCGTCAGCGAGGGCTACGAGCTCACGTATGCGAGCGGCGAGAGCCGCGTCGTCGGCGGCGAGGCGCGGGCCACCGACCAGTTCGGCCACGTGGCCCTCGGCGGCGTCGGCGAGATCCTCGGCTACGAGATCGAGCAGCGCACCGGCTTCGAGACGCGCGTCACGGTGCTCGGACACGTCCAGCGCGGCGGCTCCCCCACGCCGCGCGACCGCGTGCTCGCGACGCGGTTCGGGCTGAAGGCCGCAGAGCTCGCGCACGCGGGGCAGTTCGGCCAGATGGCGGCGCTCCGCGGCGACGACGTGATCGCGGTGTCGCTCGAAGAGGCGACGGCGCAGCTGAAGACCGTGCCGCCCGCGTGGTACGCGGTCGCCCAGGCGTTCTTCGGCTAGGTCTTCGCGCCTTGCGCCTCGCGGCGATCGACCTCGACGGAACGCTGCTCCGCAGCGACGGCACGATCTCGCAACGCACCCGGGCGGCCATCCGGGCGGTGCGCGACAGCGGCATCGTCGTCGTGATCGTGACCGCGCGCGGGCCGGCGAGCGTCACCGAGCTTGCCCGCGACGCGGGGATCGGAGGCTCGGCGATCTGCAGCAACGGTGGCCTGATCGTCGACCTCGCCTCCGGCGCGGTGATCCGCCAGCGCCTGCTCGAGACCGAGGCGGCGATCCAGCTCGTCCGCGGGCTCCGCGAGCGCCTCCCCGGCATCCTCTTCGCCGTCGAGCACGAGGCCTTCGCGCACGAGCCCGGGTTCTCCGCCTGGAACTGGGAGCCGCCCGCCGGAACCCGGGTCGCCGACGCGCTCGAGCTGCTCGCCGACCCGGCGACCAAGCTCATCCTCCGCCATGCCGGCCATGAGGTCGAGGCGGTCGCTGCGGTCGCGCGTGACCTGGCGGGCGACGGCGCGACGGTCGTCCAGTCGGGCGGCGACGCCGTCGAGGTGACGGCGGCCGGCGTCAACAAGGCGGCCGGCCTCGCGGAGGTCGCGGCTGAGCTCGGGATCGACGCGGCGGACGTGATCGCATTCGGCGACTACCCCAACGACGTGCCGATGCTCGCCTGGGCCGGGCGCGGCGTCGCCGTGGCGAATGCGCACGCCGAGGTGCTCGCGGTCGCCGACGAGGTGACTGCGTCGAACGACGAAGACGGCGTGGCGATCGTGCTCGAGCAGCTCACCGGGCGCGGAGCCTGAGCCGGGGCGGAATCAGAGCGAACGGTAGGAGACCGTCTCGCGCTGCCCGCTCTGCGCGGAGCGCACGATCGCGTCTCCCACCTCCGAGGCGCGGTAGCCGTCCTCGAACGTCGCCCCGTAGGGGGCGACGTCACCGTCCGAGGCGATCGCCTGCAGCAGGTGGTGCAGCTCGTGCACGAACGTGTCGCCCCAGCCGATGATGTGGCCGGGCGGCCACCAGTGCTCCCAGAACGGGTGGTCGGCCTCGCTGACGAGAACGGTCTTGAAGCCGCGCGCGCGGTCGCCGTCGGCGCGGAACACCTGCAGCTCGTTCAGGCGCTCCATGTCGAAGGCGAGCGATCCCTTCGAACCGTTGATCTCCCACTGAAGGGCGTTGCGACGGCCGAGCGCGAACCGCGTCGACTCGATCGTGCCGACGGCGCCGTTCTCGAACTCGACCGCGGCCTCGATGGCGTCGTCGACCTTCCGCCCCGGCAGGAACGTCTTGACGAGCCCGGAGACCGTGGCGATCTCGCCGTTCAGGAACCGCGCGAGGTCGATCACGTGCGTGCCGAGGTCGCCGAGCGCACCGGAGCCCGCCGCATCCGGGTCGAAACGCCACGTGTCGAGGGTCGGGTCGTCCGCCCAGTCCTGGAGATAGCGGCCGCGGAAGTGCCGGATCTCCCCCAGCTCGCCGGCCTCGATCATCTCCCGCGCCAGGCGGACCGCCGGCACGAAGCGGTAGTTGAAGCCACAGAGGTGCTTGACGCCCGTCGCCGCGACGCGGCGCCAGATGTCGTAGCTCTCGGCGGCGTCGCGCCCGAGCGGCTTCTCGCAGATCACGTGCTTACCTGCTTCGGCCGCAGCGATCGTCGGCTCACCGTGCAGCGAGTTGGGACCACCGTTGTCGAAGAGGCCGATCCGGTCATCGGCGACGAGGTCGCGCCAGTCGTCCGTCGCATACTCGTAGCCGTAGCGCTTCGCCGCCGCGCCGACCGCTTCCTCGTTTCGGCCCGCGATGCCGACGAGCCGCGGCTCGAGCGGTGGCGGCCACGTGATGTACGCGATCTTCTTGAACGCGTTCGAGTGCGCCTTGCCCATGAACGCGTAGCCCAGCATGCCTACGCCGATCTCCGTCATCTGGGAGCGATACTACGCATGTCCGTTCGTTCAAGCGCGAAGGAGTCCAGGTGGCGCACGCAGTCAAGTGGGGCATCGTCTCGACCGCCGACATCAACCGGAAGGTGATCCCCGGCGCGCACGCGTCTCCGAAGGTCGAGCTCGTCGCGGTCGCGAGCCGCGACCAGGCGCGTGCCGACGCGTACGCGAAGACGTGGGAGATCGAGCGCGCGTACGGCTCCTATGAAGCGCTGCTCGCTGACCCGGAGATCGAGGCGGTCTACATCTCGCTTCCGAACACGCTCCACTGCGACTGGTCGATCAAGGCGATGGAGGCGGGCAAGCACGTGCTCTGCGAGAAGCCGCTCTCGCGCCACCCGGCCGAGGTAGAAGCCGCATTCGATGCTGCCGACCGCACGGGCAGGCTGCTGAGCGAGGCGTTCATGTACCGCCACAACCCGCAGACGAAGCGTGCGAAGGAGCTCGTCGACGAGGGGGCGATCGGCGAGCTGCGGCTCGTCCGCTCCGCCTTCAGCTACTCGCTCTACGACGAGGGCAACATCCGCCTGCGCACGGACCTCGAGGGCGGCGCGTTGATGGACGTCGGCTGTTACACCGTCAGCGGGTCGCGCCTGTTCGGCGGCGAGCCCGAGCGGGCGTACGGGGAGGCCTGGTTCGGGCCGTCCGGCACCGACTGGGTCTTCGGCGGAACGCTCCGCTTCCCCGGAGACGTGATCGCGCTCTTCGACTGCGGCACCGCGATGCCGGAGCGCGACGAGCTGGAGGCGATCGGCAGCGAGGGCTCGCTCTTCCTCGACGACCCCTGGCACTGCACCGTGCCGGTGATCGAGCTCCGCCGCGACGGGAAGGTCGAGCGGATCGAGCTCGAGCCCGTCGACTCGTACCGGCTCGAGCTCGAGAACCTGAGCGACGCGATCCGCGGCGAGGGAGAGCTGCTCCTCGGCCGCGACGACGCGGTCGGGCAGGC
>Ga0082335_1009484_pt1 | contig 10443 bp, 6 predicted proteins | sample Subgrocontami58m_FD_72375 | JGI IMG/M metagenome (GOLD analysis project Ga0082335, IMG submission 72375) | Subsurface groundwater microbial communities from S. Glens Falls, New York, USA - GMW37 contaminated, 5.8 m (SPADES assembly) (version 2) ... | reverse complement strand
CGGGGATGGCGATCCAGATGTTCGCCGAGAGCGCGATGCCGCCCGCGAACGGAGGCGACCCGACCGCCGAGGTGCTCGCGGGGCGGCCGCTGGAGGGGACACCCGCGGAGCAGCGCTACCTCGTGATCGCGTTCGAGCGCGTGTTCGATGCGCACCAGGCGGCGACACGCGAGGAGCTGAAGCAGTACGCCGAGGCGTTCACCCCCCAGGACCGCGGGTTCCAGGGAGAGGGGTACTTCCTCGGGGTGTACGAGAGGTACCTCCACTTCTGCGCGAACGTGATGATCCGCCAGGTCATGAGGGTCCCGGGTCCGTACTTCCCAGGGGCGAAGAAGGAGACTGAGGGGAAACACTGAACGAGGCGTCGTTCAGAACGGGGTCACAGATTCTCCCCGTTCGTAATCGTAGTCGTAATCGTTCAGGCCAAAACGATTACGACTACGATTACGAGGCCCGTGAATCGGTGTCACCGAGAAACGCCATCGGGTGAACCACGCCCTGAACGAGGGCCGGCACGTCGGCCCCTGTCGTGCTCGTCCTCGTACTCGAACGCGCGTCGAGTACAAGCACGGCCTGAAACGGACGCGGCCCAAGAAACCGGCGATGTAGGACGCACGTCCCGATGAACATCCTCGACTCCGTCGCGCAGTTCCTGGATCGCCTGCGTATCCAGCGGAACGTCTCGAAGCACACGCTGCGCGCCTACCAGGGGGACCTCGCGCGGTTCGCCGCCTTCGCGGAGCAGCAGAGCGTCCTCGACCCCGCCCTGGTGAACCCGATCCTCCTGCGTCGCTACCTGGGGAAGCTGCGGGAGGACGGGTACGAGCGGACGACGATCGCGCGCCGGATGGCCGCGGTAAGGAGCCTCTACCGCCAGCTCGTGCGGGACGGGGTGATGGAGACGAACCCCGCGGCGGTCCTCCGGAACCCGCGCGTCGAGCGGAAGCTGCCGTCATGCCTCACGGAGGAGGAGGTCCGCCTGCTCCTCGCGGCGCCCGAGGGGGCGGGGACGGCGGCGCGGAGGGACCGCGCGATCCTCGAGGTGCTCTACAGCACGGGGATTCGCGTCAGCGAGCTGGTCGGGCTGGACCTCGGACACATGCGGATCGCGGAGGGGTTCGCCCAGGTGCGGGGGAAGGGGGCGAAGGAGCGGATCGCGATGCTGGGGAAGCCGGCGGTGGAGGCGGTCGCGGCCTACGTCATGGCGAGGGGACTCGCGATCGACGGCGGGATGGGCGAGGCGCCGGTCTTCGTGAACCGCTCGGGGAGCAGGCTGACGGACCGGACGGTCAGGAGGATCCTGGGGAAGTACATCCGCAAGGTCGGCCTCGCGAAGCGCGTCACGCCGCACACGTTTCGGCACAGCTTCGCGACGCACCTCCTCGACCGCGGGGCGGACCTGCGCTCGGTGCAGGAGCTCCTGGGGCACGAGAACATCGCGACCACGCAGATCTACACGCACCTTACCACGGCGAGGATGAGAGAGGTGTACGACCGCACGCATCCGAGGGCGTAGGGGATCGGCGTCCGCCGAACTCCAACTTCAAGCCCCAACTCCAACGAACTCCAACTCGAATTCAAACTCCAACCACGCCGCGCCAAGGGCTTTGAGTTGGAATTGGACTTGGAGTTCGTTGGAATTGGGACTTGAAGTTGGAGTTCGGCGAACGCCGATCCCCTACTCGAGATGCCTCCTCGCGCGCTTCTGGAAGTTGTCGACCATGTTCCCGAGCACGGCCGTCACGTAGAACGCGTTCGCGCAGAAGATGATGAATCCCAGGATCGGCACCCCCAGCACCACGCCGAACAGCATGTTCGACCCGCCCGTGGCGCTCGCGAGCATGTCCCTCTTGTCGAAGAACAGGAACCACAGGAAGGGGATCGGGTCGATCGGGATCAGGATGAAGCACCACGGGAACAGCACGGCGATGAAGATCACGCAGTTCAGCAGGATCGCGAGGATCACCGCCCGCACCGTGTTCGGCGCCGAGAGGCTCACGTACAGCGCGTGCGCGATGTTGCACGCCAGGATCGCCGGCGTCAGCAGGATCACGGCGCCCGCCAGGGCCCAGTGCAGCCACCCCGCGGCCGCCGCGAACAGCACGTGCAGCGCGAGAGGGACCAGGAACAGCATGCACCCGAAGAACAGCCCCAGGAATTTCCCGTTCACGTAGCTCTGCGGGAACATCGGCGTCGTCAGCAGCACGTCGAGCGCGTGCGACTCCCTCTCCGCCGCGATCGTCCCCGCGCCGAGCACCGTCGCGATCATCACGAGGAAGACGATCTGCACGAAGACGTACGTCTCCGGGAACCCCGTGGTCGGCCCGCTGACCGGCGCAGGGGCCGGCGCCGGCGCCCACGGCGGCGCCGGGGCGGTGTTGGGCCCCATCGGCCCCATCCCGGACCCCCGACTCGGCTGGGCCGCCACCGGGGTCGCCTTCGGAGGCCTCCCCGTCAGCTCCTCGCGGAACACGATGTCGCAGACGATCAGCGCCGCCGCGTAGGCGAGCATCATCAGGAAGAGGTACCGGAACTTCGCGAGCGGCTTTGCGTTCAGCTCCCGCCACGTGAACGGGTTGATGTACTTCCGCCCCTCGCTCTGGAAGAAGATTCCCTTCTTCGGCAGGAAACGATCGATGAACGGGTCGGTCTTCTCGAAGAGGGTGCGGATCATCCCTCCGAGGTCCGCCTCCGCGAACCTCTGCAGCCCCGCGATCGCCAACGAGACGAACGCCACCGACATCGCCGCCGCGGAGGCGAGCGGGATCAGCGCCACGTGCGCCCCCGGTTTCACCGTCCCCGCGGGGTCCAGGAGCTGGTCGAGGCAGTAGACGGGGCTCAGGTAGAGCAGCTCCCCCATCTTCGGGAAGACCGACGGGAAGAAGAGGTAGACCGCCGTCGCCACGTAGCTGAGGATGATCGCCGTCCCGCCGTTGCGGAGCACGACGGAGAAGAACATCCCCGCCGACGCCGAGAAGAGCGCGACCGCGGTCATGACGAGGTAGACCTGCACGTACTCCGCCGTCGAGACGCCGCCGAAGAGTAGGTAAACGAGCACGAGCGGAAGACTCGCGAGGATCGCCGTCGAGAGGTCCACGAGCCGCGGCAGGAGCTTTCCGAGCACGATGTCGGCCGACTTCATGCCCGAGAGGAAGAGGATCCCGAGCGTCCCCGCGAGCTTCTCCTTCGTGATCGTGTTCGCCGTGAGCGCGGGGGACAGCGCCGCAGCGAGGAAGAACTGGAGGTAGGAGAGGTAGATGAAGACCTTCCGACCCGTCTGTCCCAGCGACTCGCCCCCGCCCGACTGCCCGCCCGTGAAGACGACGAAGGCGGCACCGTAGAGCGCGAGGACGTAGGCGCTCCGCAAGAGCGCCACGCGCCGCGTCGGCGCGCGCTCCTGGACCTCCTTCAGGATCATCGCGTTGAGGGCCATTACGACACGATCCCGCTCGTGATCTGGAGGAAGACGTCCTCGAGGTCGATCTCCTCGCGCGCCAGCTCCAGGATCGGGTACTTCTCCGCGACCAGCCTCTCCGCCACCGCGCTCGGCCCCTCGGGCCCCGGGTGGAACTTCACCTTGAGCTGCCGGTCGCCGACGAGGACCTGCGCGACGCGCGGGTCGGCCTCGAGGATCGCCTTCGCCTTCTCGAGGTCCCCTTCCGTCCGCACGCGCCACACGGCGTTTTTCGCGACGCGCTCGACCGCCTCGCGCACGCTCCCGCTGTAGAGGAGCTTCCCCTTCTCGAGGACCCCGATCGCGTTCGAGACCTTCCCCAGCTCCGCGAGGATGTGGCTCGAGATCAGGATCGTCTTGCCGTCCTGCTGCAGCACCTTGAGGAGCTGGAGCAGCTCGATCCGCGCGCCGGGGTCCAGGCCGCTCGCCGGCTCGTCGAGGAGGAGGACGTCGGGGTCGTGCAGCAGGACCCGCGCGAACTCCAGGCGCTGCTGCTGCCCCTTCGAGAGCGTGCGGATCTGCGCCACGAGCAGCTCGCGCAGCCCGCACACCTGCACCACGTAGGCGATCGTCTTCCGCCTCGTCTCCTCGGGAAGGTGGTACAGGACCGCGAAGAACTCCAGGTAGTCCGAGACGAGCACGTCGGCGTAGACGCCCGTCTGGTCGGGCATGTAGCCGATCTTCCAGGCGATCGCGCGCCCCTTCGACTCTACGCTGTGGCCGCAGACGTACGCCGCGCCGCGCGTCGGGCGCGTGAGGGTCGCGAGGATCCGGATGAGCGTCGTCTTCCCCGCGCCGTTCGGGCCGATCAGCCCGTAGATGTCCCCCTTCTTGATCTCGAGCGACACGTCGGAGAGCGCGACCGTGCTGCCGTAGACCTTCGTCAGGTTCACGGTGCGGATCACCGACGCCCGGTCCGCCACCCCGACGAGGTATTCCTGTTCAGCGTCCACCCGAGACCTCCAGGCGAACGGCGTACATCGTGCGCGTCTTCGAGCTGACCCGGCCGAAGTCGAGCTGCGAGACGTCGTCCTCTCCCTCGTCGCGCCAGCCGATGAGGATCACCTCGCCCCTCGACGACGACGCGGGGTTCCCCAGGACGAGCGGCATCACGGAGTACGGGGACGTGTCGTATTCGTGGTCGGGGGGGCGGGCCATGTAGGACGCCGGCGCGTTGGGGTCCTCCTTGAACGGCTTGTCGTACAACGGGGCGATGGCATAGAAGAGGTAGAGACTCGTGGCCGCAGCCGTGTTCCAGCGGTTCCCCGCGTCCGTCTCGTCCGCGAGCAGCGGGTTCCTGCTGTAGAAGTCCTTGTAGACCGCATCGGGAGCATCGCCCACCCCGTGGCCGACCGGGAAGGCCGTCTTGGCGGGAAGCGTCCCCAACCGGGTCACGGTCCCCGCCCCATTCCCCTTCCAGACGAGGCAGCAGTCCGTGAGCGCGGAGCCCGCGGTGTTCTCGATCTGCCCCTTGATGTGCCAATTTCCGCCGCCGACGCTTTCCCAGTGCAGCGCGGGGACGATCCCCGTGTCGATGTCCCCCTTCCACTCGCAGACGAACGTCTCGGGGATGTAGGGGCGGACGGAGAGCGCGACCTGGTGCGTCGCCCCCTCCATGATCTTCACCTCGCTGAATCGCACGGGCGTGGCGCCGAATGCGCTCGCCCCGCGCGGCAGCGACGCGAACAGGGAGCTCTCGTGCCGCGAGGTGATCTGGAAGGTCCCCTCGTACGGGCTGATGAAGGAGAAGTAGGTCGTGCCCGTGGCCCCCTTCCCGTCCGCCCGACCGTAGACGAGGTTGATCCTCCTGGACTGCATCGTGCGCTCTTTCATGACCGCGTTGAGGAGCCAGGCGACGACGACGAACCCGGCGACGACGGCGGGGAATGTGAGCGCACGCGTGAACACGTTCCGGTAGCGCCGCTGGAGCCAGAAGACGCCGGGGCCGACGAGCACCGCGTAGATCAGGGCGAAGAGGGTGACGATTCCGAACGTCCCGCTGGTGTCGCCGGCGGCCTCGGGCTCGACGAGGACGGGGATGAACCCCTCCGTCTGGATGCGCGGTTCATATTCCTTCGGCAGGCTGAACCCCTTGGGAAGGAGCCTGAAGCCCCAGAACGCGCCCAGGTCCTTCCCGCTGGGCGTGAGCTGCCTCGGGTGGAACGGCAGGAAGTCGACGATCCCCCTCCCGCGGAACTCGCGGATGCAGAGGGGCGTCTTCGTCTTCGCCTCCTCCACGAGCGCGAACGCGAAGGGGTTGAGCTGCACCTTGAGGACCGACACCGGGATCACCTTCACGCCGCTCAACATGCCCGGGTCGACGTTGTCCACCGTCCCGCCGATCACCTTGCACGGCATGAGCGCCGCGATCACCGGGTCGACGCTTGCGGGGAGCCACGTGGCGTCGCCGACGACGACCATGTGCCCTCCCCCTTCGACCCAGTCCGAGAGCGCCTTCGTCTGCGAGGGCGAGATGGAGGCGACCTCCGGCGCGTCGACGACGAGGACGTCGAGGACGTCGAACCCCTTCCAGTGATCGGGGAGGTCGTCCGTGGCGAGGACGGTGGGCGCGACGAACTTCTCGAGGCCGATCCCGCTCTGCCCCGGCTGCGTCGTCGACCAGAGCCCCGCGACGTAGTAGGGCTCCCGGTTCCCCGCGGGGAGCTTCACCGCGTGCTTCTGCTCGTCCCCCGCCATGGGGACCCACTTGACCTCCACCTCCGTCTGGATCTCGCGCACGCGGAAGTACACGTTCACACGCTTGCGGGTCTTCGCGGGCAGCTCGAGCTTCCGCACGTAGGAGAACGGGTCGCCCGGCAAGGTGACCTGCACCTCTCCCGAGGCGTCCTCCTCGCTGTTCGTGAGTGTGACGGAGAGGAACCCCCAGCGGCACGGACGGACGATGCCGGTGAGCCCGGGCTGCACCTCGATCCGCACCTCGCCGAGGGCGACGAGGGGGAGCAGCAGCCAGAGCGCAGCGGCGCGCAGCGGCATCAGAACCTCTCGAGCTTTTCGAAGAGGACCATGGGTCGGCCGATCGGCCGGTCGTTCGAGTCGAACACGACCATGACCGTCTCGCGCGGCGCGTGCGCGACCGTCAGGCGCCCCTCCGCGTCGGTCTTCGCGTGGAGGACCTCCTCCCAGGCCGTGTCCCCCAGGCGTCGCAAGGAGACCTCCGCGGTCGCGGGGAGGCAGTCGATTGTGACCTGCGCGTCCCGCGCCGGCAAGAACCGCAGCCTGATGGCCTTTCCGTCGAGGCGGAGGACGAACGGCGGGCCCGCAACGTGCTGGGCCAGCGTGTTCCCCTTCCACTCGAACGTCGTGATGAAGTAGAGGACGTCCTGCGCTCCGACGTCGGAGAAGGCGACCTCCCCGGTGGGGGTCGCGCGGGCTGCGGCGACCTCCTGCAACCCACCGTTGTTGAACACGGCGAGCCCGTAGAGGCGGCCGGGGACGAGGCCCGACCAGCTCGTCGTGCTGACCTTGGTGTACTCCGAGGTCACGTCGACCATCGGAGTGCAGCGGAGGTACCAGTCGAGCAGCGGCGGGATGGCCTCTCCCTCGCGCGGTTCGACGGCGCGGGCGACGGCGCCTCGCTCCTCGCCGGGGGCGATCTTGTAGACCTTGGCGTGGCACCCTCCGTGCTGGATGTGGAAGTAGGCGTCGTCGAGGGGCGCCGTGGACGCGGCATCGACGTCGTACCATGTCTTCGCGGCGGGGTCGTAGATGGCGGCCCAGTAGTGGTTGCTGTCGGCCTTGGGCCACCAGAGGGTGCGGACGCCGGTGGCGGGGACTCCGAAGGTCCGGCACAGCGCGATGAGGGCGTTCGTGAGGTCGGTGCAGCGGCCGGTCCCCGCGGCGATCGCCTTGGACGGCGCGAGGTCGGGCATTCCGCGCGGGGCGTACTTCATGTGGGAGGCGAGCCACTCGCTGTTGAGGAAGTGGACGAGCTGGCGGAAGACGGCGGAGCGGCCCTGTTCGGGCGCGGCGCGATACGCCTCGGCGAGGCGCTCGACGCCTGCGACGAGGTCGGGGAATCCGAGGAGGAACGCGCGCCAGTCCTCGAGCTCCTCGGTGGTCATGCGGTACGGGAGGACGAACTGGAGGAAGGTATCGGAGTCGACCTCGCGTGCCCAGGGCCAGCGGTGCCAGGCCTCGAACGCCTGGGTGACATCGGCGCGGAGGAGGTCGGTAGAGAGGGTCTCGCTGTCGGAGACCTTGGCGAGGTGGGCCTCGAGGTTGCCGACAGTGCCTCGGAACGGGGTACGTGCGACGAGCCAGGCGGCGGCCTTTTGCTCATCGCCGTGGGAGTCGAGGATGGCTCGTTCGAGCTGTGGGCGGTTGGGGCCGGCGGCCTCGAGGGCTGCGGCGACGTCCGGCGCCATCGGCCCGGGGACGGCGGCGGCTGCCGGGGAGGGGACGCCGTCGACATCGCGGGGCGACTCGGCCTCCCGGCACGAGGGGAGGGCGATGGCGCAGATGGCGAGGAGGAGTCGAAGAATCACGTGGGGAGCGCGCGCCTCGGGAGGAATCGTTTCTAGCACGCGGTTCGCGGGGGAGGCAAGGAGAGTTCACGCCTGCGCGTGGGGTTGGGGATTTCGATTGAATCGGCGCGGTCTGCGGCTATGATGGGGCCTCGATCGCGGGGTGGAGCAGCCTGGTAGCTCGTCGGGCTCATAACCCGGAGGTCGTGGGTTCAAATCCCACCCCCGCTATACCTCATGCCGACCCCGCCGGATGCACTCCGGCGGGGTCGCTGCATTCCGGTGACGCGCGGCTTGCCCGACTCCCTATTCTCGGCTAGGATTCGACGATGCCCAAGCCGAAGTACTCGATCGAGTACGATGCGCTCGCCGTGGACGAATTCAAGGCGCTGCGTCGGTTCGACCAGGTCAAGGTCGTTGAGGCGATCGAGAACACCTGACCTTGCGTCCGACTCAGGAGAGAGGCTCCCCGGTCAAAAAAATCGCCCCCCCCCGTCTTGTCTCGTGCCGCCCGCCGGGCGGGGGGTCGCGCGCGGGCTTCTCGCGGGGGGGGCAAACGAGATGGACAGAGGAAGCGAGAACAGAACGGCCCACGGAAATCAGTCGATTCGCCAATTCTGTGTCGATAGGCCAGGAGCCGGTGATTATCCAACCCGCATCAATCATGGCCTGAAGTTGAGATTCCCAGCCCGTCGTTGACGTGTGGGCGAACACGACAACGCCCAAGCCGTCAGGCGCTACAACCCTCAGGCCTTCACTCATCGCCTTTCGCATGTGTGACTCGTAGTGGGCGTTGTTCTTGCCGTTGGGGGCGAATTGGTGGCCCGGTGATTGAACAATGATCTCCTCGTCCTTGGGCGTTTCGTTCTTGGAAAACAGGTCGGAATGAACGGTGCCAATGGCACGCCGCAGCCAGACGTAAAAAAAGTCGGAGATGTCTGCGTATTGAACCGAGTAGTAGTAAGGCGGGTCCGTAATCATCGCCGAAGCGGAATCCGTTGGCAGCGGATGAGAACAAGCTGACGCTTGCGTGCTCTGACCTGGAGTTGTGACAGCGCGTTGGCCTTCCAAGAACTTGGCCATGTTTCCGACGGTCGTGGTGAAGTCGCCTGCCGCCTTCGAAAAGGCGCACGTCTCTGCGAAGTCCCACATCATCGGTATGGCCTGCTTGGTAAAAAGATGCCGGACTTGCGTTTTGGATGTCTCCCACATGCAAAATGCGTTGCAGATGTCTGACAGTCTGCTGACGCCCAATCCCAGGATGGTCTTAACCGCATTAGCCAGTCCTTCATCTACGTTCGACACTTTCTCTGCTGAGAAGTCACGAACGAGTTTCGCCAGGGTTCCGAGAACGAGCGCCTGACGCGGGGTGTAGTAATCCTCCCATGTTGTCATACCGTAAATGGGGCCACGGTTGACGAACGAGTGATACGCTTCGGTGGATTCGTTAGGAACGAAACCCAAAGCGAACTTTTCTTCGCGCTTGCGTCGCTCAAGATGTTTCTCGGCCGCCTTTGCCGCTGAAATGTCGCGGTCGGTAGCAAGGCGATACTGGCGTCCTTCATCGTCATCGCTAGTCGTCACCAAGCCAATTAGACGCGCTTCCTTGGTGCCGCCGTGGCGTAACTTGAGTTGCTCACGAATCCGCGCCACCGGCGTCGTATAACCGCAACAGGGGCACGTCGCCGAACCGCGCTTCACTGTACCGTCGAACTTCGGGGCGGCGGTTTTCTCGTTGTGGTCGTCCTGATTTACCCATCCACCGCGTTGCTTGACGATGATTTGGAAGTCCACGCGCCCGTCCTTCTTGTTAGGCACGAGTTGCAGGGCCACAGATCGGTTGGTCTTCTTCGCGAGCCAGAGGGATCGAATGAGCGGTACTTCCGCGCCGCAACCGGGACCTTCGCACTGAATCGTCCGCGCCCAGAGATAAGCGATGGGGGTCTCTTCGAGCAGGCGCAACGGCCTCGCTCCCATTTTGTTGAGACGTTTCTCTCTCTCATCGAGCTTAAGGAAGCTGAGGTTACTGCCCCAAGCCAATTCCATGGCTGTCGGTCCATGTGCCTGCGATTCAGTGATTGGGATGTAGTGTGTGTATTCGCCTCCATGCTCATCAAGATGCTTTTGACCATCCAAAACGGTGACACAGCCAAAGCGTCCATCTGTTGTGTTAATCAAGAGCAGCGCGCGCTCTTGGAGTTCGTCCGGTAACACACGACGCTTCGGGTAGAAGATGGACAGTTCCTTTTCCGCCTCGCTCTTGATCCACTCGCCCCATTTGCGGACTTCGTCGGCGAGACGCTGGCCGTATTTTGGGATGTATTCGAGGACGACCTTGTTAAGTAGAACCGCGACGGGGTTAAGGTCGCTGGCAAAAGCGTCCGCGCCCACGCGCAACGCTTCGAGCGGAATGGAGCCACCGCCGGCAAACGGGTCCACGACGAGCGGGCGGGTGCCCGGCGCGCCGCCCAGCGCCTCGTGTGCGGCCTGCGTGAGCGCGCGGCT
>Ga0082335_1009483_pt1 | contig 10448 bp, 10 predicted proteins | sample Subgrocontami58m_FD_72375 | JGI IMG/M metagenome (GOLD analysis project Ga0082335, IMG submission 72375) | Subsurface groundwater microbial communities from S. Glens Falls, New York, USA - GMW37 contaminated, 5.8 m (SPADES assembly) (version 2) ... | reverse complement strand
TTTCCTGTTCGTACTGTTCGTGACGGGTGGGTTCGCGCTGATACTCGCCGGCGCGGCGCTTCGCTGGTCCTGGATTCGGGATCGACGCTTTCGGTCGCTGCATCTGGGCGCGATCCTGCTGGTCGCCGCCGAGTCGCTCGCGGGCATAACCTGTCCGCTCACCATCTGGGAAGATGCGCTGCGGGGCGCCGGCCCGCAGCACGCAAGCTTCGTCGGCCGCTGGATTGCGCGCCTGCTGTACTACGACTTTCCGGAATGGGGGTTCGCCGCCGCATATGTCGCGTTTGCGCTCGCGGTGGCGCTCGCGTGGCGACGGGTTCCGCCGCATCCCGCCCATCCCCCTCGGCCCGCCGCCGGGTCCCCGGGATAGGCGCTATCATTCCCGCGCCGACCTCCTGAACCACATGCCCCGCAGCCCTTGATGACACCGCACCCCGAGCAGCAATACCTCGACCTGATGCGCCAGGTACTCGATCACGGGCACCGCAAGACCGACCGCACCGGCACCGGAACGCTTTCGATATTCGGCACCCAGATGCGATTTCCCCTCGCCGATGCGTTTCCGCTGCTCACGACCAAGAAGCTGCATCTCAAATCGATCGTCTACGAGCTGCTGTGGTTCCTGCGGGGCGAGAGCAACATCGCCTGGCTCAAGCAGCACGGCGTCACGATCTGGGACGAATGGGCCGACGAACACGGCGAACTGGGGCCCGTCTATGGCGTCCAGTGGCGCAATTGGCAGGCCCCCGACGGGCGACGGATCGACCAGATCGCCCAGGTGGTGGAATCAATCCGCAGCAACCCCGATTCGCGCCGGCACATCGTCACGGCGTGGAATCCGGCCGACGTCCCCCGCACGAAGCTTCCTCCCTGCCACGCCTTCTTCCAGTTTTACGTTGCCGGGGGCCGGCTGTCCTGCCAGATGTACCAGAGGAGCGCCGATATTTTCCTCGGCGTTCCGTTCAACATCGCCTCCTACTCGCTGCTCACCATGATGGTCGCGCAGGTGACCGGCCTCGCGCCGAGCGAGTTCGTGCACACGCTCGGCGACGCGCACCTTTATCTCAATCATCTCGAGCAAGCGCGAGAGCAGGTTGCTCGATCGCCGCGCCCCTTCCCCAGGATGAAGCTGAACCCCGCGGTGCGCGATGTCTTCGGATTCCGCTATGACGATTTCACACTGGAGGGCTACGATCCGCATCCGGCGATCAAGGCACCCATCGCGGTATAGCGTCCGAAAGTGCGTCTGGGGCCCCTCAGCCTCTCCGCGTCGCCGAGCCGCCGCCCGTCCCATGCGTGTTGGCCCCCGCGCCCGCTGTCATTTACGTTGCATTATTGGTCCGGGGCGGGACCCCGTTGATTGGTACCCCGAGCGAGGCACGCCCTGACTCGTTTCCAGAAACGTCCCGATAAATCAGTTCGCTTGTTTCGAAATCGAATTCCGGGTGGTGGGGTTCGTTCCATCTGTTCAGAAAATGCATGTAGAACGGCACGTACAGGCCCTGTCGGGGATTGTGATGCAGCAGGGCGAAAACGTATTCCGGCTGCTGCCGCACCTCAACTCCGCTGTGGCAGTGCTGAACCCAGACGTAGTCGCCCAGAACGACCACATTCCAGTGCGGCTCTTCCTCGTAGAACTTCAGCGTCACCTTCTTGCCCGACTTACGCAGGCCGGTCAATCTGGCAATGGTCGCTTCGATTTCCCTATGAAATGCGAGCAGCGTTATGTCCTCGGGCATCGATTCGACGCGACGCCGCAGGCCCTCGCCGACAGGATTGACGAGCATGACCCGAATCTCGTAGGCCTTTTCCGGCACGTCGCGGAGCAGGCCATCCTTGCTGACGAAGACGTCGTGGCCGGTTGTCGCCATGACGTATACGTCCCGCGCCGCCGGCAGGTCTCGCATGACAATACGGTCGCGCCATCGCGACGTCCAGCCTGCGCCGGGAATGCGCGCATGCACCAGGGACGCGAGCTTCACGAGTTTCACCTTCCTGCGGTCATCCCACGCGATCTTGGCGTAATTGAAGGCGAGGACCAGCACCGAGGCGAGCGCGATCTCCGTGGCGAGCAGCAGGTTCGCGTCTGCCTCCACCTGCGGCCACCATTCGTAGAGTATGTACTTCGCCAGGGTCGGCAGCGAAAACGCGATCACCACCGCCAGCAGGGTGATGGCGATATGCAGCAGTATTTGACGAACGCTGGCCCACAGTCCGTGCGACTGCTTTCTGTCGTGCATTGCACTGTTCTCCATCATCGTGCGGACTGCCGGCCCGGACGTTCGTGGCGCCGCATATCGTCACCTTCAGATTTCCCTGAGCCTGGTGTGCGACGACATCACCGGGAGAAAAAGATGCCCGCCGCCCCAAGGCAGCGGGCACAAGACCGGCGCGGCTCGTGAGAGGAGGGTCACTTCGCCGGCCGGAGTTCCGCTTCGTGCCGGCAGGAACAGCGCTCACTTCCTGAGGGCCACGCCTTGGCTGCGAAGCGAGCGCGCGAGCCCTTTGGCCGCCGCGTCAACGGCGGAGATTCTTCTCAGCGCGATTTCGATTGCCATCCGCATATGTCGCGCCCGTCGCGCCAGCCCTGTCCGTATTGCGCATCGGACCTGAACCGCTTGTCGCTTCGCATGTAACTGCCCATGGCGCTGGCGCATCCATCCGCATAGCCTTCCTTGAAGGCCGGCGGATAACCGTTCAAATTGACATTTGCGGGCCCTGCGCCAGGCTGCAAGGCGCACGCCGCCAGCAAGCCGAATGCGGCGGCCGCTGCCCAATGCCTTCTCATCGCTATTGCCGATGGACCCCTACTTGAGTGCCAGCCCGTCCTTCACCTCGGTGACGCCTCGCACCGCGGAGGCCACCTGGATGGCCTTGTCGCGCTGCTTCGCGTCATCGACGAAACCGGAGAGCAGGACATGTCCCTTGTAGGTTTCCACGCGGACCCTGAGCGACTTGAGCTGCGCCTGCTTGAGCAAGGCCGCCTTTACCTTCGCCGTGATGACACTGTCGTCCACGTAGGTGGCCGCCTGCTCGCGCTCGTAAATGGCCTCGGCCTTGATGAACTCGTCGGCGTCGAGTTTGCCGTCGCGGTTCTGGTCCGCTTCGGTGAAGGCTCTGGTGTAATCGCGAAGCTTCTGCGCTTCGCCTCTCGAGAGGAACCCGTCGTGGTCGGTGTCCAGAGTGCGAAACTTCTCCTGCACGGACATCGCGGCGCTTGCCGCGCCGGCCGGCAACGCGGAGAGCGACGCGCCCAATACGACCAGTGCGACGCCCGCAGCCGAAACGGTGGTTCGATGCGATTTCATGGTTGGCTCCTTTCCTTGTTCATAAGAACGCGGACCCGAAAGACCGCTTGCGCCCATGATCAGGGCAAGCGCCATGCCACCATTTGCGTCCGCTTATATATCAATACGTTACGCTGACGGCGCGGAGGATTCCGGGTGGCCGAGTGTCGCTGGAAAGCGACATTTTTATATGCGATTGAAAAAATGAACTGAAAGGAAGCGACTATTTCTGTCGCCGGACGGCGACGATTCCGGCGCGGGGACGGCGAATCATTCTTTGGCGCGCTTGAACATCTTGGGCTCGATGCGGTGTCGATCGAGCAGCTTGTAGAATTCGGTGCGATTGCGCCGCGCCAGCTTCGCCGCCTGTGTGACGTTGCCGTCGGCCATGCGCAGGATCCGCACCAGATAGTCGCGCTCGAACGCGCGCCGCGCTTCTTCCAGGGACGCGAGCTGCGGCGGCTCCTCGCGCAGCGCCTGCTGCACCAGCGAGGCGGGAATGAGGCTGGAAGAACTCAGGGCCACGACCTGCTCCACCACGTTCAAGAGCTGCCGAACGTTTCCGGGCCAGGCTGCCGAAAGAAGCAACTCCAGCGCATCCGGCGCGAACGCCTCCACTGTCCGGCCGTAGCGCGCGCAAGTCGCTTTGAGGAAATGCACGGCGAGCAGGACGATGTCCTCGCGGCGTTCGGAGAGCGGCGGAATCTCGAGCGAGACCACATTCAGGCGGTAATACAGATCCTCGCGGAACCGGCCGGCCTTCATCTCCACGTCCGGATCGCGGTGCGTGGCGGAAATCACGCGCACGTTCACGGCCGTCACCTGCGCGGCGCCGACCGGTCTCACCTCGCGTTCCTGGAGCACGCGCAACAGCTTCGCCTGCAGCGACAACGGCATGTCCCCAATCTCGTCCAGAAAAACGGTGCCCCCGTCCGCCGCGAGCATCAGCCCCTTGTGATCGTAGGTCGCCCCCGTAAACGCGCCTTTGCGGTGCCCGAACAGTTCTGATTCGAGCAGCCCTTCGGGAATCGCGGCGCAGTTCACAGCGACAAACGGCCGCGCCGCCCTGGTGCTCGCCCGGTGAATGGCGCGTGCGAGCAACTCCTTTCCGGTGCCGCTCGGGCCGTAGATGATCACGCTCGCGTCCGATTGCGCCACTCGATGCGCCTGGTGCAAAAGGTCTTCCATGCGCGGACTGCGGGTCACGATATCCCGGCGCCACTCTTCGGCACCGCCCTGGCCGTTCTCCGGTGCGGTTGGCGACAACCGGAACGCCTGTTCGACCTGTTCGAGCAGAAGCTTGCCATCGAAGGGTTTGGGCAGGAAGCCAAATACCCCGCGCTGAGTCGCCGCAACCGCGTCCGGGATGGTGCCGTGCGCGGTGAGGACGATGACCGGCAGCGTGGGCGCCTGGCGGTGGATCTCGTCGAACAGCGCAAGGCCGTCCATGCCGCCCATCCTGAGGTCAGTGATCACCAATTGCGGCCGCGTCACCTCAAAAGCCGCCAGCGCCTTCTCGGCACTGTCGACCGTGATCACCTCGTAGCCCGCGCCGGTCAGACGCATCGACACCAGCTTGAGGATGTCCGGGTCGTCGTCGACGAGCAGGATAGGATTGCGCTTCATTTCGCCCGTCCTTTCCCGCGCTCGTTGAGCGTGCGCTCGATGGCGCGCAGCGCATCAAGCTGTTCCTTCAACTGCGCAGATTTATGCTGTTCGCGCGTGAGCTCGCTGATCTGGGCGGCGCGCAGCGCATCGAACTGTTCCTTCAGCTGCGCCGACTTATGCTGTTCGCTCGTGCGCGCGCCGATCTGGGCATGAAGCCATGCGGCGAACTGACGCAGCGTGCCCGTTGCCGGCGGGTGTCCGGCCGTGCCCGCAAACGGCTCGAGCAACGCCGCCGCGCGCGTGTCATCGAAGAACGGAGTGCCCGGCAGCGACAGCAGCAGCGCCAGCCGCAGGGTCGCGTAAGGGTCGCGTTCCTTGGCGTATGTCTTGTTTGCGTCGTTCAATTCGCGCCGTTGCCCCTCAGGTTGCATCGCTGCGACGCCTTGCGTATAGCCGATCAGATAGACCACCTTCTGCGACTCGTCACTGCCGTCAAGCTTCGCGGACCAAGGGGCGCATCCCGCGATCAGCCATAGTCCCATGACTGCAATGGCAATTCGGATCATGGATGAACCTCTCCGCCGACCGGCAATGTGACACGGAAATGCGCGCCCTGGGCGCCATCGTCGATGACTTCAATGCGGCCCCGGTGCGCGATCACCAGCTCTTGCGCGATCGCCAGCCCTAGACCGCTCCCCCGCACCCGGCCCTGCTGGCCGTGTTCGCCACGGTAGAACCATTCGAAGATCCGGTCGCGGTCTTCCGCCGGAATGCCCGGTCCGGCGTCGCTTACGTCGAGCGTTACGCTATCGCCGTGCCTTGCGAGCGACAGGACAATTGTTCCGCCCTCCGGCGAATACTTTACGGCGTTGGAAACCAGATTGTCCGCAACTACGTGCAATTTGTCGGAGTCGGCATTCAGAGTCAAAGGATGAAGCAGAAGTTCCGCACGCACGCCCCGGGCGTGCGCCGCCAGCTTGTGCGCATCGAGCACTTGCTCGACGACTCGATCCAATCTGACCGGCGCCACATCCAGTCGGGCGAGTCCCTCCTGGACGCGGTGATAATCGAGGAGATCCTCGATCAGCTTCTGCAGCCGCACGCTGTTGTGCTGCAAGATCGTGACGATTTCGCTCTGCTGCCGCGTCATCTGCCCACCCGCCCCTTCGGCGAGCAGCTCGGAGCCCTCGCGCAGCGCCGTGAGCGGCGTTTTGAGTTCGTGCGACACGTGCCGCAGAAACAGGCGTTTTTGCTGCTCGAGCTCTTCGAGCCTTCCGCGCAGCCAATCGAGTCGACCGCCAAGGTATTCCAGGTCCGCGGGTCCGCGCACCCGTATGTTCCCCCCGAACGTGCCCGTCCCGAGGCGCCGAATCGCTCGATCGAGCTCGCGGATCGGCTGCGCGACGAGCAGCGTGACGCCGAAGGCGATCAGGATTCCGAGCGCGATGGTTGCGACAAGGTGACCCAACAGAACCTGCCGGGCATCCTCGGAGATCTGGCGCATGTGCTCGATCTCGCGGTCGGTGAGTTCGTTGCTGGCCTCGAGAACCCCGCGCGCCATGTCCGAGAGCGCCACGTAGCCCTCGATCAGCGCGCGCCGGTCCGCCGGCGCGGTCGAAGCGCGGCTCAGCAACAGGTAAAGCGACTGCTCCCTGTCGATGGCGCGATTGAGTTCGCGCAGCTGGTACTCGCTCAGCGGCAAGAGCGACAATTCGCTCGTGGTGGCCTTGAAGTTTCCGCGCAGCCGGTCGTAGTCGCCCAGCAGCTCCGCGTCGCCGAGCACGAGGTATTGGCGCACGACACGCTCCAGGCCGGTCACCTGTTCCATCAGCATCCTGCTGGCCCGTGCCGCCTGCGCCGCTTGAACGACCGCCGTCCTTCCCTGGCCGGTGAGCCGGTCCACGTAGACGGCTGCGTCGAGCATCCCGAGTATCAGCGGCAGCGCCACCACCCCGAAAGCGAGCAAGAGCAGCTTCAGGAACGACTGGGGGTAATAGCGATGCGGGAAATCAATGCGGATTTTCATCACCGTTATAATGCATGCCCTCGATCAGCATAATGCCTCGTTCACACCGTCACGGGAGGTCCTGGCCGATTGCAACGAGGTTTTTCGCACGGATGTCCCTACATGCGCAGTGGACTTGCAGGCGAGACTTGAAAGCATTGCACCCAAGACTCACGATCATCGCCGCCCTGGCCCGAAACGGGGTCATCGGCCGCGCCAATCGGATGCCGTGGCACATTCCGGAAGATCTGAAACGCTTCAAGGCGCTGACGCTCGGCCATCCGGTGATAATGGGGCGCAAGACCTTCGAATCCATTCTGGCAACCTTGGGCAAGCCCCTTCCCGGCCGCGAAAACATCGTCGTGACGCGCTCCCGGGCGTTCGCGCACCCGGGCTGCAGGGTGGTGCAATCGCTCGAGGAAGCGCTCGCCGCCGCAGACGGCGCGGACGAAGTGTTCGTGATCGGCGGCGGCGAGATCTACGCGCTCGCCCTGCCGTTCGCGGATCGCCTCCAGTTCACCGAGGTCCACGCCGAAACCGCGGGCGACGCGTACTTCCCGCAGTTCGAGCGCGGCGCGTGGCAGGAGATCTCGCGCCAGGCGCGCACGATGGACAGCCCCATACGCCTGCGTTACGATTTCGTGACCTACGAGCGACGCGCCTGAGAAGGCGGTCAGCCCGACCGGGGCATGTCTTTGCGGCCCTGGAGGCACATGAGCGTCTGCAGGCCGAGCGCGCAAGTCTTGCCCTGGCCGCTCTGAATGACCACGACCTCGAACTCGCAGACGGTGAGCGTGCGGCCGGACTTTTTCACCCGGCCGGTCGCGATCAGCTTTTCGCCCTGCGCCGGCGCAACGAGGTTGATCTTGAACTCCACCGTAAGCACCGAACTGTCCGCCGGAAAAAGCGTGTAGGCGGCGTAACCGCCGGCGCTGTCCGCGATCGTGCTCGCGATGCCGGCGTGAAAGAACCCGTGCTGCTGGCTGAGTTCCTCGCGGAACGGCAGTTCGATGTCCACCCGGCCCGGCTCGACGATACCGAGCCGGGCGCCGAGCAGCCGCATTGCGCCCTGGCGCAGGAAGCTATCGCGCACGCGCCGTTCGAAATCCGCATCCGCGGGCTGGAACGCGCTCATCGAATCCCGTCGCCGTTCAGACCTTGGGAACAGTGACTCCACGCTGCCCCTGGTACTTCCCACCCCGGTCCTTATAGGAAGTTTCGCAGGCCTCGTCGGACTCGAAAAAGATCACCTGCGCCACGCCCTCGTTGGCGTAGATCTTCGCCGGCAGCGGCGTGGTGTTGGAGAACTCCAGCGTCACGTGCCCCTCCCATTCGGGTTCCAGCGGCGTGACGTTGACGATGATGCCGCAGCGCGCATACGTGCTTTTCCCCAGGCACAGCACGAGCACGTCGCGCGGGATGCGGAAGTATTCGACCGTGCGCGCCAGGGCGAAGGAATTGGGCGGAATGATGCAGATGTCGCCGCTGAAGTCGACGAACGATTTTTCGTCGAAGTTTTTCGGATCGACGATGGTGGAGTTGATGTTGGTGAAGATCTTGAACTCGCGCGAGCAGCGGATATCGTAGCCGTAGCTGGAGGTCCCGTAGGAGACCACGCGCTGCCCGTTCACCTCCTTCACCTGGCCCGGTTCGAACGGTTCGATCATGCGCTGCGTCTCCGCCATGCGGCGGATCCAACGGTCGGATTTGATGGTCATCAGGCGTCTTCAGGTGTTTTGAATGACGATGTTCGGGAACTTCGAGCTCATGTCCTTCTGCAGCTCGCCGATTTTCACCGCGACGCGGCGCGCAATCTTCCTGTAGATCTCCGCGAGCGCGCCATCGGGGTCGGCAACCACGGTGGGTTTGCCCGAGTCGGTCTGTTCGCGGATCTTGATGTCGAGCGGCAGCCCGCCGAGGAACTCGGTGCCGTACTCCTTGCACATGCGCTCGGCGCCGCCCTGCCCGAAGATGTGCTCGGCATGCCCGCAGTTGCTGCAGACGTGAATGCTCATGTTCTCGACGATGCCGAGTATGGGTATGCCGACCTTCTCGAACATCTTGAGGCCCTTCCTCGCGTCGAGGAGGGCGATGTCCTGGGGCGTGGTGACGATCACCGCGCCGGTCACCGGCACCTTCTGCGCCAGCGTCAGTTGCGTGTCCCCGGTGCCCGGCGGCAAATCGACCACGAGGTAATCGAGGTTGCCCCAGTGAGTGTCGCGCACCAGCTGCTCCAATGCCTGGGTCACCATCGGCCCGCGCCACACCATCGGCGTGTCACTGTCGATCAGAAAGCCGATCGACATCGCCTCGATGCCGTGCCCCACCATGGGCTCGAGTACCTTGCCGTCATCCGAATGCGGACTGCCGCTGATGCCGAGCATCGTGGGCTGCGACGGCCCGTAGATGTCCGCATCGAGGACGCCGACCCTGGCACCCTCGGCGGCCAGCGCGAGCGCGAGGTTCACCGCGGTCGTGGACTTTCCCACGCCGCCCTTGCCCGAGGCGACGGCGATGATGTTCTTCACCCCCGGTATCAACTTCACGCCGCGCTGCACCGAGTGCGCGACGATCCGGCTGGTCACGTTGGCCTTGACTTCGCCGACGCCCGCGATCCGGCGCAGGCGCGCAAGCACGGCTTTTCTCATCAGCTCGATCTGGGTCTTGGCCGGATAGGCGAGTTCGATATCGAGCGAGATGTTGACCCCGTCGAGCTTGATGTTGCGCGCCGATTTCGTTGCCATGAGATCCTTGCCCGTGTTCGGGTCGATGACCTCCTTGAGCGCGTTCTGAACAACTTCCTGGGACAGCGACATGGTTTGCCTCCGGTGCGCGCGAGGCCGGCGAATCTGCCGGCTCACGCCATATGACAACATGGGCCGCCATTTTACCCAGATTCGCGTGCGGTAACGCCAATTACCACGATAGAATTATGGGTTTCCGCGACAAAGCCGCCATGCCCCGCCGAATCTTCGTCACCACCGCGCTGCCTTACGCGAACGGCTCATTCCACATCGGCCACGTCATGGAGTACATCCAGGCCGATATCTGGGTGCGGTTCCAGCGCATGCAGGGCCACGATGTGCACTTCGTCGGCGCGGATGACGCGCACGGGGCGCCGATCATGCTCAAGGCGGAGGCCGAAGGCGTAACGCCGGAGCAGTTGATCAAGCGAATCGCTGACGAAAGGCCCAGGTACCTAAAGGGCTTTCACATCAGTTTCGACAACTGGCACTCGACCGACTCGCCCGAAAACGTCGAGCTGTCGCACGACATCTATCGCAAGCTGGACAGAGCGGGATTGATCTATAGGAAATCGATCGAGCAGTTCTTCGACCCGGTCAAGGGCATGTTCCTCGCCGACCGTTACATCAAGGGTGAATGCCCGAAGTGCGGCGCGAAAGACCAGTACGGCGACGCCTGCGAGAATTGCAGCTCGGTCTATTCGCCCACCGACCTGAAAGACGCCTATTCGACGCTTTCGGGCGCCGCGCCGGTGCTGAAGTCCTCGGAGCATTATTTCTTCAGACTCTCCGACCCGAAGTGCG
>Ga0082335_1009482_pt1 | contig 10448 bp, 4 predicted proteins | sample Subgrocontami58m_FD_72375 | JGI IMG/M metagenome (GOLD analysis project Ga0082335, IMG submission 72375) | Subsurface groundwater microbial communities from S. Glens Falls, New York, USA - GMW37 contaminated, 5.8 m (SPADES assembly) (version 2) ... | reverse complement strand
TTCTCAATTTTAATGATATTTTTAAAAATTAAAGTTAAGAGTTTGAATTTATAATTCTCATAAATTCCATCTTTAGCAAATTCAACTATGTGTTTAACCTGTAAAATTAATTCTCTTTTTCTCGAATAATACTTAAGGAATACAATCTCATCATCATCAATCTGAATATTTTCAAAATTTAAATCACTTTTTATTCTTTTCATTTTAATTATTGTGTTGTTGTACTGCTTTTACTTCATCTGCTGTTAATCCTCTAGTTCCAATCCTGTTCAAAAATGTTTGTCCACTTGGGTTAGTATTATATTTATAAATCGTGGTGTGACTATACCCATAATCTCCATGTTCTCTTAATTGATGAAAGTCCATACGATAGAGATAGTCTCCACTTTTATAAGTATATGAACCTGGCCTAATTGATTCATAAGGACCTGGACGAATAGGGTTTCCTGAAGGGTTATACTTTAGGTTATTTATATTGGATTTTGGTTCAATGCCAGCAGGACTTTTCGGTATTTGATTATTTGTTTTAGTTTGAGTTGTCGTCTTCCCGCTCTTCCCCAACATCCCTCCTGCATTCAGGAAAGCAGTTTCAACAGCACCGCCGATGGCTCCAAACAAAAATCCCTGCTTGGCAGCTTCGTCTCTCTGCTCAGTCATTACTGGATCATTTAAAATCTTTTTCCTTGCCTGCGAGTATGAAAGATGCTCTTCGGTCATTACCTCGTAAATCTGCGAGAAATAAACATAGCCTGCATTCATTGATGAGTATGCAGAACCATATAGGATTGCAGCCACAACCACAATAGCCGCAACACCGACTATTATAATAACAGCATAATTTCCCGTCGGGTCCGTATATCTATAAGGATTGTTCAGCGCATAAGAATATCTGTTCAACGAAAGAGGATGATAGACATCACCGATAACAGTATCTGCCTGAATGAAATGCATCAATGCAGGATCATAATACCGCGCATTGAAATAATACAATCCTGTTGAATCTTTTTCCTTGCCTGTGTAAAGAAATTTACTTGCTCCGCCAGACAAAACATTTCCGTAAGGCTCATAAGTTGTTCTCTCGACTACATTCCCGCTTTTATCTGTAACAACATTTGTGCTGCCTAAATTATCTGAATGATAAAAATAGATTCCAGAAGAATCCTTTCTGCCGACTAATCCTGAATCATCAAAATAAAAAACAGAATCCTTCACAATCCCATTATCAACAGTCCTAACAAAATTCCCGTCTGGATAATAATCAATTATCTTTGTACCGTTTGTATTATAATGAACCTTCTTGACTCTATTGCCAATATCATCATAGAAATATTCCTCGACAAGATTGCCATTCTTTTCCTTCACTCTAACAAGCTGATTAAAATCATCATACTCATAATTGAAGCTTACTCCAGAAACAAGATTGCCAGCAAAATCATAAGTCAAATCCGATGAAGATGATTTTGGCGACATGGAATAATTCTCGAGAATATTGCCTCTCAAGAAAACATATCCTGAATAATTAACAAAGCTGATTATCTGCTGTTTCTCTTTTATTACAAACCCATTTTTTCCAGCTAATTGCACTGTCGGGAAATTCTCATAAGCGTCTCCAGCAATAAGCATATTTCCATCCTGAGAAACAGTCAGAACATCTACTCCTTTATCTCGGATAGTAAACAAATCATCACTTGCTCTTGTGAATCGCACATTCTTCTTGAGCTTCCCTTTCAAAATAATATTTCCAGATGCATCAAAGCTAACTGCCTTCTCATGTAAGTCATTGAATATATCATAAACGCCGTCTGATTTTATTGCTTCTTTCTCATCCCACTTAAACTCAACGAGATAGGGAATTATCTTAATCTCTTCAGCATTAATCCCAAAATTCCTGTAAATCTTGAAATTGTCAATAAGCAATCTTCCAGTGCCAGTAAAATCACCAGTAAAAGACCATGATTCCCTAGTTTGTGCATTAGGATAAAATGAGAAATTTCCGATACATTTGTTGATGATTGTCTCATTATCATAAAACTTTATCTGTGCTTTATTTATTGACCTGTCAACCTTTGCTATTGTCCTTAACCAGATATTTGCAGATTTTATCGTCGGGACTTGACCAGAAGAGTTCCTGCACTCAAATGCAACATAAGGCGAACCTGTAACTTCATGTCCAAATGTAAACGGTTGCCATCTGAGAATAGAAGTTCCTCCGCTCATCCAATAAACCTTATTAGAATCACCAGCATAACTATAGAAATCAACAGTATAGTTATATTCAGGAGGCAATGGCGGGTTTATGTAATTATTATTAATCAATGAATTAACATAAGCGCTATATGGCTTTGTAAATGTGTTATCGGCAAAATTAAACCCCGAATATCCATTAACTTTCCAACCTGCCGGAGCCAATCCATTCTTGAAATCCTCTGACACACTCATAAATCCGGTATTGATATAAGCAGTGGAATTCAAATTACAGTGATACATATACACCTCAATGTCAGAATTTTTTGGCAAAGAAGCATTAAGCCATACAACGCCTTGAGCATTGCCTTCATTCCATATATCAACGAAAGATGCAATCTGTTTCCCAGAGACATCTGCAAATCTTATATCAGAGCCATCATAATTAAACTGCGCAGAATCAAAGTCTTGAAGCTCGCGAATAACATTAAGTCTGACAGGAGCAGAATTCATATCAACAGAATTATTATTTCTCAGCGTGAGCTTATGCCTGCAATTCCATTCTGTAAATTTCTCAGGCCAATCCTTGACACAGCCTTTATCATTGCATGATGTCGTTTTTTCGATAACATCAATCTTTTTCGGCGCGTGCCCCTGCTGATATGTAAAAGACAATTTATTTCCGTTGTCTTTATTTGAGGATTCGACAAGATTGCCTATCTCGTCATAAGTATAATTTATGTCGAATATGCTCCTGAATTCAGAAATTTTAGTTCTCCTTGCACTAACAAGCTCGTCTCTCTCGTCATAACTCATAGAATCTTTTGTAAGCATTACCTTATCTTCCATCAAGAGGAGGTTTGCTTTTTTGTCGTAGGCATATGTAATATTCTGTATACCGTAAGTAATCAGGTTGCGAAGAAGATAATTGTCAGGGTTATAGCCAAACTCAGAAACCCGTGAATTTAAGAACGCTTTTTTCTTTGGAATCCCTATCTCATTATAATCCACTGAAGAAATAATCTCAGAAACACTCTCGAGCTTTCCCATTGTATTGTATGTATAATTGAATGTTAGATTATTAGGAAGCAGCTTTGTGGTTACTCTGTCCATTGAATCATATTTCAATCCTGAAGTGAATATTAACCCGTCAATTATTTTGTTTTCAGAAACCTTTCTTAGACGAGAATCATACTTGTAGATTGTATTTACCGATGGGCTTTCTATTCGAGATAAGGCTCCAATTGTATTATCATCATAAAAATAATTTATTGACTGAATAGGGCTTTTTTTTGAAACTACCCGATTAAGCTCGTCGGAGTTTATTAATATTGTATTTCCTCTTGAATCAATCTGCTTTACAAGGTTTCCAACTCCATCGTATTCATATCTCCATGTTCCTAAATCCGCATCTTGCATTGCTGTTTTTCTTCCAAGTGTGTCATATTCATACCTTAGGATGTTGCCTTTTGCATCTTTTATTTCAATGAGTTTTCCCAATACATCATAGAGATATTGGGTTGAAATTATTCCCAGAGAAGTATGCTCATCTATCCTAATTATATTATTATATGCGTCGAAAAGATAATCTATTATGTTATCTCGCTGGTCAATAATGCTTTTTCTCGACGGAGTATATTCATACCTCACGGATGTTAGGTCTGGATAATGTATAACCGTTTCTCTTCCCAGTGCATCATAAGAATATTCATTCCCTTTAACTGATTCATCAGGATTTGTATACTCGGCTGAAGCAGAATAATAGAGTTTACTTGATTTTTTTATTCTTGCATTCTCATCAAGAAAAATATCGCCAGTTACAAATCTTGTATCCTCAGATTCTGACTTGCGCTGAATCTCGTTTCCAAATCCATCGAGATATGTATATCTGTCTAATGTATTGGCTGTGAAGTTCGTTTCTCTCAAAGATGATTTTATCTTTTCAGGCGATATGCCATCAAAAGTATATACATAAGAAGCTGTCGGATAGTTTTCTGAATCATAAGGAAGAATCTCTTTTGTTTTTCTTCCAAACACATCATATACGTATTTTGCGGTGAATCCGTTTGGATCTTTTGCATATAACAAGTTCCCATTTCTGATGTCGTATCCATATCTTGTTTCTTGGTTCTTTGCATTTATTTTACCGACTATAAATGTGTTTGTTGAATCATATACATAATTTGCCTGATGGTTGTTTGCATCTATTTCTGTTATAATGTTTCCATATGAATCATAGCTGTATGTAAATACAGGATTATTTCCCTCAAGCCAGAGTTCTTTCCTGATTAAATCTCCAGACGGATTATAGTTCATAAATGAGTCTTGTGCTTTTGTTAAGTTATGCGAAAGTGTGTAAGCATGCGAAGGTTTATCGAGAATCCATTTATCTGTGTTATGGGTGTATTCTATATATTCATACTTTTCATCTCCCAGAACAGCTGTGTCTCCATGAGACGATATTTTTATAATGTTCCCATAAGAATCATATTCAAAATCTGCTTTGATAATTCTTTGCTCACTATCCTCTGAAGAGTAAGTGTAAGAGAGTGTTGAGTTAAGGCTTGCTTTGATATATCCAGTTATGTTCATAGATGTAAAATGAGTTTCCTGCTTGCTCAGGATTTTCTTGTCGGAATTGTAAAGTGATGTTTCATATTCAAGCCCTTTTTTTGATTCATCCTGATGAAATAAATGCACAACCCTGCTTTTATCGGGTTTTATCTCTATGACTTTTCCAAATCCCTTGAATTCCTTTTCCTGAAGATTATATTTTGCATTGTAGTATTCTATTGATTCTGTTGATGTAAATTTCTGTGAGTTAATCATTCCATTATCAAGAGTAATTCCTGTCAGAATCCATCCGCTAAATCCAAATGATTCTGAATCGAGGTTATTTACTGACGACATTCTGGAATAATTGAGAAGGATTTTTCCGCCATAAGGATTTTTTATCTCCTTGAGAAGGTACTGCCTTGAATATTGGTTAATGAGTGTCTCTTTACCAGTTGGCAGTGCAGCTTTTATGATATCAGCATTTCCATCAGAGTCAATGTCAGCCAATATTGCAGTATTGTCCTGAAAATTTATTCCTTCAGGTATTATCCAGCCATAGTCTGATTCCCATCCATTCCCTGTGTTGAGCCACACATTTTTTATGGTGGAATTCGACCTGATTATGTCTGGAAGATTGTCATTGTTTATATCTGCAATGATTATTCCGTTATTGCCCTGAAATGAAATCCCAGAAGGTATTGCCCATTCCTTGTCAGTAACCCATGTTTCTCCGTTGTTTATCCATACAATTTTTTCTGTATCATTTGCCTTGATTAAGTCAATCCAGCCATCTGCGTTTATATCTAATGGAATAACTCCGTTGTCCTGACCTTTATCTGTAACAAAATATGCTTTTTCAGGGATAATCCATTTCACATCTTCAGTCCATGTATTCCCTTTTCCAAGCCATGTTTTTCTTTCTGATTGCGTTCCTCTTACAATATCAATTTTCCCGTCGGAATTTGCATCAAAGAATCTATACCCCAAATCTTTGCTTATCTCCAATGTTATTGGATTTATGCTGGTGCTGCATTTCATATTGCAGGACATATCCTTCTTCTTTTCTTGAGCAACATCAGCACCAATAGAGAGGCATGCACTTCTTGATGGTGCCTTGCCAATGAGATTACCATCTTCATCGTAACAGTTATAGTAAACACAATTTCCCAAACATTTTTCAGTATAAACATTGCATCTATAATCCTCTAGATGTCCTGTATAGGGTGGGCAGTCATAGCATGACTTACATCTCTTTGTTTCCTGATCAAATGTTTCATCTACAAGGCTAACAATGGTTATTCCTTCGGGGATTTTAATATCAGCTTGCCCATCTATAAGTGTACTTGCATTATTGATTAGTATTTTTCCTGCTGCTTTTTTTCCAGTGAGCAGTTGAATTATATCTAGCCTTGCATCATTGTTTATATCCACAAACCTTACTCCCATATCTTTCCTGTTCTCGTCTATAAATCCGTATGTAATTGCATTACTGAAAACCTGCTGCGAATTCCATCCTTCTTTATTGTTCAACCAGTATTCAATGCTTGGAGAAGTGCTTCTTAGAACATCAGGCATTCCATCTGAGTTTATGTCGAGGATTCTAACTCCAGAATCATTGTTTTTAATAAAGGCAACATCATCTGGGAGTTTCCATTTTGCATCACTGCTCCATCCCTTGGGGTTTTGGTAATATGTAAATTCCGTTGGAGGAAGCTGGGATACTCCATCATTTCCAATCTCTGTTATTCTTTTCAGAAACTTGGACTTGTCAATATCCTGATAATCAAATCTGTATTTTCTAACAAGGCTTGAGTTGCTTTTTACCTCAATATTATTCAGAATTGCGCTCTGTTTTATCTTAGCTCCATAAGCATATCCATTGAATCCTGTCTGAGCATTGAAGCCATAATTAAGGTTAAGTGTATTTATACCATAAATGATATTGCTCAAATAAATAGCCATATCTCCTGATGGGTTTAATAGATAATTGTATGAAATCTTGTTTCCATGCGTATCCTCTATTTCATCCAGATACCATAAGCTTGTAAATCCTTTTTCCGATAGAAATCTTGAGTTTGGATTGTAGCCAAATTTGTAAGTTTTTCCCTCTTTTGTTTTAAGCAGCCATTTATCTCCTTCATATTTGATATTGTAGAATGTTTCAAACTCTGTGTGATAACGTGCTTCTTCCGGGACATAAACAAGCTTAAGGTTCATACCATTGAAATGTAAGTAAAAAATATCGTCTGAAGTGTTTGCTAATGTATTTTTTATATCTCTTGATAGGTAGTTCTGGTTAATTGCCCAGCCATTTCCTAGGACGCTTTTCAGAGATTTTTGGTGGCTGTCGTAGGATGCATAAATTTCAGGAGTGAATTTGTTTGTCCATGGCGGAACAGCTATTGAGTAGGTGTATCCTGCAGAGCCTGAGTATAAGTCATTTTTGAATCTTCCTCTATTGGTTAAGGCATCAAAAGCCGGGACATCTCCAGTTTTCTGGCTTGTTGATTCTGCATTAGGCAAAGGCATTAGTTCTGAGATTTCTTCATCTGCTACGACGACTGGATTTATTTCTTCAGCATGTGCTATAGGTATTATTGTTATTAGAAATATTAGGAATAGAGCAATTAATTTGTAAAAAGATTTTGCATTATCCAAATTTACACCCCAAGAATATATACGCTGTAGGAATATTTAATGTTTTCGCCAAAAGAAATGATAATTATTTATACTCCTGTTTATAATAAAACATTACTGGTGATAGCTAATGACTAAAATACTATTAATCGGCAATGGAGCCAGAGAGCATGTGATTGCTGAAACTTTGAAAAATTCTCCCCAAAAGCCCAAGATTTTTTCTTTTATGAAGGCGAATAATCCAGGAATTAAATCTCTCTCGGAAAAAGTCAGTCTCGGAAATTATAATGAGCTTGAAACGATAAAAAATTTTGCAGTTGAAAATGAAGTTGATTTTGCGTTTATAGGTCCAGAGGAGCCATTGAATAACGGCGTTGTGGATGCTCTTGAGAAAATTGGAGTGAAATCTGTCGGACCGAAAAAATCTCTCGCAAGATTGGAGACAAGCAAGTCTTTTACTCGGGAATTATTGTCAAAGCATAAGATTGATGCAAGCCCAAAATTTAAGATATGCAGTTCTGCTGATGAAGCGCGTGAATTTGTCGAGGAACTTGATGAGTTTGTTGTAAAGCCGGATGGCCTTACAGGAGGCAAGGGTGTTTGGGTTCAGGGAGACCATTTTAAGACTAAGCATGATGGATTGAAGTATGCTGAGAAAGTCCTGAAAACGCACAATAGTGTTGTTATCGAGGAGAAAATTGAAGGAGAAGAGTTTTCTTTGATGAGCTTTGCTGATGGGAAACATATTTTTGATTTTCCTCCTGTGCAGGACCATAAGAGGGCTTTTGAAAATGATTCCGGACCGAATACCGGAGGCATGGGATCTTATTCTGTGAATAATCACTTATTGCCTTTCCTGACAAAAAAAGATGTTGATGATGCACATGAAATAACGCAGAAAGTCCTTCATGCAATTTCTAAAGAAAATAGAGAGCCATACAAAGGAGTTATGTACGGCGGTTTTATGGTTACTAAAAATGGCGTCAGACTGATTGAATATAACGCAAGGTTTGGAGATCCAGAGGCGATGAATGTCCTGCCGATTTTGAATAATGATTTAGTTGAGTTATCTTATAATGTTATCGAGGGTAATTTGAATCGTGCAAAGCCGGATTTCAAACAGCTCTCGACAGTGTGCAAGTATGTTGTTCCTAACGGCTATCCAGACAATCCTGTGAAGAACCAAAAGATTGAGATTGGCTATCATCCAGAGTATGCTAATCTTTATTATGCTTCTGTTGATATGAGAACTGATGGATTGTATATGACAGGCTCAAGAGCAGTTGCATTTGTCGGGATTGCGCAAAATATTAATGATGCAGAAAAAATTGCTGAGAAGTGCGCTTCTGAGGTTAAAGGACAAGTATTTCATCGCCGCGATATAGGAACAGAAAAACTTTTGATGAAAAGAATTGAGCATATGAGAAAGATTAGAGGATAAGATTTTTGTTGAGATGATAATCGGCTTAACCGGAACAATCGGCGCGGGGAAAAGCATTGTTGCTGAGTATTTGAAGAGCAAAGGGTTTGTTCATCTGACTTATTCTGATGTGATTAGAGAGGAATGCAAGAAGATTGGGATTATTCCAACGCGAGAGAATCTTCTTGAGACTGGATTGAAGATGAAATCCAAGAGTAAAGATGACGGTATCCTATCGAGGAAACTTCTTGAAAAGATGGCTCAGATAAATCATAAGAACGTAATTTTCGACGGAATCAGGGTAATTGCAGAGATAAATGCGCTCAGCCATAGAAAGGATTTTTTTGTTATTGGCGTCGATGCTGATCCACGAAAACGATTTGAAAGGATAAAACAGAGAAATCGTGATGGTGATGCTAAATCTTGGAATGAATTTAAGAGGATTGATGGCAGAGAAAGATTAGGACTTGAAAATGGTCTGGAAATTGGGAAGTGTCTGAAGTCTGCTGATTTTATTATTTTGAATGATGGTGATACAGCTAAGTTGAAGAAGAAGATTGATTCTGTCCTTATGAAATTTGCTACCGATACCTTTAAATATTAACTGAAATCTCAAACTAAAATGTCAAGAACCACACATCTCTGATGGGTAGCATGAGAGGCAAAGCCGATAATCCACATATAGATAGTAGGTGGTTCTTGAGCATGCTCGGAAATATACTACCTGCAGAAACTGTTGAGTGGACTTTGTCCACTGACTAAATAAAATAGAGGTATATTTCCGACATATTAAAATTGATTTGTTTAATCCAAAATGAAAAGAAGTTCACGACGCTGGAAAAAGAAAGGACAGATGCGCTGGAAGTGGCAGAGAAAGAGAATGAAGAAAGAAAAGCGCAGAAGAAAGGGCAAGCCGGCATAAAGTTCTAACTACTTTTCAAAATGAGAAGGAAAAAATGGTGAAGGTTGCAATAAACGGTTTTGGCAGAATTGGAAGATTAGTTCTTAGGGCAGGATTAAAGGATACTTCTCTCGAGTTTGTGGCTGTGAATGATTTGACTGATGCAAAGACTCTTGCGCATTTGTTCAAGTATGACAGCACGCATGGAAGGTTTGCAGGAGAGGTTTCTGCTTCTGGAAATGATTTAGTTATTAATGGAAAGAAAATCAGGATTATTGCTGAGAAAGAGCCTGAGAAGCTTCCATGGAAGGATTTGGGTGTTGATGTTGTCGTTGAGAGCACAGGAATGTATACTTCCAAAGATGGTGTTGAGAAGCACATCAAAGCCGGAGCTAAGAAGGTTCTTTTGAGCGCACCGTTCAAGGGCAAGGAAACTATCAAGACAATTGTGATGGGTGTTAATGAAAATTCTTACAAGGGAGAGAATATAATTTCAAATGCTTCCTGCACGACAAATTGTGTTGTTCCTATGGTTAAAGTTCTTATGGATAATTTTGGGATTGTGAATGGTGTTATGTCAACGATTCATTCTTATACTAATGACCAGAAAATTCTCGACGGCGCGCATAAGGATTTGAGAAGGGCAAGAGCTGCTGCTTTGAATATTATTCCTACAACAACAGGTGCTGCTTCTGCTATAACAGAGGTAATTCCTGAATTAGAAGGAAAGATTCATGGCGCTGCGATAAG
>Ga0082335_1009481_pt1 | contig 10449 bp, 2 predicted proteins | sample Subgrocontami58m_FD_72375 | JGI IMG/M metagenome (GOLD analysis project Ga0082335, IMG submission 72375) | Subsurface groundwater microbial communities from S. Glens Falls, New York, USA - GMW37 contaminated, 5.8 m (SPADES assembly) (version 2) ... | reverse complement strand
ATGTCTCCCGAACAGGTGCAAGGATTAGATATAGATCATAGAACAGATATTTTTTCTCTCGGTGTAGTTCTTTATGAATTGTTGGCAGGAGAATCACCATTTAAGGGAATGCATGAAACTGCAATAATGTATGAGATAGTAAATGTTGATGCGCCGCCCATTGCCTCAATAAAGAATGATATTGATCCGCAGCTTGATGGACTGATTCTTGAATGTCTGGAAAAAGAAAAAGATGAAAGATGCCAGAGTGCTAAAGAACTTGCAAAGAATTTGCGGAAAATAAAAAGAGTATCAACCGGAAACATAACCAGTAGAATGTATAATGTTAATCCAAATTTAACTAGAACTAACTCTCAGCAAAATACAGCTACTAATCTTTCCGGTCCGCTTGTATATGATGATGTCCCGATAAAAAAATTATTACGTAACATCGTTTACAATAGAAAAATTTTATGGATTAGCTTATCAATATTTTTTGTAGCTACTTTATTATTAATTCTTATTGTGTTGAATTCTACTCAAGATAATTCTAATGATGTAGCATATATAAAAGCTACAATACAACCCCCGGATGGTAATCAATTTAAATCAACAGGTGATAATGGAGGGGGTAGTATAGAAATCTCACCAAATGGTGATATGATTGCTTTTGTAGCAACAGACACAACCGGAGAGAATTATCTGTGGGTGAGGCAATTGAACGCACTAACAGCGCAAAAGCTGAATGGAACCAAAGGTGCTTCCTATCCTTTCTGGTCATATGACAGTAAAACTATTGCATACTTTGCTGAAGGTAAATTGAAAAAAATTCTAGCTTCGGGAGGCCCAAGTATTACAATCTGTAATGCAAATAGCGGTAGGGGCGGAAGTTGGAACAAAGATGATGATATTGTTTTTGCACCTGACCAGAACAAATCTATTTATCAAGTAGTAGCAGGCGGGGGCGAGCCGGTACAGATTACTAAGCTCGATACTATTAAAAATGAAGCTACACACCGATGGCCATATTTTCTTCCGGATGGAAAACATTTTTTATTTCTATCCCGTGTTGCCGGAGTTGCTTCATCTGAAAATGATCAGGTGTATGTTTCTTCATTAGATGGTAAAGAAACAAAAAAATTATTTGTAGCTCATTCCAATGTAGCTTTTTCAGATAATAAAATTTTATATATACAGGATAATACATTAATGGCTCAACCATTTGATCCTGATAATTTAGAATTAATTGGTAATGCTGTTCCCGTTGAAGAAACTCTGCTTTTTAGTACAAGATTTAGCCGCGGTGTTTTTTCAGTTTCACAAAACAATATTCTTTTATTTCAAAAAGGTAATACATCTGGTGGATTGCGTCTTGCATTTTATGATAGAAACGGTAAACAGGAAAATGTATTTAATAAACCCGATGATTATAGAGAGGCAAAACTTTCACCGGACGGACAAAAAATAGCTCTTACTATTTATGATGAATCAAGAAGAAATAGAGATATTTGGATTTATGATATAAAAAGAAATTTGAATACCAGACTTACTTTTTCTCCGGCCGATGATAGAAATCCGGTTTGGTCTCCCGATGGCAAGTTAATAATCTTTTCTTCGGATCGCATAAAAGGAAAATTTCAATTATTTGTTAAATCATCAGACGGTGTTGGCGATGAAAAACAAATTACAAATTCTAAATCCCCAGCATTTTCATTTGATTGGTCACTTGACAATAAATATATAAGTTTTTGGCAAGTTAATTCAAAAACAAAACCTGACATCTACTCCTTCCGTGTAGAAAAAGACATGGACACAATTAAAACTAAACCTGAAATTTTTCTTAATTCTGAATTTCAAGAAGTCGGCGGATATTTTTCACCTGATGGTAAATGGATGGCATATGTTTCAGATGAGTCCGGACGATTTCAATATTATGTTCGCCCGTTCCCTGGTACTGGAAGCAAGTGGCAGATTTCAACAGTACCGATTGCAGCATCATTTTATGGCTGGGCAAGAAGCGGTAAAGAGTTTTATTTCAGAAGCGGAAACAATAAAATAATATCCGTTGAAGTTAAAGCTAATGGTTCGGCTTTTGACGTTGGTTCTACGAAAGAGTTATTTGAACTACCTTTTTCAGGGCAAGCAGAATTTGACGGCGTTAGCCCGGATAACAAACATTTTCTTTTGCGTGTACCTGTTCAGGTTGGTTCAGTTGCCCCGTTAATAATTTCAACCAATTGGAATAAAAATATACTTAAGAAAAAAGATTAATCTTAATGATTGAGAAATAAGTTAAAAACAATTTTTTGGAACAAATTTGCCAATTAAAGGCAATAAATATGAGGTACTGATGATAGGCGAAACAATTCTTCATTATAAGATTCTGGAAAAATTAGGCGAAGGCGGGATGGGTACGGTTTACAAAGCCCAAGACACAAAACTCGAACGTTTTGTTGCGCTTAAATTTCTTCCATTTCAACTTACTGCCACAGAAGATGTAAAAGCAAGATTTGTTCAAGAAGCAAAAGCTGCTTCTGCTATGAATCACCCGAATGTGTGTACTATCTATGACATACAAGAACATAACGGACAGATTTTCATTGTTATGGAATTTATAGACGGTGTTACTCTTAGGAATAACAAACAAAATCTTTCAGAGAAAAGAATTCTCGATGTTGCAAATCAGATAGCCGAAGGATTAGCTGCTGCTCACGAAAAGGGAATAGTGCATAGAGATATAAAACCAGAAAACATTATGATCCGCAAAGATGGTATTGTACAGATAATGGATTTCGGATTGGCTAAATTATTTTCAACTGGTAACGATAGCAGACTTACGAAATTGGGTACAACGATGGGAACGATCGGGTATATGTCTCCCGAACAGGTTCAAGGATTAGATGTTGATCACAGAACAGATATTTTTTCACTCGGAGTTGTACTATATGAAATGCTTGCCGGAGAATCACCATTTAAGGGAATGCATGAAACAGCAATCATGTATGAAATTGTAAATGTAGATGCTACACCAATCTCTACAATTAAAGAAGAGATAGATCCGCAATTAGATCAAATAATCTTAGAGTGTTTGGAAAAGGAGAAAGATGATAGATGCCAGAGTGCAAAAGAACTTGCGAAGAATTTAAGGAAAATAAAAAGAGTTTCTTCAGGTAATAGAACCAGCAGAATGTATAATGTTAATTCAAACATAAATAGAACTAGCTTTCAACAAAATACAGTTACGAATTTATCCGGTCCTCTTGTATATGATGATGTACCGATGAAAAAAATATTACGAAACATCGTTTACAATAGAAAAATATTATGGATTGGTTTATCAATATTTTTTAGTGCTACAATATTACTATTGATTCTATTTGTGTTGAATTCTTCAAGTACCAATTCAAATGAATTAGCTTCTATAAAATCTACGATACAACCCCCGGATGGTAATCACTTTTCATTTTCAGGAAATGCTGAAGGAGGGAGTTTAGAAATCTCTCCAAATGGTGAAATGATTGCATTTGTAGCAACAGATACAGCCGGGGAAAATTACCTTTGGGTGAGACAGTTGAATGCACTAACTGCACAAAAGCTGACCGGAACTAAGGATGCATATTATCCTTTCTGGTCATATGACAGTAAAACCATTGCTTACTTTGCAGAAGGGAAATTAAAAAAAATAATTGCTTCAGGCGGTCCAAGTATTACTATATGTAAAGCAGGCAACGGAAGAGGCGGTAGTTGGAATAAAGATGATGTAATTGTTTTTGCGCCTGAAGGGAGCACTTCTATTTCTAAAGTAACAGCAGGCGGAGGCGAACCGGTACAGATTACTAAACTCGATACACTTAAAAATGAGGCTACTCACCGATGGCCATATTTTCTGCCTGACGGAAAGCATTTTATTTATTTATCCCGTGTATCCGGAGTTGCTTCATCCGAAAATGACCAAGTGTATATCTCATCTTTAGATGGGAAAGAAACAAAAAAATTATTTGTAGCTCATTCCAATTTAGCATTTGCAGATAATAAAATTTTGTATGTCCAGGATAATACATTAATGGCTCAACCTTTTGATGCAGATGATTTGGAGTTAATTGGCACTGCTGTTCCAATTGAAGAAAATCTGCTTTTTAGCACAAGATTTAACCGCGGCGTTTTTTCTGTTTCGCAAAACAGTATTCTTTTATATCAAAAAGGTAACACTTTAGGTGGATTGCGGCTTGCATTTTATGATAGAAACGGTAAACAGGAGAATGTATTTAATAAGCCCGACGATTACAGAAATGCAAAACTCTCACCGGACGGAGAGAAAATCGCTCTTGTTATTTATGATGAATCTAGAAGAAACTCTGATATTTGGATCTATGATATTAAAAGAAATTTGAATACAAGACTTACTTTTTCTCCCGGTAATGATCGAAATCCGGTTTGGTCACCAGATAACAAAAATATAATTTTTTCCTCCGACCGTAATAATGGGAAATTCCAATTATTTATTAAATCAGTAAATGGTGCTGGTGACGAAAAACAAATTACAAATTCAAAATTACCAATATTTGTTAATGATTGGTCGTTAGATAATAAATATATAAGTTTTACTCAATCTACTCCAAAAACACAGAACGATATTTATACCATGCATGTAGAAAAAGACATGGATACAAATAATATTAAACCAGAAGTTTTTCTTAATTCTGAATTTCAAGAAAATGGAGGGAAATTTTCACCGGATGGTAAATGGCTTGTTTATGCATCTAATGAATCCGGACGATTTCAGCATTATGTCCGTCCCTTCCCGGGACCGGGAGGCAAGTGGCAGATTTCAACAGTTCCCTCAGCCCCAGGATATTTCGGCTTGGCAAGAAGCGGCAATGAGTACTTTTACAGAAGTGCAAATAATAAAATAATATCTGTTGAAGTTAAAGCTAATGGTTCGGCTTTTGATGTTGGTTCTGCGAAAGAGTTATTTGAACTACCTTATTCTGGACAAGTTGATTTTGACGGTGTCAGCTCTGATAGTAAACATTTTCTATTACGCGTACCTGTTCAGATTAATTCGGTTGCACCCTTAATAATTGTAACAAATTGGAATAAAAATTTAATGAAGAAAATAGATTAACAATTATGCTGGTAAAACAATTTGATACGACTATATTTTTAAACAGATCTGCCAATCCATGGCGATAATATTGAGGTACTAATGATAGGCGAAACAATTCTTCATTATAAAATAATTGAGAAACTCGGTGAAGGTGGAATGGGCACAGTTTACAAAGCCCAGGATACCAAACTTGACCGCTTTGTTGCATTGAAGTTTCTCCCTTCTCAGATCATGACCACTGAGGATCAGAAAGTAAGATTTATTCAGGAAGCTAAAGCCGCTTCTGCTATGAACCATCCGAATGTATGCACTATCTATGACATACAAGAATCCGTCCCCACTAACGCTTCGCCGGACAAGCATGAAAGACAGCTTTTTATTGTTATGGAATTTATAGACGGCGTTACTCTTAGAAATAACAAACAAAATCTTTCGGAGAAAAAGATTCTTGATATCGGCGTTCAGGTGGCTGAAGGTCTAGCAGCAGCTCACGAAAAAGGAATTGTTCACAGAGACATTAAACCAGAAAACATAATGATACGCAAAGACGGGATTGTTCAGATAATGGATTTCGGATTAGCAAAACTTTTTTCAACAAGTAATGAAAGCCGTCTTACAAAATTAGGTACAACAATGGGAACGATCGGGTATATGTCTCCCGAACAGGTACAAGGATTAGATGTTGATCATAGAACAGATATTTTTTCTCTTGGTGTTGTTTTATATGAAATGTTAGCCGGAGAATCACCATTTAAGGGAATGCATGAAACTGCAATAATGTATGAGATAGTAAATGTTGATGCCGTACCAATCTCAACAATTAAAGAAGGAATAGATCCACAGCTTGATGCAATTATTTTAGAATGTCTTGAAAAAGATAAAGACGATAGATGTCAATCTGCAAAAGAACTTGTAAAAGATTTAAGGAAAATAAAGAAATCCTCCGGACATAGAACTAGTAGAATGTATAATGTTAATCCAACTTTATTGCATACTGCAACCGGACAAACAACATCAGTAACTCCTTCAGGTTCATTCACTGTTGAAATTATGAATCGCAGAATTGATCTTTCAAAATTTTTCCGCTCTTCAATATTCCCGTGGGTTTTTTCTATTATACTATTATTAGCACTTGTCATTTCATGGTTGATGCTTAACAAATCAGCTCCGGAAAAAATTATAACAAAGTTTTCACTTGATATGGGTGTTGATAAAGTACTTGATGTAAATGCTTACCCTGCACTGGCAATTTCACACGACGGAACCAAAATAGTAATTAAAGCAAACAGTAAATTTTATATGCGTAAAATGGATTCCATAGAACCAATTGTTCTACCGGGAATAGAAAATGCATCTTCTCCATTCTTTTCACCTGATGACAAATGGCTTGGATTTTTTAGAAGTGGTAAACTAGAAAAAATTTCACTTAGCGGAGGAACGCCGGTTACATTAGCTGATGTTTTAGAAAACAGAGGGGGAACATGGGGTAAAAACGGTTCTATTGTTTTTGCTGCTTCAACCACAGATGGTTTATCACTCGTTTCTGAAGTTGGGGGAACCGTAAAAAAAATTACAGCTATTGATTCTACTAAAAAAGAAAGAACCCATCGTTGGCCGTCATTTTTGCCCGATGGTAAACACGTTCTATTTACAGTTGGATTACTTTCGAGTCCTGATTATTATGAAAATGCTTCAGTTGACGCTGTAGATATAAATACTGGAGAAAGAAAAACTATTATTAAAGGCGCAAGTACGGCTAAGTATATAAACTCAGGACATATTTTATTTTCCCGTTCTGGCGTTCTATATATAGTAGCATTTGATGTTGGCAAGCTTGAAGTTAAGGGTCAACCCATTCCAGTCGTTGAGGGAGTTTATAGTGAACTAACAACCGGAATTACAAACTATATGGTTTCTGATAATGGTACTCTGGCATACATTCCGGGTCCAGTAGAAGGTGGCAGCAGAAAAATTGTAAAAATAGATATGAAAGGTGAAACAACTACTTTAGACTCAACCGGTCATCCATATCTCGAACCCCGGCTTTCACCTGATAACAAAAAAATTGCAGTAGTAATTCGTGACGGAGAAGATTTTGATGTTTGGATTTTTGATATACTTAGAAAAACATTAAGCAGATTAACTTTTGGAGGATTGAATCGAACACCGCAATGGTCCCCTGATGGTTTAAATATCGCCTATATGAAACGGGCTAAAGATGGAAAAATTGGAATATTTATGAAACCGTTTGATGGAAGCGGAGACGAAGTTGAACTTTATAAGGGAGAAAATAGATTATATATAGATCAATGGACTAAAGATGGTACAAATTTAATTATTGATCATCTAAATGAAAATGCGAATTCTGATCTTATTGTTTTCCCATTAAAAGGTGATAAAAAACCTTGGAAATATTTGGAAACTAAACTAGATGAATATGAAGCTACCGTTTCACCCGATGGTAAATGGTTAGCTTACCTTACAAATGAATCTGGATCGTATCAAGTATATGTACGTTCATTTCCGGGCAAAGAAGGTAAATGGCAGATATCAACGGATGTAGCGGAAGAACCAAGGTGGTCACCGGACGGAAAAACAATTTACTATCGTAAAAATTCACAAATAATTTCAGTTCCTATTTCTACTTCGCCGATGTTTTCAGCCGGTATACCAAAGACTTTATTTAACGGGTTCCCCGCTGTGAATGTTGATAGCGGAATCAGTTATGATATAACATCTGATGGAAAATATTTCATAACAACAAGCCCGGTGACAGGATCAATATTCAAAAATATTTCGGTCGTTTTAAATTGGACAGAAGAAATAAAGAAGTTGATTTCTAATGAAAAATAATACTAAGAAGGATAAATGATGATAGGCGAAACAATTCTTCATTATAAAATTCTTGAAAAGTTAGGCGAAGGCGGAATGGGCACTGTCTATAAAGCTCAAGACACAAAACTCGAACGCTTTGTTGCATTGAAGTTTCTTCCGACTCAACTTATTTCAACCGATGAACAAAAGGCACGTTTCATTCAGGAAGCTAAAGCTGCCTCCGCTATGAATCATCCTAATGTTTGTACTATTCATGATATTCAAGAATACAACGGACAGCTTTTTATTGTTATGGAATTTATTGACGGAGTTACTCTTAGAAATAACAAACAAAATCTTTCGGAGAAAAGAATTCTTGATGTTGCAATTCAGATATCCGAAGGATTAGCTGCTGCTCACGAAAAGGGAATTGTACACCGAGATATTAAACCAGAAAACATTATGATCCGCAAAGATGGGATAGTACAGATAATGGATTTCGGTTTAGCCAAACTTTTTTCAACAGGTAATGAAAGCAAACTTACAAAATTGGGCACAACGATGGGAACGATCGGGTATATGTCGCCCGAACAGGTTCAAGGATTAGATGTTGATCACAGAACAGACATATTTTCACTCGGAGTTGTTTTATATGAAATGTTAGCCGGAGAATCGCCATTTAAGGGAATGCATGAAACTGCAATTATGTATGAAATAGTAAACGTAAATGCTTCACCAATCTCTACAATTAAAGAAGGAATAGATCCGCAGTTAGATCAGATAGTCTTAGAATGTTTAGAAAAAGATAAAGATGAGAGATGCCAGTCGGCAAAGGAGCTTGCAAGAAACTTAAGAAAGCAAAAGAGAGAATCATCCGGCAGTAAGGCAAGCAGAATATTCAATGTGAATACACAGGCTTTTCAAAATCAATTAAACCTTCCAACTGGTCCCAAATCTTCCGGATCAATTACTATTGAAGCATTTAATAAAAGATTTGACCTTAGTAAATTTTTAAATTCCTTTTATGTTTCTTGGGGCTTGGTTGCACTACTTATACTTTTGGTTTTATACTTTACATTCTTTACTAAAAGTCCCTCAGTAAATTTGATTACTGCAACAACTTCAATTCTTCCACCTGCAAAAGTATTTTTTAACAATAGTAATGGAGGGGATATATCCATTTCTAATAATGGTAAGATGATAGCATTTGTCGGGAACGATTCATTAGGTAATTCCAAACTTTGGGTTCGTCCAATAAATTCTCTGCTTGCAAGGGAATTTCCGGAAACTAACGGGGCAGATTATCCATTCTGGTCATATGATGACAGGTACATTGCATATTTTAAAGGAAGAACTCTAATGAAAATAGAGATCAATGTCGGTTCACCGCTAAAAATATGTGATGTTGAATCAGGACGAGGAGGCAGCTGGAATCAGGATGATAAGATTGTTTATGCTCCAGCATCTACGGGAGGATTATTTTTAGTTCCCGCAAATGGCGGAGTTCCGGTTGAAATAGTTAAACCTGACACATTGATACGTGATCAGAGTCTTCGCTTCCCATTTTTCTTACCGGATGGCAAGCATTTTATTTACTCAATTGAAAATCTTTTTTCCGGTTCAAGTCCAGAAGACGTAGTAAAAATTGGCTCTGTTGACTCTGATGTGGACGTTACACTTTTTAATGGTTCTACAAATGTCCAATATGCAGATGGACACATTTTTTACGTCAGGCAAAACACTTTAATAGTTCAAGGATTTGATCCGGATAATTTTAAGTTATTAGATGATATTCAAACTATTTCCGCCGATATAAATTACTTTGATGCTAGAATAAAAGCTTCGTTCTCTGTTTCTAATGCCGGCAACCTTATTTACCAAAGCAAAGTCCAAATCAGTACAAGAACCGGTTTAATCGATCGTAAGGGAAATGTAAAAGAATATCTTTTTGAAAAACAAATTAACAATAGAGCAAGTTTTTCCCCTGATAATAAAAAAATAGTGCTTGATGCTTTGGACGATAAAAATAATAATTCTGATATCTGGGTATATGACTTAACAAGAAAAGTTATGACAAAGATTACTTTTAATTTGAATTTTGAAACTTCACCAGTTTGGTCTCCTAACGGGCAACAAGTTTCTTTTAATTCCAATAGATCACGTTACAATGATATTTATGTAAAAAATGCTGATGGTACCGGCGATGATAGTCTAATATATAAATCTGATAACTTTAAGTATCCTGTTCATTGGTCTTCTGATGGGAATTATATATTAGTTAATTCATTAAAAAGCAAAACCATTTTTGATATTGAAACAATACAATTAAATAATAAAAATAATGTTGAAACTTTCTTGAGCACTATTTTTGCTGAAAGAGGTCTTCAGTTTTCTAAGAATATGAAGTGGATTTTGTATGAGTCCAATGAATCAGGAAATTTCCAAGCTTATGTAAGACCTTTTAAGGGCAGTCAGGGAAGATGGCAAATTACTACTAATGGTTTTTTATATGGATTTTGGGCAAAAGATGATCAAAGTATTTATTACAT
>Ga0082335_1009479_pt1 | contig 10451 bp, 16 predicted proteins | sample Subgrocontami58m_FD_72375 | JGI IMG/M metagenome (GOLD analysis project Ga0082335, IMG submission 72375) | Subsurface groundwater microbial communities from S. Glens Falls, New York, USA - GMW37 contaminated, 5.8 m (SPADES assembly) (version 2) ... | reverse complement strand
AATGATAGAGTGGTCTTATTGGGGGATCGTCTAACGGTAGGACATGGGCCTTTGAAGCCCAGTATCTTGGTTCGATTCCAAGTCCCCCAGCCAAATATGCTCTCATCACAAACTCTTTATGAAATAGCGAAATGTCGCTTCCAGGAAGCGGAGATTCTTTTGAAAAATGGCAAGCCAGACGGGGCAATCTATCTTTCAGGGTATTCGATTGAGTTAATGCTGAAGCGTACGATAGTTATGACTTTAAATTGGGATGGATATCCAGCATCGAAAAAAGAATTTGAGGGGAAGACTTCATTCAAGATACATGATTTAAACTTGTTGCTTAACTTTTCAGGTTTAGAAAAAGAGTTACAAGCGGACACCGCTCTGTACGCCAAATGGCAAGTCGCCAGTAGCTGGGAGTCCGAAAGTCGTTATACTGAAATCGGGAAGGTAACCGACCTAGACGCCGGAGATACAATAGAAGCAACAAGGGAAGTACTCAATTTCATTCTCGCAAAATCAAAACTATGAAAGAAATAATACGAAAATTGAATACGATAAAAGATGAACTCCTTAATGAAAAAGGAAGCCTTCTTATGTTCGTTCTGATTGAGAGAAATGATACCGAAGGGAAGTGGGACCTGCTTCTTTCTGCAAATTGGATTCCCAAAACAAATAATCAGTCTGATCTAATCTACATCATAAATAAATTAAAGAAAGAATTTAAAGAAAATCTTGAATTTCTTTCACAAATTGTTATTGGCACTCCTACCGACAGTTTTATCTTAAGAATTGCTAGAGCAATTGATAAACAAAACATTGAGCTCTCTGAAGAAATCTTCGATCTACAGGTCTCCCCAGAATTTACAATTCATCGCCTATACGTCATTGCTATGAACTTTACAGATATGGAATTAGCAAGCGAAGGCGTGGAGGAGGAGGGTCCTATTGCGGTTCGAGAGGCTTCAGAGTTTTAGTAATGCTGTCGATGACAGTTCCGCCATAGCTGATATAGTTGTCCAATGAAACTTTTACTCATCTCGGGCGGGCTAACGAATAAGTTGATAGCAAGGGTAGTCCTTACTACTCCAAGAATGTAATGGCACAAAACTCAGAAAATAAAAAATGCGTACACTGTCTGAGAGTTCCAGGAGAAATAACTTTTGATCACGTCATCCCGAAATCCTGGTACTCTAAGATTACATCAAGGGATGCTCGCAAACCTAAAGCTCCTGCGTGCTTTGAGTGTAATCAGAAGTTGGGTAGACAGGAGAAATTTGTGTCTCATCTAATGTGGATGTGTATGCCAGAAAATCATCCACTACGCAGCGAGTTGACTGAAAAAGTCTATAGAGCGTGCGGAATGGGGCGTGACGGTAAACCAATTCCTGGTTTATCCGATAAGGAAAGAGAAGAACGAATGAAGTATGCAAAACGCTTACTCTCTTCCACAAGACCTGCTGGTGACCTCGATGAACACGACTTGTTTCCTGGCTTTGGATTTCATTTGGGATATCCAAGAGAAATTCAGCGTGCAACATTAATACCTGAGAATCTCGTTACCGAGGTTGCTTCAAAAGTTGTTAGGGGTATTGAATACATCCAAAAAGGGAGTCAACGCTACATCGAAGCCCCGTATCAACTGCATGTATTCTTTCCAAAGAATCCAAATGACTTATCCCTACAAGAAGTTCGTAGTAAGTGCAAAATATTCTCAGATGGGACTAACACTATTCAGAGAGGTGCTGATCCGGAGAAGCCATTGGAACCAATCTATATTATTCGCCTTTGGAATCAGTGGGAAATTTGCGGTGTAGTCATGCATGAAGAGCGATATAGATTACTCTTAAACCCGTAAGGCGACGCCTTACGGCGTTTAGATATGTTATAATATTTACACATATGGAAACATTGCTCGGTCTACTTCTAGCGCTGATAGGAATCCCTTTGTTCATATTGGGTATTCGGATGTTTATAAAATCAGACGGTTGGTTTTATTTAATAAAGGCAGTTCTTGTGATTATCATAGGTTCTATGTTGTTTGGTGTTTCTCTCGAACCATTAGGATTCTAGAACGAGACGGTCGGCTAACTTGAGACACTTCAGACCCCAAAGTACATAAACCTGTAAGGTGGCACCTTACAGGTTTATTTCGAAGAATGCTGAAGTGGTAAAATAAAGATCATGGAAAATTATAGGGACTGGGACAATGACTCTGGAATAGTCGCATATGAAATTGGTAGCGACTATGTGATTGTCCAATTTAAGTCTGGTCGGAATAGATTCTACAAGTATACATATGGAACTGCTGGGTCTAGTAATATTGAGGAGATGAAAAGGATGGCCCAAGCGGGTGATGGACTCAATGAATTTGTCGTTGAGAGGGAAATCAATTACGAATCAAAGTGGTAATATACAGTTATGGGACTACTTGAACATAAAATTGATGGAACGAAAGCAGAGCAGTCCATCGCCGAAGAAATGACCAAGCCCTGGTATCGTAAAATCGAGTCATGGTTGACGATTGTTAATATATTCGCACTTCTGCTTAACATTCTTATTACATACGGTTTTTCCTACAAACCTAGTCATATTCGAGAACAATGTATGGCTGAGGCGGAATTTACTCCGACCGCTACTCTCATGTCAGATGAAATGGAAAGACAAAAATTTATTGACACCTATTATCAAAATTGCGTTCGTAGATTTGGTATTGAGAAGTAGCCTCTCGAGGAGGGTCTAACTGATGTTTAAAAAGTCGCCAGGAAACCCAATGGGGGCTTAGCGGTACAATGTACGAATCCGATGAGGCCAGCAAATATGTACAACTTTGAAAGGAGGTTACGTCTGGCTCAAAAAGCTTTTGATAATTTACTGGACGCAAGCAAGGAAAACAAGAATGTGCCGATAGATCAAATTGATGTATTCATAATGCTTGCGCGCACGGTACCTCAGGTGATGCAGACGGATTTAGGCCGCAATCCTAGTTTTAGAATATGGTTTGAACGAAAAAGACCAGAATCGTCGGACGAGTTTCGGGATTTCATTCAAATGAGAAATAAAATCGCAAAAGAAGGAATTTCATCAGTAAAAAGTTTCGAGGTGAAAATTGACCTTCAATATAAAGGACACGACGAAGAAAAAGTCGGCACAATAAAATATGCAGATGGTATAGAAAGAGAGCAACTGGGGAAAATAACACATAGAGGATTCTTCGATTCAAGCCGACAACAAGAAGCAGTGACAGAGTGCGGTAAATATATGGCTTATCTAACTACTTTGGTCACGGAAGCCGTGAAGCTTTTCCCCGAGTTAGAATCTTAATATGAAGAAAGACGTCTCGTATCACGATTTTGTCGTGTATGACCTGATGGCGAGGGTGCCGGCGGTGTCGTCGCGGCCGATGATGAGCGGGTGGTGCGTGTATTCGAACAAGGTTCCTTTTGCAGCGATTATCGGGAACAAGCTCTACTTGAAGGCGACGGGAGAGAAGGCGGCCGCGCTCGCAGGGCGCGGGTGGGAGAAGTTCGAATATGAGAAGTCCGGCGGCAAGAAGGTCTACATGAACTACTGGCTCGTCCCCGATGACCTCTTTGATGATCAGGAATTGCTCGATGCAACCATCAGCGAAGTCTTAGCGCTCTAAAATTATGGACTTTGGTATACTCGGCCCATGAAGCAGTTGCTCACGAATGACAAATATCGGAGGACGCGGGGAGGGCGTTCGCGCCTGTTGGATATTTCCTGCCGAGAGTGCGGGGAGCATGTCTGTCTCTATCAGAAAGACGGCCCGGGCAGTCTGAAGCGGCTGTATATTGACCGTATCATCGAGCCGGAAGTCTCTATCTCGAGGAAAGATATGTCTTGTTCAGAAGGACATCTGTTGGGTGTGAGAATAATTTACGAAAAAGAAAAGCGACCCGCGTTCCGGCTCTTTGCCGACTCGGTGACTAAGAAGATAAGAAAGGTCTCATAAAGGCCACTTCAGCATCGTCCGGGGTAGACATCTCGGGGAAACGTCTGGGCGGGCTCGTAGGTTATTATTTGGTATGACTAAGAACCCATTTCTGAATGCGCTCGCGGCGACGGCATATATTAGCGCTATCGCATTGATGATGCGGTATGGGCCCAAGGGGCCCGGCGTGGATAGCAGCTTCTTTGCTCCCATCGCCTTCCTCTCCCTCTTCGTCCTCTCCGCTGCGCTGATGGGCTACTTCTTCCTCTATCAGCCCATCCGGCTCTTCTTCGAGCAGAAGCCGCAGGAGGCGACGAGGCTCTTCCTACAGACGGTACTCGTCTTCGCCTGCATCACAGCGGCGGTGTTCGCCACCTGGCTTCTCCTCGGCTCACTGGTCTAGAAAACATAAGTGCGGCTTGTCTGGAACTGGTACAATCCACCCATGACTATCGAGGACCTCCAGAAGTTCATAGATGAGCAGAGCGCGCTCCTTCGCTCCACGATACACGCCTCACATACCGAGCGGGAGTTCATACTGGGCCGGACGGTGAAGATATCGGAGGAGTTCGGGGAACTCTGCGACGAGGTCCTCGCTTCTCTCGGCGACCAGCGGAAGGGGAAGATGGACGGGCGGAGCATCGAGAGCCTCGCCGACGAGTTCGCGGATGTTGTCATCACCACGTTCCTGCTCGCGAAGAGTATGGACGTGGACGTGATGAAAGCGCTCGAACGTAAGGTCCAGAAGATACGCGAGAAGCACAATAAACAGTTGCAGTAGTTATATGTGATAGGATATTCCCTATGAAAACACCAGAACAATTTCGGGGAAATGAGAAGCCAGATGTTACTGATGAAGAGAACGAGCTGAAACGGCTCGTAGAAGCGGCTGAAAATGCCGGGCGCGCCGGTGTCTACGACCCTCAAGAATTTGAAGAAAAGAAATGACTTTTCTCACGAGAAGAAGCTCGTGTTTGTAGCCTAAACAAAAAGACCACCGGGGCGGTGGCCTTGGCGAGGCGAGACGAGAGCGCGTCAATGTTGGAATCTGAGGGGAGGAGCGCTCTCGTAAGAACGCGGCTCCTTCTCGCAGACGGGACAGAAGGGCACAATCTCGTAGGAGGGGCTCCTGCTGGCGAAGAGTGAGAACGATCCTTCCGGGGCCGGGCGCTCGACGCGGGCCGCTCGTGTTCTCGTGCCGCACCGGAGACACTCCCAGGTGCTCGCGCTTCTCGCCTTCACCACGTAGATCTGGCTCGGGTTGTCCTTCTTGCGGACGAAGAACAAGTCGGGCCGGCTCCGCAGGTCCGCCCGCTCGAGCTTGTGAGAATCGCGTGGAGACCCGAAGGCTCTCCATTCGGCCTGCGCGAGTTCCCGCAACAATTCTGGTGTCGGCATTCTCGTACCTCTCTGTTCACAATAAGGGGGAACTTCTGTTCGGGAACATACCGCTTAATTCATACGTTGTCAATTTTGCCGCGGCGGAGTAAGGTGTGGGGCAGGCAGCACTTTTTACGTAGCCCAATCAGATACCAAGAGGAGGCCGAAATGGCACAAGCGACCACGACCAAGAAACCTGAAACGACCGCAGTGCTGGAGAAACGCTTAGGGGCTTTGAAGCAGCTCCGAGAAATGGGTCAAGGGCAGATGGCTGGGCGGCGCGAGGAGATCGCCGAGCTCAACAAGTTGTTGGCGGCCGCAGAGAGAGCAGACCGTACTTTCGAGTACCAGATCGCCGAGACGGCGAACCGGATATTCGTCCGGGGAGCAGTCACCCCCGCCTTTGCCGCCGCGCGGAAGGCGTTCATCGAGAAGTCCGAGCATTCGCGGAGCGACCGGATCACCGTCGCGAAGCAGAAGGCGCTGCGCGAGGAGGTCGAGAAGGACAAGCTCGCCCTGCAAGGGCTCTGCACGCATCCGTTCGTCTTCTCATACGATGGCCAGCGAAGCTATTCGTCGTACGAGGACAGCCAGTCGGGTCATCGGGTCTGTACGGTGTGCAATTTCAGCGAAATCTCGGCCGGCGCACCCGAGGATATCTACAAGATATTGGCCGAAGACGGCACACATCTCGTCCTCCGCGACCTGCGGGAGAAGAAAAACCTCCCCAAACCGTTCGAAGAAGAATGGTTCACGCTCGAGTTCCTTCAGGAGCTTTTCGAGAAGTCGGCCGGCGACCGGAACGTCACCTGGCCAGCGGTCATCATCGAACTCTAGTCACAGGGGCAACCGATGAGCACGATATGGTACCTGTGGCCCAGGGACAACGACCCAAGGTCGAACGAGCATTTCGTCCAGATCGTCGGCGAGCAGAACACCGAGAACGAATGTCGGGATAAGACGTGCGCCGACGGCGTGTCGAGGAATCTCTTCAGATGTCCGAAGGGGTATGCGGACGTGCAGACGGCCATCGCGGCGATGTCGAGATTCGACCTGAAGTTCGAGGTCTTCAAGCAGGACAGTTCCGGAGCGGGCGCCGAGAAGGTTGTCCGCTACGACCTCTGGAAAAAGGAGGTGCGGAGAGCGGCACGCTCCGGCCGTTTGCGCAGTCGGCGCCGGTGAAGAGGGCTGTTTCAGAGGGAAGTAGAACCCGACGGAGGATTCGTCGGGTTTTTTGTTGCTATGCACAGCCTTCCCCGCCTCTCATTCGTGCCTTGCTACTATACGTTCATATATGGATACAGGAAAAAATAAATTAATGACGGTTTCAGTCTTAGCAGTCGTTATTATCGGAATCGTGCTCGGGTACTATTATATGCAAAAGCCGCCGACGTCCGATATACAGTCGGCTGTGGATGCCGCCAGCAGTGTCACCGACAGCGCCACACAAGGAGTGATTCCCTCGATCGGCGAGGCCGCCAATCCGCTGACCAATAAGCCGGACATCAATCCGACCAGCAAGACCAACCCATTCCAATAATGGTATGAAAAACAAATTTCTATCGCTGGGTATTCTCGGATTCGGCCTGGCGTTATCCGTAGTCATAGTTACAAACGGGGCGTTCGCTCAGACAGTGTCCGTAGACTACCCCATAGCGGAATTGGGGAACTGTAAGAATAAAGACGCATGCAAGGCCTACTGCGACGACCCGAGCCATATAGATGCGTGCGTTACGTTCGCCGAAAAGAACGGTCTTATGTCGTCCGAACAGTTGTCTGAAGCGAAGCAGGTGCAGGCGGCCCTCAAGAAGGGGGTGAAGCCGCCCGCCTGCAGGGGGAAGGAGGAGTGCGACGCGTACTGCGAAGACTCCGGTCACATGAAAGAGTGTGTCGCGTTCGGTGAGGCGTCCGGGTTTCTCAAGGGAAGGGAGCTCGAAGACGCGAAGAAAATGCTCGTCGCGATAGATAATGGAGCGACGCCGCCCGCCTGCAGAGGAAAGGAGGCGTGCGATGTTTATTGCTCGGAGCCCGACCATATAGAAGCGTGTATGACATTCGCACAGGCCGCCGGATTCATGACTCCCGAGGAGGAGCAGAACTCACAAAAGATGATGGCAGCCCTCAAGAAGGGAGTCAAACCACCCGCCTGCAGAGGAAAGGAGGCGTGCGACACGTATTGTGCGGAGCCCGCGCATACCGACGAGTGCATACAATTCGCCGTGGCGGCCGGTTTTATGACCGATAAGGAAGCTGAAATAGCAAAGAAGACGGGAGGTAAGGGGCCCGGCGGATGTTCGAGTAAAGATTCCTGCGACGCCTTCTGCGGTAATCCGGACAATCAACAAGCGTGCATCGACTTCGGGAGAGAGAACGGGATGATATCGGAAGAAGAAGCCGGGCGCATGCAGGAGGGGCAGAAGAAATTCAGGGAATCTATGCAAAACATTCCAGCAGAAGCGGAAGAATGTCTTAAAACGGCCCTCGGCGACGACGCTTTTGAAAAAATGAAAAGCGGCCAAGCGATGCCGTCCCGAGATACGGGAGAAAAGATGGGTTCCTGTTTCTCCCAGATGGGACCACCACCCGGACAACAAGAACAACCAAGAGAGGGACAAGAACAGGAACGTATGTCCTCGCAAGAACAGCGGGACCCCGGTACGCCATTCATGCCTCGAATTGAGTCGGGACAAGAGCCTCCGGAAGGGCAGCGACCGCCGGGCGGACAATTCGCTCCGGGAACGTATCCTGGTCCGATGATGCCGAGAGGGGAGAGACCGCCGGAGGGACAATTCGCCCCGGGAACCTATCCGAGCCAGCCGCCTCCGGAAGGAACTTCGGGCGCGTATCCGAATCAACCGCAGCAATTTGTTCCGGGGACGCAGCCGGTGATGCCCGTGCCCGGAGAAACGCCTCCGCCTCCGCCGCCTGAGGCTATGTTCGAAGCGGGCGGGGAGACTGTTCCCGGAACACCAGTGCCACAGGTACAGCCGATAGAACAAACAGCACCGCAGTCCTTTCATTTCGACTTGAACAATTCGTTGGCCGCCGTCATAAACGCCTTCCGGGGACTCAAATTTTAAAGTAGCGCCTGCTGCTTCTTCTCGTCCGGTTCCGGATTGCTTTCTCCGGACCGGCGCTATATAGTGCTGCCGGTCGTCGGTAAGAAGTATTTCCCGACGTTCTTTCAACGCACAGGAGGGAATCATGGAAGAGTATCCCCAGAATCACCTTTGGCTCGCTGCGGACGTGACGAGCCTTAGGCAGACGGAAATGCTGGCATTTCCGCTCCAGGACCTCATAGCGAACGTCAAGATCGGCCTCGAGCTCACGACTGCGGTCGGCACGATGCCTGCGGTTCGCTTCTTGAAGGGGTACGGTTTCAATATCTTCCTCGATACGAAGCTCTGCGGCACACCTGACACGATCGCGACGGCAGTGAGCATCATCGCCGACTCCGGCGTCTCGATGTTCACGGTCGCCGCTCATGCCGGCCCCAGGTCGGTCGAGGCGGCGGCTCGGCACAAGGGCAAGGCGAAGATGCTCGTCTCCACCGTCCTCACCTCCGTCGAGGAGTCGGACGTGCCGAGTATCGGATATTGGCCGCCGTCGGTCGGTCGGCCGAGCCCGCCGAGCATCTTCGACATTTCTTCGAGCATGTCCCGTGCGGCGCTCGACTTGGGTGCGGACGGCTTCGTCTGTTCGGGGCAGGAACTGCGCGCTATCGACCAGCTCAAGTTCTTTGAGTCTGCGTACAAGCTGGTGACGGGAATTCGTCAGCCCGACGCACCGGCACACGACCACAAGAGGAAGATCTCCGTGGGCGAAGCGATAATTTACGGCGCGTCCGCCGTCGTCATCGGCCGGCCCATCACCGACTTGCCGTACGGGACGGCGCAGCGGGCGGTCGTGCTGGAGTTCTACGAGGAGATTTCCGCCGCGCTCGCGCGGCGCCGTGAATTTCTCGAGTCCGCGCAGACCCTCTGAGCATCGGTCTTGCAGTACACCGCGCCGCCCTCCGGGCGGCGCTTTTTTATTAGGGCTTTTGGAGACGGTCAGTTAGAATAGTCCCTGATGACCAGAAAAATGTACGCGACGGGAGCAGGCATTGCCGCGCTTGCACTCGTGTATACCTTCGGCTATTCCGGTCTCGTGGCGAGCGAGTATCGCTCGGCGACGGCCAGCGTGGCGGAACGCTTCATCCCGCTGCCCGAACTCGATAAGGCCGATTACAACGCGCGGCTCCTCGCGCTCGCCCACGTGAGCAGCACCACAGCGGTTACCTCGACCGCCTCCACGTCCGCCAGTGTCACTTCGACGACGACGCCTTCTCTTTGGCCCGTAAGCACGGTGTATCCTAATGCGGAGGCTCTCCTACCGTTCAAGCGCATCGTCGCGTATTACGGAAATTTTTATTCAAAAGGGATGGGTGTGCTCGGCGAGTACCCGACCGACCAAGTGCTCGCGATGCTCGCGAGCACGACCGATATGTGGGCCGCCGCCGACCCTTCGACGCCGACCGTCCCGGCTATCCACTACATCGCGGTCGTCGCCCAGGCGAGCGCCGGTAAAGAGGGGAAGTATATTCTGCGCATGCCGGACGACCAGATAGACCACGCACTCGACCTTGCAAACCGGATACACGGCATCGTCTTCCTCGACGTGCAGGTTGCGTTAAGCACACTCCAATACGAGCTCCCACAACTCGAGAAGTATCTCTCGATGCCGCAGGTGCATCTCGCCATCGACCCGGAGTTCTCGATGAAGCACAGTGAACGGCCCGGCACGGTCATCGGCACCTTCGACGCCGCCGACATCAACTTCGCCGTTGAATACCTCGCGGGACTCGTACGCGATAATCACTTGCCGCCGAAGATACTCGTCGTACATCGCTTTACTCAGGACATGGTGACGAATTATAAAAAGATACGGCCGCTGCCGGAGGTACAGGTTGTGATGGATATGGACGGCTTCGGCTCGAAGGAGAAGAAGTATGGGACATACAATAGGGTCATCGCGCCGGAGCCGGTGCAGTTCACGGGCATCAAGCTCTTCTATAAGAACGACACAAGGCCGCCCGCCAACGGCCTCCTCTCCCCGGCGGAAGTCCTGAAGCTCACCCCCGCCCCCATCT
>Ga0082335_1009477_pt1 | contig 10453 bp, 7 predicted proteins | sample Subgrocontami58m_FD_72375 | JGI IMG/M metagenome (GOLD analysis project Ga0082335, IMG submission 72375) | Subsurface groundwater microbial communities from S. Glens Falls, New York, USA - GMW37 contaminated, 5.8 m (SPADES assembly) (version 2) ... | reverse complement strand
TGGGGATATGGAGGGTCGATACCTGGATGCTCTGATGGATTGACATTCCAAATTGGAAAAAGCCATATTATAGCTTTAATATTATCGCTTGTTGGATTTATTTTTTATCTTTTTACAAAAACAAAACAAAAAAAACACATATATTATTATTCTTTCTTTTTATTTCTTGCTGTTTTTAGCCTATTTATGACAACAGAATATTCTATGTTTATTTGGAAAAATATTCCGAATCTTTCTTATTTACAATTTCCATGGAGGTTTATGACTTTTGCCAATCTTTTTATTTCTTTAACATCTGTTTATGGTTTATATTTGTTTTTCGGTTCTATTAAACAACATAAGTGGATAAAGTTAGTTATCTTTTGGTTTGTGATTATTTATAGTTCGTTAACAATTTTTTTCGTTGGCAGATATTTTATACCTCAGAAATATATAACCAAAACAGATAAAGAACTGACTACTCTTGAAGAAATAGCATGGAGAGTTAGTCGTAGTACTTTTGAATTTGTTCCAAAAGAAATAAAAACAACAAAATCAAACATTAATACAACCATCCCAGATATTAAAAGAGAAGACATAGTGAAAGATGCATATCTGGCGAACAATGGAGTAGCCGAAGTAAAGACAATTCAAAATAAATTTATGAATAAGGAGTTCCAAACAAAAGCAAGTAAAGATTTTGAATTTAGACTAAATACTTTTAATTTTCCTGGATGGACTGCTTATATTAATGGGGAAAAGGGTGACATATATGATAAAAATGATTTTAATTTAATTACTATCAGAGTTCCAAAAGGTGAGAGTAATATACGGTTTATATTTGAGGATACTTTAGTCAGAAGCATTGGTAATTATTTGTCACTTACCTCAGTTGGTTTTGTTTTTTTATTATTCTTACTTCTTAAGCTGAAAAAGATAAAAAGCTGATGCTCCTCCTGGCTTTTCGAATTTCTCAACTAAATCAATAGGCCAATTCTCTGGAAACTCTGATCTATGTGAGAAGACTATGTAAACCAAATTTTTGTCAAGAAATTTCTGGTTTTCATAAATACTCTCTTCATTAAGCGGCCAATAGCCTTTGACATAGATTTTATCCTCGGGCTTTAAAGAAGCATTCAACATATCTCCAATTACTCCAAAATTGCCTTCAGCTACTAAAATTACAGGTTTATCTTTAGATTTTTTCCTTGCGAAATCAATAATTTCCTTTACTCCGTGACCAGCAGATGTGCCTTCAATATACTGACCTCTATCAATTGGCGGGAAAGGAATAGAATTGTTTGCAAGAAGTATTGGAATATCAAATATTAAAAAAGATGCCATAAGTGCAATAACCAAGTACTTAATAAATATCTTTTTTTTATATGTTGATAAAAAGTATGTAGAAAGAATAAGAAATGAAGTCCCAAAAAAGTTAAGATACCTTGGAAAAACAACTTTTGCGAAAAAAGATATTACAAGAAATGGAAGTATTATCCAAAGAGTCAGATACCAAGCAAGTTTTTTATCCTTTTTAAAGAGAAGAACCAATCCTGCTAAACCTATAAGAGGAAGTAAAAACGCAGATTCCCAAATCACATAGACTGGAATAATTTTTATATTATGAAAGAAAACAAAGAACGGATTTTGTATAAATTCTTGCATAGTCATTACAAAAGTCTTATTTTTTACTGCAACAAAGTGAAGATAAGGGGAGAGCCTTTGGACATTATAAATAATAAATGAGATTGCAAGAAATATCACATAGAGAAATCCAAAACTTCGCAGTTTTTGAAAAAATTTATTTGTATTTTTCTCCAAAAATAATATAGGAGCGAGCGCTGATAATCCTATAAACATTCTTACTGATGATTTTGACAATGAAAAAATTCCTGAAGCAAAGCCGAGTATTAATGCCGTATCAAGACGAAGGTTACGAGCTAAATAAATTGATAGAAATAAAATCCAGATGAAACCTGCATTTACAAAAGAATCAACTAAAGCCATTCTGTCGTAAAACAAAAAGTAAGGAGTAAAAATATAAAGAAAACTGCTCCAATAGGCTGCTTTTTTATTAAATATATAAAAAGTAAGACTAAATAGTCCGGTTAGAGCAATAAATCCTCCTGTTACGGAAAAAAGTCTTCCTGCAAAAAGAGCATTCTCAGGGAAAAATTTTAAGAAAAAAATCGTAAACCATGTTTGCAATGGTTGTCTGCCGTCGGTTAGAGATATAAATCTCCAGCTAGCGTCGTTTTTTGCTATTTTAGCCCAATTTATATATATTCCCTCATCTGTAAATATGGGGAATTTATCAAGGTTAATCAGCCTTGTTGCAAAAAAAACAAGAAGAATAAGTCCGATATAAAAAAAGTCTTTTTTATTGAAGTTTTTTTTGAAAAACCCAATTATCCTGTCAAGAATAAACATATAAAGACATTATACAAAAGTTAACACGTAACAAATATACAAATTACTTATTGTTCAATTAACTGGTTAACAAGTTGTTAAGAATAAACTCTAATCTCTAATTTCTAAATCCTAAACAATATCAAAACTCAAAATACTAAATACAAAAGATTTGGATTTTGAATTTTATTATTAGAATTTGTTTAGAGTTTAGAGATTAGGACTTAGAGATTTAATTTAGTATCAAGCTATTTTTTTCAGATAGCACTCTATTTTTTAATTTCTGAAAAGCGTGAAATCTGAATTCCTAAAGAGAAGAGATGTTTTGGGTTTTTCATCAAGCATTGCTGTATCTCCATTTTCTATAACATACAACCCCTTTCCTTTTTGAAGTCTTTTTACAAAATCTTCTTTTGTATAGTAGTAAAAAAGTTTCTTATTACTATAGTACACAGCGCATGGATTACCACCATATATAAAAGTCGTAGAAGTTGTGAGGTTTGGCCCAAGTACTTCTTTTGCTCTTCTTTCGGAATATTGCACCAAATAATTTATTTGTTTTTCTGGAAATTGTTTTGATTTCATAAACACTTCATGTCGAGGTGTTATGTCAGACTTATTTTGGAAAGGCTTTGCTTCTTTATTTATTAATATAAATGAATCTAATATAAGCAAGAACAAAATTCCATAATAGAATATTTTTGGTCCTTTTTTTAAAAGAAAATCTATGCTGTATGCAATAAAAATACATAAAAAAGGATATATCGGTAAAGCATACCAAGGAAGTTTTGTTTGAATTCTTGTTATTGCGAGAAGCGGAATAATAATAAACATTATAATTATAAAAACCATTTCTTTATTTTTTATTTCCTTCTTAATTGCAGAAAAATTTAAATAAATTTTTTTATTAATTAAATAATAAATAGGTAAAATAAGAGTTGCAAAAATCCAAGGAAAAAGTTCTCTTAATAGCTGTTTAACATAAAAAAAATTCCCGCCAAAGTGAAACTCAATTGGGTTATTTGCTCTTTTAATAAGATTCTCATTAATATAAATTTTTATAAAATCCTTTCCGTGAGTTATTAACTGGTAGGTATGCCATGGAGTAATAAGAAGTAAAAAAGAGAATAGAAGTCTTAAAAAATCGACAATTCGTTCCCTTTTAAAATTAATAAAAATCGTTAAGAAAGTAGTAACCAAAAATGCAAGAACACTCAAACCTTTATCCATGACGGCTAAACCATAAAATATACCTGCAAAATAACTAAATTTTTTATTATTTTTCGAAAGAATCCAAGAATAAAATCCTAGAAAAACAAATAGAATATAGATAATATCTGTGTTTACTCGAATAACATAAAGAATAAAAACTTCAGAAGCAAGAAGTAGTAAAACGGAAAGAATAGCGACTCTTTCTGAAAAATATTTTTTTGAAAAATAATAAATCAAACATATTAGAAAAACTCCCGCTATTACAGAAAGAATTCTAGCATTAAATTCATTTACCCCAAATGCGTAAGGAATTTGAAGAAGCCAAGCATAAAGAGGAGGTTTTTCAAAACCCAAAAGCCCATTCCACTGGTTTGTCCAGTAGTTTCCGTTAATTTTCATCTCTCTTCCATATACAGAGTATATGCATTCATCCCAATCCCAGTAAGGGTCGCGTCCAAGCTTTAACACAAAAAGAAAAGTTATTGCTAATAGAATTAATATTAAAGGCCAGTATGCAAGAAGAAATTTTTTTATTTTTTCCATGTTAGAATTCGTTTTTGGAAACTAGACATTTTTTAGGGATGATTTTTGATGTTGAACTTAAAATTTCGTGAATATTACATTTTACTTCAAAAGAGTTTCTAAAAACGCGGCTTTGATAAAAAAAATATGTTCGGAGTTCAATTATAGAAGATATAAGAATAATTCCTGTAAAAAACATGATTAAGAGCTGTTTATTAATTCTAAAATTAATTGTTGAAAGAAATTTTATGCTATATATAACAAAATAAATAACTGCAGGTAATACTGTAAATGTTCTATTCATGTTTGGGTTATCGTGTGGTAAGGTTAAGAGAGTAGGGAGCAGAGAAACTAAAAAATAAAATAGAAATAACTTATTGGGAAATTCCTTGATTTTTCTTGCGGATAAAATAACGCCTAACACGAACAAAATTCCAAGAATTGGATTCAAAGCTGGCTTGCCAGGAAAATTATGTCTGCCATTCTTGTCTCCTTTAATATTAAACATCAGCGCGGTTTTTTGTACATTTTCAGATATCAAGCTTATTTTTGTAGAAAACGACGAATTTTGCGTCAAAATTGATATTTCATTAAATCTAATATCGTTATTGACAATTAGATAAAAAAGAAGTGGAAAAGCTACAACTAAAAATGAAATAATATAAAAAAAATAATTTTTAAAAGAAGATTTCTTCAAAAAAAGAAGAAATAAAGGAACTAAGAAAAAAATTCTTCCTGGGGTATAAGATAAAAAAGATAATCCTGCAAATATTCCAGAAATAACTATAAAAAGAGTGGTCGCCCTAAAGGGGTGTCTTCGCTCTCTATTCTTAAAGAATAATAAAAAAAAGAATATTGACATTAATTCAAGAAACAAAAGAAATGTTCCTTCAAATGAAAATCTCGCAAAGTTTAAAAACCATCTTGAAGTAAGGAGAATCAATGCCCCTAAGATTGAATAAAAAATCTTTTTATCCTCATTAAAAATATTTTTTAACAGTTTATAAAAAGTAAAAATACTTAAAATTCCAAATAAAGCAGATGGAAATCTTAAAGCGAAATTTGATATTCCAAAGATTTTAAACGATAAGAGAATAATATAAAAATATAAAGTAGAATGTCCAGTCGCGAGATTAGAGTAGGGAATATAATTTGAATTGTTTAAAGATATCGCCAACCTTGAAAATTCTATTTCATCAAACGATATATTTTGAGGGATGAGATTAAACTTAAAAAAAATTAAAAAAGATGAAACTACAAATAAGAAGAAAATAATAATCAATCTTCTTTTCATTTTTTGAAATCATATTTTTTCTTTCGCTCTAAGTTTTTTATCATCAGAATGTCTTTTAATGCATTGTATGAGTCTTTTAAAAAGTTTACATTTTTAGTTTCTACGTGTGTCCAAGTTACAGGAACTTCTTTTATTTTATGACCCAGTTTGTTTGCAACAAATAAAAACTCCATATCAAATCCTGCAGAGACTGAAGATCCTTTCACAATTTTACTTTTAGAATATACAATAAGCTTGTTTATTATTTCTTTTGCTGCAGAGGTTTTAAAAATTTTAAATCCGCACTGAGTATCTTTTATTCCATTTAGATCTATTAAAATATCACGAATTATAATAGCGCCAAGAGCCATAATTTTTCGAAGTATTGGGGCTCCTTTTCTTTCTGATTTTCTTGACCCAATTACTATATCGAAACCTTGAGATAATGGTTCAATTAATTTTTCAGCTTCTTCAATTGGAGTTGCAAGATCAATATCAGAAAACATTACATACTCTCCTTTTGCCCTTTTTATTCCAGTAATAATTGCGGATGCTTTTCCTTTGTGACGATTTTCAACTAAGTGAAACTTATTGAATACAGGTAAATATTTACTTTTAATTATTTCTTTTGAAGTATCGTCTGACCCATCATCAACGATTATAACTTCCATAAAATTCTGATTATTTTGAATGTAATTTCCTATTTTATCCATCACTCCTTTTTGCAGATTTGTATCTTCGTTATAAAGAGGGATTACAAGGGAAATTTTTGACATATTAGTCTCTAATAAGTTTGTATATTTTAACATTATTAACGCTCCATACTTTTTCTATTTTGTCTGCTGCAAAATAGGCTATATCCCATTGAGCGCTGTTTCTCGGATCGCATTCTTTCTCACAAACGACAAAAAGTTCCTCTCCTTTTTCAAGGCTATCTTTTTCAATAGGCTTTTTGCCCCAAATTTCTAGAAAATATCGATATGTAGTATCTGAATAATCTCCGGGAAGTGAAGTTATTGTGAATTTATTATCAGATACATTTTTAAAAATTTCACTCGCTATTTTTTTTGCCTTATTTATCTGGTGACTTCCGTTTCCTTTTAAAAATATATAACCCTGGAAATTGATATAAATATAAAGAATGAAAAATGCAGCTATTAAAAACTTACTGAATTTAATATCTGACACATATGATAGAAAATAAGAGAGGATGACTAAATAATATAAATATATAACTCCAAAGTAATGGGGGAATTTCTGTCCACCGTATAAAGCAATACCAATAAAGGTTAATACAAAAAAAGTAAGAAGTGATCTAATTGAACCTTTCTTTTTTGTTGAAAAAAACAGAAAAAATACAAGAGCTGTAAAAAGAATATATATAAGAATATTATTTAGCTGAATGTTAAAAACATATGTATTAAAAATATAAAAAGAATCATAAATTATTTTTAATAAGTTTTGGCCAAGTCCTGATGATAATTTAGAGAGGGCTATGAAGTTATTTAAATTTAAATAATTATGTCTTAGGTCAAAAATAACAAGAGGAATAGAAAAGAAAATAAATGAAGCGACTGAAATCATTAACCCCTTAGCGATTTCAAACGTTTTTTTCTTATTTTTTATAATTTGAAATATAAAATAAATGACAACAGATGGAATTAGAAACAATGCTAGATAATGTAGTTGTATTGAAAACGAAAGAAATGCGCCTGTTAGAAAATACCAAAAAATCTTTTGATCTTTCTGTGATTTATATACAAAATAGAAAAAGAGAAGAGCGAAAAATGGAAGTAAATTTGGGTTCCAAGAGAATCTTGAAAATTCAATAATCACAGAAGAAAAAGTTATAAGTATTGAACTAAAAAGAGCGACTTTTTTATCAAAAATATCTTTTATCAATATATAGCTTAAGACGATAAAAAAAGAAGACAGCACTGCAACTCCTATTGCAGGTCCTATCGGATCAAAGTTAGAAAACCAAAGCCATGGGGAAATAAAGTAATAATAAAAAGGGCCAAGATATACTTGACCAATTGATGTGGGAGGTCCAATTGCTGGGAAATGTTCAAAAGTAAGAATTCTTTTTATAATTATTGCGTCTCTTCCTTGATCGCCAAGAAAAGTAACAAAACCGTTAATTTTATAGAGCCTTAAGAATAAACCCACTACAAATAGAATTAAAACAGAGAACGAATACTTATCTTTAAAAAGTTTTGAAATTATAGCCTTCATATTTGATAAAATATAGTATCTACTATGGTGAAATTATACAGAAAATTTAAGCCTTACGTAATACTCGCAATTATTGTTTTATTATCAACATTTATACTCTGGCTCCCATTTATTTTAAAGACTGAAAGTTGGTTAGGGTTGCAAATTAAAAATCCCGGGTTTCAAAATATATATCAAAACTTTGACGGGCCCTTATACATAATCCCAGCAAAAACACTCTACAACATTGATAAAATAAGTCCTCCGGGAAAAGGACTAATAGTATCTCTTCCAATAACAGCAGAGTATTTTGCAGCCCACCTTCCAATTTATCCAATCCTTATAAGAACAGTTGCTCCATTTATTGGATATCTTAAGTCAATGCTTATTGTGAATATTGCTTTTACAATTTTTTTAGCCTGGTTTTTTTATTTTTTATTATCAAAATATAAAATTAAATACCCATTTATATTGACGGTAGTATTTTTGTTTTTACCAAGATTTCTAGTAGTTCGATCAGTAGGAGCACCAGAAAGTATATTTATATTATTAATTCTGATGTCTATGTATTTATTTGATAAGCAAAAATATCTTCTTGCTGGTATTTTTGGAGGACTATCTGTAATGACAAAAACTCCTGGAATAATTTTATTTGCTGCATATTCTTTAATTATTATTTCAAAATATTTAAAAACAAGAAAATTTGATATAAGAAGCTTGTATCTGTTGTTAATCCCAGGATCGCTGCTTCTTGTGTTTTTATTTTATTTACGGCAATACAATGATTTTTTTGTCTATTTTCATACAGGAGGAGTAGTCCCCATGCCATTTCCCTTTTCAGCTTTTAATTTTCAAAAGGTTTGGGTTGGAACCGCATGGTTGGATGACATAATCTTTTATTATTTTATGTATGGCCTTGCAGTTTTCTATCTTTACAAATCAAGATTTAAAACTATGTTTTACTTTGCTCTTTTATTTTTTATATCTATATTATTTATACAACATCGTGATATTGCAAGATACAGCCTTCCCATTTGGCCTTTAGCTGTAATTGCTTTTAACAAGTTTTTTACATCAAGAGCTTTCCTGATAGTATTCTTTGTTATAATTTTGCCTGCATCAATATTTTATAGCTGGAACTTTCTTCTATTTAATATAATGCCAATAGCTGATTGGGGGCCTTATTTATGAAAAAAATATTTAAATACATAAAAAAACATTGGATCATTGCTCTCGCAATAATTTTTGTTCTTGGATTCGGGATTTATAAGCAATTTTCACCTTCAAAAAAAGAAGGCGTTACAACATATAAAGTTAAAAAACAAAACTTAAAAGAATCGCTTACTTTTTCAGGAGAAATAGATGCGGAAGAAAAAGTTACGCTTCGATTTCAAACATCAGGAAGATTAAGTTGGGTTGGGGTCAAAGAAGGAGATTTTGTAAAAAAATTTCAAACAATAGCATCACTTGATCAAAGAGAAGTAAAGAAAAAATTAGAAAAAACACTTCAGGATTATTTGAGCGAAAGGGCGGATTTTGATCAGGACGTAGGCGACTACAAAGTCATAACAACAGATACAGTTAAAAGAATTTTAGAAAAATCCCAATACGGACTAAATAAAGCTGTTCTTGATGTAGAAATTCAAAACCTTTCGATTGAATTTTCAAATCTGTTTACTCCAATTCAAGGAGTTATAACAAAAGTAAGTAGCCCATATGCAGGAGTTAATGTGACGCCAGTGCAGGCAGAGTTTGAAGTCATAAATCCTACAAGTATTTATTTTTCAGCAATTATTGATCAAACAGAACTTACTGGTTTGGAAGAAGGAAAGGTGGGGATGATTACCTTTGATCCGTATCCAGATGAAAATATTAAAACAAAAATAACTTCTATATCATTTACTCCCCTCGAAGGGGAGAGCGGTACTGTTTATGAGGCTAAATTAGTACTTAACTTGGATAATTCAAAATACAAATATAGAATCGGAATGACAGGAGATGCGGAGTTTGTCTTAAGAGAAATAGAAGATATAATAGCAGTCCCTTCTGAATTTATAAAACGAGAAGGCTCTAAAAAATATATTGAAGTTGATGAAAACAGAAAAAGAAAAAAAACGTATGTAACAACCGGAGAAGTGATAGACGATTTCACACAAATTAAATCAGGATTAATAGAAGGCGACGTAATCTATGATTAAACTCAAAGATGTATATAAAGACTACAAGATTGATAGAGAGCTCACTTTTCAAGCGCTAAAGAAAATAAATCTTACAATAAAACAAGGCGAGTTTGTTTCGATAATGGGGCCGTCAGGTAGCGGAAAATCTACGCTTATGCATTTAGTCGGACTTTTAGACAAACCGACAAAAGGAAAAATTATTATAGAAGACAAAGACATTTCTACTTTGAGTGATGACAAGCTTTCGTCTTTAAGAAATGAATTTGTAGGGTTTGTTTTCCAGCAATTTCATCTGATCAAATATCTGAGTATTCTTGATAATGTCAAACTCCCTTTGGAATTCCTCAATGTTCCGAGCGGCGAGGCTGATGATCTGGCCCGGCGGTGGCTCAAAAAAGTCAGAATGGACCACCGTCTCGACCATCTTCCCCGCCAATTGAGCGGCGGAGAGCGGCAAAGGGTGGCTATCGCTCGCGCACTGGTTAAAACACCGAATTTGATCCTCGCCGATGAACCGACCGGCAACCTCGATGCAAGAGTCGGAAGGGAAATCATGGATCTGTTTTGCGAGCTCAACAGCGAATTGGGAATTACGATAGCAATTGTGACGCATTCCCAGGACCTTTCAAAAATGACGCAAAAGGTCTTTACCATCATGGATGGA
>Ga0082335_1009473_pt1 | contig 10455 bp, 11 predicted proteins | sample Subgrocontami58m_FD_72375 | JGI IMG/M metagenome (GOLD analysis project Ga0082335, IMG submission 72375) | Subsurface groundwater microbial communities from S. Glens Falls, New York, USA - GMW37 contaminated, 5.8 m (SPADES assembly) (version 2) ... | reverse complement strand
CGTCCGCAAATTTCTTCGAAGGCCAGAACACCCCGACTACGGCGAATTTGTGGCTCTTGGCCCCCGCAACGCTGCCCATGCCCACCACTCCTTGCAGCGCGCCGAAGAAGCGTTTATAGAGATCGCGCGCCTCGTCCTCGTCATTATTCCAACCGTGGGAGAAAACTAAAACGTCCGTGGTTCCCACACCCCCATCGGATTTCAAGAACTCAAGCACTTGCTGCACCTGGTTCGCGTTGACGAGCGAACCGTCTTTGCCGAATTCAAGTTCAAAATACGGGTACCCCGAGAGAGTTGCCATCGGAGTCCTCCTTTCCATTGTGTTACACAGACTGAATGCCTCTCATCAGATCCACCAAGCCAGCCCCCTGAAAGTTGCGCTCGCGCCCAAGATCAGTTGCGGAGTTCATGAAGATCTTCTTTACCTCCTCAGGTTGGCCTATGAATTCCGAACGAACCGAAAGGAAAGCAGCAATCACCCCAGAGACGTGCGGTGCAGCCATGCTCGTACCGCTATATTCCGTATATTGAAAAGGGCCAAGCTCTGGCGCTGCATTCTTGGCGTCCGTAAGTAGTCGGCCTGCAGCGCAGGAGATGATCCGCTCTCCGGGCGCGACCGAATCGCGCCTGCTCAACGGCGCCGAAGCCTGGCAGCAGGGCCAGCCGGCGAGCGCGGCATTTCAGGGCGCGCTGGTGCTGCAAGCCGCGCGCATGGCCCTGCCCTGGCGCCTGCGCGACAACGCGGCGCAGGTGAGCGACCTCGGCGGCGCGTCCGCAAGCCCGGGAAAATCCGTCAGGACGCTGGAATGGCCGGTGCGGGAGGGCATCAAGCTGATCATCGAGATCGATCCCGACAGCCGGCTGATCCTGCGCTCGCGCGGCATCCTGACCATCAACAACTCGTCGATGGAATTCGCCACCGGTTATGAGGACTACCGGCTGGTCGACGGCCGCCGGGTGGCGCTGACGGAGCGGCATTTCGCCATGGGCCAGTACATCGGCAGCACCCGGCTGGAGACCGTCGAGTTTCCTGCCATGCTGCCGGCGCCGACATTCAGCCCAGAACCCGCGGCGTTGCGACACATGACGCAGGCAGCGCAGCGATGAACGGCGAAGCGCGCACCTGGACCCTGGTCTTCGGCGCCTGGCTGGTCGCCGCAGGATCGACGCTGGGTGCGCTGTTCTTCGGCGAGGTCATGCAACTGCCCCCCTGCGTGCTGTGCTGGTACCAGCGCATTTTCATGTTTCCCCTGACGCTGATCCTGCCGCTCGGCCTGTTTCCGCTCGACCGCAAGGTGATCCGCTACGGGCTGGCGCTGGCCGTGCCCGGCTGGGGGTTTGCCGCCTTCCACCAGTTGCTGGTCGCCGGAGTGATTCCCGAGAGCATCAAGCCCTGCACCAGGGGCGTGCCCTGTTCGGAAACCGTCATCGAATGGTTCGGCTTCCTCACCATTCCGCTGCTGTCACTGCTGGCCTTTTCCACCCTCATCGCGCTGCTGGTCGCGGCGCACCTGCGGAGTCGCACATGAAACAGAAGACGCTTTTCATCATCGCCGTGGTCTGCCTGCTGCTGGGCTTCATCGTCGCCGCCCTGCTCTACAACGTCGAGAAGGAGCAGCAGGCGGTCCAGGTCGTCACGGCGAACGCCGCAGCGCTGGTGCGCATGCACTCGCCCGCGCTGGGACGGGCCGACGCGCCGGTGGTCATCGTCGAATTCCTCGACCCGGCCTGCGAGACCTGCGCCGCCTTTTACCCGCTGGTCAAGCAGATCATCGCCGCCAACCCCGACAGGATCCGCCTGGTGCTGCGCTATGCGCCCTTCCACAAGGGTTCGGACCAGGTCGTCGCCGCGCTGGAGGCGTCGCGCAAACAGGGCAAGTTCTGGCCGGCGCTGGAAGCCCTGCTGGCGACGCAGGCCGACTGGGCGCCGAATCACGCCGCGCTGGTCGAGCGCATCTGGCCGCAGCTCGAACGCGCCGGACTGGACCTGAAGCAGTTGCGCAGCGACATGAACGCGCCCGGCATCGCCGGCGTCATCGAGCAGGACCTGCTCGATGCGCAAACGCTCAAGGTCAGCAAGACGCCGGATTTCTTCGTCAATGGCCAGCCGTTGCCGCGCTTCGGCATCGAACCGTTGAAGCAACTGATCGACGACGCGCTGGCGGCAAGCCGGCGCTGAGGGTTCAGCGCCCGCTGAAACGCGGCGGGCGCTTTTCCAGAAACGCGGCAAGGCCCTCGGCGTAATCCTGCGTGTCGAGAAAGGCAAAGGAGGCTCGCTTTTCCTCCGGCGTCAGCGGCCGGTCTTCCAGCAAGCGCGCGATCCACTGCTTGTGCCAGCGCGCCACCAGCGGCGCCCCGGCGGCGATGCGCGCGGCCGTGGCCTGCGCCTCCGCCATCACCGCGTCGTCGGCCACCACGCGCGTCAGCAAGCCTTTGGCATACGCCTCGGCCGCTTTCAGCAGCCGCCCTTCGAGCAGGATTTCCTTGGCCACCGCCGGCCCGGCCAGCTTGAGAAAGCCCGCCAGCTCGCCGGGGTACATCGAAAAGCCCAGCTTCATGATCGGCGCGCCGAACTTCGCCCCCTCGCCGGCGATGCGCAGGTCGCAGGCGCAGGCGATTTCCAGCCCGCCACCGACGCAGGGGCCGAGGATCGCGGCGACCGTCGGATGCGGGCAGGACTCGATTGCGGCCAGCGCCTCGCCCACCGCCTCGTGGTAGGCCAGCGCCAGATCGACGTTGGCGCGCGCGGTGCGGAACTCCTCGAGGTCGCCGCCGGCGGCAAAGGCCGCGCCCTCGCCGCGCAGGATCACGCAGCGCAACGATTCGTCGGCCGCCAGCTCGCTCATGGTTTCGCGCAGGCGCCGCCACATCAGGGCATTCAGCGCGTTGAGCTTGTCGGGATTGAACAGGGTGACGGTGGCAATGGCGCCGTCGCGTTCGCAGAGGATGTCGGGAGTCATCGTTTATCTCAGTCGTGCATCTGGCGGCAATGGCTCTCGCGGGCAAATACCAAAATGATGCCCGCGACCACCATGGTGCCGACCAGCAGGGCAAAGCCGGCGCGATAGGCGTTTGCGTCATAGATTCGCACACCGGCAGCAAGCGCGCCGTCCCAGCGCCGGTCGAGCATCCAGCCCACAGCCGGCTGCAGCAGCATGCCGCCCAGCAGCGGCCCCATGTTGCAAAAGCCCGAGGCCGTGCCCACCAGGCGCAGCGGCACCGACTCCTTGGCCCAGGCGAAGCCGATGATGATGTTGCCCGAGGCGAAGCCGGTGGGGATCAGCAGCAGTACCAGGGCCCACAGCGGCAAGGGCAGGAAGATGATCGCCACCCAGCCCAGCAGCGCCACGCCCGAAGCGATCAGGTAGAGCGGCTTCCTCCTGCCCATGCGCTCCGACCAGCTCCCCAGCAGCGGCCCGCCCAGCGCCCAGGCTACCAGCAGGATCGAGGTGATCGCGGCGGCGGCCTTGGGGTCGAGGCCATGCACCTGACGCAGGAAGGGCACGCCCCAGAGCCCGGCGAAAGTCAGCACTGCGCCGGAAAAGCCGATCGGCACTGCCGTCAGGATCCAGATGTTGCGGAAGGACAGCACGTCGATCAGGCCGCGCAGCAGCGAGCCCGAGCCATGGGCGCCATGCGCACCCTGATAGTGGCTGGCATAGCCGCGCTCGACCGGATCGTCGCGCACGCGCAGCCAGGTGGCGATGCAAAGCACCGCCGTCAGCGCCGCCGAGACGCCCATCACCGAACGCCAGCCGAAAAGCTCGACCAGGTAACGCAGCGGCACCCCCGCCACCACGCCGCCGACCACGCCCATCAGCAGCGCCATGCCCGAGGCCAGCGCGTACTGCTTGGGCGCGAACCAGTGGCTGGCCAGCTTCAGCATGGAGACGAAGGCCACCGCCACCGAAGCGCCGATCAAGAGCCGCCCCATGTTGGCCCAGAAGATGGTCGGCGCGAAGGCGAACAGCGCCGTGCCCAGCGCCGCCACGCCGGCGCCGGCCGTAAGCAGGCGGCGCGGGCCCCAGCGGTCGGCGATCATCCCGGTCGGGATCTGCATCGCCACGTAGGAATAGAAATAGAAGGCCGAGAGATTGCCCAGCGCCGCGCCGCTGATGGCGAACTCGACCATCAACTGGTCGGTGATCACCGCCGGCGCCACGCGCAGGTAAAAGCCGATCAGGTAGAGCAGCGCGCCGAGGCCCCAGACCGACCACGCAAGCGAAGCGGGCGCGAAGTTCCTGTTCCCGCTCATGCGGCTACGTTCTCCGCCCACCACAGCCTCGCCTTCAGGCCCCAGGTCGTGGCATAGCCGACCACGCGGAAGCGGATGTTGCCGGCGCCATCGACGATGAAATGCGTCGGCACCCCGCGCACACGCCAGTTGGCGGCATGGCGGCCATCGGCATCGACCAGCGCCGGCAGCGCGATGCCGCGCTCTTTCAGGTGCTTGGTCACCGTCGCCGCATCGCCCGACTGCATCGCCACCGAGATCACGCGATGGTCCTGCGCCACGGCGACGATGTTGTCTTCCTCGGCCGAACACACCGGGCACCATGTCGCCCAAAAGGCGACCAGAGTCGGCGTACTGTCGGCGCTGAGTTTTATTGTTTGTCCATCAATAAGTACGCCCGCCAGTGGTGGCGCCACGCCCTCGGGCAGGCCGCGCGTCTGCCAGTACTGGGCGCCGAGGATGACGGCGAGGATCAGGACGGCTTCGAGCAGGCGGCGATGCCAGCGTTTTGTCGGATAAAGCGTGCGCAAGGAGAAATCCGGATTCAACACCGAATGTCGGTTGAGCGGAATTCAGCTCAGCACTGCTCCCACGGCAGGCCTTCGAAACGCCAGCCGTTGATCGAGCCGCGATGATGCACGTCGTCGAGTTCGCCTTCGAAGCCGTGCAGGACGTTGAACACGCTGGTGAAACCGACGGCTTCGAGGGCGTTGCCGGCATCGACGGAGCGGTTGCCGCTGCGGCAGATCAGCACCACCGGGCGGTCGCCGGAATGCCCGGCGAGCTTTTTCACCTCACCGACGAAGTGGGGATTGACGTCCCAGTCGGGGCCGTCGTTCCAGGAGATGTGCGTGGCGCCGGCGGGATGGCCGACAAAGAGGAACTCCATCTCGCTGCGGCAATCGATGAACAGCGCCTTGGGGTTTTCATGCAGAAACTGGGCGGTTTCCTTGGGGGTCAGGTGTTCCATGGCAACTCCTTTTGTCGATCTTTGATTCTAGCCCACCGCGACGGCCGCTCGTGGCGCTGCGGTATAGTCGCGGCATGAATCCGTGGTCCACCACCCTCGCCCTCGCCTTGCTGGCCGCCGCCGGCCTGGCTTTCGCCAACCCCGACATGACGGCAAGCGACGCCGCCAGCAAGGTCGCCGCCGGCCGGATCACGCTGGTCGACATCCGCACCCCGCCCGAATGGAAGGAAACCGGCATCGCCAAAGGTGCCAAGTTGATCAACATGCTGCATCCGCAAGGCGCGCCCGGCTTCACCAATGCCCTGCTGGAGAAAGTGAACGGCGACAGGAACGCCCCGATCGCGCTGATCTGCCGCACCGGCAACCGCACCACGCAGGTGCAGCGCTACCTGCAAAGCCAGGGTTTCACCCAGGTGTACAACGTCAAGGAAGGCATGGCCGGCAGCGGTGCCGGCCCGGGCTGGCTCAAGCGCGGCCTGCCGGTGGAGACCTGCGCCACGCAGTGCTAAGAGCTGGCGCCCGCGCCACGGCGCTATAATCGCGCCTCGCTTCCGAGGAGCGCTGCAAGGTTGGCCTGCCGGTCATCACCCTAGGCTCGGAATCCGTTTTCAACGGCGCTCGCCTGACCTTGGTTTTTCCGGGGCCTCGGGTGAGCCGCATCGCAGCAGTGCTCCCCGCCCCGGTCATGGATTGGAGAGACGCATGACCGCAGCACCCAGGCACACCGCCCGCTGGCAACCCGACCGCACTGAAGAACTGCGCGCCCTGCTGGCGCGGCGCCTGCTGATCCTCGACGGCGCCATGGGCACCATGGTGCAGCGTCACGGCCTGGTCGAAGCCGACTACCGCGGCGAGCGTTTTGCCGGTCATGGCAAGGACCTGAAAGGCAACAACGACCTGCTGTGCATCACGCGGCCGGACGTGATCGGCGGCATCCATGCCGAATACCTTGCCGCCGGCGCCGACATCATCGAGACCAACAGCTTCAACGGCACGCGCGTGTCGCAGGCGGAATACGGGCTGGAGGATCTCGCCCACGAATTGAACGTCGCCGCCGCGGCGCTGGCGCGCAGCATTGCCGACCGGCATTCGACGCCGGACAAGCCGCGCTTCGTTGCCGGCGTGCTGGGGCCGACCTCGCGCACCGCCTCGCTGTCGCCCGACGTCAATGACCCCGGCGCGCGCAACGTGACATTCGATGCGCTGGTGGCCGACTACCTCGAAGCAGCGCGCGGCCTCGCCGCCGGCGGTGTCGACATCCTGCTGGTGGAGACGGTGTTCGACACGCTCAACGCCAAGGCCGCGCTGTTCGCCGTCGAGGCTTTCTTCGACGAGGCCGGCCGGCGCTGGCCGCTGATGATTTCCGGCACCATCACCGACGCCTCGGGCCGCACGCTGTCGGGCCAGACCGCCGAGGCCTTCTGGAATTCGCTGCGCCACGCGCGGCCGTTGTCCTTCGGCCTCAACTGCGCGTTGGGCGCCAAGGACCTGCGCCAGCACGTCGAGGAATTGTCCAAGCTTTGCGACTGCTACATCTCGGCCCATCCCAATGCCGGCCTGCCGAATGCCTTCGGCGGCTACGACGAAACGCCGCAGGCGCTGGCCGACGAAATCGCCGAGTGGGGCAGGAACGGGATCATCAACATCGCCGGCGGCTGCTGCGGCACCTCGCCCGACCACATCCGCGCCATCGCGCAGGCACTGCACGGCATGGAGCCGCGCGCAATTCCGCAGGTCGAAAAGAAGCTGCGCCTGGCCGGCCTCGAAGCCTTCAACATCGGCGACGACAGCCTCTTCGTCAATGTCGGCGAGCGCACCAACGTCACCGGTTCGAAGGCCTTCGCCCGCATGATCCTCGAAGGCCGTTTCGACGATGCGCTGGCGGTGGCCCGGCAGCAGGTCGAGAACGGCGCGCAGGTGGTCGACATCAACATGGACGAGGCGATGCTTGATTCGCAGGCGGCGATGGTGCGCTTCCTGCACCTGGTCGGCTCCGAGCCGGACATCTGCAAGGTGCCGCTGATGCTCGACAGCTCGAAGTGGGAGGTGATCGAAGCCGGCCTGAAATGCATCCAGGGCAAGGGGGTGGTCAATTCCATCTCGATGAAGGAAGGCGAGGCGAAATTCCTCGCCCAGGCACGATTGGCCCGCCGCTACGGCGCGGCGGTGATCGTCATGGCCTTCGACGAGCAGGGCCAGGCCGATACCTTCGAGCGCAAGACCGGCATCTGCCGGCGCGCCTACGATCTGCTGGTGGGCGACGGCTTCCCGGCCGAAGACATCATCTTCGACCCGAACATTTTCGCCATCGCCACGGGCATCGCCGAGCACGACAACTACGCCGTCGATTTCATCGAGGCCCTGCGCTGGATCCACGACAAGCTGCCCCACGCGCGCACTTCGGGCGGCGTTTCCAACGTGTCATTCTCCTTCCGCGGCAACGAAGCCGTGAGGGAAGCCATCCACACGGTCTTCCTCTACCACGCGGTCAGGGCCGGCTTCACCATGGGCATCGTCAATGCCGGCCAGCTCGGCGTCTATGACGACCTGGCTCCCGAGTTGCGCGAAACGGTCGAAGACGTGGTGCTCAACCGCAAACCGGGTTCGGGGGATGCATTGATCGAACTCGCGACGCGGGTCAAGGGCGCGGCAAAAGAGCAGGTGGTCGACCTGGCCTGGCGCCAATGGCCGGTGGACAAGCGCCTCGAACATGCGATGGTCAAGGGCATCACCGACTACGTGGTGGCCGATACCGAGGAGGCCCGGGCTCAGCTTTCCGCCGCAGGCCGCCCGCCGCTGGCGGTAATCGAAGGCCCGCTGATGAACGGCATGAACGTGGTCGGCGACCTGTTCGGTGCCGGCAAGATGTTCCTGCCGCAGGTGGTGAAATCGGCGCGCGTCATGAAGCAGGCCGTGGCCCACCTGATCCCCTGGATCGAGGAGGAAAAGAAGCGCACCGGCAGTACCTCCAAGGGCCGCATCGTGATCGCCACGGTCAAGGGCGACGTCCATGACATCGGCAAGAACATCGTCGGCGTGGTGTTGGGCTGCAACGGCTACGACATCATCGACCTCGGCGTCATGGTGCCGGCCGACAAGATCCTGCACGCGGCCAAGGAACACGGCGCGCAGGCGATCGGCCTCTCCGGCCTGATCACGCCCTCGCTGGAAGAAATGAGCCACTTCGCCGCCGAGATGAAGCGCCTCGGACTGGGGGGGGCCAATGCAGTGCCGCTGCTGATCGGCGGCGCCACCACCAGCCGTGCCCACACCGCGCTGAAGATCGCGCCCAACTACGACGGCCCGGTGGTCTATGTGCCGGACGCCTCGCGCGCCGTCGGCGTGGTGACCAAGCTGCTATCCATCGACATGCGCGACGACTATGTGGCCGAGATCGCCGCCGACTACGAAAAGGTCCGCGCCCAGCACGCCGGCAAGAAGGGCGTGGCGCTGGTCTCGCTTTCCGCCGCGCGCGCGAGTCGGGATAGTACGGCGGCCAAGCTCGATTACGCGCCGGTCAGGCCGAAGCGGTTGGGCGTCACCGTGCTGAAAAAGCTCGACCTCGCCGAACTGGCGAAGTACATCGACTGGGGCCCCTTCTTCCAGACCTGGGACCTGGCCGGCCGCTTCCCGCAGATACTCGACGACGCCGTGGTGGGCGAAGCCGCGCGCAACGTCTTCCACGACGGCCAGGCCATGCTCGGGCAGATCATTGCTGAAGAGTGGCTGACCGCAAATGCGGTATTCGGCCTGTTCCCGGTCACGCGCAGCAACGAGGACATCGCCTTCCTGGTCGACGGCAAACCGGCCTTCACCTGGCACGGCCTCAGGCAGCAGCAGGAGCGTCCCGACGGCAAACCGCAGCAGAGCCTGGCCGACTTCGTCGCGCCCGAGGGCGACTACGCCGGCGCCTTCGCCGTCACCGCCGGCCTCGGCATCGAGACGAAGCTGGCCGAGTTCGCGGCGCAGCACGACGACTATCGCGCGATCATGCTCAAGACCCTGGCCGACCGCCTGGCCGAAGCCGCCGCCGAGTGGCTGCACCGTGAAGTACGCACCGACTACTGGGGCTATGCCGCGGACGAGGCGCTGGATCTTGCCGCGCTGGTCGAAGAGAAGTACCGGGGTATCCGTCCGGCGCCCGGCTATCCGGCCTGCCCCGACCACACCGCCAAGGCGGGCTTGTTTGCCCTGCTCGACGCGCCGGGTAATGCCGGCATGGGCCTGACCGAAAGCTTCGCCATGACGCCGGCCGCCTCGGTCGCCGGCTTCTACCTGGCCCACCCCAAGGCGCGTTATTTCGCCATCACCAAAATCGATCGCGACCAGCTTGAAGATTGGGCAAAGCGCGCCCACTATCCGCTTCCAGAAGCTAGGAAATGGCTCGCCCCCCTGTTGTAATCCCCACCCGCGGAGAACCCCATGCCGGAAGCAAACCTGAATCGCCTGAGTTACAACGAAGCCGTCGCCTTCGTCAAGCAACGCAAGAAGGCCGCCTTTGCCGCGATGCCGGTATTCGGCGACGAAGACGACGACACTGCCCAGACCGCCGAAGGCGCACGCATTTTCATCCTGATGCCCGATGCCGACGAAGGCTGGACCCTGCGCTTCATCGCCGGACCTTTTTTCTCGGCGGCCTATGCGGCGAACGACATCATCCCCGCCGACGAGATTCCCGACCGGGTGCGCGAATTGCTGTTCGTGCCGACGCGCTGCGAGGAAGACTGGCTCACCGACCAGTTGCAGGTGCTTTTGGCGAAGCTGACGCAAGCCGCCGGCATCGGCGAGCAGATGCCGGATTACGAATCGCAGGCGGCGAAGGGAGCCGGGCCGGAGGCGGTGTTCCCCATCTCCTTCATCGGTCGCGACAAGCCGCACTGACGCGAGTCAGACGCCCCAGACCACCGGCTTCTTTTTCTTCAGCGACCACTCCAGCAATTCCAGCAGCGGCACGGCGCGCTGGGCCAGCGTGACATAGGGCCGCGAACTTCCCGCGCGCCCGCCGCCATCGGGCTCGGTGCGCGGCAGATCGTCCTCGCCGACGCCGGCGCGCTGGCGCTTGTCGTCCTCGATCGCCGCCTTGATGCGCGCGATCGCCTCGGGCAGTTGCTCGACGGTGACGATGCCCTGGTCGGTCTCGTCCTTGCCCATCAGCTTCATCATGCGTTTGGCCACGTCGCCGAACATGATGACGTCGCCCGAAGCCGGCGACTGAAAGGTGATTATCACGACTCACACCCCACCCCCCGCT
>Ga0082335_1009469_pt1 | contig 10460 bp, 9 predicted proteins | sample Subgrocontami58m_FD_72375 | JGI IMG/M metagenome (GOLD analysis project Ga0082335, IMG submission 72375) | Subsurface groundwater microbial communities from S. Glens Falls, New York, USA - GMW37 contaminated, 5.8 m (SPADES assembly) (version 2) ... | reverse complement strand
AGGGGGCTTTGCGTCTAGCATACCGCGACAGAAAATCAAGTCGTTGCCGCAGGAGTAGGTCATGCTGCCGTCGTACCCGGAAGCTTTCCATCTGACCGTCGGCGACCTGCTGCGCAAGCAGGCGCGGATTCAGCCCGAAGCCGTCGCGATTCAGGACATCTCCACGCAATGGACTTTCGGCCAATTGCACCGAAGGGTCAACCGTCTCGCCAATGCCCTAGCGACCCAGGGGATCAAGCGGGGCGACCGGGTCGCCATCCTCGCGGAAAACTGCATTCCTTACGTTGAGCTTGAATTGGCGGCCGCCAAACTGGGGGCCATCGTGCCCTGCCTCAATTGGCGGCTTTCGGATTCGGAGTTGGTTCACTGCATTCGACTGACCTCGCCTTCGCTGATCTTCGTTTCCGCACGTTATGCGCCGAATCTCCGGCGCATTGACCATCGGGTGTCCCAGGTCGTGCGCCTAGGCGGTGATTACGAAGCCATGCTGGAGCGTTCCTCGGAACAGGAGCCGCAAGCGGAGGTGCAGCCCGAGGACGGGCTGGTGATCCTTTATACCAGCGGCACCACCGGATTTCCGAAGGGCGCGGTCATCAGCCATCGCGCCATGATCGCCCGCTTGACGGCGTTCTCTTCCGAGTTCGGCATTACCCGCCGGGATAGCTACATCGCGTGGTCCCCGCTATTTCACATGGCGGCAACCGATTTCAGCCTGGGCACCTTGATGCTTGGGGGCAAGGTTCTGGTGTGGGATGGCCTCGATATGGACTTGCTGTGCGCTGTCCTGGAGCGGGAGCCCATCGGCTGGCTGGTGGCCATGCCGGGAATGATCGAATCCCTGATCGAAGGCCTAAAGCGCTATAAGCCCAAAGTCAAATCCGTCAAGCAGGTGGGGGCCATGGCCGACTTGGTGCCGCTGCATCAGATTGCCGAACTGACGAGCCTGCTGCAAGCCCCCTATGTCAACAGCTTCGGCAGCACCGAGACCGGGCTTCCTCCGGCTACCGGGGCGCTTATTCCCGTCGGAGAAGTGGCCAAATCCCTGTCGAAGCGGGAATCGAATTTTTGCGACATCCGTTTGGTGGATCCCGAGGATCGAGACGTTCCCGCCGGCGTGCCGGGGGAGATGGCGGTGCGCGGTCCCACCTTGTTCAGCGGCTATTGGCAGGCACCGGAAACCAATGCCAAGGATTTCCGCGGAGGCTGGTTTCACCTGGGGGATATGTTCGTGCGCAATCCCGACGGCACCCTGGATTTCGTCGACCGGGTGAAATATCTCATCAAATCCGGCGGAGAAAACATCTATCCGGCCGAAATCGAGCGGGTCTTGCTCTCTCATCCGGAGGTTGCGGACGCCGTGGTGGTAAGGAAGAACGACCCCAAATGGGGAGAGGTTCCCATCGCCTTCGTTGCCGCCAAATCTTCCGCGGTCGTAGCGGAAGGGTTGTTGGCCATGTGCCGGCGGCAGTTGGCCGGCTACAAGCTTCCCAAGGAAATCCGTTTCGTGAACGCGGCGGATTTTCCGCGCAGCAGTACCGGGAAAATTCAGCGCCATGAGGTGGAAAAGAAATGGTTGGGCCGATGAAACTCTCCTGCGACAATCACGAAGGAGGCGGGGCGGTGAAGTTCCAGGAATGGGACGGCAAGAAGTGGATCGTCATCACCGCATTTGGGCGATTCTCTGAGCGTTGAGCAATGAGTTGATCGTCATAGCTACCCCCCATTCGCTATTTCGAAGGTATAGCACGACGCCGGTGTTGGATTGCGCGATCCTTGGCCCAAATGCCGCTCAGCAGAATAATCGTTGTTTCGATCAGTTTATCCAACGATCCCGCCGATGCATCAAACCAGGTAAGCGTTTGATTCAGAACCCCGATTACAAGCGAACGGACCAAAGAAGGCTTTAGCCCCGGCTTAAGGTGGCCGGATCGTCGCGCGTTCTCAATCAGTTGTTGCCAATAGGATACGTATTTCTCGCGCAGTGGCCGCATCACCTCGTCGACCCGCAGTGGTATTTGTCCGCGGAACCTAATATTTGCCGAAGTATAGGTGATGTGTGAATGTGTTCCGCGCAGATGTCCTTCAATGGCAGCTTCGATGCAATCTCTGGGACTTGCATTTTTTGGAAGCCGCGCAACTGCGTCGTGGGTTGCTCGGGCGGTTAGCTCCAACCCGGTCTTCAGAATCTCCTCATAAATCTGGTCTTTTGACGAAAAATGGTGGTAGATGCTCGCTGTCTTGATGCCCACCGAGTCTGCAATCGGCCTGATGCCAGTTTCCGCGTAGCCGCGCGTATGAAATAGCTCAGCCGCGACATCCAGAATCAATTGGCGCGACGCCGGATTGGACTCGTCGGAAGGCGTCTTTGACGGTTTGGGTACCTTGATCATAGCGTCACGATGAAGGCGTGGTTTTGGAAGGCGGCGATAGGAATCCATAAGGGTTGGGTCAGCATCCTTAAAATGCTGGCTGCATCTTCTCGACGAGGGCAGCCAGTCCTACGTTGTAATCTTCTGTTGCGACAGCAAAAGCGACGTTTTCTGCTTCGCGATGACGACTCTTGCGCCCGTACGTTTTCAGTGGCTGTCGCCGCACATTTACGCTAGATCCTCTAGGTATCTGGCAAGGATCTCCTGATGGAAATGGGCTGGCGCCCACAAAATCCGGTCGAGTTGCACGCGCTTAAGGTAGAGGTGGGCATCGACTTCCGCAGTGAAGCCCATGCCCCCGAGGATTTGAATGCTCTCAACCGCCAGACGTGTCGCCACCTCGTCGGCGGTCGCCTTGGCCAATGCAGCGGCAACCACCGCTTGCGCTGGTTTGTGATCGATCGTCCACAATGCGGCCCATACGGCCGAGCGCAAGCCCTCGAGAGCCACCGCCTGGTCCGCGATCATGTGTTTGATGGCTTGAAAGGTCGCAATTGGACGGCCGAATTGTTGCCGTTCGGTGGCGTAGGCGCACGCCATGTCAAGAACCCGCGTTGCCACACCCAGCATCTCAGCAGCCGCGCCCGCGGCCGCCATCGCCTGAAGGCGAGAGACCAGCGCTGGCTGGAGCGGTGCCGCTAGCCGCTGTATCTTGGCGATCAAGCAGTCGTTCAGATGAACGGCGGCGAAGCGTCGGCTCCTGTCCATCGTGACCATCGGTTCGACGACAAGATGCGCGCTGTCGGGAGGCAGAACGATAAACCATTGGTTCGCTCCGTCCTCGACTCGCACGAGCAGAATATCGACCCCGGCGGCACACAAAACAGGCGCCCATCGCCCGCGTGCACTGCCCGTCGCCCCGGTGGCGGGTTGCAGCAGCCCAAGCACCGACACCGTCAGTCCACCTGAAGCGATCCCCGGCAGCCATTCGTCGCGTTGCGCGTCGCTTCCAAGTTCCTTGATAATCTCTGCCGCGAGCACGCAGGTACCCAGGTAGGGCACCGAGCTGAGCGACCCGCCCAAAACCTCCAGCACATTTCCTGCCTCTACCATGCCGAGTGCCGACCCGCCATGCGATTCCGGGATCAACGCCCCGGTGAATCCAGTTTCGGCAAGCCCCTGCCAAAGGGCGGCTGAAAACGGTTCTTTGCCAGCGGCAAAGTCCCGGCAATCGGATATTCGCGCAAGTCGGCTCGCGAGTTCACCGGCCGACTTGCGGATCAGTTCCTGTTCTTCACTGAATGCAAAGCGCATAGATCTTCCGATCCTCAGCGCGGCAGGCCGAGCGCGCGCTCGGCGATGATGTTTCGCTGAATCTGTGACGTCCCGCCCGCGATCGTCATGCCGAACGAAGTCAAGTAGTCTTCCTCCCATGCGGAAAGACGCTCGCGGGCTTCGCTATCGGCAAGATCGGCAAGCGATGCGATCTCGAGCGCGAGCGCGTGCATGGCTTTGTTGAGTTCGGTCGAATGCAGCTTCTGGATCGCGGCCTCCGGCCCGGGCACGCCGCCCTCAGGTATCATCGCGAGAAACCGATGATTGTTGAGCACGGCGATCCGGGCCTGTCCGCCAAGCGCTGCCAAGCGGCGACGGATGTCTAGCTCACCGAGCGCCGCGCGGTTGCTACTGCCGATCCGCGTGGTGCGCGCGAGTTCCAATAGCCGGCCATAGAGCCGACGACAGCCGAATCCTAGGACGGCGAGGCCACGATGCTCGAAATCGAGCATGGTCACCGCCACTTTCCAGCCGCCATCGACGATTCCAACTACCGCGTTCTCCGGGAGTTCCACATCGTCGAAGAAGATCTCGTTGAAGTCCCGGCGCCCGTTCATCTGCTGCAATGGCCGGACCGTGATGCCGGGGCTCGACATCGGGACGGCGAAAGCCGTGAGTCCTCTGTGCTTGGGCACCTCCGGATTGGTGCGCGCCAAGACGAGGCAAAAGTCAGCCAAGTGGCCGAGGGTGTTCCATGTCTTCTGACCGTTGATAACGTATTTACCGGCGCGGTGGACCGCCCGGGTGCTGAGCGCCGCCAGATCCGATCCGGCACCCGGCTCCGAAAAGCCCTGCGACCAGAGATCGCTGCCGTCGGCAATGCGCGGCAGAAAAGCCGCCTTCTGATCGTCGCGAGCGAGCTTCATCAGCATCGGCCCAATGATCCGGATACCGACGCGGAAAGCGTCGAGAGGCGCATCGGCCTGCGCCAATTCCTCGAACACGATGAGATCCTCTGTTGCCGGGGCGCCATGACCACCATAGGCGCGAGGCCACGACCGCACGGAGAGCCCAGCGGCCAGAAGGTCGCGCTGCCAGTGCCTGATAAAATCGATCCAGGCACGGGCTTCGCGCGCATTCAACTGTAGCCGCCTCTCTTCGGTGAGGTGGTCCCTTAGCCAAGCACGCACGTTGCGTCGGAAGCCGGCCTCCTGCGGGCTGTCGTCAAGATCCATCGCGTGGATTCCCGCGCTAGCGCCGGAAGCGCATAAAGTCTGGTTTGCGCTTCTCGACAACTTTCAAATCCTCGAAAAACAGTGTCATGTCGCTTTTCCTCTCGTGGATCCAGCCGGAGCCTCGATAATTAGGCGACCGTGGTACTGGTTCAAGTCATTCTGATACGAATCGCATTTGAGTATGGTCAGTATTGCACCGCAACCCTTCCCACCCGCTCCCGGGCGATGATGAGTTTCATAATCTGCGGCGTGCCGTCGCCAATCTGAAAGCCTAGCACATCTCGCATGCGTTGCTGATGGGGCAAGTCGGTGGTGTATCCATAATGGCCGTGGGTCAACAAACACTCGTGAATGACGTCGTAGGCGAGCTTCGGCGCCCACCATTTGCACATCGCCGCCTCGGCGGTGTGCGGCAAATCTTTGTCGCGGAGCCAGAGAGTGCGGTAGCAAAGCGCTCGGGCCGCAGTCACCATCGTATCGGCTTCCGCCAAAGGAAAGGTCACGCCTTGATACTGCGCCAGGGGCGCACCGAAGGCTTTGCGTTCGGTGCTATATTGCCAAGCTTCGTCCAGCGAGGCTTGGGCAGCCCCCAGGCATTGCAGGCCGATCATCGCCCGGCTGTAATCGAAGCCGTTCATGATTTGAGAGAAGGCCTTATTCTCTACGCCCATTAGATGGTTGAGGGGGATTTTCACATCGTCGAAGAATATCGAACCCCGACCGACGATCTTGGTTCCTAGTTCGCTAAAGTGGGTGCGACTTACACCCGGAGCATCCAAGGGGATCGCGAAGGCGCTGACACCTCTGGCGCCGTCTTCAATCTTGCCGGTGCGGGCAAAGGCGACGATGACATCGGCCTGCTCGGAGAAGCTGATGGAAGTCTTCTCGCCGTTGATGACGTAGTGATCGCCTTTGCGCTCGGCCCGCAGAATGAGGTTAGCCGCATCCGACCCGCCCCGTGGCTCGGTGAGACCCAGAGCTACCAGGGATTCCCCGGCGGCGATCTTGGGTACCCATTCTTTGGCTACCGCTGGGTCGGCGTATTTGCAGAGGATCCCTCCCATCAGCCAAGCCAGCAACGGGACATAGCAGATGTTGAAGTCGCCATAGGCAAGTTGCTCGATAATCACGCCGCTGGTGACGCAATCCACGCCTATCCCGCCATATTCTTCCGGCAAGCCCGCGCTTATCAGCCCCAGGTTCCCCATCTCCTTGAGCAAAGTCCGATCTATCGTGTGGGTCTGGTCCCGCTTCATGTAGTCGGGAGCAAGCCGTTCCTTGGCAAAACGAGCGGCTAAATCCCGCATCGCTTCTTGTTCCGGAGTCAGCGAAAAATCCATGGAATTCCTTCTCCTTATTGCGGTTAACGTAAATTTGGCCGCCTCGGCGCCTGCTCGCCGACACGGGGTAACTCCGCTTGCGATGGTTGATTCCTTACTTTCTCCATGGTGATCATCCCCTTTGTCCCCGCCTAGAAATTAGGCAGGATAGGTTGAACACCCCGGTCGATTTTGAACGCGCAGAACCTCGTTCAAATGGTCAATTTACGGCCCGCACCAACAGTCATCGAATCGGAGATGTGCGGAAAATAAGCCTTCGGGCTTACGAGCTGCGTCCTTATTTTTCTTGCTTAAATTGTTTTAGTACCTCCCGTCCAATCACGGTCCTTTGAACTTCGGCAGTACCTACCACAACCTCAAACATTTTTGCTGTCCTAAAATACCGCTCAACAGGGTACTCCTTAGTAAGCCCCCTAGCTCCTAGGATCGACACAGCTTTGTTGGCGCATCGCATGGCGATATCCGAGGCATAGAGTTTTGCCATTGAAGATTCCTTTGTAGCTTTGTACCCCAGGTCTATCAAACGGGCAGCATGGTATACGAGCAATCGGGCAGCCTCTATCTCCGTACCCATATCGGCCAACATGAACCTGATTGCCTGAAAATCTGCTATTGGCTTGCCAAACTGCACCCGGGTTTGCGCGTAGCCAGCAGCCACTTTGAGGCAGTTTTCAGACACCGCGAGAGCCTGGGCGCATTCCCCTGTTCGACCGATTTCCAGAGTGCTCATTGCGATTACAAAGCCGTTACCTTCTTCGCCTAACAAGTTTCCTTTAGGAACGCGGCAGTTTTTAAAAATCAACTCGCCCGTCAGGTGCCCATAGGCACCAATGTATTCATCAATTTTGCCAAAAGAAAAACCCGGCGTACCTTTCTCCACGATAAATGCGCTAACCCCCTGATGCCCGCGTGAACCCCTTGCCCTGGCGAAAAGCAGATAAGTACGCGCAACCGTGGCATTGGAGATGAAGCGCTTCCTTCCCGTTATCACATATGAATCTCCCTCCAGGACGTATTCAGTTTCCAGACCTGCCGCGTCACTGCCGGCATTGGCTTCAGCAAGCGAAAAGGCCCCAATATGCTCTCCCCGGGCAAGGGGCTTCAAGTATTTTTGTTTTTGTTCTTCAGTACCAAAGCGGTAAATCGAGTGGGCTGCCACTAAATTGCCCTGACAATTCGGGCCCATGGCTTCATACCCTTTCGATATTTCTTCAGTAACGATTACATAGCTTGTAAAATCTTTACCGAGCCCATCATATTCCTTGGGAAAACAAATTCCCAACCAGCCCTTCTGTGCGACTTTCGCCATCAGTTCACTGCAGTATTTCTGAGGGCCCCTCCGGTCAAACTCGGCAGCAAATGGGGCAATATGTTGTTGTGCGAATTTTGCCACTTCTTCTCTTAATTGAAGATGTCCTTCGCTTAGTAGCAAGTTCATTGGTAATTACCTCCTATATGTTGGTTAAGGTCAAATACCACCGGCGAAGCCGATGGTTTGATTTATTAGCGCGTAAAAGGCGCAATGAAATACACGAAGTAGATCGCTATCTCTTGTAGCTCATTCTGACATCATCCATTTATCCGTTCGCGCTTCGCCGCACGACGATCGTGAGGCCGTGTGGTGTGGTCGATATCCGTCCGGCGATTTGGAAACGCCAATGAAAACCTGGTACTGCCTGACGAGCGTCTTTGGCGGACCCTTGGAACATGGGCCGGGGGCCGGCAGTTGCGACAGTGGTTTGTTGGTCATGAAGCGTCCTTTTGACGATACCGAGCCTGCGCCGCAGCGAATCCTATCCTTTATGATGAACCGATCGATCGGTAGGGACGTTTATACATCGATTTTTTTGACCAGTCAAGAGTCGTATTGTTTGTTGTATGACGTAGTCAGTCGGATTATTTCAGCGCGTGATCGGTAAAGTTTGGAAGAAGGATAAATTTATGGATAAATTTATGGCTATGAGTGAAAACACGTCCTGTTTGACGTCGATGCCAGCACTGTGCCTGAGCGCCGTGTGATCGCATCGGCATGGAATACTCGGCCGAATTCAGCCGCCGAATTCAGCCGCCGGCTCGAAGCTCGTGACTGGATCGGCATGCGCTGCCCGAAAGCGTACGGCGGATAGGAGCGCACGGCGCTCGAACCATACGTTGTCACCGAGGAATTGCCGGCAGATGGACAGCGGTTTGCAGAAGCGGCATTCGCTTGGGGTAGCGCGCAAAGGCCAAGCGATCACAGCCAAGCGATCACGCTCTTGACTGGTCATAAAAATCGATGTATAAGCTTCCCTACCGATCGATCGGTTCACTATAAGGGATTCGCTGCGGCGCAAGCTCGGTATCGTCAAAAGGACGCTTCATGACCAACAAACCGCTGTCGCAACTGCCGGCCCCCGGCCCCTGTCCCAAGGGTCCGCCAAAGGCGCTCGTCAGGCAGTGCAAGCGGAATTGCACCCGTGTTAGCGAGCAGGCGCCGAGGCGGCCAAACGTTAACCGCAATAAGGAGGAGTAAAGAGTGAGATCAGGCGGATAATGAATTGCAGCGGTTTGCAGCGGTTTTGGGTAAAAATTAACTAACTAGACAGTACCGAAGGAGAAAGGAGAAAGCCATGAATTGTTTTTCCAGCTTTTTTAAGCAAGCTATTCTGTGGGTTATTACGGTGGGAACTCTGGGAGTAAGCGGAGCAGTTTATCCTCAGGCCAACGAGCAGCGCGTCTCCTTCATGGCGTTTCGTACTGGTCCGGTGGGGGCGCTAAGCGCGGCAATCAATGGGGCGGCCATCGATTACATGAATCTGATCAACGATCGGGACGGCGGCGTCAATGGCGTGAAGCTGGTATGGGAGGAATGCGAGACTGAATACAAAACGGATCGGGGCATCGAGTGCTACGAAAGGCTCAAGAATCGGGCGACGATGTTTATCCCGGTAATGACCGGCACCATCTATGCGCTCATCGAACGCACCCATGCCGACAAAATCCCCATCGTTTCCATCGGCACCGGTCGCACCGATTCCACCGACGGACGGGTGTTTCCCTATGTTTTCCCCCTAGCTGCCAATTACTTGATGGGAAATACCGCCAAAATCAACTTTATCGGGCAGCGGGAAGGGGGGATGGATAAACTCAAAGGCAAGAAGATCGTTAACCTCCACCACGGCTCGCCCTTCGGCAGGGAGACCATGCAGGTTCTGGATGCTCAAGCCGCGAAATACGGCTTTAGTCTCGTTCACATCGAAGTTCCCGGGTCGGGTGCCGAGCAACAGGCCCAGTGGCTGCAAATCCGCCAGTTTAAGCCTGACTGGGTGATCCTGCGCAGCGTCGGACTCATGACCTCTGCGGCCATCAAGACCGCCCAAAGAGTCGGTTATCCGGCAGATCGCATCGTCGGCCTCTGGTGGACATCCGAACTGGACTTAATTTCCGCCGGGAGTGCGGCCAAGGGGGTGATTGCCAATACCTTCAGTCCCAGCGGCCGGGATTTCCCGGTCGTCAAGGAGATCCTCACGCGCTATTACAGCGGTGGAAAGCGCGGCAATATGGAGGATTCCAAAGTGGTCGGCAGTACCACCTACAACAGCGGCTTGCTGCATGCGATACTTATCGTCGAAGCGGTGCGGACCGCTCAGAAAAAGTTCGGCAAGAAAGCCATGGATCGGGAGCAGATGCGATGGGGCTTCGAGCATCTCAACATCGACGCCAAGCGGATAAAGGAACTGGGGACTGCTGGGTTGGTGCAGCCCCTCAAAACCTCCTGTTCCGATCATACAGGAGGGGGGGCGGTAAAATTCCAGCAATGGGATGGTCAGAATTGGGTGGCGATCAGCGACTGGGTTTCCGGGGATCCGTCCCTTGTAGACCCCATGATACATGAATCCGCGGCCAAGTACGCCAAGGAAAAAGGAATTACCCCGCGGGACTGTTCCAAGGAATAGTAAGAGTTCCGGATAGCCTATAAGAACCGGCGTCACGGTGAGTCACCGGCGTGCGATTCACCTTAACCAACGTTAAAAGAGGAGCAAAAGACATGACTCTTGAGACACTCAAGGATAAAGTTGTTGTGGTCACGGGCAGCGCACGGGGAGCGGGATTGGCAATCGTCCAGGTCCTGGCCGCCGACGGGGCCAAGGTAGTGGTGGCCGACCGGACCGACAAGGCGCGGCCCGATCTGATGATGAAGAGCACGATTTACGATGTGGCCGAAGCGATCAACAAGCAAGGGGGGACGGCCATCGCGGTCA
>Ga0082335_1009465_pt1 | contig 10471 bp, 6 predicted proteins | sample Subgrocontami58m_FD_72375 | JGI IMG/M metagenome (GOLD analysis project Ga0082335, IMG submission 72375) | Subsurface groundwater microbial communities from S. Glens Falls, New York, USA - GMW37 contaminated, 5.8 m (SPADES assembly) (version 2) ... | reverse complement strand
CGATGGTTTCATTCACTTTGGGTCTGATCCCCCGAAGCTCGCTTCGGCTTGGTTGGCGTAGCCGCGAGCGTGAGCGAGTGGTTGCTCGTCCACTCGCTCACGCTCGTGGCTACCGGGATCGGAAAACGTGGAGAGGACATGATGGGTGGTTTGGTCAAATGCCTCGGGGCTTGCCCCGAGGATCTTTACTCGCGTTTATTCGCGTCCATTCGCGGGCTACTGCATTGATCGACGATCAGGTTGCGTGATTCGCGGGAAACGATGCCTTCAATTCCCGTGGGCTCGGTGGGCTCCGTGGGGTCAAACCTGTCCGCGACAAAGGGCTGGTCGTCGCGGCGGAATTCGCCACCGTGGGCACGTTATGCGCTTTCTCGGTTTCATTTCCTTCCTCCTGGCGGCGGTCCTCGCGCGGGCGGCCACGGCTTCGTACGACGTTGTGATCTACGGCGGCACGTCCGCGGGCATCGCGGCGGCGATTCAAACCGCGCGGATGGGCCGGACCGTCGTGCTGATCGAGCCGACGCAGCATCTCGGCGGGCTGACGACCGGCGGGCTCGGCGCAACCGACATCGGCAACAAGCGTGCGATCGGCGGCATCTCGCGCGAATTCTATGCACGCGTTTGGCAGCACTACAACGATCCCGCGGCGTGGACCCACGAAAAGCGCGACGAGTATCTCGCGAAACGCAGTCGCAACGATTCGAACGAGAAAACCATGTGGACCTTCGAGCCGCACGTCGCGACGAAGATTTACGACGACCTGCTGCGCACCGTGCGCGACAAGGTGACGGTGGTGAGGGGCGAGCGGCTGGATCTCGCGAAAGGCGTCGTCAAGCAGGGCGCGCGGATCGTGCGCGTCGTGATGGAGAGCGGCCGCGCGTTCGAAGGAAAGATGTTCATCGATTCGACCTACGAGGGCGACCTCATGGCGAAGGCGGGGGTGAAGTATCACGTGGGCCGCGAGGCCAACCGCGTTTACGGCGAGACGATCAACGGCGTGCAGGCCGGCCACGCCGTCAGTCATCAGTTCACGAAGAAGGTCGATCCCTACGTCAAGCCTGGCGACCCGAAGAGCGGCGTGCTTCCCGGAATCAACGTCGAGGGACCGGGCGAGGAATTTTCCGGCGATCGCAAGGTGCAGGCGTACAATTTTCGGATGTGCACGACGGACGTGCCGGAGAATCGCCGCGCGTGGGCAAAGCCGGCGAACTACGATCCGCGCTGGTTCGAGCTGCTCCTGCGCAACTTCGAGGCGGGCGACCTGCGCGTGCCGTGGAACCCGGTGTGGATGCCGAACCGGAAGACGGATACGAACAACAATTACGCCATCAGCACGGACTTCATTGGCCAGAACTGGGATTATCCGGAAGCCGACTACGCGACGCGCGCGAAGATCTGGCAGGCCCACGTCGACTGGCAGCAGGGACTCATGTGGACGCTCGCGAACAATCCACGCGTGCCGGAGAAGGTGCGCGCCGAGTTCCACCGGCTAGGCCTCGCGCAGGACGAGTTCACCGACAATGGCAACTGGCCGCGGCAGATGTACGTCCGCGAGGCGCGGCGGATGATCAGCGACTACGTGATGACCGAGAAGAACTGCACGCGCGCCGAAGTCGCGCCGGACAGCGTGGGCATGGGCGCCTACAACATGGATTCGCACAACATCCAGCGCTACATCACGAAGGAGGGTTTCGTGCGGAACGAGGGCGACGTGCAGGTGCGCGTGCGGCCGTATCCGGTGAGTTATCGCAGCCTCCGGCCCAAGGCAGCCGAGTGCACCAACCTGCTCACGCCGACGTGCCTGAGTTCAACGCACATCGCGTTCGGGTCGATCCGGATGGAGCCGGTGTTCATGGTGCTGGGCCAGAGCGCCGCGACCGCCGCGGTGCACGCGATCGAGCAGCGCGTCGACATTCAGAAAATCGACCCGAAAAAGCTCGAGGCGCGATTGCTCCAGGACGGGCAGGTGCTGGATTTCGAGAGCGATCCGCTACCCCCGCGCGCGGCCGGCGGCCGGGGAAAGCGACCGGCAGGCATCGTGGTCGATGATGCCGAGGCGCAAGTGCACGGCTTCGATCGCACGAGCACCTCGCACAACGTGTACGTCGACGTGGGCTACCGGCACGACGGCAATGCCGACAAAGGCACGCAGACCGCGCGCTTTGTGCCGAACCTGCCGAAGGCCGGACGCTACCAGGTGTTGGTCGCTTATCCGTGGAATCCCAACCGCGCTTCCAACGTGCCGGTCACGATCCACCACGCCGACGGCGACGCCAAGGTGACGCTGAACCAGAAAAAGAAACCGGCGGTGCAGGAACTGCTGGAGCCCGTCGGCACGTTCCGGTTCGAGCAGGGGAAAAACGGATACGTGGAAATCTCGAATGCCGGCACCGACGGCTACGTGGTGATCGACGCCGTGCAGTGGGTAGAGGCGAAGTAGAGCGCGGCGGGCGCCACGTCAGGGCGGATAGCAACGGGCGGATAGCAACGGGGCGGATAGCAACGGGGTCAGCCCGCTGCTCGCTGCAACGCGCGGCGGCCTACCCTCCAGCCATCGCGCCGATGATCAGCACGGGTTCGGTGCCGCGCGCGACTTCGTCGGGCAGCGGCACATCGGGCGAGCGATCCGACCAGTCGTCCTTGCAGATGAAAAACCGCACCAACTTGCGTCGTTGCAGCGTGCCGTGCTCGCGGATCGTGCCGCGCAGCACCGGATGTTGCGCCTCCAGCGCGTCGAGCACCGCGCGTAGCGTCACCGGGCCGCTCACCTCGAGCGACACTTCGCCGGGAATGCCGGCCAGCGTCCGCAGGTGAAACGGCAGGACCACCCGAATCATGGCAGGACCTGCGCCTCGACCGAGTAAACCGGCGGGAGGTCGCGCACAATCGCGTTCCACGAATCGCCGCCGTCCGCCGAGCCATAGACCTGGCCGCCCGTCGTGCCGAAGTAAACGCCGCACGGATCCAGCGCGTCGACCGACATCGCGTCGCGCAGGACGTTGACGAAGCAGTTGCTCTGCGGGAGCCCCTTCGTCAACGGCTCCCACTCGTTGCCGCCCACCCGCGAGCGGTAGACTCGCAGCTTGCCGTCCGGCGGAAAGTGTTCCGAGTCGCTCTTGATCGGCACGACGTACACGGTGTCGGGTTCGTGGGCGTGCACGTCGATCGGGAATCCGAAATCGCTGGGCAGGTTGCCGCTCACTTCGCGCCACTGTTCGCCCGCGTCGTCCGTGCGCAGGACGTCCCAGTGCTTTTGCATGAACAACACGTGGGGGCGCGCGGGATGCAGCGCGATCCGGTGGACGCAATGTCCGACTTGGGCGTCGGGATCGGGCAGCTCGAATCTGGACTGCAACCCGCGATTGATCGGCTTCCAAGTCGCGCCGCCGTCGTCGGAGCGGAAGGCGCCCGCGGCGGAGATCGCCACGAACATGCGCGCGGCGTTCTGTGGATCGAGCAGGATGGTGTGGACGGCCATGCCGCCGGCGCCGGGCTGCCACGACTCACCGCGCGCGGCGCGCAAGCCCGGCAGTTCGGCCCACGTTTTGCCGCCGTCGACGGTCTTGAAGATCGCGGCGTCCTCCACACCCGCGTAGGCGATGTTCGGGTCGGAAAGCGACGGTTCGATATGCCAGACGCGCTTGAATTCCCACGGGTGCTGCGTGCCGTCGTACCATTTGTGCGTGCCGACGTTTCCGACATAGATGAACTTGTTGCTTTCGCCCCGGGGGAAACCCTCGGGAGTGGTGAGCTCCTCGGAACGGCTGCCGGGTGTGCTCCAGGTCTTGCCGCCGTCGTCCGACCGCTGGATGACCTGACCGAACCAACTGCTCGATTGGGAGGCGTAGATCCGGTTCGGGTCGGCCGGTGAGCCTTTGAGGTGGTAGATTTCCCAGCCCGCGAAAAACGGGCCGTTGACCTGCCAATTCTTGCGGCGGCCATCGGAGAACAGGACGAAGCCGCCTTTTTTCGTTCCTACCAGGAGTCTGACTTTGGTCATGGGAATAAGGGAAACCTACGCCTTGACGGACAGGTCGGGGATGTGGGTGACATTGGCCTAGCACGGGAATGGAAACCGTCCATTCCATAAACGAACGAACGAGATGGGGCGGAACGGACACAAGGGCCGTCCGACCAGGTCACTTTCCGAGCGCCGGTGCGTGTCGGCCGGAGTACGAGACCGGTCCGCTATTTCAGACTCTTCACATACAGCACGAGCGACTCGATCTGCGAGGGATTGAGGATGCCCGCGAAGCTCGGCATCGCATATTCGCCCTTCTCGAACCCGGCGGAGATTTTGGCGGTGGGCGTGAGAATCGATTCACGGATGTACGCTTCGTCGGCGCGCACAGTCTCGGGCTTGCCGTCGACGAACACCTTGTGCTCCGTGCCGTAGAGTCCTTTCCATGGCGGGCCGGATTTGACCGCAATGGGATTGAACTCGTCGGCGTGGCACGCGACACAGGCAAAGAGCTGCGCGAGCCGTTTTCCTTCCTCGGCGCTGACCGGTCCGGCGACCTGCGCGATCGCGGCGCGCGGCGTGAGATCAACTTGAAGGTCGCCGAACCCTTCCGCCTTCGGCTCGAACTTCGCGAGCTCATACGGTGTGGTGTAGGCATTTTCCTCGAAGGCTTTGCCCTCGGCCGTCGCGAGCGACCAGCCCACGCGCAGCTGCATCACCGGTTTCATGTCTCGCACCCCGAGGAAAACGGAGCGGCCATCTGGCGAGAGGTAAGCACTGCTCACCGGGAGCGGATCCTGGCCCGGCGTGCCGTCGGCCTTGTATTGGGGCGAGCCATACTTGTACGTCCGCTGGTAGGCCCAGCTTTGCAGCGAGTAGCTGCCGGGATCGCGGGCCTTCTTCGGATCGAGCGGCACCTCGAAGCGCAGGAGCACGCCCTTGTCCATCGGCACAACCTCGCGCGGGATCGTGACGGGCGCGCCGGTGTAGCGCACGCGGCCCAGGCCGGCCGGCACGTCGAGCACGTTGCCCCAGCCGAGCACCTGGAAGCCGGCGATGTAAAGCTGACCATCGATCGGATTGACCGAACCGTTGAGCGGTGGAAACTCGAAGGCGCGCGTGACCGATACGACCGCGGCTTGCAGCCGAGGGGTGCGCTCGTTCAGCAACACGCGAAAGATCTCCGGCTTGTTGAACCCGATGTGAATCAGGCTGTCGTTGAGCGGCCCCATCTTCGCGCCGAAGAGCCAGACCTGCGACAGCGCGGACGTATTCACCGGATGCGGAATCCACGTGAGCGGCTCGGCCGGCGGTGACGGATAAACTTCCTTCGGCTTGAACGGCGCGAGGAAGCCGTAGAACTGCCGGTCGCGCACGACGTGCAGCGGCGTCGACGGAATGTACTGGCCCTGCTGATCGCTGGCGGTGACGAGCCCGGTGCGGAGGTTCACGCCGAGGTTCGGCTGGCGGAAACCGTAGCCGAGCACCGTCGCCTGCCGGCCGTCCGCCGAGATGCGCAGCACGCTGCCGTTGTGCTTGCCCTCGTAGGTGGCCTGCTGGCCGCCCTTCGCGATGTAGAATTCGCCCTTCGGTCCGAGCCGGATTTGCGAGGGAAACTCGCGCATGTCGGCGGTCTGGCCGAAGGCATTGGAAAACAATTCGTGTACATCCGCCTCGCCGTCGCCGTTCGTGTCGCGCAGCCGCCAGATGCCGTTCTTGTCGAAGGCGTAAATCTGCTCGTCGCGAATCGCGACGGTCATCGGCTCGTGCAGTCCCGACGCGAACCGCCGCCAGCGCGGTTTGCCCGCGGCGTCGTTCAGTCCGCGCACCAGCCAGACATCGCCGTCGAGCGTCACGGCCACGCCCGTGCCGTCCTTGAGGAACTGAATGTCGGCCGGCCGGAAACCGCGGTGCCAGGGATTCTCCGCCGGCAGCGCGATGGCATCGACGACGTAGGCGTCAGGCGCGGTCGAGAGCTTCACCGAAGTCGTGACCTCCTGCGGCCAGCGCGGCGCCGCGGGCTTCGAGGGCAGCGTGTGCGGCAGGATCGAGACGGGCGTGCCGCCGGTGGTGATCGCGATCGCGAACATCAGCGGCTGCGCGTGCGGCGCGATTCGCACGGACCAGACGGATTTTTCGTCGACGAGCTCGGCGGCGCGCGCGGCGCTCGGCGCGAGTCCGAGCGAGAGGGCGGTCGCGGCTGGTTTGGTGCCGAGCACGAGCCGCATGGGCCTGGTCGCGGCACCAAGTTCGAAGTGACGTTCGACGACGGGATGGCCGTTTTGTTCGGAAAGGGTCGTCCGTTCGCGCACCTTCGTGCCGGCGGCGGTGTACTCGAGCACAACGCCGGCATCGACCAGCCCGCCATCGCGGACAAGCCGCAGCGCGTCGAACCGGCCCATCGGCTCGGGAAGCGGGCCGCGGCCGATTTCCTCGGGGCTGGGCGCCGGTTCGCGCGGATCGTCGAGGGCCAGTTGATCGCCGGCCTGCCAGCCCGCGTAAATGCCCGCGGCGAGCCACAACTTGCCATCGGGTTCCGGCAAACCGACTTCGCCGCCCGGCGTCTTGCGGCTCACGTCCAAATAGGATCCGGGTGCGAGTGACGTGGGTGTCACGCCCTTGCCCTGCCACACGGCGCTCATCCGCAGCAGATCGGGATCGAAGCACGCCCAGCAGCCGTGGCCGAGGTTCAGCACGATGCCGCGGACGGTGAGATTGTTTTCCGGGAGGCCGGCGCCGGCCTTGCGCGCGTCGAGCACCGACGTGAAGAAAGGGAAGTTCGGCTCGACCCAGTCGGCCAGTTTCGGGCCGACCGTCGACGGAACGCGCTTGGCCTTCGGGGCCCTGGCTTTTTTCGGCGCCGGCGCGTCGACCTCGGCGGCGCGGCTGTCGGCCGCCACGGCGGCCAGGGCAATGAGAATGACGGCGAGAAAACGGCGGGTGAACATGAACGGGGAGTCAGACGTAGGTGAACCGGGGAGGTGACCGGGAGGGGAACAAGTACGGGATTTTGCCGCGCGCGGAAGAAAAATTCCGATGTCTGATGATTACGCGCGGAAGTCGCTCGGACGCAATGAGCGCAGCGACGGGAGTTGAGACCGACCTACCAGGCTGAATCCGTGGAGCTCGGATTGCGCCTCAATCGCAGCGTGCTCGCAGCGGTGGCGTCACACCGGCATTCCGCTCGCGCGCAAAATCGTCTCCTGCACCGCGAGATCGTGGGCCGGCGACCACGCCAGCTCTTTCTCGCCGCGAATCACGCGCGCCAGATCCTCGAAGTCGGCCTCGTAACGCGGCCGATTCGCGAGCGGCACGTTCTGGCTGCCTTTTCTGAACTCACCGCGCGGTGCCGCGAGCGCGAGCCGCAGCGCGGGAGGTTCGAGCGGTCGAATCTCCGCCGTGCCACGGTCCCCGCAGACCACAAACTGGCGCCGCGGGCCGCCGTCGACTTCCACCAGCGAACTGCGAATCGTCACCACGGTCTGCGGGTACTCCAGCACCGCCAGCTGATGATCGAGCAGCGCATCCGCAAACGCGCCGGCGTGCCGGGCCGAGGCCGAGATCTTCTCCGGTTTTCCGAGGAACCACACCACCGCGTCGATCAAATGGCAGCCGAGTTCGAACATGGTTCCGCCGCGATAACGCAGCAGTTTGTTGCGCTCGGGGGCGCCGACCGCCTTGCCCATCACGCCTTCGATGGAAAACACCTGGCCAAGCCAACCCTCGCGCGCGGCGCGATACGCCAGCGCGAATCCCGGGTTGTACCGAAACATGTAGCCCATCTGCACGGTCAGGCGCTGCCGGGCCGCCGCGTCGAGCAGCTGGCGGAATTCCGTCAGCGATTCCCCCGCCGGTTTGTCGAGATGAACATGCAGGCCGCGTCGCACGCAACGGGCGGCCGTCGCCACGAGATCCTTGACCTCGGTCTCGACGGCCACCGCGCGCAAGTCGGACGTAGCCAAGAGCTCGTCCTCGGTGAGCCAGCGCACGCCGTCGTACGCCTTGCGCGCCGCGGCCGCCCGGCGCAATTGTTCGTCCGGCTCGACGACGCCGACCAGTTCGAAATCCGCGGATCGCCGCAACACGGACAGCTTGCCCTCGGCGTGCGCATGGCCGGTGCCGATTTGTCCGATGCGGAGCCGGGACGCGCCCGACGTCGCGCCGTGCGCCGCGCGGGCCAGCACCGCTGGGGTCGCCGCGGTCAGGCTGGCGGCACCCACGCCCGCGAGGAATTGTCGACGGGGCAGAGTCATCGTTCACCCTTCGCCGAGCCGGCTGAATTTCTCCTTCACGATGGCGGGAAACTGTTCGCCGGCGCCGACAATGTCATCGCAAATCTCGACTGGGAAACAGCGCCGTTCGGGTGGCGGCGAGCACCAGCGAGCCGAGAGCGCGCGACAGGCCTGGTTTCTTCCGGTCACGCGCCCTTTGGGGGTGGTCGCGATTCATTCGAATTTGGGTCCGATACCTCGAAGCTCGCTTCGACTTGGCTGGATGGAGAGCGGGTTTGCTCCGCGATTGTGCAAGTCGGAGCGACGTATGGCGGCGTAAACACGTGCGGCGTAAAGCCGCTTACAGTTTTCGACAAATGCCTCGCGCCTTGCCCCGGGGATCTTTACTTCGCATTCGCCTGCTTCTTGAACTGCGCGGTGAGGAGGTCCTGGCGTCGGACGGCCTCGTCATTCAGCTTACAAAATTCAACAAAAGCCGGGTAGCATATTCGCAGCGTCTCGATTTGCGAGGGTGTCAGCACGCCCTTCAACTGCCCCAGGGCGACATTCCAGTTCACCGTGTCTTCTTTCACGAAGCCAGTTTTGGGGCCGGACTGAATCCGCTCGCTGTTCGCCGCGAGGATTTGCGTGACCTGCGCCAGTTGCGACGCGGTGACCAGTTCACCCGTATGAGAAGCCGCGACCGCGAGCACAGCGGTATCAAGGCGCACATCTTGAGTGCACTCATAATCGCGGTAGGCCGGTTCGAGATCACCAAGAATTTCGGCCTGTTTCCTTCGCCACCATTGTTCGTTCTGCTCGTTGAGAGCCTTGTAGGCTTCGCCCTGCTGATCGAGGCCTTGGGTTTCAACGGCGGCCACAAGCTCCATCCGCCGTTGTTCCTTTTCCACACTGAGGTCTTTCATCGCCCGAGTCTGATCGGCCGAAAGACCCACGGCCTTGAAAATTCCGAGGTTGCCGGCATCCGACATCTGACTGCGGTATTCCCGTAGATACTCGGCCATCAGCTTAGGATTGTTCGCAACAATGGCCGTGGCGCTAAGTTTCGGAACGGTCACAGTGAGATTGAGCGGCGCGCCCGGCTCGTGGCTGGGCTTCGACTGGGCGCTCGAAGTCATGGCTGTGGCGGTGGCTGTGCTGGCGTGGTGGAGTTCCCGCCACCGCTGCTGTTCGTGGGAGATTCTTTCCCGGAGCTCCTGATGTTCCGATGTGAGCGCGCGAATCGCAGCGGCGTTTCGGTGGCTGGCGAGTGTCGCGCGCACGGCAAAACCGAGTCCTGACGCGATCGCCAGCATGAGGATGAAGGCTTTCATGGGGCGGCCTGCGTTGCAGCTTCAAGAATCTTATCCCGGCTCATCCTGGCCGCCCGGTTCACGAGCTTATTGAGCTGTGCAGGTTCCAAATAGGCCCCCGCTTGCGTGATGACCTGAGCCCAGTCGATCGCGGCCTGTAGCATAGGGAAGTTTGCATAGGGTGGAAGCGAGGCCGGCCGGAGCTCCACGAATGTCTTGAAGAGCTGGTCGGTTTGTTCCGGGGTGAACGCCATGCCTTCCGTGGCTGCATATTGGACGATATTTCCGACCAGGAATGCCTCGGCCGGATGCCTCTGACTTTCCATGAAGCACGCGTCTGCCGCCAGGGCATCGGGAAAGCCAACGCCGGAGGTAGTGGAGCCGATTTTGAGGTCCGCCCGCCGCTGCAACTCCGCCAATGTCTGCTCGATCTCTGCTGGGGTGAGCCGAAGGCGCTGAAAGAATGGCGACCAGGAAAAAAGCCACCACTGCCGGGCGGAGTCTCTCCACATTTGCTGCAACTGCGGATCGTTGGCGAGGAGCTGCTGAAGCGCTTTCGCCTGGCGCGCCTTCTCCGCATTCGCGGCAGCTGCGGCGTCCGCGGTTCGCGAGGCGGCCGAGCGCTGCTGTTCCAACGCGGCGGTGCGAGCTTGGAGTTCCTGTTCCGCCCGGCCAATATTCGTCTGAACTTCGGCGAGCGTTGCCGCCAATGCTGCGCGGTCGGCGCGTGCCGCCACCAGTTCGATCGAGGTGGTGTTGGCACGACTCGACTGATAAAGGGCGAAACCCGTCGCGAACGCGGCGACGGCGGCAAGCGAGAGCGTGATCTTGGACGCATTCATAAAACGCAAGCAGGCCGCGAGCGAACCATAGCCCAAGGTGGCTACTCCGCCGTTCAACACGGCCCCCATCACGCTCGCCGCCAGCCCCGCCGGCGCAGCGACAATGGGCTGGTTCGCCAGCACGACGCTCAACGCCGCCGTCGC
>Ga0082335_1009462_pt1 | contig 10477 bp, 13 predicted proteins | sample Subgrocontami58m_FD_72375 | JGI IMG/M metagenome (GOLD analysis project Ga0082335, IMG submission 72375) | Subsurface groundwater microbial communities from S. Glens Falls, New York, USA - GMW37 contaminated, 5.8 m (SPADES assembly) (version 2) ... | reverse complement strand
TAGTGATGAAGAAATGGAGAACATCAATGTGGAGCGCAATAAATTTCACGGTGACTGGAACTACGTCATAAGACCAAAGGCAATAGTGAAAAGTTGATACCTTTATTTATTTACAGAGCCTAACGAGTTTATGGAACAACATAAGGGCGTTTCATACAGAGAAGCGGTGCTTGCCGTTTCAGAGAAACGTCCGGACCTTTTTTGATGGAGATAGAGAAGATGGCAAAGCAAACAGCATTCAAGGAAATTCCTGAAATCAAGGCATACAAGGAATTACAAGTCCAAATTGAAGCAGAGCAAAGAAAGCTATCAGAAATCAAATTAAAATTGGTAAACATGAAAAATAGCAGCAAGGAATTGGAAGGTAAAATTTCAGAGGGTGAGTTAAATAAACAAGAAAACATGGAACAGTTTGCACTGGGTGAAATCTCTCAGGGTGAACTGAATAAGTCAAAAAAGCAACACCTGGAAGCAGTACAGGAATATAACGACGCAAAGAAACTGGTAGAGATTACGGAATCGGCAATTGAAAAGCAGAAGAAAATTTTATTGAACTAACAGCGGGAAATGACTGCCGCTTCTTCAGCCGCGTGGAATAAGATAGCAAATGAATTACAGAAAAAACTAGAGACGTCCGTTGGAGAATCCGTGAAAGCTCTGTGGGTTGCTATGTTGTACTCAAATAACCATTGCAGGTCAATAAGGCCATTTGAGTTGCCCGAAAGGTTACGGATATTTGCTACCCCGGAGAGAGATGAGGTCACTAGGCTTCAGGAAAAGCTATGGAATGAGTTCGTAGGAGAGAACTAAAGACTGATTGAAAAGGGCCTGTGATAGCGAAAAACGTTTAAGGCTTCAAACCACCTATAAACGGCCTTCATTCCTATTGCAGGCCCTTATATTTTACAGGATGGAGGACCGGCTTCTCACCCTCATATCGCAGCCGTTTAATCAACGGGCGCGCCGTAGGCAACGTCGAAAATTTCCTACTGTCATCCTGCATTATGGTTTTGGGATACCAAGATCCTTGCAGATTTTATAAACGAGGAAATCATTAATTTCTTTATGCCTGGGTACCGTGGAAGTTTTTTTCACAGTACGATTAACATACACGGTATGATTTCCACCTTCGCGTAAAAATTCACATCCCTGTGTTTCTAAATGGCGGACAAGGTCACGGCGTTTCATGGTGTTGAAATGGGGAATGATTCTTTTATCACATCTTGCCCTTGAAGTGATTCTTCTGCTAATTCCCGGTTGGCCTCCAGGACTAATTGTACTGCCTCTTCCAGGTTGCTCCGTGCTTCCTCTAATGTGTCTCCCTGTGTATTGGCTCCCGGCAACTCTTCCACAAATCCGATATATCCTTCGGGGACCTTTTGGAAGACTGCCGTCAGTTTAATTTGCATAATAAAAACTCCTATAACTAAAATTTCCTGAGGTAAAATATCCAGAGGTTTGGAGAGACGCTCGCTTCCCTCATGGGAGCACTGGCCCCTAAAATTTATGCCGGTGGAGGGGGCCGGCCTCGTCCCCTCATATCGCAGCCGCTAAGCGGTCGCGCCGTAGGCAGCGCCGAAAATTTCCCACTGTCATCCTGCATTAAAAATCTGAGATTACCGGTAAACATCCTTGCGGTGTCGAATACGATAGATCGTTACAATTTTTTGTTTCTCATCCACTGTATAAATTACCCTATAATCACCCACACGCAACCTATGTTCATCTTCACCCTTTAGTTTCTTGGATCGAGGGAAGGGATATGGATTTTTTTCAGGGACAAAATCGCCTTGTCTATTTTTACAAAGAATGGATCCGGAATTCTATCGAGTTCCTTCCTTGCCGACTTTTGGATGATACGTTTATACACTTAGCTTTGACCTTCTCTTTTTGCTATAGGCTTCGTAATCCTCACCCGGTTCATTTTTTCTATCTTCGATAGCCTTTAGGTCAGACATGTCTTCAATCAACTCCTCCAGCCGTTTCAGCTCTTCCAGTTCGATTATTGCGGCAATTTTCCGGCCTTCGCTATTGGTTACAAATTGTTTGACCTTGATAATGTCTTTCTTCTGTTTAAAGACTGTACTCATATTTTTATTCCTTATAGGAAAAATTGGATTTTTACCGATGATCATCAGGATTAGAACACTGGGACATGCCGAAGGGAACGCGCCTGCGGCCCGTAGGTGGTGGTTGTGTGCGGGCGTCCCCACTATCCATACACGTTCTCGGGAAGTATGAGAGTAAGTACGGCCGCCTTATCAAGTCCTTAACCATGACCCATAGATATGCACATCTTGCGCCTGGGCATAAGAGGAAGGCTGTTGAACTGTTGGATAAAGTATTAAACGTTGGTCAATGAGAAAAAGGAGTTCACAATTCCTGAATGTGATTCACATGATACAGGGCGTAAGTCCTTGCGGAATATGGTGGGCGATATAGGACTCGAACCTATGACCCCTTGCTTGTAAGGCAAGTGCTCTAGCCAATTGAGCTAATCGCCCATAAGTGAGGTGCAAGTATAGCATCTCGTTTTTCACGAGTCAATAAAATTCTACCGCTTCCACGTTATCGGCAGGAATATCAGGATAAAACTGTAAATTTCCAGCCTGCCGAGCAGCATACAGAAGCTTAATGTCCACTTTCCGGCATAAGCCACATCACTGAAATTTGCCATAGGACCGACCTTTGCCAGTCCGGGCCCGCAGTTGGCCATACAGGTTGCCACTGCGGAAAAAGCGGTGATTATATCGGTGTTTAATGCAATGAGCGCCAGGGAACAAACACCAAAGAATCCCAGATACACGACAAAGAATACAGAGCTCTCGGTGATAATCTCTTCGCCTATTGATTCACCGTTCAGCTTTACATGTTTTATCATGCGCGGCCTTAAAATCCTGCCAAATTCCCTCATGCTCGATTTCATCAGTAATAATACTCTTACGCATTTTATGGCGCCGCCTGTTGACCCTGCACAAGCCCCTATGAACATCAGGAGTACCAATAAAAAACGACAGGAATTCGGCCATAAATCAAAATCTGCAGAGGCGTGACCTGTTGTAGAGCACGCTGTCATCACCTGGAAAAAGGCATATCGAAAGGAATATCTTAAATCATAATAACGACTGTCCTTGATTCCGCCATTGAAAGATTCGGGACGGCTGAAGTACAAGGTTGCTCCTACAAATATAATCGCTACGAGCACTAGACCCGCAAAAAACCGCAGTTCTGAATTTTTAAGAATTTTTTTAAAATCTTTCCGAAAACACATGTAATAAAGCGAGAAGTTGCACGCGCAAATAAACATGAATGTAGCAACTACAATTTCCATATACAGGCTGTTGTAATAAGCGATACTGGTGTTTTTCGTGGAAAATCCAGCCGTCGAGACCGTGCTAAAGGTATGGCATATCGCATCAAAAAGTGGCATGCCGCCACAAAAGAGCAACAGGATCATAGTGGCGGTAAGGATGAGGTAAATGAACCAGAGTAATTTTGCAGTTTCACCGATTCTTGGTCTTATTCTATCGGCAGTCGGACCGCTGACCTCGGCGCTGAAAAGCTGATAACCGCTCACGCCCATGGCGGGCAGCAGGGCAACAAAGATAACGATAATTCCCATGCCGCCCAGCCAGGCAGTAAATGCCCTCCAGAAAAGGATACTGTGCGGCAGTATCTCTACGTCTTTGAAAATGGATGCCCCTGTAGTTGAAAAGCCGCTGGTCGTTTCGAAAACGGCGTCGCAATATGTTGCACATACGCCTGAATACCAATAGGGGAGAGCTCCCAAAAAGATACACACCAGCCAGCTAAAGGTGACAATGGCAATGCCCTCGCGAATACCGATATCCGCCTCTTTTTTCCTGAAAAAGAACTTGCTGAATCCACCCAGCACGCCCGATATGATGGTGGTATAAACAAACGCCCATACCGTTGCGTCCTCTTCATAGAAAAAGGCCACGCCGAGCGGCACAAGGAGTATTCCTGCCAGCATGAGCACAAGGTTGCCTAACGTATATAATACAATGGAAATGTTCATGGGAAGTGTGTTCTATGGTAAATTTTTTGTTCAGTCTTTTTTGCCGGAGAAGAGGGATTGTACTTTTTCAATGGCGTTGGGGAGGGCAAAAACAACGACACTTTCGCCGGGCATTACCCAGGTGTTGCCGGTTGGCAACTGCATGGCGCCTTCACGCACGATAGCGCCCAGAATAGCGCCCTGCGGAAACGATATTTCTTTTAGCTGTTTGCCTACGATTTTTGAGTTCTTCTCGGCAACCAGTTCCATGGCCTCCGCCTCGCTGTTTTGAAACTTTACGACAGAGAGCGTGCGCCCGCGTCTGATATGTTGCAAAATGGAGCCGACGGTGATCAGCCTTGGGTTAATTACAATATCCATACCCAGTGAGTTGATGATGGGCACGAAGGCGGGGTCAACCGTAAGCACAATCGCCTTCTTTGCGCCAAGTCGTTTGGCTAAGAGCGAAGACAGGATGTTTGACTGTTCGCTCTCCGACAGGGCTACAAAAAAATCAGCGATATCAACGGACGCCTCTTTCAGGATGTCAATATCGAGGGCGCTGCCCTGCAGGATAACGGTCTTATCAAGAACCGTCGCGGCCTGCTGCGTTTTTTCCCTGTCGGGTTCAATGATGGTAACGCCAATCTTCCGTTCCTCCAGCCTTTTTGCAAGTTCAAGGCTCGCCCGGTTTACGCCGTAAATAAGGACTTTCTCTACCTCATCCGCGCGCCTGTTGACCATGGGGAGAAAGAAGGGCAACGCCTCTTTTGCCACCAGCACAAAGATGTTGTCGTGCGGCATGAGATGGGTATCGCCTTTCGGAATAAGCATCTCTTCGTTTCGCTGAATGGCGACGATAAGGAAGGAATCGGTGGACTCTACCTCCCTGAGTTCCGAGAGTTTTTTCCCCGCTATCGGGGCGTCGGGGGGCACGTTAAACCCTCTCAGGAGGATATCCCCCGTAGCAAAGTCGGCAACATAAATGGAACCGGGCGTTCCGATAATATTCAGAATGGAACCGATGGTAATCTTTTCCGGGTTTACGACATAATCTATATGAAACCCGTTCTGTTGAAGGATAGACTGATCTTCCGTAAATTCAGGGTTTCTTATCCTGGCAATTTTGGTTTTGACGCCAAAACTGTGAGAAATCATACATACCACCATATTGATCTCGTCGCTGTTGGTAACGGCAAGAACCATATCAGTATTTTTTATTCCCGCTTCCTCAAGAACCGCAGGAGAACTGGCGCTTCCCGACACCACGGAGACGTCCAGTTTCTCGGTAATCCGCTTCACCAGGTCGCCGTCTTTTTCGACTACGGATATGTCGTGTCCTTCCTTCGACAACTGCTTTGCCAGATTAAACCCAACTGCGCCTGCGCCAACAATAAGAATTTTCATAATAACACAACCACCTTAACCATAATTGTTTTTTGTCCTCACGATGAGAGGGCTATTCAAGCCCTACATTTGACTTGCCGTTTTCTGGCTGGAAAGCGCCCCTGCGCATACGTCGCTCAATTTTTGGAATTGAGGCTTGAACTCGCTTCCACCGAGATTTGGGTCTTCTATTGCCAGGGCGTCAATAAGGTTCTTTGCGGTATCATACTTTTCCTGTTCACACAGGGCAGCGGCAATATCAAGGCGTCCCTGCCAGCACAATTGATTGTTCTGCGGAGACTCTTTTATCCAGTTTCCATACCATTCCAGCGCATGGTCATATTGTTTCATTTCTTTCAGACACTGGACGAGTTCAATTTTTATCGAACTATCGGCAGGAATCTGCTTTGTCAATTCTTCATACAGCGCCAACGATTTCTGAAAGTCTTTTAAGGCAAATTCCGTCTTTGCCAGTTTACTCTTTACCGGCAATATCTTTTCCTTGAGTTCCGGCTGATTCGAATATTCCGCAAGCTGTCTTTCAAGAATTGATTCCGCCCGTCTGTAATCCTTGCTGTTGTAAAAGGTGTTTGCAATAACCTCCATATCATCAAAACTCATGGTCTTGATATTAACCAGAGATTCCGCCGCCTGCTCGGCTACCCGTTTATCAACGTCCTGAAGCGCCTTTATCAATGACTCTATCGCCTGCTGATTCCCAATCTGTCCCAGCGCCGTCACCGTAGACTCCCGTACCCGCGCGCTGGTATCGGAAAGAAGTTTGACGAGCGAATCAACGCAGACCGGGTCGCCAATTTTACCCAGGCTGTCAGCGGCATACCAGCGAACCCGTTCCTGCTCGTCGTTTAAGGCCGCAATTAAAAATTCCACAGCGTGTTTATCGCGAAGCTTGCCGAGCGACGAGGCCGTGCACTCCCTTATTTTCGGCTCTTTGTTGCTCAGGAAGGCGAGCAAAGATTCGACCGCCCCCGCATCGCCAATCTGTCCCAGCGCCTCTATGACGGCGCATACGATTGGCAAATTGGCGTTGCTGTTTAATACCAGGATTAAATCATCCACCGCCTCCGGCCTTCCCAGTTTTCCCAATGCCCTTGCGCTTACTTCACGCACAACCAGGATTTCATCTCCCAGCGCGTAAATCAGCGGCTTGACTGCCCGTTCGTCCCCAATTTCCCCCAAGGTTTGAATCACCTCAATCCGCACTTCTTCCTGGTTATCGGTAGTGGCGTCAATCAACGCGTCAATCACGGAGGGGTCTTTGATCTTTGCCAGCTCTTTTGCGGCAAATATTCTTACCTCAGGGTAATCGCTCCTGATGGCTTCGATAAGGGGTTTTGGGTCTGATTTGTCAGGCAGGAGTTCAAGCAATTTAATTGATTTTTGTGCTATCTCAAGTTTCAACTGCCCGAATTTTGCTTCAAGCTGTTTCGCATTTTCCTCCTGCTTCAATACAATGTCTTCCAGCCACTGTTCGCGGGTCTTTGTTTTATTGCGGCTCCACCATTCCTTCCACCACGTGGAATCATTGCCATTGGCCTGTTTCGTTATCTTTTCCAGTGATTTCTTCGCCACCTCCCTTAACCCATAGTCATTGATCGTCAGCATTTTAATTAAGGGATCAACTGCCCCGCGATCGTTGGTATTACCCAGCGCCTTAGCAAGCAGCATCTTCATATTCAGGGAACGCTGCGGGTCGAGCAGCGCCTCCGACATTTTCCGCACCGAAGTTCTCGTCCTTAACGTGCCGAGCGTTTCCGCCGCCGCGGTTTGCAAGGGCACAGATTCGCTGTCAAGCAGGTCAATCAGAATCTCAGTCGCACGGTCGTCCCTCGTAAACCCAAAGGCTTTTATAACAGAAATCTGCACGTCTTCGTTTTCTTTGCGGTCATCTAATATCTTTATGAGCGGCTCCTGCGCATCGAGCAGGTTTAACCCTAACAAGGAAACGGCAGCGGAGCTTCGGATAGTGGGATCGGGAGAACGCAACTGCTCCGTCCATTCATCCAGCTTCCGGCGAAGCTCAGTGTCTGTCCTCGCTTCCGCCTTCTCAACAACCACCTTCCCAGGCAACGCCGAACACCCCGCCATGGTGGTTAGGCTCAGAAGCAGCGCCGCCACGCGGCGCGTATTTAATTTTTTTACGAAGATCAATATTTTATTTACCATCATAAAATGAAAAATATTACCTATCCCAACATCCAAAAGTTTTACATGATTTTATATTGAAGATTCATCCATTTTAGTACTTCATAATGGAAATAAGGCAAGCATCGGGCATGGATATAATTGTAGTTGTTGTGTTGGTGTGGAAATAATAGCAAATTTTATTTCTCAGGTCAATACAAAAGATACCCCTCCCTGTGCGTACCACTTCCTTAATCGCCAAATTTTTTTCACAATACCCTGCAATATAATGTTGAACAATATTAGCAAACTTGATATTATTCTCCCATTGTAATTCCAGGGATGTCGCCCAGCAATCATTTGCTCACTTATAAAATCGGCTAGTCGGGAATGTTGAATGCGTGGTAAATTAATTGTCATTACCGGTATTGACGGCAGCGGAAAGACGGTGCAGACGAAGCTGCTCTGCGAACGGTTATTTAAAGAGGGATACCCCGTTGTTACCACCGATTTTCCCCAGTACGGCAAAACCTTCTTTGCCGATATGGTGATCAAATATCTCCGCGGTGAATTTGGAAACGCAGGCGCCGTGAGCCCCTATCTGGCGTCGCTTCTCTACGCCGGAGACCGTTGGGAATGCAAGGAACAAATAAATACCTGGCTCGAAGAAGGAAAAATCGTCATATCAAACCGCTATGTATGCGACAACATGGCTCACCAGGGCGGAAAAATCAGCAACAGCGCCGAGAAGGAAAAATTCTTTCGCTGGCTGGACAAACTGGAGCATCATGTCTTTGCCGTCCCGCCATCGGATTTAAACGTCCTGCTGTACGTGCCGGCGGAGATGGCCTACCGCCTTGTGGAAAAAAAGGAACAGCGCGCCTATCTTGCAGGAGACAAGAAGGACATGCACGAGGAGGATATAAATCACCTGCGGCATGCGCAACAAACCTTCCTGGAAATAGCACGGGGAAAGAAGGAATGGATAACGGTTGACTGTACGAAGGACGGCGTATTGATGTCTGAACAGATGATTGCCGACAGGGTGTGGCAGGCAGTTCAAAACATATTATAGCATGGCTACAAGAAAAAAAATTATACTCATGGGGGCGGCGGGACGCGATTTCCACAATTTCAATGTCTGCTTTCGTGACAATCCTGAATATGAGGTAATAGCCTTCACCGCCGCACAGATACCCAACATCGCAGGAAGACAGTACCCGCCGCAACTGGCCGGAAATCTCTACCCCGTCGGAATTCCCATTGAATCCGAACAAAAACTCGCGTCACTCATTCAATTTTACAATATTGACGAAGTGGTGTTTTCCTACAGCGACGTTTCCCACGAATACGTCATGCACAAGGCCAGCCTGGTAAATGCGCTGGGCGCGCGGTTTGCCCTGCTGGGCACAAGAGACTCTACGATCAGGAGCAAGAGACCCGTTATCGCCGTCTGCGCCGTGAGAACGGGTTGCGGCAAGAGCCCTGCCTCGCGGAGGGTCTGCGAAATTATAAAAGAGTTAGGGAAGAGAGTCGCTGTCATCAGACATCCCATGCCTTACGGCGACCTGCTCAAACAACGGGTACAGCGGTTTGCCGCGCGCAGCGATTTCGAGAAGTTTGATTGCACGATAGAAGAAATCGAGGAATATGAACTACACATAGAGAAAAATACCGTTGTGTTCGCAGGCGTGGATACCGAGGCCGTTTTGGCAGAGGCCGAAAAGGAGGCCGACGTCATTGTCTGGGATGGGGGCAATAACGACACCCCTTTCTGCAAACCGGACGTTCATATTACCCTTGTTGACCCGCACCGGCCCGGACACGAGACCACCTACTATCCGGGAGAAACAAACCTGCTACTGGCAGACATTATCATAATCAGCAAAGAGGACACCGCAAAGAAAGACGATATATGCCGTATGAAAGAACAGATAAAACTGTCCAATCCAAAGGCCGTTGTCGTTGACGCAACGTTGCCAATTACCGCCGAAAAGCCTGAACTCATAAAAGGCAAACGCGTGCTGGTCGTTGAAGACGGGCCCACCCTGACGCATGGCGGGATGGCCTTTGGCGCCGGGACGCTTGCCGCGGAAAAATACGGCGCGGAGGAGACGGTTGATCCGAGGCCTTATGCAGTGGGTTCAATCGCTGAAACACTCAAAAAATATCCCCATATAGGGAATCTGCTCCCTGCGATGGGTTACGGTCATTTACAGATTGAAGAGTTAAAAGAGACGATACACCGCATTCCCTGCGACGTGGTAATTATCGGCACGCCCGTTGATTTGAGAAAAATTATCCAGATAAACAAACCAACCGACCGTGTCCGGTACACTTTACAGGAAACAAGCACGCCCACACTCAAAGAACTTCTTGAAACACGATTAAAAAATTTGTAATAGTTACTTGAAATTAAAATAAAAAATGGTTACACTGTTACAACAAGTTATAGGTGTTGACCTGTAACTCACCCACTATTATCTGCAAGCGCGAAACAGGCGCTGAAAGTATAGGGGCCGTAGCTCAATTGGTTAGAGTACCAGACTGTCGATCTGGATGTTGCGGGTTCGAGCCCCGTCGGCCTCGTTTTTTATCTCATTGAAAATCAAGCACTTAGCATTTTCTACCCCCTCAAAAAACCGTCCTCAATGTGTCCCCAGAACGTCCCCACAGCAATTCAAGAACGCATTTATTTTTTTGACTCAAACGCTACCCTCTTATACGCTTTTCTTTGCGGAGAAACCCGATATTGCATCCCTTGAAATTAACCCGACCTTCGCAATTCAAGGGGTGCGTAAGCCGCTAAGCCAGTAAATTCAAGGGGTCACCTAAAAAGGTCGGCGCTACAGACTGGTTTGTCCGGAGGCATAAACCTTGGGCGGTGGTTGCTCAGGAAGCGTCAGTCCCAGTTGCGCCAAAAGGAGA
>Ga0082335_1009460_pt1 | contig 10481 bp, 7 predicted proteins | sample Subgrocontami58m_FD_72375 | JGI IMG/M metagenome (GOLD analysis project Ga0082335, IMG submission 72375) | Subsurface groundwater microbial communities from S. Glens Falls, New York, USA - GMW37 contaminated, 5.8 m (SPADES assembly) (version 2) ... | reverse complement strand
CCAGTCCGTTGTTCTTTCTCATCTCCCGCTTCTGTATCACCGATATGATGCTGACTTTTTTTGTCTGCTCCAGCCTTTACCTTTTCTTTATCGAATATACGGAACCCAACAATAGGTGTAATGGCGGGTTTGAAACCCGCCCCTACAGAAGGTTGTTTCTTTACTTTCTCCTGGGTATGGTCTTCCTGGTGAAAGGCCCGGTAGGAATTTTGCTGTTTATCCTGATTACCCTATGTTTTCTCTTATGGATACGCGACCTTCGGTATCTCAGGAGGCTTTGGTATCTACCGGGATTCCTGCTGTTCCTGGGAATCATTTGCGCATGGGGTATCCCCTTCTGGCTGTCCCTGGGCACAAAACAAATCTCTTCTTTACTTTCGCAAGAGATGTCAGGGCGCTTTGTCAGCGGGTATGCACATCCAGAGCCATTGTACTATTATCTGCCCATATTCATTATTGGATTTTTCCCCTGGTCATTGTTTGTATTTATTACTTTTATACATGCCTTTAAGCAAAGGAAAAGTATGCCTGCAACAGAAAAAAAGCAGGTGTATTTTTTTTGCTCCTGGCTCATCCTAACCTTAGTCTTTTTTTCCATGTCTCATTCGAAATTAATGACCTATATCCTCCCCCTTTCCCCTTCCGTTGCCTTGCTGACTGTTTCACTTTCCCGATGGGATAAAGAAGGCGCCTTAGGGAAAAGACACCTGTGGGTATTATGGCCGGCGTTATCTGTTTCCGTAATGATCCCTATTGCACTACTCTTTACTATGCACAAATGGATACCAGCCAAGCACGGTTTATCCACAATCCATATTGCCATTCCCATTATTATTCTTTTGATTGGAACACTGATAGCCTTATTTGCTTTCGTCAGAAACAGACGTTTCTTTCAATTAAAAAAGATTTTTTGTTTTACCAATTGTATATTTCTTGTTATTACCATAACCTATTCGGCAAAATACCTGGGGACTTTTCGGTCTACAAAGGATATCGTGAAAAAATGTCTTTCAGGCAAAGGAGAGAATTTTGTGCTCTTCAGTTATGCCAGAACTGTGCCGAGTCTTGTATTTTATAGCGGTAAAAATATATTACAAATAGAAGACTATACTCGCTGGAAAACGATCATTCCCAATCCGGAAACATCCGCCTATGTCGTTATGAGTTTAAATGATTATCAGAAAAAACAGGATTGGATTCAAAAAAGGAAACTCCATGCCGTATGCCAGAATAACGCCCATGTTATATTAAAGAGAGAAAACAACTGAATAAAATATATTATAAATTGAGTTGGAGTGCGGTACAAAACCCAAGACTTTTTTATATAAACGAAATCATTACCCACCCCTTTATCCCCTCCCAAAAGGGGACTTTTTAATTCCCCTATCGAGAGGGGTCAGGGGTGTGTTAACAATTACTATACCCCACAAAACCAGAAAGTTTAAGAATTCCCGTACAGTAAATTACTATGAGCTTTTGCTTCAGAAAAGGCCCTGAAAAGTTTATGAATAAACCATTTCTCATATCTCTTATTCTGTTCTTCGCAGGCCAATTATTTTTCACACCATTACAAAACGCTTATACTCAATCTTCAGAAAATACTCCCGAACAGACAGCCGCAGCAACTGTCAATGTAAACCAAGTTAATGCTGTATACACAACTTACAAAAACGTTTTTGGTCAGTTTGGCGATAATGCAGAACGACTCTATCAGCAATACGGCGTCTTTGCCCTTGAATTTTTAAAAGAGTATAAAATTGAGGGTCTTGCCCTCCTGGAAAAACACGGTAGAGAACTGGCGAACCTGCATCAACTCCTGGATTATCGGGACATCTTTCACCTGTACAGTAACCCAGATAATAACATAAACAATCTCAACATATTCTCACCTGAAACTCTTTCGCAATTTTACAAAATCTTCGGAGATGAAGGGGTACAATGGATTGCCGGCAATCCAGAAAACTTCTTCCTTATCAGCGAAGATAAAGATAAGGGTGTAGAGTTAATGAACCTTGCCAATGAAAAGGGTGACATTGTCTTTCCCCTGGCACGGAAACATGGGGTTGCCTTTGCAAGGCTTTATGACAAAGACGTATTGAACATAGTTATCAAATTCCAGGAGGACGGTCTACTGGCCATTAAGGAATTTGGTGAAAAGGCAAAGATTTTATTCAACCTCTTCATCGACGACGATACCTTTTACCATGTGATTAAGACATACGGACACAAACAAACCATTCCCATCATTTACCTGTTTTATGACAACAAGGATTTTAACGGCCAGGTCTATGACTATTTGAAAAAAACAAAGGTCTACGAATGGGTCTCTAGCTGGTGGTATGGCACGGACACCTCTGCTCCAGACACCCAAAACGATGCAGTTATAAGACGCGAAAATGCCCGGAGGGCTATCAATCTTATTTTCGAATTGGGAAACGATTTTCTGGATAGATTTGAAATCCTCGATATCAATAATGTTAAGGAAGAATCCGTTACCACCATTACCAACAAATTAAGGAACTTCTTTATTTCCGACGTTGAGAAGGTCAGCCGCAAAAGGATTCGACAGGAAGACATTACCTTCCAGGACAAGTTGTTTGCCGGACTGGATATCCTGGGATTTGTCCCTATTGGCGGTGGCATATCAAAGGGAGCAAAGTTTGCGGCAAAAGGGGCACGGTTTGCCAAGACAACGAAGGGATTTAAAGGACTCATTAATCTGACGGACGATCTCGTTAAAACATACGGGGATGATGTCGTTCAGTTTGTGGCAAAATACGGAGACGATGGCATCAAAGCACTGAAGGCAACTGACGGCAAAATCCTCAAAATCTCACAGCAATATGGGGATGATGCTGTCCGATATGTCTCTAAATATGGTGCGGATGCGGGGACTGCAATTGAAAGATACGGCAACGACGTCCTATCCCTGGCGCGTCAATATGGCGATGATGTTATCAAATACACTGCACTTTACGGCGATGATGGCCTTCGGATCATTCGGAAACATGGCAAGGACGTTGTACTTTTAAGTTCAGTTTATGGGGATAATGTTATTAAAATGGCCGCACTCCATGGTGATGATGTTATATCGTATGTATCTAAATATGGCTCAAGCGGCATTAAAGTCATTGAAAAATATGGAGATGACGTTATCAGACTGGCAAAAAGGCACGGAGATGACGTCATTAAGTACGTTGGTATGTATGGTGATGATGGACTCAAGCTTGCCAGAAAAGGGAAGGTCGGCCTGTTCGTAATGCGCTTTATGCCGCCAAAAGCATTTGCAAAATGTGCAAAGTTTGCAAAATACGGCCTGGTTGCATCCATTTTTCTCATCATTGCAACGCATCCCATCGCATTCCTATCCGGCCTGATAAATGCGCTTGCCTGGCTATTTCATACCAGCCCAGTCGTAATAGCTATTATTCTGAGCCTCGTAGCAATCTTTTTTATTGTAAGGTTTCTGAGAAAATTTAAATTGTTTTTTATGCCATTTTTGGTATGTTTTAGGATACTGAAAAGGTTTTTATAAAAAATAGAAACAAAAAATTTCCTTCCAAAAATTGGAAATTACCGCTGGAGGGTATCGTGCTTAAAAGAATTAAAATAAAAGGTTACAAGTCATTGGTAGATGTAGACGTTAGTCTGCGCCCTCTATCCGTTCTTTTTGGTCCAAACGCTGCTGGTAAAAGCAACTTTTTAGATGCATTACAACTTTTATCTAGAATTGCAACCAGTCGTATACTAAAAGATGCATTTGAACCTCCTTATCGTGGCAAGCCTTTGGAATCTTTTACCTTTGGAGATAGTGGAATTAAAGGATTACTTGCACAGGAAACGGCCTCGTTTAGTATCGAAGCTGATGTCGAACTTTCAAGACCTATTATGGAGACAGTAAACCGCCAAATCCGTGAAATGAAGAAGACCAAGACATCTGGCGAAAATTCTGAGTCAGAAGTGAAAACTCAGTTATTACCTCCCGTGCGTGAAAGATACTTGCGTTATCGTATCGAAATAGAAATACTTCCAAAATCAGGTATTTTGCGAGTGAGTGATGAATACCTGGCTGCGCTAAATGCTGAAGGTGAAATAAACAAGAAAAGGAATCCATTTCTTGAAAAAGTTCGTAATCGACTCCACTTGCGGATGGAAGGTCAAGCCCACCCAACATATCATGAATGCAATTTAGATCATAGTATTCTCTCCATGCCTCTTTATCCTCCCCACTATCCACATTTGGCCGCTATGCGTCAGGAATTTGCAAGTTGGTTTTTCTTTTATTTTGAGCCAAGAGAACGTATGCGTGCCCCTAATGCCGTTAAAGAGGTGCGTCACATTGGATTAATGGGTGAAGAACTCGCATCTTTTTTAAACACCTTACGTGCCCTTGATGAACCGCAGTTTAAAGCAGTTGAAAAGGCTTTGCACATGATTATACCAACCGTAACAGGCATTGAAGTTGGTGTGAATGACCTGGGTGAGGTTGAACTGAAGCTCTTGGAAGGTAAAACTCCTATTCCTGCCCGTGTTCTGTCTGAAGGCACATTGCGTGTACTTGGGCTGTTGGCATTGGGGGGTGCGAAAGAGCCTCCAGCCTTATTGGGGTTTGAGGAACCTGAAAATGGTATTCACCCCCGTAGAATACGCATGATTGCTGATTTGTTAATAAGTCGAACGACAACAGGAGACACACAGCTTATTGCAACCACACATTCACCGATCTTGCCCGATATGATTTCCGACGAGAATTTATATATTTGCCGTAAAGAACAAGGACATACCATGATCGAGCCTTTTTCTACACTTGGAGGTTTGTGGCGCAGCACAGACATAGACAAGGCTTTAGATACGGAAGAAAAACTTTGCACTTCCGAGCGTATTTTGCGGGGTGATTTTGATGCGTAGGATTGTACTCTTTGTTGAAGATTATGGGCACGAAGCTTTTATAAATACGTTAGTAAAAAGGCTTGCGTGTGAAAATGGCATCGAAGTCAAGATTGAGCGCCGTAGCGTACGTGGAGGTCACGGTAAGGTAATCACAGAATATGAATTATATTTGCGTGATTTACGACGCGAAAGGAATGCGTTGCCAGATTTACTCATTGCGGCAACGGATGCCAACTGCAAGGGGTATGGAGAACGTAGACGGGAGATCGAAGAGACAAATAAAGAATTTAAGAATTTTACAATCTATGCTATACCTGAGCCCCATATTGAACGTTGGTTATTGTTGGATTCGGCTGCATTTAAGTCTGTCCTGGGAAAAGGATGTGACGCACCGGACCAAAAATGTTCAAAAAACCGTTACAAAAAACTGTTGCTTGAAGCGATGCAGAATGCTGGGGTAACGCCACCTCTTGGAGGAATGGAATATGCAGAGGATATAGTTAATGCCATGAACTTGCAGCGTATAGAACAGGTGGACGCATCCTTTGGTAAATTTTTAAAAGATCTTCACAACAAGTTCAAGGAATGGAGTCAGCATTGACTTACCCTAATTCACATTAAAAAACAATTCATAACTAAAGCAATTTCCATAAAATATTGAAAAACCACATGAATACCTTATCTTCCGATACACATCCAGAAATTGAACGGCTTCATATCGAACTGATTCGCAAGGCACCAATTTTCAGACGATTGCAGATGGTCACCTCACTGGTCAAGACCACACGGCAGCTATCCTGGCAGGGTATTTGTGAACGTTACCCGCATGATACTGAAGAAACACGCATAGAACGCTTCCTCACTCTTTTATATAACGATAACGTTCTGGCGCGTAAGGTTGCGTCTTTACTTGCGCAGAGAAGGAAAGCAGATATGAAATGAAAATACCCGACATAATTGAAGTTGCCTATAAGGTAATAAAGGCTTTTGAAAAAATTGGTATTGTTTATCATATCGGAGGTTCTCTGGCAAGTTCTGCCTTTGGTATCCCCCGTGCTACACTGGATGCAGATATCGTGGCCGATATTAAATCCGAACAGGTATCTGAGATAGAAGCACTCTTAAAAGGGGAATTTTATATAAGTACGGAAATGATACAAAATGCAATCCGGTATCAATCATCCTTCAACCTCATCCATCTTGAAACACTGTTTAAAGTTGATATCTTTATTCTCAAACATCGCCCGTTTGACATACAGGCTTTTGCACGTAGAGTACAAAAGACAGTTTCTGAACATATATCGCAAAAACTATTCTTTTCCGCACCCGAAGACGTCATCCTTCACAAACTGGAATGGTATAAGGAGGGAGGGAAGGTTTCAGACCGTCAATGGAGCGATATAAGTGGAATATTAAGGGTACAAGGATCGCAATTAGACATACCCTATCTTGACCTATGGGCAAAAGAATTGAGTGTTTCTACTCTACTTAAACAGGCACTTGTTGAGGCAGGATTGCTTTAAATTAACACTATTCAATGTCAAATCACGTTACAAAAGTCTTTCATAAGATATGGGGTGGTTTTGCGATCCCGCACAAACCCATCCGTTTCAGATGGATTGATTTTCTGCTTGTTTTAGGCATTGCCGGTCTCTTTTACGGCCTCGTATCCGTCGAGAGAGAGTGGACAGGTGTTTGGTACCCACCGGTCGAAATCGACCTCAATCCGTGGTTATTGCCAAAATATACCTTCTTTTCCATGATACGCGGTATCATTGCATACGGACTATCCTTGGCGTTTACCCTTGTCTACGGCTATTGGGCTGCCAAAGACAAGATTGCTGAAAAGGTACTGGTGCCTCTTCTGGATATCCTCCAGAGTATCCCAGTCCTCGGGTTCATGCCAGGACTGGTATTAACACTGGTAGGTTTATTCCCACATTCGAACATCGGCCTGGAACTTGCCGCAATCATTATGATTTTTACCGGACAGGTATGGAATATGACGTTCAGTTTCTATCACTCCCTCTGTACCGTACCCGCAGACATGCGTCAAGTGGCAAGTACATTTCAATTCAATTGGTGGCAGACATTGAACTGGATTGAAGTTCCCCATGCCGCTATCGGGCTTATCTGGAATAGTATGATGTCCATGGCGGGCGGCTGGTTCTTTTTGATGATCAGCGAGGCGTTTGTGCTGGGTCATCACGATTTCCGCCTTCCCGGTGTTGGTTCTTACATGAGCGTGGCGGTCAATCATGGCAATTACCCAGCCATGGTGTATGCCATCATCTCGATGGTCGTTATGGTTGTGTTTCTGGATTTGTTTTTATGGAGACCTGTAGTTGCCTGGTCACAAAAATTCAAGCAGGAAGAAACAGGGGCTCAGTTTGTTACGTCCTCTTTTTTCCTGAATTGGTTAAGAAAGGCAGGCTTGTTGCAGTATATTGGCGGTGTCTTCGACTATTTTATTAATGCTGGAACCCGTTATCTTTTTTCAAAAAAGAAAGCCCATGCTGAAGAATTCAGGAGAATACGCTTCCCTTTCCATATTTTTGTATGGATGATGTATGCCGCATTCATAGGTCTTTTTGGGTTTGGATGCTGGAAACTCAGCCACATGCTTCAAGTATTATCCTTATCGAGTTGGACTCATATCTCATGGTGCGGATGTCTAACCCTATTGAGAGTTCTAGCAGCCGTTGCCATTGGAACACTGTGGGCACTGCCGGCAGGATTAATGATCGGGCTTTCTCCAAGACTCTCACGCATATTTCAACCTGTAATTCAAATTGTAGCCTCTTTTCCAGCCCCCATGCTATTTACACCTATTATTATTTTCTTACAAATTATTGGAGTAGATCTTGGTTTCGGAAGCATCGCCCTCATGTTGCTGGGGACGCAGTGGTACATCCTCTTCAATGTAATTGCAGGCGCCACGTCAATACCCGCCGATTTACGGGAGTCGTCCAGGGTTTTTGGTATGAGCCGCTGGCAACGATTGAAAAACCTGTATGTCCCGGCAGTTTTCCCTTTTTTAGTAACGGGCTGGGTTACGGCTACAGGCGGGGCGTGGAACGCAAGCATTGTTGCAGAATATGTCGTGTTTAGAGGACATACACTTACAGCCCGCGGACTAGGCGCCATGATCAGCCAATCAGCAGAAAGAGCAGATTTTGCATTACTAACAGGAGCTGTGTTAACAATGTCCGCTATTGTCGTAATCTTCAATCGTATTGTGTGGCGAAGTCTTTATAACATCGCCGAAAAAAGGTATGCCCTCGAATAAAGAAGTTTCTCTGAAGATGATGAAATATGCTTGAATCTAGTATAAAAAACAATTCGCTATTATGCGAGCTGAAAGATATCCATCACCGCTTTGTATTACCCAATGGAAATCAAGTAACGGTGTTAACGGATGTGAACCTGTCTATTTTTCGTGAAGAGGTAGTTGCGTTGCTGGGTCCTTCCGGGTGTGGAAAATCAACGCTCTTGAGGATACTGGCGGGATTAATTCGTCCTACAGCAGGACAAGTTCTTTATCACGGTATGCCTCTGAAAGGGGTTAATCCTGGGATCAGCATTGTTTTTCAAAGTTTTGCCCTTTATCCCTGGATGACCGTACTTGAAAATGTGGAAATAGTCCTAAAAGCAAAAGGGTCGCCCCGTGATGATGTCAAACGGCTTTCGGATAAATCCATTCGCCTTGTGGGACTTGCAGGTTATGAAGAAGCCTATCCCAGAGAATTATCCGGCGGCATGAAACAGCGTGTGGGTATCGCACGCGCCCTGGTCGTGGAACCTGAAATCCTTTGTATGGACGAGCCTTTTTCGCAAGTTGACGCACTAACTGCTGAAACTCTGCGTGCAGAGGTGCTGGATATCTGGTCTTGCGCGGAAAGAAATCCTACAACGGTCTTTATGGTCAGCCATGATATTAAGGAAGTCGTCTCTATGGCAGACCGTATTATAATCATGGGTAACAATCCTGGCAGTATTCGCAATATTCTCCAAAACACACTATCTCGTCCCCGCAATTCCCGAACTCTGGAATTTCTCAGTCTCGTGGATCGTATCCATCATATTATTACAAGCGCCATTATTCCTGACGAAGAGATACCCATAACCACCGCAAAAGTTCCTTCAGAAGTCCTATTAGAACCATTGCCCGAAGTATCTGTGAATGAGATTATTGGATTGCTGGAGTTCCTCGATGTCCATCAGGGAGAGGAAGATATTTTTCATCTGGCCATTCAAATCCACAAGGAGTTTGGACATTTGATCAACATCACAAAAGCGGCAGAATTTCTGGATTTTGTCGATACCCCAAAGCAAAAGATACTGCTCACTGAATTAGGAAAAAGATTTGTGGAATCCGATACCGAAAGCAGGAAACGGCTCTGGAAAGAACAATTGCAGAAATTGGCTATTTACCGGCGCATTCTGGATATGCTCAGGAAAGCCGCCAAAGGGAGACTCGAACGTGGCTATGTTGAGGAAGAGCTCGTTTTACATATGCCGCAGGAAGACCCGGTAAAGATGTTTAACATCCTCACCAGTTGGGCACGTTACGGCGAACTCTTTGCCTACAGCGAAGATACAGGATACATCACTTTTGAGTAGAATTACACGGTAAATTTTGATAACCTATCTGCCTTGTATTCGATTTTGCTAACTGCATACTGTGGAAGTATCTCGATTGTATAGGAATTTTCATTTTATTTATGCGGGTTTTGGGGAGACACTGACAAACTTCGGTTGTCCGTGTTTAACTTAAATCCACTCCCCGTTTTCACGAGGACAAGATATTTTATAATGGCACAAATTATTCCCCTCTTGGGAGGGGTTAGGGGTGGGTTCCTTTCCCCGTTTTCACGAGGACAAGGGGCGTGAAATCTCAGTGAATATTTCACGAATTACCGACTTACCCACCCCTAAATCGTTCGACTGAGCTCACGACGAAGTCCCTGCCCAAGAGGGGACTTTCTAACTCGAATTTTCTGTTTATACAATTTTCTTACTGGAAAATAATGCAATGGTATTACAAATTATATTATTCCTCGCTGGTCTTACAGGACTCTATTTTGGCGCTGAATGGCTGGTAAAAGGGGCATCCAGATTCGCCAGTTCTTTCAATATTAAACCAGTCGTTATAGGACTCACGATAGTGGCATTTGGAACCTCAACACCTGAACTTGTTACCAGTGTTATTGCCAGCATCAAACACTCAAGCGACATTGCAATGGGAAATGTCATTGGAAGCAACATTGCCAATATCGGTCTCATATTGGGACTCTCGGCCATCGTTCAACCCCTGAAAATTGACATGAAACTTATTTATCGTGAGATGCCGATTATGGTGGGTATTTCCATGCTTTTATACTTTATGGGATGGAATGGCACTCTGAGCCGCCTGGAAGGGGGCATTCTTCTTATCGGGATTCTGGCTTATACCTGCTATGTATATCGGGTAGCCTTGAAGGAATCCAGGACAATTGAACAGGAATATGAGGAATTTGAGGAGTTTATAGCAGCACGGGATAAAAACATCTTTAAGGATATACTTTTTATTGGAATTGGTCTTGTAGCGC
>Ga0082335_1009459_pt1 | contig 10481 bp, 8 predicted proteins | sample Subgrocontami58m_FD_72375 | JGI IMG/M metagenome (GOLD analysis project Ga0082335, IMG submission 72375) | Subsurface groundwater microbial communities from S. Glens Falls, New York, USA - GMW37 contaminated, 5.8 m (SPADES assembly) (version 2) ... | reverse complement strand
CCTCGGGGGCGGGCGCGGCGGCGCCGGCCAGGGGCGGGGACGTTCGGGGGGGGGGGGGGAGCCTCTACGACCATGCCCGCGAGGTCGTCGACCCCGAGCGTCAGGCCATCCTCGACCGCCGCTTCGTGCAGGCTCGCGAGGCCGCGGTCTACCGCGACGTCGATCGCGACATGGCGGGCATCCCGATCGAGCCGGCGGGGCCACCGGGCGCCGAGGTCTTCGCGGAACGGGCGGCCGAACTCACACCGGATGACGCGAGCGACGCCGTGCGTGCCGGCATTGCCCAGGTCGCGGCCTTCGCCCAACGCCGCGCTGAGCGGCAGTGGAACAGACAGCAGTCCGAGGCTGGCATTGCCGCCCTCGACTGGCTCGGGAAGAACCCCGGCGCGTCGGTGCTGGCAATGCCGCCGGACATCCGCGACTGGCTGGCACCCGACCAATGGCGTGGCCTCGAAGCCTTCTACATCGACGGCCGCGTCACGACCGACCGCGACCTCTTCGAACAGCTCGACCGCCAGATGATCTACGAGCCCGACAGCTTCGCCGCCGTCGATCTCGACCGCCATCGCCTGTCGCTCGACGACGAGGACCGCGCGCGCTTCGCCGATGGACAGAAGGCGATCGCCGAGGGTCGGCTCGACCCTCGCTACGTACGCTACGACTGGCTACGACGTGGGATCGACCGGACGCTCAAGACGTTGGGTATCGACACCAATGGTCCCGCCGCGATGAAGGTCCGCGCCGGCGCGCGCGATCAACTCGACAGTTTCGAGGCCATCGAAAGCCGCGCGCCGGTCGGCGCCGACCTCGACGATATCGCCCGCCGCGCGGTCGACACCAGGGTGCCGGAAGCGGCCGGACCTCTTTCGGGTGAGAGCGGACCGGTCGAGGCGCCGCCGCTGCAAGGGCCGGAGGCGAAGAACGTGTTCGGCCCGGGCGCCGAGCCCAGCGTCGTCCATAACGACGATGGGAGCGCGGAGATCACGGCCAACAAGATCCCGACTCCGGACGGCCCGGCGGAGGCAACCGTCCGCATCGATCGCGACCGGCTGGGCGCCTCGGCCGAGATGGTCCTGCCCGGCGGCCACCGGGTGGAGAGCCGGCGGAGCAGTTCCGACGGCCGCACCTGTTCGCAGATCGACACGATCCGCGATCCACAAGGCTCGGCGATTGGTACGCAGACGACCACCTTCGACGGCACGCGTTACACCCAGACCTGGGAACCGGCCGACGGCCCGGCGCAGACAACGAGCCGGGAGGCGAACCCGCCCTCCGGCGATGTGCATCTGGCGAACGCCGGCACTGCTGCTCTTGGACGTCTCGGTACCGCGGGATCGATGATAGCCGACTCCCTGGCCGCAACCGCCAAGGCCATCGCCGGTGACATGCTTGCGCTGGGAACAAGAGCGCTCGGTCTGGCTGGCAGTGTAGCGGCCGGGGCCGCGGCAGGTGCTGCGGTGCTCCTCACGCCGACGAACACCCAGGGCACCACGGTCGACCTGGGCGACGGCGTGCGCCTGCGCCAGCCGCCGGGAGACTCCAGCGGAGTCGTCGAGACGAGCATCCTCGGCGGCAACTTGTGGGACCATGTGCCCGTCGCGGCGCGGATCCGCGACGGTGCTGATTTCGGCTGCCCGCAGATCCTGACGATCGACGCCACCGCCTTGGAGCGGGCGATCGGGACTGAGGCGGCCGAACGTGTGCTGGCGGAGGCCGCGACGCGCTTCGACGTCGTTCCGATCTACGTAAGCCGTCCGCCGGCCGAAAAGACCCGCCGCGACGACACCGACGGTCCGCCGCTCGACGATCCCAAGGCGGCCAGTCCCAGTACGCCGCCGCCCGAAGGACCCGACCCCAAGAAATTCGATCCCATTGTCGATTGGTTGGTCGGGAGGCGCTTCCGGATCGACAAGGATCGATATGCGGCCGGCGATGGAGTCGACACGGCCGCCAGCGTCCGGCTCGATCCCCGGGTCGGTGAACCGGCGGCCGGACGCGACTACCTTCCCGACAATGAAAGCCATCGCAAAGGCCTGCGCGGCGAGTACGGCCTGGCGAACGACATTGCCCGCCAGTTCCCGGACCACACGATTGTGGAGTTCGGCCGCAAGGCCGGCGAGCGGGGACCGGACGTGATCTCGGTCGACCGCAACGGCGAGGTTCACTTCTGGGATTCCAAGTGGCGCGGCTCGGATACCTCGGTCAGTCCGGGCGGCCGGGCACATCAGACGCCGCAGTCTTTAGATGGTGCCCTGCGACACGTCAGAGAAAGTATCGAGGCGATCATGGCGAGCGGACGCCTGTCGACCGAGGCAAGCGCCAGGGCGCGGAAGAATGTGGAGAACCGAAACGTGACCATCGTCACGGTCGGCACTGGAAGCGCGCGCAACGGTGTGATTGAACAAATCGTGGGTGACGAGCGCACCGTCGTCCACCCGCAGCGGAGGCCCTGATGCCGAGAGTTTTCGACCCTGAGAAGCGTCGCCAATTGTATCTCGATACCCTTCTGCCGAGCATAACGACGTTCGAGCCGGAAAAGACAGGCCTGTCCAATCGCTCGCATTATTTGTCGTTCAAGTTGCTTGATCTGATCACAGCCAACCTTTTCGGGCTGCGCGATCAGGTACTGCCGACGGCGAAGGCGCTTGTGGCCTGGATGGAAGCGCAGCCCGACCTGCCAGAAGGCAAGGGCGTGGAAGAATGCCTCGATGTCATTAAATGGTGGCAGACGCTGGGCGTCTGCAAATGGCTGATCGACGGCGATCCGGCGGTGGCCGAGTTTGTCCGCGCGAGTGATGCCTATTGGCGGATCTGGGACCAATTCTTGCGCGTCGAGCCCGACGGCGCGAAGGTCTTGCGGTCGAATGGGCTCGAACTCGTGCTGCCGCTCAATCTGGCGGCGCGGCGTCCCGACGTTGGTCTACAACTCTGCCAGGCGGCGGGACTCACAACCAAGCCATCGTCGGCGCCATCGCTTGTGAGGGCGGAGCTGATGTACGGGCAATGGGCGTGCCGCCATCTCGCCGAGGGCGGCACGCCCGACGCCGCCTATGTCGCCAAGGGCGAGGAGATGCTGCGCAAGACCATAACGGAGCGTTTCATCGGCGGTGGCGACTATACCAAGATGGCGATGTGGCTGAAGGCGATCTACCACGACAGCGGCGTGACGCGCACGCCCGAGGAGACGATCCTCAAGGCTTACGACACGATGGTTGGTGTCGAGAAGCCCGCCTTCGCCAAGACCTGAAGACGCGCTGAGCGGCTGGCGCCGCCACGCCAAGCGACGAAGAGAATAGAGACCTCGCCGCAGACGTTGGCCTTCGGGTCGACGTTTGCGGCGGTCATCCGGATGCCCATATTCCCTACGACGTTTACTTCTTCTGGAGATGAGAGATGACGTCCATCAAAGAGATCTGGCTCAAGAATGCGTGCAGTGTTCTCGATGCAATCGCCGATCGGGATGTCTTGCACGACGCCTGATCCGGAAAAAGCGACTACCCGACCACTCCTGAGGAAATCTACAACGAGGTCTTCAGTGACGCGCACGTCGACGGATATGCCGATCCCGACCTTGCACTCGACGAGACGCAGAGGGCAGCCGGCAAGGAATTCGTCGACCGCATGCGGGACTTCGACAAGATCGGTGGTCCCGAACTGCCGCGGCAGGAAGTGATCGACCATCCGGTTGGATCAAGGTGCGGGAAGCGGCGAAGAAATTCCTCGATCTGCTGAAACCCCAGGGCTGACGGAAGCGTCGTCGGCTTCGCGCCCTCGCGCCAGCCTGTAGGACGGCGTGAGGAGGTTTCCCGACACGGCTCGCATTCTCCGACGTGCAGGTGTCGGAAAACGGCCGGCGAAAAGCCTTGCGGGTCAACGCCTTGAATTTTCCGACAGGAATTTCCCGACACCGGGGCGTCGGCAAAAGTCTCAGGTCCAGGGCCCTACTTCCAGGGGTCGGCGACCTTGGGCCAGAACGGCGTCTTGCGCTTGGTGTAGGGCCAGCGCGTGACGTCGGGGTCGGCGGCGCCGGGGGAGGCCACGTAGAGGATCTCCTTCGCGAGGCCCACGAAGCCGTTATAGAAATGCTGCGCACTCTTTACGATCACGACGCGATAGTCCGCAGGCTCGGCGCCGACAGCGCGGAAGGCGTCGGCATGGAAGGTCTGGTTGCGCCGCGTGCAGATGGCGATGTCGACATGTTCCGAGGAGAGCAGCGCCATGTCGCCCAGCGGCGACATCACCGGCCCGTAGGGCTGGAAGACATTGCGCGCGATCTTCTTCACCGTGACGTCGAGGTCGACCGGCTCGCCGCTCACCGCGCCCGACTTGCCGCCCAGCCGCATGCGGATGCGCGCGCCCTCGCCCGCCTCCTCGGCGATCTGGAAGGCCATCGGGTCCCACATCACGCCGAACAGGGCGGGGCCGATCTCGCGTTCGACCAGCGCCTTCAGCACGAAGGTCGAATCGCCGGGCGCCCCGGAGCCGGGATTGTCGGCGCGGTCGGCCAGCACCAGCGGACCCTGGTTGTGCGAGGCCGCGCGATCCATTGCCTCGTCGATGGTGAGGTACTTGGTGGCGTAGCGTTCGCGGTTGTCCCACAGCTCCTGGCCGAGCTGCTTGGCCAGCGCTTCGGCCTTGGCCAGGTCGCCGTCCGCCACCACCAGCGTGCGGGTGCCGACATCCTCGACGTCGGCGAAGGAGAAGCCGTGGCTCAACGAGACCGAGAGAATGCCGTCCTTGCCCTCGAGCGACTTCATGCGGACCACGAATTCGTTGATCGGCGGCACCGAGGTGCGGTACTGCGCGATCATGCGGCAGTCGTAGCGCGCCATGACGGGCTTTACTTTGCCCTCGACGGTGTCGGCGATGATCGCGAACAGCTCGGCCGCACGCTCCATCGTGTCGGTGTGCGGGTATTCCTTGTAGCCCACCAGCACGTCGGCGCTGTCCAGCATCAGGGCGCTCAGATGACAATGCAGGTCGAACTCGGCGCCGATCGCGACCTTGGGGCCGACGATGGTACGGATCTTCGAGAGCAGGTCGCCCTCGCAGTCGTCGTAGCCGTCGGCCACCATGGCGCCGTGGACGTTGATCAGCACGGCGTCGAGCGGCAGGGCCGCCTTCACCCCGGCCAGGATCTCGTCGCGGAAATCCTCGTAGACCTTGCGCACCGTCGTGCCGGACGGGGCGGCGAAAGTCGCGAGCCCCTCGATCACGGTCCAGCCGCGCTTCTCCGTCTCCTTGCGCCAGACATGGAGCGGCGCGGTGAAGTTGGTGGGCTCGTGCTTGGTGGCGTCGCCGCGCCAGATGCCGTGTTCCTGGTAGCCGCGCAGGCCGGTTGGAAAGGGCACGAACTGATTGGTCTCGGTGCCCAGTGCCGCGATGAAAATACGCTTGGTCAAAATCTACTCCTTGCGGCGATGACAGCCCGCGACATGGTCGTCGACCATGCCCGATGCCTGCATGAACGCGTAACAGATGGTCGAGCCCACGAACTTGAAGCCTTCCTTGGCGAGCGCCTTGGCCAGCGCGTCGCTCTGGGACGTGCGTGCCGGCACGTCCTTCAGCGTCCTGGGGCGGACGTGTGGCTGGTCGCCCACGGTCTTGCGCAGCCAGCGGTAGAACGAGCCTTCGCGTTCGACCAATTTGAGGAAGGCCTGGGCGTTGGTGACGCTTGCCGCGATCTTGCCCTTGTGGCGGATGATGCCGGGATCGGCCAGCAGGCGGGCGAGCTTGGCGGGCGTGTAGCGGGCGATCTTGGCCGGATCGAAGCCGTCATAGACCTTGCGGTAGTGCTCGCGCTTGCGCAGCACCGTGATCCAGGAAAGCCCGGCCTGGCAGCCTTCGAGCGTCAACAGCTCGAACAAAGCGCGGTCGTCCTTGAGCGGACGACCCCACTCCTTGTCATGGTATTTTTCGTAGAGGAGATCGGCTGTTGCCCAGCCGCATCGCGGTTTGCCGTCGGAGCCGGCGACCGTGTCGTGTTTCCAAGCCATGCGCAGACCCTACCCAAGCGCGTCACGAGACGCCACACTGGGGCAAACGGAGGAAAGAAATGGGCAGGGATCTCTCGGACCTGAAGGTCTGCATCTTCGACGTCTTCGGCACGGTGGTGGATTGGCGCGGCAGCCTGATCGAAGACCTGCCCAAGCTCGGCAAGAAGTACGGAATCGAGACCGACTGGGCGAGCTTCGCCGACGACTGGCGCGCGCTTTACCAGCCGCAGATGGCCCGCGTGCGCAAGGGCCAGTTGCCCTGGACCCGCATCGACGACCTGCACAAGGAAGCGTTCGAGATGCTGCTCGAGAAGCGAGGCCTGAAGCATCCCGGCCAGGACGGGTCGTGGGAGTTCACCCGCCTGTGGCACAAGCTCCGGCCATGGCCCGACTCGGTCGAGGGCATCGGCATGATGAAGAAGAAGTACGTCGTGGCCACCCTCAGCAACGGCAACGTGGCGCTGCTGATCAACATGGCCAAGAACGCCGGCATTCCCTGGGATCACTGCTTCTCGGGCGAGACATTCCATCATTACAAGCCCGATCCCGAGGCCTATCTCGGCGTGGTCAGCAGCATGTACCTGAAGCCGCACCAGGTGATGCTGGTGGCGGCCCACAACGGCGACTTGTTGGCCGCGCAGAAGTGCGGCCTGTCGACAGGCTTCGTGCTGCGCCCGGGCGAGCATGGCCCTGGGCAGAAGCGAGATCTCAAGGCCGAAGGCGACTGGGACGCCGTCGGCAATTCGATCATCGAGGTCGCGAAGAAGATCGGCTGCTGATTGTCCTAGCCTTTCCCGTCTGATGGGGGAGGTGGCATCGTCTTACGACGACGGAGGGGGAAGGCCTCGGTAAAGGCTTCCATCGGTTGCTCTCCCCCTCCTTGCCAATGGGGGCCTCGAACATCTCCTGGATGGCCTCGTTCATGGTGTTCTCCCGCGGTCAAAGCTGCGGTCTGCGCGACCGCCACGGCGTCGCTCGTTCGTAGGCGGCGCCGGCGGCAAAGACGCTGGCCTCGTCGAAGGGGCGTCCGGCGAATTGGAAGGCCAACGGAAAGCCGTCGCTGCCGAAGCCGCAGCACACCGTCATCGCCGGCTGGCCGGTGACGTTGAACGGCATGGAAAGCGATGGCTTGCCGAGGAAGTGGAAGATCTGCTGCGGCTCCTCGAACGTCTCGGGCCCGCCCCATTGATTGGCCGCCATCACTAGGTCGTAGCCGCGCATGGCGGCGCGCGTGTCCTGCTGTAGCTTGCGCCGGAAACGCAGCGCCGAGAGATATTGTTCGGCGCTGAGGAAAGCGCCGAGCTGAAAGCGCCGCCGCGTCGTGTAGCCGAACTTCTCCGGCGTCTCGATCACGTCGCGGCGATGGATGGCATGGGCCTCGGTCGTGATGATGACGCGGCCGCAGATGTGATAGTCGCGGATGTCTGGGAAGACGACGTCTTCGACGATCGCGCCCTGGTCGCGCAGAACTTCCACGGCATCGTCGATGCCCTTCTTCATCTCGGGCGTGATGCTGGCGATCTCGCTTTCGTACCAGCTGCGCGCCAACGCGATGCGCATGCCTTTTATTGAGCGGTGCGCTGACGCCCCATAATCGACCTTCGGTGCGCGCGCCGAGGCCTGGTCGTTGGGATCGTGACCGGCCAACACATCGAGCATCAGGGCGGAGTCTTCGACTGTCCAGGTGAGCGGGCCTGCGGTGTCGAGGCTGAAGGATAGCGGATAGATGCCGCACCGGCTGACCAGTCCATAGGTCGGCTTGATGCCGACGGTGGCGCAGAAGCCCGCCGGATTGCGGATCGATCCGCCGGTATCCGAGCCCATGGCGCCCATGCAAAGCGCGCCGGCGACGGCGGCGCCCGAACCGCTCGACGATCCACCGGGTTGATAGTCGGTGTTCCAGGGATTGCGCGCCGCCGGAAAGGGCTGGTCGGGCGTCATCGCGCCGTTGGCGAACTCGTGGGTGGCGAGCTTGCCGAGAAGGACGGCGCCGCCGCTCTTCAGACGCCTCACCGTCTCGGCATCGACCGCCGGCACGTAGTCGACCTTGAGATGCGAGTGGCCCGTCGTCCTGACGCCGGCGGTTTCGTAGATGTCCTTCAGGGCAATCGGAATGCCATGCAGCGGGCCGCGGCTGAGGCCGCCCGCTCTCTCCATATCGGCCTGCCAGGCGCCAGCGCGCGCGAGATCGCCGGTGACGGTGATGTAACTCGTGATCTTGTGATCGACAGCCGCGATGCGCGCGAGAAATGCCTCGGTGAGGGCGGTCGAGGTGAGTTCACCCGATGCCATCAGGCGCCCCGCCTCGGCGATGCTGAGGGTCGTGAGGTCGGTCATGGCACGCCTATTCGTCGGCGCGGAAGACGTGCGGCGGTTCGGCGGCCCAGGCCCAGCGCTGGGGGATGCGCTCCATCAAACCAAGCAAACCGACATATCCCTTGTGGAGGTGGCCGATGTCCTCGTCGGTCAGAGTGAGGCCGGTCAGCGCGGCGCGCGCGCGAAACTCCTCGAGCGTCGGCGGCTTCTTCGATGGGGTCATGCAATTCCTCCGCTGGGTTGAGCATGCAATCGACATGCCGCGTCATATGCGGACCTCGACGTGGCATTGGCTTGACGCTTGCATGACAGGCAGGTGCGCGCGCCCTGCCGGGCGGTGCAGAACTGAGGAGCATCGAATGTTCAAGCGCCTTCGAGTGGCCGCCGTCGGCTTCAGCGTCCTAGCGGCAAGCGCGATGCCTGCCTTCTCCCAAGGCACTTTGCGCATCGGCATGACAGCCGCAGACATTCCCCAGACGACAGGCCAGCCCGACCAAGGGTTCGAAGGCTTCCGGTTCGCCGGCTACACAATCTATGACGCGATGGTGAACTGGGACCTCTCCAAGGCCGACACCATTGCCGATATCAAGCCCGGCCTCGCGACCGAATGGTCGGCAGTCGAAGGCGACCCCAAGCGCTGGATCTTCAAGCTGCGCCAAGGCGTGAAGTTTCACGACGGCACGGACTTCGACGCCGACGTGGTGGTCTGGAACCTCGAGAAGATTCTGAACGACAAGTCGCCCCAGTTCGATCCCAAGCAGGCAGCGCAAGCGCGAGGCCGCGTCCCGACCCTGATCGGCTGGAAGGCGATCGACAAACACACGGTCGAACTCACAACCCGCGTCGTGAACTCGCTGTTTCCCTACGACATGTCCTACATCTTCTATTCGAGCCCCACGAACTGGGAGAAGCAGGGCAAGGACTGGGTCAAGGTCGCGTTGCAGCCCGTCGGCACCGGTCCGTTCAAGGTCGATCGCATGGTGCCGCGCGAGCGTCTCGAGCTGTCGCGCTTCGACGGCTATTGGGACAAGAACCGTGTGCCCAAGCTCGACAAGATCCTGCTGTTCCCGATGCCGGAAGCCGCGACCCGCACGGCCGCGCTGCTTGCGGGCCAGGTCGACTGGATCGAGGTGCCTGCGCCGGATGCCATTCCGCGTCTCAAGCAGGGCGGCATGACGATCGTCACCAACAAGTATCCGCACAACTGGGCCTACCAGCCCAGCATGGTCGAGGGTTCGCCCTTCACCGACATTCGCGTGCGCAAGGCCGCCAATCTCGCCATCGACCGTGCCGGCCTCAACAAGTTGCTGGGCGGCCTGATGATCGAAGCCAAGGGCGCGGTCTACCCCGGCCATCCCTGGTTCGGTTCGCCCGCCTTCGACATCAAGTACGACCCAGAAGCCGCCAAGAAGCTTCTGGCCGAGGCTGGCTACGGTCCCGGCAAGAAGCCCAAGATCAAGATCGCGATCTCGACCTCGGGTTCCGGCCAGATGCTGCCGCTGCCGATGAATGAGTATGTCCAGGAGAACCTGAACGCCGTGGGCTTCGATACCCAGTTCGAAGTCATGGAGTGGAATGCTCTGGTCACTTTCGGCTTCCAGCCGGTGACCGGCGAGGCCTCTACGAAGGCTGGCACCAATGGCATCAACATCAGCCGCGCCACTGTCGATCCCTACTCGGCTTTCATGCGTCTCTATCACAGCGAGTATGTGCCGCCGAAAGGGGCCAACTGGGGCCTCCTGAAGGATCCGAAGCTCGATGGGCTGATCAACAAGGCGCACACCAGCTTCGAGCGGTCGGCGCAAACGCAGGCCCTGGCCGATGTACATACCTACATCGTCGACCAGTCCTACTGGGTCTATATCGCGCACGATCTCAACCCGCGGGCCATGAACCCCAAGGTCAAGGGCTTCGTGCAGGCCCAGAGCTGGTTCCAGGATCTCACGCCCATCGTGATGGCGAAGTAGCGGCGAAGGACGGGCGGCATGCTGCTCTATGCGCTGCGACGACTGCTCTACCTGGTGCCGGTGGCCTTCGGCGTGTCGCTGCTCGTCTTCGCGCTGGTGCACTTGGCGCCGGGCGATCCGATCTCGGCCATCGTGCCGCCTGATGCGCCCAAGGAAGTCGTCGACAAGCTCAAGGAGTACTACGGCTTCGACAAGCCGTTGC
>Ga0082335_1009458_pt1 | contig 10482 bp, 5 predicted proteins | sample Subgrocontami58m_FD_72375 | JGI IMG/M metagenome (GOLD analysis project Ga0082335, IMG submission 72375) | Subsurface groundwater microbial communities from S. Glens Falls, New York, USA - GMW37 contaminated, 5.8 m (SPADES assembly) (version 2) ... | reverse complement strand
AAAGACATGGCCTCTTCCAGAGTCGGTAAACGCCAGTCATTATAACCTGCAAATTGCTCATGGTTCAGTTCGGGAATATACTTTTTTGCCCTTTCATAATTCATATCGTTCCGGGAACCTGATTGTTGCCACCTTAAGCCGCTCGCATGGTCATAAACAACCGTTCCTCTATTTTGTGCTTCATACTTATGAGAAATACCCGGGCTGGAAGGATTCCTGCGAGAATCGAAAATGCCCTTATTCCTCAGCATGATTTGTACTGTTTCAGGTGATAATCCTTTCTCGGTTTTGTCGCGCAATGTTGTTTTAACAATCGTTGAATTTTCATGATTTGCAGCCTTCTCTGGTCTGGAAACCTCCGTTTTTTTAATTGTTGTTATTATAGTCAAACTTGCTATTAATGGAATAAGAACCATCGGAAGCAAATAAGACAGCCTGTACTTCTTCATGTTTATTGACGGGTGTTTTAATTTTTTAAAAGCGTTGGAAAAAATGTTTTAAATTCTTCTTGGGTAGGGCAGGCACACTCTTTTGCAAGCTTTGGCTTGTGTGTCGACTTGTGCGGCTAGCAAATGTGTGAGACTGCTGCGTTGGCTTCTCATAATGACATTTTAACTCCGTTTTGCTTTAACCAGTTTTCGTATTCTCTATAATTCGGCATTTTCTTGTCTAACTCATTCCAGAATTCAGTTGAATGATTAGGATATTTTAAATGCGCCATCTCATGAGTAATAATGTAGTCGAGCACTGCAACCGGAGCCATGATACATTTCCAATGAAAGTTAAGTCCGTTCTTAGGTGTCCAGGAAGCCCAACGATTTTGTAATTCCAAAACCTTAATCGCTGTCGGCTTATGTTGAAACTTTTCCTCTATGAGTTCCAGTCGTTCTTTTATTTTTTGCTCGGCTTTGTCACGATAGAAGTCTTTGAAGACTTTGTCTACTTTGTTTAAATACTTTTTGTCAAGTCGGAAAAAACCGCCACTTACTTTTAATGGCACGTCTTGATTTTCTTCAATAGATAAGCGATAATTTTTCCCCAGATAAAGAAACGATTGTCCGTTTACGAATTCACGGTTAACTTTGCCTTGGTTGAGTTCTTTCCATTTAGCAATTTTGGTGAAAATCTGATATTCTTTCGCTTTTACGGCTGTTTCAATCTTTTCATCTGTCGCAGTTACGGGCGCTAATACTCTCACTGAACCGTTACGTTCAATAAAAATGCTCACCGTTTTTCGTCTTTCGGTTTTCTCAATACTTATATCAATTCCGTCTAACTTCATCTTAAATCTGCTTCACGGTTTTTAGCCAGTTTCATTAATTCGGTTGCTAATTCAGTTGCCTTACCAGAAAGTCCTTCAATTCGTGAATAACGAATTTCATCTTCAATCAATCCTTCAATTCTTCTTCTTCCGGCAGCTCTGTCTGTCCAAAAGTTATTGATAGTTGCTGTTGCTTTCAAAATCCCAATCAAGTTATGCGTTAGTTCTTTGGTCTTGTTTATTTCAGGGTCACTTTCTGTTGGCAATCTGCTTTTCAGGAAATCATAAAATGGCGCCTCTATAATTGAAATACCTTCAGTTTCTTCTTTCCTGCCTTCTGCCATTTCGTCTCTCAATTCTCCTAATTGTTTTACAATCTCTTCCCAATTTTCTTTGTATGCATTGAGAATTGTTTCCAACCGGTCTTTGAAACGGCTGTAAAGTGTTGGGTCTTTGTCAAGGTTTACTTTGATATGCCATCGAATGGCATGTTCCATTTCCGATGCTTTTGATTTCGGAGTTTTGTTCAGGTAGTCAACTTTATTTTTGAATTCATCGGAAAGAATAGATACCTGCTGAACTTTGGTATCAATGCCCAATGAAAGCAAATGCCGGTCAATGAGTTTACGGACTTTTTCAGAAGCCCATTTCAAATCCATTGTTTCATCTTTGTAACGGTCTTTAATTCTCCAAAGCAGATACCCTAACCGTTTTGTCTGAATCCAATAGTCTGTTCCCGCTTGTGAGTTGAACAACAAATCCAAACTGTCGAAGAAACTTTTTGAGTAGGTAAGCAATTCAGCCCTGAACTTTATGTTTTTTGCCTGCTCAATACATGCTTCTGCAAATTCAAATTCTTTGGCATCATCCGTAAATTTCTGATCGAGAAATGTTTTGATTTCGGTTAGCTTGTTATCGGTAAATAAATCAAGGATTCTCTTGTATCGGGCTTCCAATACAGGAATTTCTTTATTGATGTCACGGAAAACTGTCAGAAGGTTTTTCAGTTTGTCTTTGTCGCTATCAGTGTAAATTGCCAAAGCATCGGACAGATGTTTGGTAACTCCAAAGTAGTCCACAATCAACCCAAATGATTTGCCTCTCTTGGTTCTGTTTACACGGGTGATTGCCTGAAACAAGTCATGCTCTTTCAAACTCTTGTCCAAATACATTACCTGCTCAATGGGGGCATCAAAGCCGGTAAGCAACCGGTCGCAAACGCAAATAATTCCTGTTCCTGTTTCAGGCTTCTTGAATTGTTCGCCTTCCAAAGAATAGTCAAAATCTTTCTTGAAATTATTCTTTGCATCCCAATCCAGTGCCTCTTTTCTTGCTTTGCTGATGTAGCCGGGTTCATTGTTGCCTAAACTGGAAACAATGGCTGCCACCTTCAAAAACTCCAATTGCTTTATTCGTTCATCATCCCTTTGTTCATCGGGTAAAGCTTTCAGTTCCTCTATTTTGTTTTTGATTGCGATTTCCAATTCATACTTGTATCGAACCGCTGCTACAATGCTTGAAGCAACTACTTGTGCTTTGAATCCATTGACCAATATGTCGTTGTAATAGTGCTCAACAATGTCTTTGGCTATTTCGGCAATTCGTTCTTTGGATTCCAGATAAGCGATAAATGAACCATACCTGCGTTGTATTTCTTCTCTTTCGGCTTGTGTCCGTTGTTTGAACATATCTTCAAATTCGGCATCAAACTGTTCTTTGTCCTCTATTTTGTCTTTTGAAACCTTACCGATGTATTTGATTTCAACCGTTGCGCGGTCTTTTACGGCTGTGTCGAATTTGTAAAAGTCAATAAAGCCGCCAAAGCGTTCGTGTGTCTTTATTTCGTGTCTCTCAGTTAATAGTGGAGTTCCGGTGAAACCAATTCGCACTGCATTCGGAAAAGCTGAAAACAAATTATCACCCATGTCGCCACCTTGTGTCCGGTGTGCTTCATCTACCAATAGCAAAATGCGATCGCTGTTGTTGATGGTTTCAAACTTTTCAAATTTGGGAATTATTCCTGCATCTACTAAGGATTGAGCCGACACATTGTTCTCCACCAAAAATTTGTGAATCATTACCATGTTCACATCTCCGGTATCATCACTCAGTTCATGGAGTTTATTTCTTCTGTCAATAATGTGAACGGGTTCGCCTGTCAACTCCACTGTTTCTGATAGTTGCTCCTCCAAATCGGTGCGGTCAACTATGAAAATTATTTTCAGGTCTTTCAAATCATCGCAACTGCGAAGTTTGCGAATGAGAAAAACCATGGTCAGACTTTTACCGCTTCCCTGTGTGTGCCACACCACGCCACCACGTTCAAGCGGTGTGCTTCCTTCTCGCAGGTTGCGAATGATTTTGCCAACGGCTCTGTATTGATTGTAGCGTGCTACGATTTTCACCTCAACCCCTTTCCTAATTTCCATAAACAGGGTGAAGTGCTTGAGTATGTCAATCAAAATTTCTTTGTTCAACATGCCCAATATCAACACTTCTTGTCGTTCTTCGTCTGGCGGATAGGCAACAGTTTTGTATTCTTCGGGGAAAATGTCAACCCAGTTGTTGTAAAAATCAAACTCGGCACTGATGGTTCCTACCCTTGCCTCTCTGCCGTGGGTGATGATGCTGAAAATATTGTAATGAAATAATTTTTCTTCGCCTTCTTTCATTCCGTAATCATCATCACGGGTGTTGGCATATCGGGTAACCTGTAAAAAGGCTTCACTCAACGGCTCTGCTACATCAAAATCTTTTGCCTCTACTACTACCACAGGCAATCCATTAAGGAAAAGCACAATGTCGGGAATGATGCCCTGACGGCTTGCTCCCGGAGTGAGCATACGAAACTGGTTGATGGCAATGAAAGAGTTGTTTGCATAATTCTTAAAGTCAACCAAACGAACCGTTGGGTCTTGTTCACCTGTTAATTCATTCCGTGGAACGCTTGTGCCTTTTAATAGCAACCGATGAACTTCCTTATTGGCTTCGTGCAGACTTTTGCCTGCAAAGTTTTGAATTTCAAAAAGTATTTCATCCAACTGTTTATCGGTAAGCCATTCCCTGGCATCGGGAGTTGTATTTATTTTCTTGATGGATTTTTTAAATTCATTGGGCAGCAATACCTGTTTAAAGTTTTCACGCAAACTTTTTTCGGGTTCTTGCGGAACGCCTATGCCTTGGTCTATAACTGTCCAACCTAATTGGCGAAGTTTGTCTAAAAATGGTTTTTCTACGTTGATGTATTCTGCCATGGCTTACTTTAATTTTTTCAGGTTCTTATTTCCTATCAGCGATTTCATTTGGGTGATGGCTATGCTGTTGAGTTGTTTTAATCGTTCAGGTTGAGAAAGGTTTTGATGAATTAAAACGGCATTGATGCTTTCCATATTCGAAATAACTACTAACTGCTCAATGGTGGCCGCATCCCTGATATTGCCTTCAGCATCGGGGTTTGTATCACGCCATTGTTTTGCGGTCATACCGAACAAAGCCATATTCAGCATATCTGCTTCGTTGGCATAAACAAAATTTATTTGCTCTTTGGTTAGTTCGGCTGGAATGAGTTTTTCCTTGATGGCATCCGTATGAATGTGATAATTTACTTTGGCTAAAGTCCGCTGAAGATTCCATTCAAGTTTTTGCCTGTCATTTTCATCAGCTTTAAGCCGCTGGAACTCTTTGATGAGATAAATTTTGAATTCGGCACTAATCCACATTCCAAATTCAAATGCAATATCCGGATGGGCATAAGTACCTCCATATCTACCGGCTGAAGCTTTAAGACCGATAGCTTTTGTTTTTTCTTCCCATTCTTTTACACTGATTTTGTAATTATTCAAACCCGCCTGACTTTTAATTATGGCAAATTCGCCATAATTAAAATTGGGATTATAAACGCTTTCCCAAATTCCAAGAAACTCAACCGTGTTTCGATTTCGCAGCCAGTCGGAAATAAAGAAATCACCATCTTTTGCCTTGAGCATATCCGTAAGAGATATGTAATCCGTATTATTTTGGGAAATGATGGTTATCTCAGTTCCCTTCACTTTAATTTTTTTACTTTTTGCCATAGTAAAATTGTATCTTTAATCCCATCGAATTCGATGGTGTTGTAAATATTTTTATCCGTGTCATCCCTAAATCCCTTCCATCCGCGATTCGGACACCTTCACACTCCCACTCAACAAATCCCCCATCAACCCCGCCTTTAGCTGTAGCAGCTTGTGTAGGTAGGCTTGTTCGGTGTGGAGTTTTTGGTCAATGGATAGTAAGCGTTCTGCAATTTTTTCTTGTTCTTGAAATGATGGCTTAGAAATAGACAATCGCAAAATTTTATTTACCGACAAACCGGGTTGTGCGGATGCTTCTGAATATTGATTCAAATTCATAGTATCCAATTTTTGCGATAACCAATCAATATCAATTTCATTTTCCACCGTAACCACAACAGCATGTTCGGATGCATAGAACTTACCGCTTGCCCTTGTTATGTTTCCACATAGGGCACCTTGTCTGCCAATCAAGGTATATTCGCCACCGTGAGTGTAGGTGTTTGTAAACCCTCTCAATCCATTTCCACCATAAACAGGGTAATCTCCCATCTCATGAATTCTTATTGAAGTGATGCCTTCACCACTTTTCATTGAACAAATGTTTTCTAATTTCTTTTCTTCCCACTCCACCGGAATAAACCCAAGCGAACTCTCTTTATACAACTCCGGTGCATCTTCATATCGTGGGCGGAGTTTGCCGGTTTGTAAATCAATGCCACGGGTAAATAAATCGTGCAGCATGCCTTGCTTGATGGCTTTGTATTTGGCAATGGCGGCTTGCGTTTTTTCTATCACCACATCGGCTGTGGAGAGGATGTGGGAGATTTTGCGTTGTTCGTTGACAGTAGGAAATTTCTCTAATGCTTCAGAGATATCATAAGTAGATAAATGCTTTACAGTTGTAGCTGTGGTTCTGTCCCAAACTTCTTTTAAGAAAGGAAACAAAAAATAGTAGAAATAAGTTATATCAATCGATGCTCCTTCCTTCTGAGCAACTTTCATTATCCGTTGATTCAATAATGCTTTTTGCCTGTTCTTCCATTTTACGATATGAAAATCACCATCCATTCCAATAAGAATATCACCTTCATGTATTAGATATTCGGATGGATATTCACCTCTGTAGTAGGTTCCAATTTTTGATTTAAGTAAATCTCTGATTCGTATCAACGGCAAGCCTTCACCCTCAATATTAAATTGCTGTGAATTGAAAGGAAAACCCGGCACTATTTTAATGTGGTCGCCAATTTTAATTTTTTCACTCATATCCCAATTCCATTAAAAAGGAGTTTAACAATTGAGTTTCTTTTTCCCGTTCGCTTAAATTGCTGTGCAGGGGAGTGGTGTATTTCTCGTGCAGGTTTTCTATTGCCTGCAACAATTGTCGTTGGTGGGTTTGCAGGTAGCCGTTGATGGTGCTATGCAATACACTCAGCCATCTTTTCAAAATAAGTTCTTTGGCTTCATCGGGTGTTATCAGCAGTCGTGCCTGGTCCACCAAGTTTTGCTTTCTGTCTTTTATCTCTTTTATAACTTTTTTGCATTGCTTCAGTTCTTCTTCCAGTTCGGTGTGTTTGGCAATGCGTTGTTCATCGGCTTCAATCATGGCATCTAAGCGTTCCATTTCAGCAGCAAACTTTTCGGCTTCAGTTTTCAGCGTTGCAATTTCTGCTGCTAACTCCGGCTGTTTCTTCAATGCCTTTTCATTCGCTTTTATCCGCTTCTGCAAGTTCTTGTATTCCTTGTCTGCCTCTTTGCGTTCGCCTTTCAGGGCTTTTATCCCGTCTTTATGGTCTTTCAGTTCTTTGCTTCGCCACACTTCGTAATCTTCTTCATTCCATACATCATCTTCCAGTTCGTTCACTTCGGTAAACAGGGCTTGCAGTTCTTCTTTGCGGGCTTCGTTGGCTCGCAGTTCTTTCAGCACTTCCGGAAACTGGCTTTCCAGTATTTCATCATCGGGTATCAGTTCGGCATTCCAACCGCTGGCGTTTACGCTTTTTATATCGGTATTCAGGGTGTTCCAATAACTGGCAAAGGAACCACGGCTTTTAAACTCATCCAATATCGGCAGTGCATTCAGTTTCGTGGTAAGCGTTGCCGAAAACTGATGATACAGGTCAAATACATTGATGTTTTGTTCGGGCAATTGTTCAATCACCGGCACCTGCTGCTGCCACCATTGATTGATGGCTTCGGTATATTGAGCATGAGCCATTTTTATTTCCGCACTTTCATCAAATCTTTTTTTGATTTCGTCTTTCTGCTTTACAGTATCCGTAAATTTCAGATAGCCGTCTTTAAAAGGTGCGAATAGTTTATCACGCAGTCCGTTGTAACAGGCAAACCAATCGTTCGAAGCACTCACTTCGCTTTCCGGTATGCCACCCTGCAAGTGTGCATGCACATCGTGCGGTTCGGCAGGTGGTGCATTGTCCACAAACCTGCGTATGTTGAAATTGTATTCTTCGGCAGCCAGTTCTTCTTTGCTTACCAGCTTGCTGTATTTGGCAATTTGTTCCTTGCTGCGATAGACGAAGGCAATTTTCTCAAGGTCTTCGGGTCGCAGTTTGTTCTGGTTCTTTCCTTCCTTGTATTCACGGTCGGCATTGATGAAAAGCACTTTTTCACGCAGGTGAGCATCTTTTTTATTTATCACAATCACACTTGCCGGTATGCCTGTGCCATAAAACAATGCAGGCGGTAAGCCAATTACCGCTTCCAGATAACCACGCCCTACCAGCCATTCCCTGAATTTGCGTTCCTCGCCACCACGAAACAACACCCCGTGAGGCATCACCACTGCCATGCGTCCGGCATTGTTGATGCTTGCCACCATGTGCTGCACAAACATAAAATCGGCTTTATCTTTTACCGGCATCCAGAAGTTGAAGCGTTCTTTAAACTTCATACCTTCTTTGTTGTAGTTCTGCGAAAAAGGCGGATTGGCAATAACGATATCAAAGGTTTTTATTTCTCCATTGGCTTCAATATGCAATGGGTTAATCAGGGTGTCGTCATGCAAAATTTTGCTGTCGTAAATAGTATGAAACAGCATATTCATCTTACTCAAACTCCAAACAGTTCCGCTTTTCTCCTGCCCGTAAAGCGAAATGTTTCGGGCAGAACCATAACGGCTTTCTACATAGTTTTTACTTTCAATGAGCATACCGCCACTGCCCACAGTTGGGTCATATATTTCAGAATTTTCTCCCGGTTCAAGAATATTCACCAAAAGTTTCACCACTTCGTTTGGTGTGTAGAATTCTCCTGCTTTCTTTCCGGCACTGTCAGCAAAAAACTTAATCAGGTATTCATAGGCAGCACCCATCAGGTCGGGGAACTCCAGGTTCTCATCAATCAAACTGATTTTATTGAAGTGGCGAATCAGTTCACGCAAATCTTCATCACTGATTTGCTTGTTGTTTTTACCAATGGTGCGGTTGAAGTTGATATTGTTTTTGAGAACACCTTCCAGCTTGTCGAGGTTGTAATCTTCCAAAGCAGCAAGGGCTTTGTTCAGGTGGTCGCCAATTTCTTCCTGAAGGTCTTTGATGTAGTTTATCTTGTTTCCGTTCTCGTCCGTGCCAGCATCACCATCCAGTTTTTTCCATCGTGCAGCCATCGGAACAAAGAAGTCATACTCCGGAGCATTTTGTCTTTCCAGTTCACCGTAAATTATTTCAGGGTCTTGTAGTCCTCTTACTTCGGTCAAGTTTTTCTTTCTTCTGTCCCTGTGTGTTTCAAACTGGTCGTTCACCCTTTTCAGAAACAACATAGCAATGATGTATTCCTTGTATTCCGAAGCATCCATATTGCCCCGCAAAATGTCGCATGCATCAAAGAGGAATGTTTCTAAACGGGAGAGTGATAATTTATGTGTTGCCATTTAATTATAGTCAAAATTTATTTCATGTGGGGTTGCTGGGGTCAGGCATTGCTTCTTGACGTTGCAGTAGCTCCATTTTCCAGATGTAATAAATTAAAACCCAACGGATTTTGAATTCCACGAACTGTTAATGTTGGGCATCACTAACGCAGGCATAAAACATCCGTAAGTATTCCTCTCCAAGACTTGGCGACTTCGCTTCGTACCATGCATACCCACGGATAACATCGTCTTCTACTTCTGGAAGAAACCGAATGTTGCGCGTCATTTCCTTTTTTCTATTCTTGCCTGAAGTTCTTCGAGAGTTAAAAGGTTTCCAGGAGCAGATTCATGCATTCTGAGCCTTCTATCCAATTCATCTCTATGGCTACGTGGAATGGGTACCACAGACTCATCCAAAGCTATGCTGTCCCAAATATCTTCAACCAATAGGATTTTTTCCTGCGCGCTTAATTTGGCAATTTCTGGAATATCACTTATACGCAATGTTACCTCCTTTTTGTAATTGTCTTAACGATATTTTAGCTTTATTTTACGCATTTTAGAGGAAGGAATCAATCTGATTTTCTTGCTAGTCTTTGAGATTGTTTTCAAGTGTTTCATTGAGTTTGGTAGTTTAGAAGGTACAAAGTGCAGAATGCGAAACATAGCCAACAGAAATTTTGCATTTTTCAATGGAAGTATTTCTCCGCGTTCTCAGCGCCACCTGCACGTCTTTACGCCCGTGTCAAATGCCGGTACTTGATGCGATGGGGCTGGTCGTCTGCCGTGCCGAGACGTTTCTTTCTATCCTCCTCGTATTCGGAATAGTTTCCTTCAAACCAGACGACTTTACTGTCTCCCTCGAAGGCGAGGATGTGGGTGGCAATCCGGTCTAAAAACCAACGGTCATGGCTGATTACCACGACACAACCGGAGAAACTTTCCAGGGCGTCTTCCAATGCCCGCATGGTATTTACGTCGAGATCGTTTGTGGGTTCGTCCAACAGAAGCACATTGGCGCCCTCTTTCAACATACAGGCAAGATGCACCCTGTTCCGCTCTCCCCCAGACAGCGCTCCCACAGGTTTTTGCTGGTCTGCCCCGGAAAAATTAAAGCGCGCCACGTATGCGCGGGAATTGACCTCCCTGCTGCCAAGCCGGATAATGTCACGTCCCCCCGAAATTATCTCCCATATAGTTTTCTTTGGATCGAGGGTTTCACGACTTTGTTCGACATATCCGAGCTTGACTGACTCACCAACCCGAATCGTACCGGCATCCGGTTTTTCCTGACC
>Ga0082335_1009456_pt1 | contig 10485 bp, 13 predicted proteins | sample Subgrocontami58m_FD_72375 | JGI IMG/M metagenome (GOLD analysis project Ga0082335, IMG submission 72375) | Subsurface groundwater microbial communities from S. Glens Falls, New York, USA - GMW37 contaminated, 5.8 m (SPADES assembly) (version 2) ... | reverse complement strand
AGTCCTGCCCGTACCGCGCCAAGTCCCACAGCTTCGCTCCCGTTTATCAGAAGATAGTCTTTATTTTTCTCGATAGAATCAAGTCTTGCCGCGGATAGCTTTGTCGCCGCATCTCCCACTGCATCATACCCCGCGCGGGCTATTTCAATATTGTGATTGACCACTGCTTCTCCTTTGCGGGCAAACTGATCGCTAATAACTTCGGTAAGGAATTCAAACGGAGAACCCATAATCGCGAGGCCCGCCCCCAACGCGACGGTGTTGCGCATTACCACTTCCCCGCCGAGCTTTTCAACAATATCCCGGAATGATACGGGGACGAGGGTGACGCCGGTAGGCAGTTCTTTTGCCTTCCATTCGTAGTCATGCGGATCAAACACGACAACAGTGCCTTTCCCCAGTTCATTCTTATGGAGCTCGACTGTTTCTTTGTTAAGAGCAATCAGGATGTCAAGCGACCGATCAAGAGAAAAAAACTTCTCTGTCGCAACCCGTACCGTCACGGCATTGTGTCCTCCGCGGATAAGGGACGGATATTCATTGAGCGTGAATACATAATACCCATGCCGGGCAAATGCCCGGGCGAGCATGGATCCGCTCGACATAATGCCAAAACCCGCCTCTCCACCTATCTTTACTGTTATACTTTGCGCCATAATTGTATTAGCATATCATACATCCTATGCATAATCTCCCGCGTATCCCGATACCTGTTGATTCTGTCGTTGACTTACTTGCAAGTCATGCGAAGGAATTCTCCCAAAAAACAGCTATTGTTGCCGTTAATGTCGATACCGACGAGGCAAACACAATTTCTTACGCACAACTCGACTTTCTGGTGCGCCAGGCTGCATCGTGGCTCTCCTCATTGGGCATCAAACGGGGCGATCGGTTTGCGATTCTCATGACAAACGCACCGGAAGTCATCATTCTCGAGCTTGCCGGTGCAATAATCGGAGCCACGACCGTTCCGCTGGATTTCAAACGAGACACGCCGGATCGTAAATTGTTTAAACTAAAAGACACCAACGCGAAGGCACTTTTCATCAAATACGAAGGAGAACCACCAACTGATAAACTACCTGATCTTATCATCCGATCATGGACAACGTTTGATGACTTTATTAAACTCTTGCCTTCTTCCACGACTATCGAAAAAACAGCCCCGTCGCTTGAGGACTACTACGTCATCCTGTATACGTCCGGCACGACTGCCCTCCCCAAAGGAGTTCTCCTAACAACGCGGGCGTGCCTCCTTAACGCCATGGGCATAGTAGGCTGGCAACAATTTGGTGAAGATGATGTTTTTAACGTCGTACTCCCTCTTCATCACATCAACTCTACCGAGTTTTGCCTCGCCATGCTCCTCGTCGGCGGCACGATCGTCCTTAACTCGCGCTACTCGGCAAGCCGTTTCTGGCACATCGTGAGTCGCTATAAAGCCACCAATACAAGCGTCGTTCCTACCATCCTCCATGACCTCCTCACGCGCACTGACGAGTTTAAAAAGTCAAACCTTGATATCTCACGGCTTAAGCGCATCTGCATAGGATCAGCACCGGTGTTGCCGGAAGAAACGATGCGCTTCTCCGACACGTTTGGCGTTCGTGTCACCCAAGGCTACGGCCAGACGGAAACCGCACTTCGGGTCGCCGGTGTGCCGGTAGAAGTTGATGAAGCTACGTACCGTCAGCTTGTCAAAACCAACACCATCGGAACCGAACTTGCCAATAACCACTTGGCAATCATGGATGAGAATAACAACGAGAAACAAGAAGGCAAGGAGGGAGAAATCTGCATTGCAGGACCGATCCTCGCCGACGGGTATCTCAATAACCCCGAGGATTCAGCTAAATCGTTTAAAGATGGCTGGTTCCACTCCGGCGACTTGGGTTATTGGAAGATGATCGATAATAAAAAATTTTTCTTTATTATCGGACGGATTAAAGAAATCATCATCAAAGGAGGCGTCAACCTCTCGCCTTCAGCTATTGAAGATGCGCTCCTCAAAGCATTTCCCCAAATCGACGAAGTAAGTGTCGTGGGATATCCGGACGCGCGGCTGGGAGAAGAGATTGCAGCGGCTATTGTTTCCAAAGAAAAATTGACCCTGCCAAATCAGATTCCGGGACTTTCTCTTTTTGAAACACCTAAAAAAATATTTTTCTTAGATGACCTCCCAAAAACTTCGACAGGAAAGATTCAAAGAGTTGAGATAAAAAAAGCTGTTGCTGAGCTTATTAAAAAAGACCACCCAACACATTACTATGTCCGGAAAATTAATGACCATGAGACAGAAATCATAAAACAGGCTCTGAAGATAAATAACGTACGGTTTCGATTTGTTCCATCAACATTGGAGGAATTTTGTGCTCGAACACAAAATGGTCTCTTTTTCGGTGTTTTTGAGGAACAGAAAGGGCTGGTCGGTTCACTCTCATGTGTTCAAATTTCTCACCCGGAAAAAATCAAGACTTGGCGCAAAGCTTCCACCAACGGCACGCTATCCAATCACAACACGAAGGGCGATACACTTCTGTGTATCGCAATCTCAGTCATATCATCCCGACGTGCGAAGCTAGTACACTTCGGAAGTGTCAAGGTAAATCCGAAAAAATATGTGAAAGAATATGTGCGCTCGGGGAAAAATCATGTCCTTGAGTTTCATCGTAAACCAAAAGGCGGTATACCGGGAGCGACAGTTTGGAAAATCCTCCCCAACGGGAGGCCGGAAGATAAAGAGTCAATGGGCTACAACGTGCTTATGAAATACCCGACGATTGACGAGTCAACAAATATCGTTCGAAGTAACGCGCCCTCCCCTGCCATTCTCCTTATCGAACACGCACTCCTCTACGCTAAGGAGCACGGAATTAAGGACGTCATCGCCTTTTCAAGACCTGCAGGGTTTATAAAATATCTGGAAGATAAATCAAGGATATAACTGTTTCCCGCTCTCATCGGTGATAAAGATAGCCATCACAGGGCAACCCTTCGCGGCTTCAAGAAGTGTATCGTCCGTTTCCTCACCCGAAGTGTCAAGAATAATTGCCTTGGCTTCATCATCCAGCGCCCACGCTTTGGGAGCAATCGCTACACAAGTTGCCGCACCAATACACAGGTCCCGGTCAATACGCATTGTGAGCTTTCGGATTTTTCTTTTCACTTTCGGATCGTTATTGTCCATAATTCTCATTAAAGGATACCATTGCTTTCTGTAATACTTCAAGAGGTAATGTCGCACACTTGACCCGCGACGGTGTGAGCGTGGTCCCCAGCATCTCTTCAATATCTATACGTGATAGCTTTCGCACTTGCTTCCTACTCATCCCTTTCACTTTTTCCGTAAGCATCGACGCACTTGCTTGGCTAATGGCGCAACCTTCACCGGAAAAACGGATATCACGAATCGTGATGAGTGACGCGTGACGGGTGATGAGGAGTTCAATGACAATACGGTCGCCGCAGGTGACGTTGCCTTCTTCCATCACGACATCCGGCTTCTCCAGGTGGCCGAAATTTCGGGGGTGTTTATAGTGATCGAGGATAAGATCGCGATAAAGATCCATACTAGGCGAAAATTTTTCTAATCTTCTCCAACCCCAGAATCAACGCATCCACATCTTCTTTGGTTGTATAGACGTAAAATGATGCGCGAGCGGTGGCGGAGATGTGCAAATACTCATGCAGCGGCATAGCACAGTGGTGGCCTGCGCGGATACACACATTATCTTCATCTAAAAGTTGGGCGATATCATGCGCATGCGCGCCTTTCATGGTAAAAGCAATGACGCCGCCGCGGTCTTCAGCGTCAGATGGACCATAAATAGTAATGCCTTTTAGATTTATCAGAGCCTTGAGCGCATAGCGGGTAATCTCAATTTCATGTTTACGGATTGCATCCATTCCGAGTGCCTGGAGATAATCGACAGCAGCGCCCAAACCAATAACGCCAGCGATATGCGGAGTACCTGCTTCAAACTTATGCGGCGGGCCGGCAAACACCGTCCGGTCGACATGCACTTCCTTAATCATCTCACCCCCGTATTGATAGGGAGCAAATTCTTCAAGGAGTGCCCTGCGCGCCCAAAGGACACCGACGCCGGTGGGGCCAAGCATCTTATGACTGGAAAACGCAACGATGTCCGCTCCCCAATCTGCCACGTTTATCTTCATATGCGGTACCGCTTGAGCCGCGTCAACAAGCACCAGACAATTGGGATTGATACGTTTTACTATGTGACTTATGTGCCTTACGGGGTTTATGGTGCCTAATACATTCGATACAGCAGCGACTGCAAGAAGCTTTGTTTTTTTCGTAACAAGTTTTTCTATATCCTTTATATTGAGCCCTCCTGCCGCATCTATATTCCAGATCCGAAACGGCACGCCAAATCCTAAAGCCAACTGTTGCCATGGGACAAAATTTGAGTGATGCTCCATGATAGTCGTGACGAACTCAGTTCCATGAAGATTGGTCCGCGACAGCGCGTTCATGACTACGTTAATGGATTCCGTTGTATTGCGGGTAAAAACGACTTCCTCCGACGACGACGCCCCGATAAAGTGAGCCACGCGAGTTCGTGCTTGTTCAAACGCGGCAGTCGCCTCCTCGCTCGTCGTATAGATACCGCGGAACACGTTGGCACAATAGGTGGTGTAATATTCCTGCTCTTTGGCTATCACCTGACGGGGCTTGAGCGAAGTTGCGGTCGAATCCAGGTAGACTAACCGTTTTCCGTTTATCTTCCGCATCAATTGAGGAAAATCATTGCGGACATCATTCATATCGCGATCAATATATCGTTATCTTCGACTTTTACGGCATACTTTGCCACATCCGTAACGGCGGGCATACTCATGACCTTGCCACTGGTCACATCAAACGTCGCCCCATGGCAGCCGCACGTGACGACGTTGCCGTCAATAAATCCTTCGCTCCCCAGCGAACACTGCGCATGGCTGCAGGTATCGTCAATGGCAAAAACTTCTCCGTCTACATTGGCCAAAGCAATTGCTTTACCCCCTACCCGGACCGTTTTCATACTTCCCGGCGGTACATCACGTATTCCTAGTGCCTTTACAAAATTTGCCATAGTGATTTCCTGATCTGTTCCTGGTGTATTGTATCAGAAATAGTCATAATTGCGCGTTCAAAAAATCCTTCAATCAATAACTGCGTTGCAGCACGCCTGGGTATTCCACGGCTCGTCAGGTACCACAATTGATCTTCATTGGGTTTGCCCGTCGTTGAACCATGCGTGCAGCGCACATCATTTGCCAATATTTCAAGGGCCGGATCACTTCTGGCGTGCGCGTGAGGAGAGAGGAGAAGATTTTCATTTTTCTGATACGCATCAGTTTTTTGTGCTAATTTTTCCACACGGATCACTCCATCATAAGAAAACTGCACCTGATCATACAGCGCAGCTTTTACAAGGAGATTACTTGTCGTGTCCTGTGCCTCATGAATTTGTTCCGTATGCATGGTAATCCGGTGATCCCCCCGACCCGCAACAAGTCCTATGACGTTGGCCGATGATCCCTGACCGGATAGACAAACCCGTACCGTAATATCCATATCTGCCTTTTGGGCAACAATCAGGACGACGGTAAGCCGCGCATGTTCATGGAGCGTATATTCAAATGAAGCATAATTCCCATGAATTTCCTGGATCATTGTTTCGGATTGATTTTGCAGTATTTGGTTATTCATAGTTAACCAACGCTCCCCTCCATTTGGAGTTGAATCAAACGGTTCAATTCGACGGCATACTCAAGGGGGAGTTCTTTGACGATAGGCTCAATGAATCCGTTGACGATCATCGATTCTGCTTGTGCCTTCCCGATCCCGCGGCTTAAGAGGTAAAACAATTGTTCATCACCGATCTTGGAAACGGTCGCCTCATGCTCTATAGTGACATCCTGTTCGTCAATCTTCATCGTGGGATACGTATCGGATCGTGATGCTTCGTCCAGGAGGAGCGCGTCGCAGACGACTTTACTTTTGCTGTTTGTGGCGCCGCGGATAATCTGCACGAGGCCCCGATAGGATGTCCTGCCGCCGCCACGGCTTATGGATTTGGATATAATCTGTGATGTGGTTTCCGCGGCCACATGGACGACTTTCCCGCCCGCGTCCTGGTGTTGTCCGGCCCCGGCATAGGCTATGGAGAGAATTTCCCCATGTGCTTTCCGGCCAACCAAATATACGCTCGGATACTTCATAGTCAGCTTCGAACCTAAATTTCCGTCGACCCATTCCATAATCCCCTCCTCTTCTACCCGTGCACGCTTCGTGACCAGGTTGTAGACATTCGTACTCCAATTTTGAATGGTAGTGTAGCGGACCCGGGCGCCTTTCTTTACAATAATCTCTACGACCGCACTATGGAGCGAATCAGTAGTATAAATGGGAGCTGTGCAACCTTCCACATAATGGACAAAACTCCCTTCCTCGGCAATGATGAGCGTACGCTCAAACTGTCCCATGTTCGCGGCATTGATACGGAAATATGCTTGTAATGGCAAATCCACCCGTACCCCTTTGGGCACATAGACAAACGAACCACCCGACCAGACCGCGCTGTTGAGCGCGGCAAATTTATTATCCCCCGGCGGGATCACCATTCCGAAATATTGTTTTACAATTTCCGGATACTCGCGAAGACCCGAATCCATATCCAGGAAAATGACCCCTTTTTTACTCAATGTTTCATGGATGCTTTTATAGACAACCTCTGATTCGTACTGCGCGCTGACCCCCGAGAGAAATTTTTTCTCCGCCTCGGGGATGCCGATCCTGTCGTAGGTATCGCGGATTTCTACCGGAAGATCTTCCCAACGCGACGCCCGTTTATCCGTCGGATTGATATAGTAGTAGATATCATCAAAATTGATGGTCGTGAGATTGCCGCCCCAGATTGGCAAGGGTTTACGGAAAAACTGGTCGAGCGCTTTCAGCCGGAACAGCCGCATCCAGGCAGGATCCTTCTTCCGGTCACTCATATCCTCTACGACGCCCACATCAAGTCCCTTTTTGGATTTAAATACGTAGTTCTCCGGTTTATGGAAACCGTATTTATAAGTATTTTGCATATCCCTCTTTCTCGATCTTTCTGGCAAGAGCAGCCATACCCGTTTTTACGATTTTCCCGTCAACGAGTACGTGCACCACATCCGGCGTTACGTACCGGAGAATCCTGTTGTAATGGGTGATAATAATGACGCCGGTTTTTTGCTTCCGCAGTAGATCGATACCTTTTCCCACCACGCGCAACGCATCAACATCAAGTCCGGTATCTATTTCATCAAATATTGCTATCTTGGGAGCCAACACTAACGCTTGTAACATTTCTACTTTTTTCTTTTCCCCACCGGAGAATCCATCGTGGATACTTCTCCCCAGGAATGATTCGTCCAAGCGCAGGGCACGGGCGCATTTTTTCACCAACGACGTAAACTCAGATATTCCCATGCCGTTTGCCTGCCAACGCCGGGCAAGAACCGGGTTTTGGATGACTAGTTTTTCCTCTGATTTTTTCGGCGAACTATGAATTTGTTGGTACGCGGTGCGCAGAAGCTGCATCACGCTGACCCCGGGTATGGCAATCGGAGATTGAATCGCTAAATAGAGTCCCGCTCTCGCCCTCTCCTCCGTAGGCAATGAAGATATTATTTTGTTTCCGATTGTGATTTGTGATTTGTGATTTGTGATTTGATATAAGGGGTGTCCCATCAGCGCATACGCGAGCGTCGACTTCCCGCTTCCGTTTGGCCCCATGACCGCATGCACCTGCCCGGAGGCAACTTCAAAAGATATTCCCTTCAATATTTCCTTCCCTTCCACCTCAACATGGAGATTTTTTATTTGTAGATTGTTCATCGTGCTACCTCCTTTAGAGAAATTTTCTCAAGTCTCTCTCTAATGCTGTCGGTGAGCCTTGCTCGAATATGTTGGGGCAAACATGATGTATTGAGAGGACATGCTGTATGCACTGGTTCTTGCGCGCTCATTGCCGATACAATCTCCCAGAGCGATATTGACTGCGGATTGCGGGCTAACGTATATCCGCCGCCCACACCCTCTTTGCTCTTTACCAATCCGGCTATCCGCAACGATCGGACGATTTTCTTTAAAAAGGGAAGTGAAACTCCGTGATCTCTGGATACAGAAGTCAAAGGTATGAGTTTTTTCCTACCCTGCCGGGTAAGTTCACCCATAAAGAGAAATGCGTAGTGTTCGTGTTTTTGGAAATGCATACTGATACTTAAGGAGTATCAGTTTACCGCGTTTACTTTTTCCAGTCAATGAGGATTTAGAGCTGGTCGCGGACGGAGTCATTTTTGCCCATGAAGTGTTCCTTCGTGCCCTCACGGCGGAGAATAAAGTATTCATGTCCGATGATGGTCGTTATCTCATCATCCGGCTGTCCTCGCCACTCCTTGTCAAACGATTCTTTTGATAACTCACCCCTCCCAACGGAACGTGCAACAGTGCTTGCCGGGACGCAGACATAGTAAAGCTTTGGTTCTTCATTCTTCGTTATCATTGCTTCAAGCCGCCTAAACCACTGTTCCTCATACGATCCATAGATACAAAACTTCTTTCGTAACTCCTCAAGCCAGGAGACATATTTTTGGAATGCGTAGGTCGTAGCGTAACAGACCTTGATGTGATCCGGATCATTGTTAATGCCTGTCTTATCAAAGGTAATAACCGCGTCAGGAAGCGCCGCCTCCATCGCCCGATAGAGAGGGTCCTCAAGAGTCCCGGGGGTTAGCACCGACAACTTCCCTTCGGTATGGCCAAAGTTGGTAGCAAACGCAAGTTCAATCTGCCAACCCATCTTTTTATACCGGGCGATTGTCCCTCTAACCAGCATTTCGTCATCAGGATGGGCAAATACGATAAGAAGCTTTTTCATACAAATAGAAACCTCCCCTTATCATGAGAAGGTTTCTAATAGTACATGTTTAAAGCTCATCAAGCAATTATTTCTTCGCCTTTGTCGTCATCTTGTACAGCTGATATAAACCGGAAAGACCTACTATGACGTAGGTAAGCTGAACAAGGGCCGGACTTGTGCCGAGTAACGTTTTTACTAAATCAAGATTGAATGCACCGACGAGTCCCCAGTTAAGTGCACCGACGGTTACTAATGTATTTGCGACCCAGTCGAGTTCTTTCATTTTCATTATTGCCTCACCCCCCTCCTATATAAACCGTACGGCATCACGCAGTTTGTGTCAAGAGGTTTGCAACGCCTGGATTTCTCTTTTGAGATCGGCAACGATCGCTCGAAGGACCATCACTTCGTTGTGACGCATTTCCGAAAGCCCACTTTCGTGGATGACCCCGCGGTAACGCTTCATTTTTCCGGCTAGTTTGGCCTCGTAATGGGCAAGTTTAGCTTTAAGCTCCGTAAGTTTCTGTATATCGTGCTCCATGATACAATCCTACCATGACAGTAATTCCGATACTAATTCCTGATGGTTGGAACGACTACGAACTCATCGACACGGGTGGCGGCATGAAACTTGAACGTTTTGGGGAATATATAATCTCCAGGCCGGACCCAAGAGCAATTTGGAAACCACGGAAACCTCCCGCAGTATGGGACACAGCTCGCGCGCAATACATCCGCTCGACGAAAACCGAAGGGCATTGGCAAATAAAAACCCCTCCGCCGTCGCCTTGGCTCATCCGCTACCGCGACATGACGTTTCTCCTCGAGCCCACAGCGTTTAAACATATCGGTATCTTCCCCGAGCAGGCCGTTAACTGGGTATGCCTTGAAAATATCATTAGGAAGCAACCGCTTACCATCCTCAATCTCTTTGCCTATACCGGTGCGGCAACCGTAGCTGCAGCCCGCGCCGGATCACGCGTCACGCACCTGGATAGCGTCAAAAGCGCTATAACCTGGGCGCATGAAAACGCAAGACTCAATAATGTAACCGAGAAACAGATCCGATGGATCGAAGATGACGCAATGAAGTTTGTCCTTCGTGAAGCCAAACGCGGTAATACTTATGACGGCATTATACTGGACCCCCCTCGGTTTGGCAGAGGAACGAAAGGAGAAGTATGGAAGCTTCTTGATGACCTGCCCAGGCTCCTTGAAGCTTGCGTGAGCATCCTTTCGCCTCACGCCCGGTTCCTACTCGTTAATGCCTATACTGCAGATATTTCAGCTACTACTCTTAGCCAGCTCGTCTCCTCAACTCTCGTCAACCGTGGCGGTTCATTCTCATACGGAGAGCTCGCGCTCTTAGAGTCCGGAGATAATGGCCGCCTCCTCCCGAGCGGCATCTTCGCCAGATGGCAAACATGAAGGACATGTCTAACTCCCGTTTGAAATCAATGAGAAGGCATTGACAAATCATTGAGTTTGAATTAATATAACCGTATGACTAAGTTGCAGATTACGTTGACGGATAAAGAAACCCAGCTTCTGTCCATGCGGGCGGCGATTTTGGGAT
>Ga0082335_1009455_pt1 | contig 10487 bp, 8 predicted proteins | sample Subgrocontami58m_FD_72375 | JGI IMG/M metagenome (GOLD analysis project Ga0082335, IMG submission 72375) | Subsurface groundwater microbial communities from S. Glens Falls, New York, USA - GMW37 contaminated, 5.8 m (SPADES assembly) (version 2) ... | reverse complement strand
CTTAGGGTCATTAAAAATTGGATAACGGTATGCTGGACTGGGTTCAAGATTGAAAGCACCATATGGCATAAATGATGGTAAAAAATAGTCAGCACCATTTCCTCTTAACTCTTTCATAAATTCATCGTAGTTTATGCCATGCTCATCTCCAGTAAATATAGCTGCCCAAATATGATATGGAGACCAATTTTCTTTAGGTATTTTTTGAGGTTTTAACCAAACACAGCCTTGCAAAGCTTCTGTGTATAATTTTGCCAACTCATTATCTTTTTTGACATAATCTTTTGCATTCTCCCATTGAGCAATCGCTATTGATGCAATAATGCCTGACATCGCATAATTCCAAGTAAGTCGCGCTGGGACCCTCCCGAATCCTTTGTCTTTTGATTTTTCTGCAAATTTTTTTGAATTGATTAATAGAAATCCCCCTTGACCTGTACTCAGTTGTTTTCTGTGATTGAAGCTAAATGCCGCAAAATCTCCAAAAAGGCCTGCAAATTTTCCATTTTGTGTTGCGTATAATGCATGCGCACAATCTTCTATAACTGGTATATCGTGTTGTTTAGCAATTGCCAAAATTGCTTTCATATCACAAATATTACCAAAATGATGTGTGCATATAATAGCTCTAGTCCTTGAAGTAATTCTTTTTGAAATTGATTCTGGGTCAATATTGTAAGTCTCCAAGTCTATGTCTGCAAATACAGGTACAGCGTTTTGATACATTGCTGCCATTCCTCCAAATACCACAATTGGATCTACAATGACTTCATCACCTGGACCCACGCCTATTGTTTGCAAGGCTAAATGTAAACTCGCCATAGCAGAATTTGTACAAACTACTCTTTCTGTCGAAAATTCTTTTCCAATTAATTCTTCTAATTCAACAATAATTTTCTCAGATCTGCTATCTTGATTATTCTCTAGCCACTTTTTGATATTTTCAATTTCTTTATCAGAAATTTTTCTAGTAGCCATATAATAGCCTCAAATTAGGTAATATTAATTACTATACCTTTTTTTACTGAATTCTCAATTGCTGAAATCACCTGAAAATTTTCATAAGCTTCCTTAAAAGAATTTATGGGAGAAATATTACTTTTGATCGATTGTAACATATTATCAAATTGTAATCTTAAGTCAATTTTTCTTTGTTCTATTTTTATATCATGTGAAAAAGCTGGTTGGTTATTTTTCTTCTTAAAAATTTGGGTATTATTAATTATGCTCCCGTTAGTTAATGAATAATTTAATTGGAATGTATTTGGTTGAAACGCACTTGCTGAAATAAAGCAGTTTCCTAGCACACCGTTCTCAAATTCTATTAAAACTGAAAATGTATCTGATTTTAATTCTTTTTTTAATTGAAGTGAAGTAGATTTTGCAAACACTTTTTTTATTTTTCCGCCATTCCATCTTAGCAAATCAATACAATGAACTCCTCCCCCATGTAAAAATGGAAATATGTTTTTTGGTGCAGTTAGCCACTGTAATTTTTCATGTTGTTTCATGCTTTTAACAACATTGATAGTATAATTAGCATGTAAAAATTTTAATTCTCCTAATTTTTTATTATCTATAATTTTTTTGGGTTTAGAATATTGTTCTCTAAACCTACAATTCATACCAACCTGGAGGGTTTTATGGTTTTTACCTAATTGCTTTTTAATCATTGCAAAATCTTTTTCTGTTCTAGCTAATGGCTTCTCACACAAAACATGCTTTCCTGCTCTCAATGATTTTACTGTCTGGGTTGCATGTATAAAATCGGGAGAACATATTATCACTATATCAATAGTAGTATCTTCAAGAACTGAATCAAAATCAGTAGTATTTCTTAAAAATCCATATTTATGTATAAATTGTTTAGAGATACGTTGACTTTTTTTAGTTGAAACAATTGTATCTAAAATTACATCATCATGATTGTACAACATCTCACAATGTTTTTTAGCCATATACCCAGTTCCGATAATTGCCACTTTGTATTTCATTAAATATCATTAGACTCATTAGATCATATATTTCTTATACGTAAAATTAATGACTCAATAAATGGTAAAAAAAACAAATTACATTAGCAGTACCAGATATTGGAAACGAAGAACTAGAAGAGATTAACTATTTTACGTTTGCAAATTTTTTGAATAAGCCAATATCAATTTGTTTATTGTCTTTTCTTTGATCAAAATAAGTTTCAATTTCATTTTTTAATTTTATCAGATCATCTAATTTTTCATTAGAAACATTATTTTTTTCATAATCTAAAAGTAAAAGATTAATTAGTTTTAGATTTAATTGTAAAAGTAATTCTGTATTGTTATACATTCTTGATGCATGTGGATTTGATTCAAAATAGATATCAGCTTCGGTCTTATATGATGCAGTTTTTTTCTGATGTGCGTACCCAACAAAAATTAATAGTGGAATACCTATAGAGGATGCAGCAATCAAATAGATATAAAATGATGGAAAAATGATCTTTAATTCTGGAATATTTTCAATTGCTAGATAATAAGTAACAACCATGGTATTAATGGCTGCAAAAATGAACGCAAAATAAGTAGTCCACCCTTGTCTAAAGTAAAACCAGCCCCGAAAACCAAGATTTTGTTTCATGATTTTTTTCTTATTATGTTGTATATCAATTGCTCTATCTCATTAGATTTAGAGCGATGAATTTCTAAAATTGACTAATTTAATCTACCATTTTATTCGAGTGTAAATTATAGTTCAACCTGTTTTATAATTAAAAATAGGAATGGAAAAATCTATTTTTTCCCAGTAACACTAATTCCACTTTCAATTTCCTTGAAGGTAACAATTTTGATCTTGGTGTCTTGGAACCATTTACGCACTTCTTTTGGAGTATGTCTATATGCAAATTTGGGATAATACCAATCAAAATTCACTCCAACACTTCTCTCAAAGTTATCAGATTCATCCCAAAAACATTTTAAAAATGTCCAATATATGAAACGTTGTACATCATAGGTTCCAGCTTTTACTCCAAGAATTGGTATGTCTTTTGGAATTGTTATTTTCTTTTTTAATTCTGCAAGACTTTTTCCCAAGTATGTCATATCTTTTGAAAATTCCATGCATTCGTTAACAGACATGTTAATAGTGATTTTTCTTATGTAATCATCTACATATTCTCGTATAGGAGCTTTCTTTTTGTAAACATATATGGATATGAAACCGGAATCTGTTAGAAACTTTGTCAGATACTTGAATGATGTACCAGTGTTTTTTGTATGATGTAAAACCTGATCAGAATAGATAAAATCAAAAAATCTTTTTCTAAATGGTAGCTGTCGTAAATCAGCTTGTAAGAAATGAACGTTTGAAAGATTGCCATATTTTTTGTACGCAAAGTTGATACTTTGGCTTGCATCTAGAGCAAACACCTGAGAGTTGGGATTTGTAGAAAGAAGCTTTGCACTGTTTCCTATGCCAGTACCCGCATCAAGAATCGTAGATTTTGTATCTAGAAATGCCTTGAATTTATCAAGTGTTTTCCATTCATATCTTTCTAAAAACCACTTTGTTTGAAAATCAATCCAGTCTTTTGCATGATGATTCTCATGGTGATGCGTCCATTTTGCTGAAAACGCTTCTTCAGTTTTTACAAAATCCTTTGTGACATCGGTGACAAATCTGGGAATCCCATCTGTAATCGTAAATTTGTGCTTATTTGCACAGATCAAATATCCTTCCAGTATCTCGTTTTTAGATTTTTTTGTTATTTTGATTGTGAAATTTTTTCTACATGTAGGACAAACTAGGTAGTCAGTAAGAATAGGTTTCAAGTTGTTTTAACTGACTTTTTGTGGCTTTAAAAATATTAGGATCACATGTCATTTATTTTACAAAATGTCTTATTACAGATATAATTTTTATTATTTTGAATAGAAATGAGATTACTTATTGGAGGTTCCACTTCTAAGATGTTTCATCTAAAGGAATTTGTAAATGCTCTAACAGATTTAGGAGTTGATTGCAAACTAGTAGTTGATACAGATATTTGCAGAGGTTTTCCAAGTCGTAAGGTTACAGATTGGTTTCAAACTAGAAGAAAATTTGATCAGTTAATTTCTGAATTTAAACCTGATATTATTCTAGTAGATAGACAAAGGCATTTTGCACTTGCTGCATCTAAACAGAATATTCCTCTAGTAATACATCTAAGAGGAGATATTTGGAAAGAAATGGAATGGGCAAAACATACACTTTACAAATCACTTCCAAAAAGAATTGCATTACAAACATGGATATCTATTACTAGACAAACTTTTCAAAAATCATCATTAATTGTTCCAATTTGTCAACATTTAGAAAAAACGGTCAAGCAAAACTATCCAGATAAAAAAACAGGAGTAATGTATCAGGGAATAACTCCATCTAGATGGTATCCTTCAGAAGGAATGGCTCTCAAACATCCTTGTGTTGGATTATTACAAGGTGCAGTAATTTGGGGGAAAACACAAGAGATGCTTATTTTAGAAAATATCTTAAAGTCTATGCCCGATGTGACTTTTTACTGGGCTGGAGATGGATCACATCGTGACAAAATTCTGGCAGTATTAGGAAAATATGATAATTTCAAATGGCTTGGACCATTACAGTACCCAGATAAAGTCAGAGAATATCTAACTGAGATTGATGTTTATGCTCTAGTTAGCGGAATTGACATGTCACCTTTGACACTACAGGAAGCACAATTAATGAAAAAGCCAGTTGTTGCTACAAACGTAGGCGGAATTCCAGAACTTATGAAAAATAACGAAACAGGGTTTTTAGTAGAGAAAGGAGATGCAAATGGATGGATGGCAAAATTATCATTTTTAATTAATGATAAAGAAAAAAGAAAAACCATGGGAGAAAATGGAAGAAAATTTGTAGAGGAAAATTTTAACTGGAATAAGATTGCAAGAGAGTTTTTAGATATTTTAGAAAAAAACAGAATTAATTAGTTTAAAAATTTATGAAAGTTTAGTAGTTGTTTTCATTTCTTTTGTGATAAATATTCTATACCATATCTCTAATGCCAATAATCCAAGAAATTTATTCACATATCTAATATCCATATTATTTTTATCAAAATGTTTTTGAATCCAATCTTTGTTAATCCACTTGGACTGTACAATTCTTGCATCAGACAGATAATAATCACATAGATCATATCCATAAGATTTCCATAAATTCATGGTATCTACAGAAAATCCTTGTTTTTTCTTAATCAATAGTTTATCAAGTGAGTACTTGTGAAGAAGTTCTCTTAAAAGGAGTTTTCCAGTATCAGTTTTTGAGTTATATTTTAGATTAATTGGCAAGTGAGTAGTATAATGAATGGTTTCTTTTGATAAAAGTGGAGTGACTGGTTTTACTCCAAAATAATTGTGAAAACTGGTATTTAATGGAATCCAGTTGTATAGTAGCTTACCATTAAAGTCTGCCAGAAATACCTGTGATAATTGACTTAACGGATTATCAAAATATGGTAAAAATTGCTTATAGATATAATTCCAATTAAAATCAAGTTTTTTACCAAATATGTCTATTTGATCTTCTACCCAATCTCTTTCATGACACTGGAGATATGCTTTAACTTTTGCAATTGGTGAGGAATTCTTTGTAGTTAAAGAGAGGAATTTTTTGTATCGAAATGTATAGCCTCCAAATAATTCATCTCCGCCATCACCTGATATTAGGAATTTTCCTATAGTTTTTGCTTTTTTTACGACATGATACCAATGTAAATCCCAAAAGGGTTGTTTAATAATGCCAATTGCGTGAGGGAGTTCTTTAAGATAATTTTCAACATATACAATATTATGATCGATGTCAAACTTTGATGCAATTTTTGCTGCATGTTTTGATTCATCAACACTATTTTCAAATCTAATTGAGATTGCATTAATTTTTACATCTGGACATGTTTTTTGCAATAATGCCAAAACAAGGGTTGAATCAACTCCACTACTAAGAGCGATTGATGTTTTTGTACGTGCAGAATTTCTAATTATTTTATTGATATTTGAGCAGATTAAATTTTCTATTATTTGTGGAGAGATATCAGACGGTTTTTCAATAAAATCTTTCCATATTTTTTTGGTAAGTTTTGATTTTTTTGTTGGGTTGTATCTTAGCGTAAGAATATTTTTAATTGAATTAGAATCTAATTTTGAACTAGATTTTTCCACGACCTAATCCTCTAAAAATCAAACCAGCCTTTTTTGCTGCATACTGATCTACTATTCCTCTTGAATCAACTAAAATTGGGGTTCTCATATTAGTTTTCAAAAAGATTGGATCTAGATCATGAAATTCTTTATGAGCAGTGACTATTACTACAGCATCGGTATTTGTCAAAGCATCAATCAGAGTATGTTCAGTATTTATTCCAAAAATATTTGTGGATTTGAAATAAGGATCATAGATCTTAACTTTACATTTTAACATTTTAAGCTTCTCAATTATAGGTTCAGCCGGAGTTATTTGGATATCTTTAATGTCGGGTTTGTAAGATACTCCAAGTATCAAAATTTCAGAATTTATAATATTTTTTCCTGATTCTAAGAATACTTCGTTTAAGAGATTAATCACATGTTGAGGCATGGATTCATTAACAATTCTTCCAGCCTTTACAATACTTAGGAGATTTTTGTCTATTTTTTTGGCCAAATTTAACATTTGATATGAATTTACAGGCAAACACGGACCTCCTACACCAGCTCCTGGATAATGAACTTGAAAATTATATTTTGTTTTTGCAGCTTCCAATACTGTAATTATATCAATACCAATTTTTTCAAATAAAATAGCAAGCTCATTGACAAAAGCAATGTTAATGTCACGAAAAACATTTGTTGTAAGCTTGACTGCATTTGCTGTTTTACAGTTAGGCATTGGGATTAAATCTACAGTAAAAACATGTTTGTAGATTTTAGTTATGATATTAGCAGTTTTATCATCAGTAGCTCCTACTAGTCGTGGAAGTTTTTCAAAATCATTGAGAATTTGTCCTGGGTTTGCTGTTTCAGGACATACTCCTATTCCAAAATTTTTTCCAGCCTTTAGCTTACCATCATTTCCTTCGATTAGTGAAATTAATTCATCTTCAACAAATCCTGGCTCAACAGTACTTTCAACTATAACTATAGAACCAGGAACAAGGAAATCATGTAATTGTTGACACACTAATTTTAATGCTGAATAGTTTGGAACATTATCTTGATCCATAGGAGTAGGCAAAGATAATAAAATTACATCTGAAGACGGAACAATTTCATCAATCTTTGTAGTCGCAGAAAATTTTTTCTCTTTTAATACATTTTCAAATATTGTATCATACCCAGGTTCATCCTTAAGGGGAAATATTCCAGAATTGATATTTGATACGAGTGTTGGATTTATGTCAACACCAACTGTATGTAATCCGGAATTTGCAAACGATAGTGCAGTAGGCAATCCAATTCTCCCAATGCCAATTACGCATACTTTTAGCTTACCAGATTGGATTGAATTTGAAATTTCTGATAAGTTCATTTCCATAATCTTATTCATGATTTCATCACCAACTTAATTTGTCTTCAATTTTGATTCTTTATTTATCTTTAGTTCTACTCAAGATTTAAAGAGATGCCAAATTTATCAAAAATGTGAAGTTCATTGTAACTGGAGGAACAGGGTTTATTGGAAATAATATAGTAAGACAACTTCTTAAACAAAAGCACACCCCAATTGTGGTTGATAGTCTATATCGAGGAAATATTGAGAATATTTCATCACTTGATGTTGAATTTCATAAAGTGGACATAAGAGATTTTAACCAACTCAGAGATATAGTAAAAAACTCGGACGGTATATTTCATGAAGCTGCTCTTACCGATGTACAAGAATCATTTACACAACAGCAAGAATACGTTGATGTTAATGTAAAAGGAACCGAAAACATATTTAGAATTGCAAAAGAATTTGACTTGAAAGTTGTTTATGCAAGTAGTTCAAGTGTTTACGGAAATCCAAAAAAAATTCCAATAGTAGAGAATAGTGAGCGTCATCCAATTAATCCATATGGAAAAACAAAATTAGATGATGAGTTCCTTGCTGAAAAATATTCTAAAGATAAGGTTTCCATCATAGGTCTTAGATATTTTAATGTCTATGGAAAGGGTCAAACCGGTTCATATGCTGGTGTAATTACAAAATTCATCAATAGGTTAAAGCATGGAAAATCTCCACTCATTTTTGGTTCAGGTACACAGTTAAGAGATTTTATTTTTGTTGAAGATGTTGCACTTGCAAACATAGCTGCTATGCAAAGCAGTGTAGAGAATGGGTTTTTTAATATTGGTACAGGCATTACGACTTCAATTGAGCATCTTGCAAAAATAATGATCGAGTTATCTGGTTTAAAACTAGAACCAGAATATGAAAAAGCATTAGATGGGGATGTGCAATCTAGTCAGGCAGATACTAGTCTAACTGAATCTATGCTAAAATGGAAATATTCTGTAGGATTAAGAGAAGGACTTGCAAAATTTTTCATCTAACCCAGATTTTTATAAAAATCAATGTATTTAGAAATTAGTTTTTCCCAAGTAAAATTTTTAATTATAAAGTCATGTGCAGATTCAGCTATATTTGATGCCTTTTCCTTGTTTTCTAATAAGGAATTAATTGCATCAAGTAGTGATTGCGGATCATTTGAAGGAACAAGTATTCCGGTTTCATTGTTTTTTATTACTTCTGGAATGTCTCCAACGCTTGTAGCTACAACAGGAATTTTTAGAAAGAAAGCTTCCTTGATTGATTGTGGTAAGCTTTCCATTCTTGAAGGCACAACAAGAATGGAAGACGCCGAGAGATTTTTCATAGCTTCAATCCAAGACATGTTTGTACAATAAACTATTTTTCCTTTAATTTGTGGTTCAATACTGCGTAAAATATCAGTTCCTTTCTCAAAACTGTCTCGTCCAACATATGCAATTTGATTTTCAATTTTTTCCACATGTTGAATTTCATCAAATTTTTTAGCATCAAGTGGTGCTGGAAGATACACAAAATCTAGACCAAGTTTTTCTTTGTATGTTTTTTGAACTGATTTTGAATCAGTTGTAAGAACATCTGCAAATTTTAAAACTTTTGATTCAGCAGCATCAACCATACTACTTGTTGCAGTAGAATGTAGCGCATCAATTTGTTCTGAATAGATTCCGTGAACTGAAAGAACTTTCTTTTTTGCCTTGACAAACTTCATTACAAACGCAGATGGAACATTCCATGCATGTACAACATCATATTTTTCCCTATCAAATATTGCTTGTATTATACCAAAAATTGCAAAACTTGGATTTTTCAAATTTTTTATTGGTATGTGTGGAACATGCATTAACTTTACATCAAAACCAACCTCACGCAGTTTTTCTGCCACTCTAAATGCATGACCTCCAATTCCTCCCTCATATCTTGGAGAGATAAAGAGTATTTTCACAAAACAAAATTAGTTGCAGATAATTTAAGGTCTGAGGTGTTACTGATTTTTACATTGTTGCCTGAGCAGCGTCATGGAACATCTGACTCTTTGCACAGCCAGCAGCAAGTTCATCGCCTGCTCCACGTCTCATTAGACCACGATACAGACCATCTTCTAGTTTGACTCCTTCTCTTTGCTCCCATTCCTCTACAGTGATAGAATATTTCTTTTGAATTCTGTCTCTATACCATTCTGGAATTACATTAAATGCACAAAATGGAACGATTCTAAGGTCTGGAGTCAAATAGTGAATATCACATCTTTGTAATCTTTCTAAATCTTCATTGTATTTGTCTTGGAAGTGCATCATACCAAGGAATAATCCTTTGACATGCCAAGAACCAATTGACTCAAATGATCTCTTCATGAGTATATTGCCAAACATCTTTGCCAAGTCTAATCCGGCTGGTTGTTTCTTTGTATCAACAAAGCCTTTTAGTTTTCTGACAACTTCTAGCATTGTAAAGTATTTGTTTTTACCAGAACGAATCTCTTCTGCTTTGTCTTCAAATAATTCTAGCATTCCTTGAATGTCACAAAATTTAGTTAATGGAACAAATTTCTTTGTTTCTGCATCTTCAAAGATGTATGTTCCTGCACCACAAGCAAAGTGGATTGATAATTCATACTTTGGTTTACTAGAGAATGCTTCAATGACATTAGTTAATGGCATGCAACTTGGTACTGGGAACCAGTCATCAACAGTTACCTCACCGTTTGTCTGCTCTTCAATTCTTTGAATACAATCTGGAACTGTAATTCGGTATTTTTCACGTTCTCCTTTACCCATTCTTCCAGTTAGTGATACGGGTTGAAAGTTAACAGCGTGAACTACATCCATGTTCTTTTGTGCATATCGAATAATTCCACCTAATTCGTGATCATTAATTGATTTGATTACAGTTGGGACAAATACTACAGTTGTTCCGGTCTTTCTGCAGCTGTC
>Ga0082335_1009454_pt1 | contig 10489 bp, 9 predicted proteins | sample Subgrocontami58m_FD_72375 | JGI IMG/M metagenome (GOLD analysis project Ga0082335, IMG submission 72375) | Subsurface groundwater microbial communities from S. Glens Falls, New York, USA - GMW37 contaminated, 5.8 m (SPADES assembly) (version 2) ... | reverse complement strand
AGCCGCCCCAGCGGCCGGCCGGCGCGTCTCCCGACCCAGTCGTGGACCCCGCCGTCGAGCGCCATCTTCGCGCCCTGCGGGCCGTCCCACGCGCCGAGCCCGGCACAGATCCGCTCGAGCGCCCACGGATCGTCGCCGAGGAGCGCCGGCCCGTCCGCTTCGATCGCGTCCAGCATCCCGTCGACGCTCTCGCCCCAGTAGTCGACGGGGGCGCCCTCGCCGTATGCGGTGACGCCGTCGTGCTCGAGCGTCACGACGCACGTACGCTCGACGTCCACCGACGAGCTCGCGATCGTGAACGTCTCGGCGAGCCTGAGCGTCTGCTCCCCTACCGAGAGCCGCAACGCCGCGTCCAGGTCGTATGGCCCACGATCGGAGAGTTATAGCCGCCGGGCAGGAAACAGCCCGAAAAGCCTCACGCACTCCTTAGCTTCTCCTGATTCAATCGGGGCTTCCGCGACGAGGAGGTCTCCGTGTCCGACCAGCCGAACGACTCTCCGCCCTCGCCCGCCGAGATCAGCGACCGGCTCGAACAGGCGCTCTTCGAGATCCGCCGCGTCATCGCGGGGCAGGATCAGATGCTCGAGCGCGTCCTCGTCTGCCTCCTCGCCCAGGGCCACCTGCTGATCGAAGGCGTCCCCGGGCTCGCGAAGACGCTCACGATCAAGACCACCGCCGACGTGCTCGGCGGCACGTTCGCCCGCGTGCAGTTCACACCGGACCTCGTGCCCGCCGATCTCGTCGGGACGCGGGTCTACCGACCCGACCACGGCACCTTCGACACCGAGCTCGGCCCGGTCTTCTGCAACTTCCTGCTCGCCGATGAGATCAACCGCGCGCCGGCCAAGGTGCAGAGCGCGCTCCTCGAGGTGATGCAGGAGCGCCAGGTCACCATCGCGCACACGTCGTACCCCGTGCCCTCGCCGTTCCTCGTGATGGCGACGCAAAACCCGATCGAGTCCGAGGGCACGTATCCACTGCCGGAGGCGCAGCTCGACCGGTTCATGCTGAAGATCCTGATCGACTATCCGGAGCACGACGAAGAGCTGACGATCGTGCAGCGCCAGCTCGTGCCGCACCCCGAGTTGCGTGAGGCGCTCTCCCTCGACGATCTCAAGCAGCTCCAGGCCGCCGTGCTGAAGGTGTACGTCGACCCGGCGCTCGTCAGCTACTCCGTCGCGCTCGCCGCGGCGACCCGCCGCCCGGAGTCGGTCGGCCTCGCAGAGCTCACCCCGTTCGTCTCGTTCGGCGCGAGCCCGCGCGGGCCGATCAGCGTCGTGCAGGCCGCGCGCGCGCTCACGCTCATCCGGGGCCGCGACTACGCGACGACCGACGACGTCCGCGCGCTTGCGAAGGACGGGCTCCGCCACCGCCTCGTGTTGAGCTACCAGGCCCTGGCGGAGGGCATCACGCCGGATCGCATCCTCGACTCGGTGCTCGCCGCAGTCCCCGTGCCGGAGGTGGCCCTCAGCCGGAGCACAGGATGAACATCTCGCCGCTCCTGGGGTCGTCGACCCCGGAGCGTCCCGGGCCCGGCGCGCTCCCGCTCGACCTCCTGCACGCGCTGCAGATCGAGGTCGGCCGCCGGCTCTCGGGGATGCTGGCGGGCGAGTATCGCTCCTCCCGCTACGGCGACGGCGTCGAGCTCGCGCAGGTCCGCCCGTACGAAGCGGGCGACGACGTCCGCAAGATGGAGTGGAACGTCACCGCCCGCACCGGCATCCCGCACGTGCGCGTACATCTCGCCGAGCGCGTGCTCGCGACCTGGCTCGTGCTCGACACGTCGCCCTCGATGCAGTTCGGCACCGCCGACCGGCGCAAGGCCGACGTCGCCGACGGCGTCGCGATCGCCACCGGGCACATCGCGACACGCCGCGGCAACCGGCTCGGAGTCACCACCTTCGGCGGCCGGAGCCCGACGACGCTGCCGCCGACGCAGGGGCGCGCCGGCCTGATCGGCCTGCTCGCCGCGCTCCAGCAGGCGCCCGAGCAGGAGCACGTCGGGGCGACCTCTCTCGGCGAGGCCCTCCGGCGCACCGGCGCAATCGCACGCCAGCGCGGCGTCGTCGTGATCGTCTCCGACTTCCGCGGCCCGCTCGACTGGCGCAAGCCGCTGCTCGAGCTGATGAGCCGGCACGAAGTGCTCGCCGTCGAGATCGGCGATCCGCGCGAGCAGGAGCTACCCGACGTCGGCGAGTTGTGGCTCGTCGACCCCGAGACCGGACGGCAGATCCGCGTCGACACCCGCAGCACGAGCCTGCGCCGGCGCTTCGCCGTCGCCGCGGCCGCGGAACGCACGGGCGTTGCGCGGGTGCTCTCCGCGCTCGGCGTCCCTCATGTCGTCCTCTCGACGTCGGGCGACTGGCTCCGCGCGTATGCGGGCTTTCTCGGAGCGCGCCGGTGAGGTTCGCACAGCCGTTCGCGCTCGTCGGGCTGCTCGCCGTGCCGCTCCTGCTCGCCCTGTGGCTCCGCAACGAGCGGCGGCGGCGCGCGGGCGCCGCGCGTTTCTCGAGTCTCGCGCTGCTCCCGAATCTCGTGCCACGCCGTCCGGGCCGGCTGCGGTACGTGCCGCCGGCGTTGATCCTGCTCGCGCTGACCGCCATGATCGTCGGCGCGGCGAGGCCGCACACGCACCTGTCGATCCCGCGCAAAGAGGCGACGGTGGTGCTTGCGATCGACGTGTCGCGCTCGATGACGGCGAAGGACGTCCGCCCCTCACGGCTCGACGCGGCGCGCAACGCCGGCGATGCCTTCCTCGCCAAGGTCCCGAGCACCTATGACGTCGCGCTCGTCGCCTTCGGGAGCCGCGCGTTCGTCGCGGTGCCGCCGACGACCGACCACGCGCTCGTCCGTACCGGCCTCGCAGGCCTCGTCTCCGGCGAAGGCACGGCGCTCGGCGACGCGATCCTGCTCTCCGCGCGCATCGGCCTGCGGCAGAAGGCGCGCGAGGGCGTCGTGCCGCCGACGACGGTGCTCCTGATCTCCGACGGCGCGCGCCAGGGCGGCCGGACACCGCCGCTCGCCGCAGCGAAGCGCGCGAAGGCGCTCGGCGTCACCATCTCGACGGTGCTCGTCGGCACGCCGAAGGGCATCGTCACCGCAAAGCTCGTCGGCGGCTACCAGGAGCAGATCCGCGTGCCGCCGAGCCCCGGAACGCTGCAGGCCGTCGCGCGCACGACCGGTGGCGAGTTCTTCCGGGCGCGCACGAGCGTCGCGCTCAGCCGCGTCTACGAGCACCTCGCAACGCGCGTGGGGCACCGCACCGTCGACCGTGAGGTCACAGACCTGTTCGCCGCCGGGTCGATCGTCGTGCTGCTCGCGGCGGGCGCGCTCTCGACGCTCTGGTTCCGGAGGATCGTGTGAGGGGCGCCGCCGCGTGTGTCGCCGCCGCGTCTGCGGCCCTCGCCGTCGCGGCCGGCGCAGTCGCTGCGACGAGCGAGTGCCGCGGGCTACAGGTGTGCGTCCCCGTCGCCGGGCCGTGGGTCGTCGCGACGAGCGGCGGCACCGAGTTCCAGCTCGACTGCCCGAAGCGGTTCATCGTCGGTGGGCTCGACGCGGAGCTGAGCAGCCGTGCGGTCGAGCTTGGCTTCGTCGGCGGGCTCGGCAGCCCGGTGAATCCCGGCATCACGACGACGGGATCTGCCGTGTTCCTCGGCCGCTTCGTCGGAGCGCGCGGCGTCGCGAGCTTCCGCCCGCACCTCGGCTGCGTCCCCGCGTCGGGCGGCGGGCAGCGCGCACCGACGGCCTACCGCGCGTTCAAGCCTGGCAAGCCGACCGTCCGGGTCGTGAGGAAGCTGATGGTCCTCCCGGGCCTCACCATGCAGCCCGTCGCCCGCTCCCCGGCCCGCCAACGGCTCGTGCGCGCGACGCACGCCGTCGCGTTCTACAGCGAGTCGCCCCCGCCGGCGGCCCTGGTGCAAAGCGTCCGGGTGAAGCAGGTCGTGCGTCGCGGCAGTGTGCGCGTCTCGGCGCACACAAGCCTCGCAAACCAGACGACCACAATCGTCCAGGTCGACCTCGTGTGCGCGGTGGGCGTATGAGCTTCGGCCACCCGTTGCTGCTGCTCACGCTTCTCGCCGTCCCGCTCGCGCTCGCTCTCTTCACGCTCGCGGAGCGTCGTCGGGCGCGCTATGCCGTTCGCTACACGAACCTCGACGTGCTCGCCCTGGTCGCAGCCGCAGGGCGCCCATGGCGCCGCTACCTCGCGACCGGGTTGTTCCTGGCTGCGCTCGCGGCGTTGTGCGTCGCGGTGGCGCGGCCGCGCGTCGTCTCGACGGTGACGAGCGACAAGGCGACGATCATCCTCGTGCTCGACGTGTCGGGCTCGATGCAGGCGATCGACGTCAAGCCGACCCGGCTCTCGGCGGCCCAGAAGGCGCTCCACACGTTCCTCGACAAGGTCCCCGCCCGGGTGCGCGTCGGGCTCGTGCTGTTCGCGGGCGAGGCTCAGGTCGCCACGCCGCCGACGCGTGACCACGCGCTCGTCGGCGTGGGGGTCGATGCGGCGGGTGAGTTCCGCGGCTTCGGCGGCACGGCGATCGGCGACGCGATCGCCGCGGCTGTGCGGCTCGGGATCCAGGCGACGGGCGACCAGAAGAGCGGCTCGCTCGCGTCGTACACCGCGGCGGCGGCGCCGCAGGTCGCGAGCACGCTCGTGTCGATCCTCTTCCTCTCGGACGGGCGTCAGACGCAGGGTGAGCTGCAGCCGCTCGCCGGCGCGGCCCGGGCCAGAGCGGCCGGATTCCCGGTCTACACCGTCGCCCTCGGCACGACGGGAGCGACGACGCTGCGCGGGTACTCGGGCGGATTCGGAGGCGGTGGCGGCGGCGGAGGCGGCTTCGGCGGCGGCCCGTTCGGGCCCGGCCGCCGCGGGCTCAGCCCAGATCCGGTGACGCTGAAGGCGATCGCCCAGCAGACCGGCGGCCGGTTCTTCCGGGCGCGCTCCGCCGGCGCGGTCGATGCGGCCTACGCGAAGCTCGGCTCGAGCCTTGGCCGGGCACCGGGCCGTGTCGAGGTGACCGACGTCCTCCTCGCCGTGGGCGCGGCGCTCCTCGTGCTCGCGGGGGGGTTGTCGGCGCTCTGGTCGCCGCGCCTGCCCTGACGTCGGCTGTACGTTCTTCCGGTGACACTGAAGGCTCCACGCTGTCTCGGTCACGGACATCCCGTGCTCGACAGCGTCATTCCCGTCGTCGCGGAGTCGAAGGACGTGACGACGGATCCTGCGCGCGTGCACGACGTCGCGCAGTGGCTCGGCTACGAGGAACTGCCGTTTCCCCGCTTCCTGCTCCCGTTCGCGGTCGAGCTCGACCGTGAGGCCACGATCGACTTCATCCTCGTCGCGAACCTCCTCAACTTCGCATACACCGACTTCGAGACGGGCGTGCGCTTCGACCAGGTGGCCGACGGCGCTGTGTACGCAGACTCGGACGCGCTGCTCTACTGCCTGCACCGTGCGGTGGTGGAGGGCGTCGACGTGCTCGACGGGGCGTATCTCGCACAGGTCACGACGGAGGACCTCCGCCACCTCTTCCGCGGCGGGACGACCGAGCTGCAGATGCTCGACGAGCGGTCTGCAATCCTGCGCGATGCGGGGGCGACGCTCGTCGAGCGCTACGACGGCCGCTTTCACAACCTCGTGGCGGCCGCGTCGCCGTCGTTGTACGCCGACGGCAACGGCCTGCTCGAGCTGCTCGTGCGGGACTTCCCGCGCTTCGACGACGTCGCCGAGTACCAGGGGAGAACCGTCCGCTTCTACAAGCTCGCCCAGCTCGCGTTCTGGTTCCTGCACGTCTCGCTGCCGGGCGGGCTCGGGATCTCCGACCTCGACCGGCTCTCCGCGTTCGCCGACTACATCGTGCCGGTCGGGCTGCGCGTGCTCGGCATCTTCCGCTACAGCGACGCGCTCGAGCGGGCGATCGCACGCGGAGAGTTGATCGAGGCCGGCAGCCCGTGGGAAGTCGAGCTGCGCGCGCACACGATCTACGCGACGGCGCTGCTCACCGACGAGGTGAACGCGCTGCGCCCACCGGAGCTGCAGGTGATCGTCCCGCAGATCGACGCCCGCCTCTGGGTGCCCTTCCACAAGACGCACCATCCGCATCACCTGACGCGCACGATCTACTACTGACGTTCGCTTCGCTTCGCGTCGCTCGCTTCAACGCCGTCCGCCGTACGCCGAACCCCGCGGAGCGGACAGGCCTCCGGCGGACACGTCTGGTACCTGGCACCGGACGTGGGTGCCGGAGACATGTCCCCGCCTGGTGGAGAGGAGCGAACGCCAGGAGTCATGCGCCGACCTGTCCGGACTGGACATGTCTTGGTGCCTGGCACCAAGACATGTCCCCGTCGCGGAGCGGAGCTTGCCTCCGCGCAGCAGTGACCCCGCCCGGCCGCGAGCACACGAAGAAGGGGGCCCACGGGGGAAACATGGTTTCCCCCGTGAAGCGAGCGCGAAGCGCTACGCGCGAACGAGCGGCTTGTACTTGATGCGGTGCGGCTCGAGCGCCTCGGCGCCGCGGGGCTCCTTGACCCACTCGACGTAGTCGCCCCAGGTGCCCTCGAACCACGTCGTCTGGCTGTCGCCCTCGAACGCGAGGATGTGCGTCGCGACGCGGTCGAGGAACCAGCGATCGTGGGTGATCACGACGGCGCAGCCCGCGAAGTCGAGCAGCGCGTCCTCGAGTGCGCGCAACGTGTCGACGTCGAGGTCGTTGGTCGGCTCGTCGAGCAGCAGCACGTTGCCGCCGCTGCGCAGCAGCTTCGCGAGGTGCACGCGATTGCGCTCGCCGCCCGAGAGGTCGCCGACGCGCTTCTGCTGGTCGCCGCCCTTGAAGTTGAACTGCGAGACGTACTGCCGGGAGTTGATCTCCTTCTTACCCAGCTCGATCACGTCGTGTCCGCCGCTGATCTCCTTCCAGACAGTGCTCGCCGGGTCGAGATCCGCTCGCGACTGATCGACGTACGCGAGCTGCACGGTCTCGCCGACCGTCAGCGTCCCGCTGTCCGGCGCCTCCTGACCCGCGATCATGCGGAAGAGCGTCGTCTTGCCGGCGCCGTTCGGGCCGATCACGCCGACGATCCCGGCCGGCGGCAGCGAGAACGTCATGTCCTCGACGAGGAGCCGGTCTCCGAAACCCTTCTGCAGATGCTCGGCCTGGATGACGAGATCGCCGAGCCGCGGGCCAGGCGGAATGTGCATCTCCACCCTGTCGAGCTTCACGTTCTGCTCCTCGGCGAGCAGCTTCTCGTACGCGCCGAGACGCGCCTTCGACTTCGCGTGCCGCGCACGCGGGCTCATGCGCACCCACTCGAGCTCTCGGGCGAGCGTACGACGACGCGCGGACTCCGTCTTCTCCTCGATCGCGAGCCGCTCCTGCTTCTGCTCGAGCCACGACGAGTAGTTGCCCTGGAATGGGATGCCTTTCCCGCGGTCGAGCTCGAGGATCCAGCCTGCGACGTTGTCGAGGAAGTACCGGTCGTGCGTCACGGCGACGATGGTGCCCTTGTAGTCGGCGAGAAAGCGCTCGAGCCACGCGACCGACTCTGCGTCGAGGTGGTTCGTCGGCTCGTCGAGCAGCAGCAGACCGGGCGACGAGAGGAGCAGCCGGCACAGCGCGACGCGGCGCCGCTCTCCACCCGACAGCGTCGTGACCTCGCGGTCGCCGTCGGGAAGCCGGAGCGCGTCCATCGCGTGATCGAGGTGTTCCTCGAGCTGCCATGCGTCGGCGCGGTCGATCGCGTCCTGCACCTTCGCCTGTTCCGCGAGCAGCGCGTCGTAGTCGGCGTCCGACTTTGCGAACGCAGCCGAGATCTGGTTGAAGCGGTCGAGCAGGTCGCGCAGCTCGCGCACGCCGTCCTCGACGTTGCCGCGCACGTCCTTCTCGGGATCGAGCTGCGGCTCCTGCTCGAGAAAGCCGACCGTCGCACCCGGCGCGAGCTCCGCCACGCCGGAGGACGGCTCTTCCTTGCCGGCCATGATCCGGAGCAGCGTCGACTTGCCGGCGCCGTTGGGGCCGAGGACGCCGATCTTCGCCCCCGGCAGGAACGAGAGCGAGATGTTCGCCAGCACCTGGCGATCCGAGCCGTAGAACTTGTCGGCCCGGTACATCGTGTAGATGTAGTCGCTCATCGGTCGGCCACTGTAGTCGGAGTACGCTCCGTCTCGTGGCGGGTTGCTGCACCCAGTCCGAGGTCGGCAGGCTCTTCAACGGGCGGGTCGCCGCGAAGGACGCGCGGCGCTACCGCAGGCGCGGCCTGACCGGCACGGCGCGCACCCTGACCGAGCTCGCCGGCGACGTTCGCGGTACCAGTGTGCTCGGCGTCGGCGGCGGAATCGGGGCGATCGAGCTCGAGCTGCTCCAGGCCGGGGCGGCGCGCGCGACGAGCATCGAGCTCTCGGGCGCATACGAGACGGAAGCCGAGCTGCTTCTCGCAGAGCGCGGCCTAGCCGGCCGCGTCGACCGCCGCGTCGGAGACTTCGTCGTCGACGGCGCGACGGTCGACCAGCACGACGTCGTCGTGCTCCACCGGGTGGTCTGCTGCTATCCGGACGCCGACGCGCTCGTCGGCGCGGCGGCCGACCACGCGCGAAAGACGTTGCTGCTGACGTACCCCCAGGACCGTGCCGTCATCCGCGCGGGCGTGCGCGTCGTCAATCTATTCCTCCGGCTCTCACGCTGCGGGTTCCGCGCCTATGCACACCGCGTCGAGACGATCGTCGCAGTCGCAGCACAGCACGGACTGACGCTGGAGAAGCGCGAACGGGCCGGTGCCATCTGGGAGTCGGCCGTGTTCAGCGCTAGCCGTGCAGGTTCTTGAGCGCAGCGTCGAGCTTCGGCTTCTGCGCGCCGCTGAAATTCGAGGCAACCACGATCACGTTGCCGTCGATCGCACGGGTGACCTTCGCGTCGCTGACGCCCCACTTGGCGAGCGGCAGCCTCTTCACCGCGGTCTGCGCGCTCGCGTCGGTATCGAAGACCCAGGCGACCCACCCGGTGCGGCTGACGAGTCGCGACCCGCTGAGCATCGACAGCACGTGCGTCTCGAGCTCGCTGCCGTTCAACTTCGTCGGTAGGTAAACCTGTTGCCCGCGTACGTACGGGTTCGACGTGACGGCGGTGTTGAACGGGATGCCTGCGTCGGAGAACGCCTTCGAGGTCTCGATCACCGTGTGCGACGCAGCGCCGCTCTTTCCGCCGCTGCCGCAGCCGGTGACAGCCAGCACGGCGAGTGAGCAGACGAGGGCGACGCGAAGCACGGGCCGGAGGATAGCGGCGGCGCGCGGCGCCTCAGCGGAGAATGCCGGTGTGGCCGAGCGAGTAGCGGCCCGGCTGCGGCCAGACGCAGAGCCCGTGCGGGCCCCGGCCGACGGGGATCCGCGCCAGCAGATGCCCGTCCTTCGTACTGATCGCGTACACCTCGGCGTTCCAGCGGCCGGAGAGCCACAACACCTTGCCGTCGGCCGAGACATTGCCCATGTCGGGGCTGCCGCCCCCTGGGATGTGCCAGGTTGTGACGATGTGACGGGTTCGGAACGAGACGACCGAGACCGAGCCGGCGGCTCGGTTCGTGACGTAGAGGTAGCGCGAGTCGCGGCTCGGGTAGAGCCCGTGCGCCCCCGCTCCGGTCGGCATGAAGCGCAGCACCCGGAGATTCACGCCGTCGACGAGCCAGACGCCGTTCGAGTTCATGTCGGCGACGTAGAAGACCTTGCCGTCTGGAGAGAGCTTGACGTCCTGCGGCGCCGCACCGGGGCGCAGCGTCAGCGTGTCGACGACGCGCTCGGCGCGGATGTCGACCTTGAGCATCTCGCCGGAGAACTCACAGCTGACGAGCGCGTAGGAGCCGTCGGCCGAGAAGTCCATGTGATCGGCGCCCGAGCAGGGCACCGTCAACGAGTGATGCAACGCGAACGAGTGTGCGTCGCGAAAGTCCAGGCGGTGCAGCCGCTCGGCGACGACGATCGCGTACCGGCCGTCGGGCGTGAAGTACATGTTGTACGGGTCGTCGACCGGAATCGTCGCCGCTGCGGGCTTGCCCGTGTTGGGATCGATGGGCGTCAGGCTGTTCCCGGTGTCGTTCGTGACATACAGCGTCTTGAGGTCGTACGACGGAACGATGTGCTGCGGGAGCGAGCCGACGGCGAAGTGACGTACGACCTTGAAGGTGCGCTGGTCGATCACGTCGACGGTGTTGCTGTCGCTGTTCGGAACGTAGACGTACGGACGTGCGCTGCGGACGACGGGGCTGAGGTTTCCGACGTGGTCCGCCGCGTAGACGTTCCGCTTGTCCACGAGCGGCGGCACGCCCGGCACCGCTGCAGCGGTCGCACGAACCGTCCCGCGTGGGCGGAGCTCGACGATGCTCGCAACCGTGCCCGCCCTCGACTTGCCGCCGGCGACGAGGATGCCGCCCGCGGTTCCGACGGCCATGAGGTCGGACAGCGGCTGCCGCAGCGTGCCTGCGACGACGATCTTCCGCCGCGCGATGT
>Ga0082335_1009450_pt1 | contig 10496 bp, 6 predicted proteins | sample Subgrocontami58m_FD_72375 | JGI IMG/M metagenome (GOLD analysis project Ga0082335, IMG submission 72375) | Subsurface groundwater microbial communities from S. Glens Falls, New York, USA - GMW37 contaminated, 5.8 m (SPADES assembly) (version 2) ... | reverse complement strand
GCCCGTGGGGGGAGGGCGAGGGGCTGAGCCCCTGTAGGGCGGGGTCTCCCGCCCCCGCCGACCGGGAGCCCGCGGCGGGGTCGGGAGACCCCGCCCTACATGCGCGCCGAGTTTCATCGCGCCCGCAGGCTGGCTTTGACCTTGGGATCGAGGTCGGCGGCCTCGAGCCAGGTCTGCGCGGCTTTCGGGTCGAGCAGCATCCAGTAGGAAAACGCCGCGGTGATCGAATCGGCGTGCTGCCAGTCCTCGCGCAACGTCGCGGCCCACTTCACCGCCTCCGCCGGCGCACGCTGCGCCCACGAGGACGCAATCATCGGATACGCCGCCCCGCGCGCCGCGTCGCTCGGCAGCGCCTCCGCCCACATGACCGCGTCGCGCGGATTCGCCGCGAGGAGGAAGGCGAGATGCCGGGCGGCGAACTCGAGCGGCTGGCCCGGCGGCATGTCGAGCACGTAGCGGGCCGCGGCCTGGGAATCCTTTTGCGACCAAATCGTCAGCACGCCGTTGAGCGCGATCCACCGCGTGTAGTCGATCGAGAGCGTTTTCACCCAGTCGAGCGCGTGCGGGAGGTTCCGGTTGGCGAGCGCCTGCGCGACGGTGACCGCCGACATGGTCTGCAAGTCGCCCGGGGGCAGCAGATCGACGAGACCGGCGGCGCGGTTCGGATCCGTGCTGCTCAGGATTTGGATCGCGCGCGAAACCGTGCGGTCGAGCGCCGGCGGCTTGAGGGATTTCCGCGCCAACTCCACGGCCCGGGCCGGGTCCCGCATCGACATTTCGTTGAACACCGATTCGAGCGCCGCGGTGCGGACCGCGCTGTCCTTCTGCTGCTCCGCCCACGCGAGCGCGGCGTTCGCGTCGGCGCGCGTCCACACGTCCGTGAGGGCGCGCACCGCATACTCGCGCGCCTCGCCGGCGGGAACCGCGTCGAGTTTCTGCAAGGCGCCGGGCAGGTTTTCGCGGGCGAGCCGATCGAAGAGCCCGCTGTAGAAAGGCAGTTCCTCCCGGCCCCGAATCAGATCTCGCGCCAGCAGGAGCGCGCGGTCGACATCGCGCCGGCCGAGCACGTGGAGCACCTGCAGGACCGCCTGCGACGATTCGCTGCTCCGTGGCAGCGTGCGCACGTAGCTGAGCGCCCCTTCCGGATCACGTTGCAACCAGCGTTGGAGCAATTCGCCGAACAGTCGCGCGCGTTCGCGCGGGTCCGGGTTTTGCAGCGCGGCATCGAGCGCGTTCCTGGCGTCGTCCGGCGGCGCGCTGGGTGGCGCCGGTGCCGGCACCGCGGCGGCGACCGGCGCCGGTGCCGATGGGGTCGTGGTCGAGACGCGCGGCGCCGCGGCCGGAGCGGGGGGCGGCGGCTTGGGGCGCGCCACCCACCACAGCAGGACCGCCAGCGCGAGCAACGCGGCGGCGATCAGCGGCGAACTCTTGGGAAACGGTTTCGACATGAATCAGTGCACATCGAGGTCGAAACGGGCCGAAGGTCAACGCGGGCACACACGCCGCGCGTCACGGCACTTCGTAAACCTCCAGCAGGGTAACGCCGACGGTGCCGCCGACCCCGACGACTTGTGCCGTGTAGCTGCCGGGAGCGAGATCGACGAGCAGCGCCGCGTCGGCGCTGCCGGTCGCGAAGGGGAATCCCCCGGCGCGCGACGCCGCGTCGGCGATCGCCGCCGCCTCCGGCATCGCGCCCCAGCCGCTGTTCTGGGCGACCGCGACATTGCCCGCGTACAACGTGAGTTGCGGCCGCAACAGCACTTCGGATACGCCAAATTGCGCGAGCGCGGGGCCGGCGGCGCGGATCAGCAGGCGCTTGGGCAGGGTGCCGCTCACCACCACTCCGCTGATCAGGGTGGCATCACCTGTCGTGGCCAGCGCGCGCGTCGAGAGATTTGCCAGCCGCTGCGCATTCGAACCGCCCGAGACATCGTACACCTCCGCCAGCGTGACGCCGGTGCGCCCGTCCGAGGCCGTCACCACCGCCGTGTAATTGCCGGGGGCGAGCGTCGCGACCAGGGCGGAATCGGCGCTGCCCGCCGCGAAGGGAAATGCTCCGGTGCGGCCAAAGGCGTCCCCGATCTCCGCGGAGTTCGCCGCGGTGCTCCAGCCAATGTTTGTGGCGAGGGCGTTGGTCGTGCCTTCGCGCCGCAAATCGAGCCGGGGCGCGGGCATCGCCGCGGTGACGCCGAAATCGCGCAGCGCGGGCCCGGCCGCGCGCACGAGCACGGTCTTCGCCTCGGTCCCCGCGATGGCGAAACCGACGATGGCGACCTGGTCGCCGCTGCCGGCCGTGGTGCGCGTCGAGATGTTCGCGATGCGCGCGGGCACGTCGGGCTGTCCGTCGATCCGCGCCCGCAGGGCCGCCGCGCTGGCCGCCGGCAACTCGCTGAAAAACGTGTACCCGGTGTCACGCTCGACCTGCGCCGCCGACGTGATGAAATTCTGCCACGGCGTGCTGCGAATGCCCGCGCTGTTGGGAACTTTCAACGCGATGACGCGCGTGGCCGCGGTGATCCGACTGGCGGCGGTGCCCGGGCCGTTCGGCACGACGACGGCGATTTTCCAGGTGAAGCCGGGAATCGCCACGCCGCTCGCGATGGTCGTGCCCGCGAAGCCGCCCGGACCGCTGATGAGGAGGATCTCGTTGCCGATGTCCGCGAGTCGCCGGCATTCGTCCTCGAAGCGGGCCCACGGCCCCTGGTTGTTGTCGGGGGTCTGCGGGACCATGTTCGTCATGTAGAACGTCGCCTGGTTGTCCGCGAGCGTGAGGGTGCGATCGGCGGAGGGACACATGTGGCCGCGATCGTAGCCGGAATTCCGATATGAGTTCTGGTCGACGACCGTGAAGCCGGCGGGCAGCGCCGGATCGGCGGCAAACGCGTCGCTGCGATCGACGGTCCCGCGATCCGTCGACGTGAGGTCCCAGCTCACCCAGTTGGGATCGTGCGCGGCGTTGTTGTAGCTGAGCACGTATTGCGGACGCGTGAGCAGGTAGTTGTCGCGGTTCGCCGGATCCGCGAGCGCACCGCTCGGGTTGCCCAGCTGGGCCTGGAAACTCGTTCCCAGCAGCGCGCGCAGCGGCGTCGCGTTGAGCAAGACGACGAGCGCGACGAGCGAACGATGAATCGATTTCATGCGGCGATGGCAGCTTGAACGCGCGCCGGCGCCGCGACGAGCGCGCGATTGCCTGAAATCGCAGGCGGGTTCATTCCCCGTAGCTTGCTCCGTTCCTGCCTGCGATTAAACGGAGCCGATCCGCGCAGCGGCCGCCTGCCCTTGATGCCTCGGACCTTGCTCCGGCGTGGCCAAGCGAAGGGCGGAGTTTTCACTTACCGCTTGTCCCACGCACGCCACCGCGGAAATGCTGGCGGCTTCCCACGCATGGCAGAACCGCACCGCATCGTCCGCGCCTGGCAGGAATCGCTGACCGCCGGGATTATCGAGCTGGACCGCGACTGGACGGCGCGCGCGCCCCCGCGGTTCACGCTGGGGAAGCATTGCCCGACGCCCGGGGCGCTCGCGCCGGCGCCGGGCCTCGCCGCGGGCCGGACGTATGGCTATTTCTTCGACCACACGAGCGGCGTGATCTCGTTTGTCCTGCCGCTCGAGCACGGCTGCGACATCGATCCCGTGCGCGACACCGTTTATCTCGCCGGCGATTTCAACCAGTGGGGCGCGGCGGTGGGGCAGGAGGAGTGGCAGTTGCGGCCCGACGTGCTCGAGGGCGAACGCGTGTTGCGGTGGAGCGGCGATGCCGCGCGCTTCCCCGGCTGGGGCCAACGCTTCAAGTTCGTCACGGCCGAACACCAGTGGCTGCTGCCGCCGGGCGACGCGGCCAACGTGGTGCGGGACGAGCAGGGAAATACCAACCGGCTGCTCGATCCGAACCGCACGGGCTGGCAGTTGTGGCGGTTCACCGTCACCGAGCCGCTCAGCCTCGCGGAGTCGTGGCGGGTCGGGTGGGCCGACGGCTCCGGCGACACGGTCGCGCTGATGCCGGGTAGTTTTTTCTATGAGCTGCAGATCGCGCGGGAACTCGGCGCGCTCGTGCGCCAGGATGAAACGATCTTCCGGCTCTTCGCGCCGCGCGCGCGCGTGGTGACGCTGCATGTGGCGCGCGATCTCGCAGACTGGAACCGCGGCGCCCTCGCCGCGGACGAGACGGCAGGACGCGGCGAGATTCAGCTGGCTTCGGCGGCCCCGGCGGCGACCGGCGGCGCCGCGTCCCCCTCGACCGCCGGGCGGTTCGACGAGACGCTGCGCTTCTCGCTCGTGCGGCGCGCGGATGCGGACGGTTTTGCGGGCCTGTGGGAGGTGACCCTCGATCGGAACCTCCATGGCTGGTTCTACTGGTACACGCTCGACGGCGTGCGCGAGGGTCCGGCCGGCAGTGGTTTCAACCCGACGATGCGCGTGCTCGATCCGTACGCCCTGGCGGCCGTGGGCCGCGAGGGCCCGGGCATCGTGCTCGATCGGAGCTGGGTGGGCGAGGGCGACCGGGATTTCGCGACGCCCGCGTGGCACGATCTCATCCTCATGGAGGCCCATGTGCGCGATCTCGCCGCGCACGCGCCCGTGACGGCGAAACCGGAGGAACGCCGCGGATTCACCGGACTGCGCAAGTGGGTCGAGAGCCCGGATTTCTACCTGCACCACCTCGGCGTGAACTGCGTCGAGCTGCAGCCGGTGCACGAGTTCGATAACGTCACGGCGGACGAGTACCACTGGGGCTACATGACGAACAATTTTTTCGCGCCGGAGAGCAGCTACGCGCTGGACCCCGCGAACGCGTCCGGCGTGCGCGAGTTGCAGGAGCTCGTGCGCGCGTTTCACCGGCGCGGCATCGCGGTGGTGCTGGACGTGGTGTTCAACCACGTGGGCGTGCCGGCGCACCTGATGTTCATCGACAAGCTCTACTACTTCGAACTCGACCCGCGGGGGGAGCTGACGAATTGGAGCGGTTGCGGCAACGATCTGCGCACGCGTTCGGCGATGGCCCGGCGGTTGATCATCGACAGCTGCCGGCACGCGATCGAGGCGTACGGGGTCGACGGGTTTCGCTTCGACCTCGCCGAGCTCGTCGGGCTCGAAGTGCTGCGCGAGGTCGAGGTCGCGCTGAAACGCACGAAGCCGAACGTCATCCTCATCGCCGAGCCGTGGAGTTTCCGCGGTCACATCGCCGGCGCGCTCCGCGACACGGGCTGGGCGTCGTGGAACGATGGCTACCGGAATTTTCTCCGCGACTACGTGCGCGGCAATGGCGAGCCGGACCGGATGGAATACTTCCTGCGCGGCTCGCCGTGGTACTTTGCGAAGTGGCCGGCGCAGACCGTCAATTACACCGAGTCGCACGATGACCGCACGTGGATCGACTTGATCACGGAGAATGCAAACTCCGACGGCTTCGTGCCGAGCGCGCTGGATCGGCGGCGCACGCACCTCATGGCGGGGCTCCTCTTCATGTCGCTGGGCATCCCGATGCTGGCCGCGGGCCAGGACTTCCTGCGGTCGAAGCACGGCGTGAACAACACCTACCAGCGCGGCGATCTCAACGCGCTCGATTACAAGCGGCTGTATCGCTACCAGGGCACGCACGCGTATTTTGCCGACTGGATTGCGTTCCGCCGCGGCGGATATGGCCAGTTGCTCCGGCAGTGGACGCGGCCGAGCGAATCGTTCTTCCGGTTTTTCGGGGCCAAGGGGTCGCCGGCGCTGGCGGCGGTTTACAATGCGGATCGCTCGCAGGGCCGCGTGCGCTTGTTGTTTGCGGTGAATCCGACGTCCACCGATCTCACGATCGCCATCGACGAGGAGGTGGCGGCACGGCCCGACGCCGCGCCGTGGGAAATGCTGGCGGATCAGGATCGATTCTATTTTTCCGACGCGCACGGCGCGAAGGAGCCGGTCGAGCCGCAACTCTGGGTGCCGGCGATGAGTTGCGGATTGTGGGTGAGCCGGGAGTGAGGAGAAACGCGAACGTGCGCAGAGACGAGACTGTCTCAGCGTTTACACGGCATGACCCTCGAGCACGTTCGGCAAATCCTTCACGGGAGCGAACCATTCACGATTCGGAACGTTGCGCGCGAACCGGCGGCATAACGCTGCGCTGAGCGAGCGCTCGGTCGCAGCATTGCCCCTGACGGAAGGACAACTGCGGCAGGCCGGGCGCATCTCGTTTTTTGCGGTGGGAACGCCCGTCCCCGCGCCGCGATCTGTAGGTGGCGCGCTCGTCGTGCCACGGTGCGCGGCAAGCGCGCAACCTGCAGCCAGCGGTGAGCCGGCGCTTCCCCCGATGCAAGAAAGTGAGTCGCGCCCAGCCGGCCAGTCCGCTGACCGGCAAATCGCACGCCGAACAACTGCTGCGCACAAATTAGCAGGCACTGCCCAGCCAAAACCCTTGCATCTCGCGGAGGAGGATCATTCATTCGACGGTCCGCGTTTACGCGGGCTCATCTGTCCTCAGCAACCAACATTGAATCAATCGGAATCCTCCCATGGCAGTTAAAGTAGCAATCAATGGTTTTGGCCGCATCGGTCGCCTCGTTTTCCGCGCGCTCGTCGAGCAAGGTCTGCTCGGCACGACCCTCGATGTCGTGGCGGTCGGCGATATCGTGCCGGCCGACAACCTCGCTTACCTGCTGAAATACGACTCCACCCAGGGCCGTTTCAACGGTACGGTTAGCTCGAAGAAGTCCGCCGCCGACAAGGCCGAGGACGATGTGCTGATTGTCAACGGCAAGGAGATCCTCGTCGTGAGCGCGAAGACCCCGGCCGAGCTGCCGTGGGCCAAGCTCGGCGTGCAGCTCGTCATCGAGTCGACCGGCCTCTTCACCGACGCCGAGAAGGCCAAGGGCCACCTCGCCGCCGGCGCGAAGAAGGTCATCATCTCGGCTCCCGCCAAGGGAGAGGACATCACGATCGTGATGGGCGTGAACGACGCCAAGCTGAACCTCGCCCTGCACCACATCATCTCCAACGCCTCCTGCACCACGAACTGCCTCGCACCGATCGTGCATGTGCTCCTGAAGGAGGGCTTCGGCGTCGAGGAAGGCCTGATGACGACGATCCATTCCTACACCGCGACGCAGAAGACCGTCGACGGCCCGTCGAAGAAGGACTGGAAGGGCGGCCGCTCTGCGGCGATCAACATCATCCCGTCCACTACGGGCGCCGCGAAGGCCACCGCGCTCGTGCTGCCGGAGGTGAAGGGCAAGCTCACGGGCATGTCGTTCCGCGTGCCGACGCCGACGGTGTCGGTCGTCGACCTCACGGTGCGGACCACGAAGGAGACTTCCTACAAGGCGATTTGCGAGGCGATGAAGAAAGCCTCGGAAACCTACCTGAAGGGCATCCTCGCGTACACCAGCGACGAGGTCGCCTCGAGCGACTTCATCCACGACCAGCATTCGTCGATCTTCGACGCCGGTTCGGGCATCGAGCTGAACCCGAAGTTCTTCAAGCTCGTCTCGTGGTACGACAACGAGTGGGGCTACTCGAACCGCGTCGTCGACCTGACGAAGGTCATCGCCGCGAAGCTCTGAGCGCGCGTCAGGCGCGAGAATCCAGAATCCAGGAGCCAGAATCCAGGAGTCAGGAGCCAGGAGTCAGGAGCCAGGAGTTTAATGCCGAGACTGTTTCGGCCTCCGACTCCTTCCATCCTGGCTCCTTCTCTCCTGACTCCTTCTCCACCATGCCGAAATTCAAATCCATCCGCGACCTGAACCTCCGCGGAAAACGCGTGCTGATGCGCGTCGACTTCAACGTCCCGCAGGACAAGGCGACAGGCGCGATCACGAACAACCAGCGGATCGTGGCGGCGTTGCCGACGATCAAGCACGCGCTGGAGCAGGCCGCCTCGGTCGTGCTCATGTCGCACCTCGGCCGGCCGGATGGGCAGAAACTCGCGAAGTTTTCGCTCAAGCCCGTGGCAGCCGAATTGGAAAAGCTGCTCGGCCGGAAGGTGACGTTTCTCGACGACTGCGTCGGGCCGGGCGTCGAGGCGGCGTGTGCGTCGGGGAAGTTGAAGGCCGGCGACGTCGTGTTGCTGGAAAACCTCCGCTTCCACATCGAGGAAGAGGGCAAGGTGAAGCTGGAGGACGGCACCTCGAAGAAGGCGGATCCGAAGGCGGTCGAGGCGTTCCGCGCTTCGCTGACGAAACTGGGGGACGTCTACGTCAACGACGCGTTCGGCACCGCGCACCGCGCGCACTCGTCGATGGTCGGCGTGACGCTGAAGGACAAGGCGGCCGGTTTCCTCATGCAGGCGGAGCTCGATGCCTTCGGCAAGGTGCTCGAGACGCCGCAGCGTCCGGTCCTCGCCATCCTCGGCGGCGCGAAGATCGCGGACAAGATTCCGCTGATCAACAATCTGCTCGAGAAGGCCAACGAAATCATCATCGGTGGCGGCATGGCCTTCACCTTCAAAAAGGAACTCGAAGGCATGGCGATCGGCGACAGTCTCTTCGATCCCGAGGGCGCGAAGATCGCAAAGGATCTCTTCGCGAAGGCGAAGGCCAAGGGCGTGCAGATCACGCTGCCGGTCGATTACGTGATCGCCGACAAGTTCGACGCGAATGCGAACACGAAGGTGGTAACGGACAAGGAGGGCATTCCCGCCGGCTGGATGGGACTCGACGCGGGACCGAAATCGACCGAGCTCTACCGCGAAGTCATCGGCCGCGCGAAGACGATCGTATGGAACGGCCCTTCGGGCGTCTTCGAATTTGAAAAGTTCGCCGGCTCGACGAAGGCGATGGCCGACGCGATCGCGAAGGCCACCGCGTCCGGCGCGACGACCGTCGTGGGCGGCGGCGACACCGCGACGGCCGCGAAGAAATTCAAGGTCGCCGACAAGGTGACGCACTGTTCCACCGGCGGTGGCGCGAGCCTCGAGTTCCTCGAGGGCAAGGCGCTGCCCGGCGTCACGTTTCTCGAAACCTGAACCAATCCGAAGCGCAAAGGCGCAAAGGCCCGCAAAGTCTCGCCAAGGAATACATGGTTCTGGTCTTCGCGGAACCTTCGCGTTCCTTTGTGTCTTCGCGCTTAACTTCTCCTCCCATGATCCTCCGCAAGAAACTCATCGCCGGCAACTGGAAGATGAACAAGACGCCCGCCGATGGCGCCACGCTCGTGCGCGACATCGTGACGGCGGTCGGCAAGCAATCCGACGTCGACGTCGTGGTGTGCCCGCCGTTCACCGGACTCGAGGCCGCCGCCAAAGCGCTGGAGGGCTCCAACGTGAAGCTCGGCGCGCAGAACATGCATTTCGAGGCGAGCGGCGCGTTCACGGGCGAGATCTCCGCGCCGATGTTGCGGGCGATTTTCGCGACGCACGTGATCCTCGGCCACAGCGAGCGGCGCACGCTGTTTGGCGAGACCAACGAACTCATCAACAAGAAGGTGCTCGCGGCGCTGAAGAACCAGCTGCGGCCGATTTTCTGCGTCGGCGAAACCCTCGCCGAGCGCGAGGCGGGTTCGACGCTGAAAGTCGTGCAGACCCAGGTGGAACGCGGGCTCGAAGGCGTGAGCAAGGAACTCGCGGCGACCGTGGTGGTGGCCTACGAGCCGGTGTGGGCGATCGGCACCGGCAAGGTGGCTACGACCGAGCAGGCGCAGGAAGTGCACGCGTTCATTCGCGGGCTGCTCGGCAAGTTGTTCACCGACCCGGTCGGGCAGAAGCTGCGAATTCTCTACGGTGGCTCGATGAAGCCGGCGAACGCGCCCGAGCTGCTTGCGCAGAAGGACATCGACGGCGGGTTGATCGGCGGTGCGAGCCTCGAGGCGCGCAGCTTCGTGGAGCTGGTCACCGCGGCCACCGCGGTCAGGTGAACGGGATGTAGGGGGGGGTCTCCTGACCCCGCCACATCGGCATTTTGGATCGAATATCGTTGGCGGGGTCAGGCGACTCCGTCCTACAGGCAATCAGCGAGGGGTAGTTTGAAACGCCTCCGCGTTTTTACGGCGGAGGCGCGTTTGCTCACGCCACCTGGGGTCTGCTGGCGCGGCGGGCGTGAGAGAAAGGGAAGGCTCCACTGTAGCCGGTAATCGGATTCAGCGATATGGGGCGCCCTGCGGCGTGTGAGATGCGCGATGCTCCCATTGGCCCCTGGTGTGATTCTCGCCCATCGCATGGAGCACCGCCCCCGCCCACGGTGCCCCCGGCGATTTCCCGCCAAAAAATCCTTGCCGTCGGTGGGGCGAGTGGCGACGTTCCGCCCTCCTTGTTTGGTAGGATACTCAAGTGGCCAACGAGGGCAGACTGTAAATCTGCTGGGCTCCGCCCTACGCTGGTTCGAATCCAGCTCCTACCACCAGTCTTCGCTCGCCGCGCCGCGGCCGGCGAAGACTGCCGCGCCATAGCCCGCGTCCAGCGGGATCTACACCAAAGTTTGGGGACAGCTGCGTTTTGATAGTTTGAGTTTGGGTTTTGACTAGCCGCACTGGGCGATGACGCGGAGGCGGTAGTTGTTAAAGTTCCTGAAGCCGTAGGCTCT
>Ga0082335_1009449_pt1 | contig 10498 bp, 8 predicted proteins | sample Subgrocontami58m_FD_72375 | JGI IMG/M metagenome (GOLD analysis project Ga0082335, IMG submission 72375) | Subsurface groundwater microbial communities from S. Glens Falls, New York, USA - GMW37 contaminated, 5.8 m (SPADES assembly) (version 2) ... | reverse complement strand
CGCGGTGGCGATAGAATCGCAGAACATCGCCAGAGCCATTGACGAGATCGCCGCGCGCATGAAAAACGGCGGGCGATTGATCTACATCGGCGCGGGGACATCGGGACGCTTGAGCGTGTTGGATGCCGCTGAATGTCCGCCAACATTTAACACGCCGCCCGATTTAGTGATCGCCCTGATCGCCGGGGGTGATATTGCGATCACGCAAGCGGTGGAAGGCGCGGAAGATGACGCCGCCATGGGCGCGCAAGATATTTCTCGATTGAGCGTTAACGCACGCGATAGCGTCGTAGGGGTCGCCGCCAGCGGCAACACGCCTTACGTCGTCGGCGGCATCACCGAAGCGAATCGGCGCGGGGCATTGACGATCAGCGTCGCCTGCAATCGTCCGTCAAAGATCGAAGAGGTCGCCCACATCGGCATCGCGCCATTGGTCGGCGCAGAAGTGCTCACCGGCTCGACACGGCTTAAATCTGGCACGGCGCAGAAGATGGTTTTGAATATGATCAGCACGGGCGCGATGATCCAACTGGGAAAGACATTTGGAAATTTAATGGTGGACGTGCAGACGACGAATCAAAAGCTGCGCGTGCGCGCCAAACGGATCGTCGAGCAAGCGTGCGGCATCAATCCCGATGAAGCCGAAGCGATTTTGCGTTTGTGCGATGGCGAAGTGAAGACGGCGATTGTGGCGTCGTTAAAAAAGATCGCGCCGAGTGAAGCGCGAGAGAGATTGAAGAAAGCGAACGGCGTGGTAAGAGGGGCGTTGGGATAAAACGTATTTCGTATTGCGTATTCCGTTATGTTACGCAATACGAAATACGCAATACGTGATGCGTAACGATTGATGAGCAATTTGTTTTTAGGCATAGATGGCGGCGGCAGCAAAACGCTCGCCCTGATCGCCGATGAAAGTGGAAACGTGATCGGGCGCGGGAGCGCCGAGTCGTCTAACTATCATTCGGTTGGGAAAGAGAAAGCGTTTGAGTCGCTCAACAACGCGATCCGATTCGCGTTTGACGATGCCAAGTTGAGTCGGCAAAATTTTCAGGCGGCGTGTCTCGGGTTGGCGGGCGTGTATCGCCCTCAAGATCGCGCGGTGATCGAAAGTTGGGCGAAAGAAAATTTGGCGAACACCCCGGTGAAGATCGTCAACGACGCCGAGTTGGTGTTAGCCGCAGGCGCGGCGGATGGTTGGGGCGTGGCGATGATCTGCGGAACGGGGTCCATCGTATATGGGCGCAACAAAAACGGAGAGACAACGCGCGCTGGTGGTTGGGGTTACTTGCTCGGCGACGAAGGAAGCGGCTACAGGATCGGGCTGGCGGCATTACAAGCGATTGTGAGAGCGCATGATGGACGCGACGAAAGCACGATCTTACAATCTTCAATCTTGAATCATTTATCTTTAAACTCGCCTGTTGATCTGATCAAATACATTTATCGCGAGCGTGTGCCGACAACCGAGATCGCCGCGCTGGCTTCATTCGTGGAAGAAGCCGCCGAGAGCGGCGATACAGCCGCAACGCGAATCCTTCAAGAGGCGGCGCACGAATTAAGTCTCGCTGCGAAATCTGTTGTGAGACAATTGCGGATGACGGGCGCGATTCCCTGCGCGCAAGCGGGCGGCGTTATCACGCGCGGAAAAATGATCGCGGTTATGTTTCGTGAATCGGCGCACGCGATGGGCTTGGCACTTCATCCCATTCAACCCGTGATCGAACCGGCACAGGGCGCGATCCGTTTGGCTATAGACTTCCGAGTTCCGAAGATCTCCGAGTTCTTAAAGAACTCGGAGATCTGACTAATATGACATCCTTACTGCACTCCGAAATTTTTGAACAACCAAACATCATCCAGAATTTTCTGGATCGAGAATCGCAAAACGTGGCGAGCATCGCCAAGCGCGTGAACGATTACGATATTCGCTATATCGTCATCGCCGCGCGCGGCACGTCGGACAACGCGGCGCGATACGGGCAATATATTTTTGGGGCGATCAACCGCCTCACGGTTGCATTAGCCACGCCATCGCTCTTTGGAATTTATCACCACCCGCCGCGACTCGATAACGCCTTGGTCATCGGCATTTCGCAATCGGGGCAATCGCCGGATATTGTCAACGTGATCACCGAAGCGCGCGCGCAGGGGTCGCCGACAATCGCCATCACCAACGATCCACAGTCGCCGCTCGCGTTGGCGGCGTCACATTTGATTCAACTTCGGGCGGGCGAAGAAAAAAGTATCGCTGCAACAAAAACTTACACCACGCAGTTGGTCGCGCTGGCATTGTTGGCGAATCATACGAGCCTGTCCGAAGATCGATCACTTGCGTCAATCCCCGAAGCGATGAGCCGCGCATTGGAATTAGAGTCACAGGTAAAAGAGGCGGCGTCACGATTGGCGCGCAGTGATCGCTGTGTAGTGATCGGGCGCGGTTACAACTTTGCCACCGCGCACGAGATCGCTTTGAAGATCAAGGAACTGACTTACGTCGCCGCCGAGCCGTATTCATCCGCCGATTTTAAACACGGACCGATTGCCATGATGGAAAAAGATTTTCCGGTGGTGATGGTGGATGTGGGTGAGGCGATGAGAGGGGAAATGAGGGAACTAAAGGAAAAGATGGATGCGAGAGGCGCGAACATTATCACGCTAGGTGACGCCGCCGATTCGACTCTGCGACTGTCACATTCGCTACCCGAATGGCTCACGCCGATCATCGCCATTCTGCCCGGTCAACTGTTGGCGTATCATCTCGCCTTCGCGCGCGGGCTCGATCCTGATCAGCCGCGTGCGATCAGTAAAGTAACGTTGACAAAATAAATTACTCGATCACATAACAACCGCATCTGCTTGGATGATCCTCTACTAATTTTCCGCGCTCCACGTTTCGCACCAGCCACAACACGATCATGTCGCCGCCAGCGGCGAGCGTGAACACGATTCCAAACGCCAGCCACCAACCGCTCCCGATCACAACCGCAAATAGAGAAGGAAGTATGCCTAATAAAATTGCGGGCATCACAACGCCGACTCGATAGGCGTTGATCGCCAACGGTTCAAGGCTGTGCGCGTAGGGCGTCAGCGCCCACCACATAATTCCCATTTTGATCGTCCGCCACGATTTGCGTCCGGCGATCATCCACGTCACACCGTGAATCAATTCGTGCAACACAATGCCCACAATAAAAGCAAGAACAAAGAGGCTCGGGCTGGCAAAGACGTTGAGGAGATCGAAGGTGAATGTCACAAGCCCCCAGCGCGCGATGTAAAGAGTTGCGAAGAGCGCGATGATCGGAAGCGGCACGAGTAAGCCGTAGAGATTCGCGTCAAACAAAGAGATGGATAGGTCGCGTTTCATGTTTTCAATCTTACCAAATAGGGTCGAGAAGGATCGGCGTAGACATTTGTCGTGAATCGGTTTAACAGCTTGCAAAGCATGAATGAAATTTGCTATTGTATTAACGAACGCTTTACGCCTCAACACGAAAGTCACTACGCATGGAAAAATTATTTCACGCTCAAAAGTTCCGCTTATTTCGTATCGTTGCCGTATTCACTATTTTGTACATCGTCGCATTTTGGGGCAAGATAGACCGGGTCTTAATCATTTTCAGTTGTGTCAGTTTGATATGCATCCTGACATTTTTATTTTGGGGACAATGGTTTGAGGTTCTCTTACTAAGCGCCATCATTACCCTCATAGCGGTTGGCGTGGTTCTAGTATTGCACTTTGTTTTCGACTCCCCGTTCAAATGGAACGAGCAAACATTAGCCGCAAGTTTAAGTCTCACGTATACCCTGATCAGTTCCATCGCCACCTTTTGCGTCAGTCTCTGGCTCGTCGCTCGCTTTGTATTGCCGGTGCAAACCCGCGCCGAGCATAGAGACGTTCTCGGACGTTTGTGGCTATATATACGCGGCAGACACGGCAAAGCGATCTCCATCAAGGACGGCAAATTAGTTAGCTCGGAGGAGGAAAAAGATCGCAAAGGTCGGGGGATCGCCTTAGTGAATTCGGCGAGCGCGATTGTTTTAGAAAAGGAAATGCCGCCCGAACAAGCAATAAGAGAGAGCGTATATGGGAAACGCTCTGCTCTACTTCAATCTATCTACGAAACTGAAAAGAAAGCGTGGCGAATCAAATTAACGATCATCGCCGCCCTTTTGCGAAATTTGCGGTGGATCGTGATGATGCCGCCACGCCTGTTGCGTCACTTTCTTTTAAAAGCCGGGCTCCGGCACCCCCGAAAATTTAAACATCCCAAACCCGCTGCCCGCGTATTAGGTCCGGGAATTGTGTTAGTGGAAAACGACGAGAACGTCCGAGCCACTTTGGATTTACGCAAGCAAATTCGCTCGCGCAAGAACATCAAAGGCATCACGCGCGACGGCATCGAAGTGACAACTCAAATCAACGTCACATTCAGACTCGATGCAGACATAGTTGGCGAAATCGAACGCAACAGAAGGGCGCATCCCTTCAACGCTCATAGCGGCTTCAGAGCAATCTATGGCACGCCTATTGTCAAACAAGGTGAGACGGGCGAAGAACTCGTGCAGGAGTGGACAGATTTACCTGCCTTCGTCGCCAGTGACATCTTCCGCGACATGATCTCCACACAAAACTTCGACAATCTTTTCCGCCCTGACCACAATGTCGAATTGCCGCTTAACGACTTTCGCCGCGAGTTCGGAGATCGGGTAACCCACGAGACGGTTCTTAGAGAACGTGGCATCCGAATTCTCAACGCCGGTTTCAGCAAACTTTCGCCTAACGAAAAAGTAGACAAACAGCGATTTGAGACATGGCAAGCCCCATGGCACAAAACAACCACCGAGACTCTTGCCGCAGGCGATCTCCAGGCGGCGCGCATCATCCAACGTGAACGCGCCAACGCCCAATATGACATGATGAGAAAACTCGCCGACATCCTGCGCGATAAGCGCATCACTAAAACCGCCGTCGTCTTGCGCCTCTTCAAGTCACTCGAATCTGCCAGCGCGGATCCTTCGGTGCGGCGTCTGTTGGCTGGCGACACCGTCGAAATTTTATCCAAATGGACAGGCAACTTGCGTTCTTGGGTAGGCATCGGCGATGACGATGCGGGAGAGAAAACATGAAAAGATTTTTTTGGCGATTCGACAATTTCATCCAGAAAATTTTGGAGGGCGATGAGGGTTGGGGATTTGTGCGACTGCTCGGCGCGTTGGGATTAGTGTTAGCGATCATGATCGGCGGCGGATTTTTACAGTGGCTCAACCTGCCGCTCCTGTTGCACGGCGAATTCAGCCCCGCCCACTATTCATTCAATACGTTCCTCGACGGATTTTTTTCTTTGCTGTCAATCGCGCGTTACGCAATCCCGCCTTTAGCGGCTATCGTCTTCGCCATTCTCGGCGGGACGATTTACGTGCAAGATATCTTTGAATTTCACAACTTCCGCGCTTCGTTCAATTACATGATCGCCTCGCTCTTCGGATTCGGCTACCCCACCCTCACCATTCGCAACGGAGTTAAAGATTTAAAGCCGGACGAGAAAAACACAATGGACAAGATCGGCGGGCCCGGATATTTAACCATCAAAATGGGCAACGTCGTTTTGATGGAGCGCGGCATCGGACCCACTCGCGTTTTGGGCGCGGGCAAATACTTCATCCGTCGCTTTGAAGCGATTCGCTACATTTTAGATCTGCGCGAAATCTACCGTAGCAGATCCGAAATGGTCGCAACGACGAAAGACGGCATTGACGTTACTCTACGCAACGTCGAAGCAACATTTCGTCTCGACACCGGCAAGCAACAACAGCGCACCGAAGTTGAGCCTTATCCTTTTTCAGTCCGAGCCGTCAGAACCGCTTTCTATGATCGTGCCGTGGGCAAGGATGGCGTGTTAGGCGATTGGGCTGACGCCACGATGGGTGCGATCAGCGGGCGCGTCGGCGGCTGGGTAGCAAGGCAACGGCTTGACAAATTAACCGCGCCCGCCGACGAAGATCCCCGCGCCGCGTTGCGCGCCGAGTTCGCCCAAAGAGATGCGCGCAATCAACTTAGAAACAATTTGGGGGCAGAACTGGTGTGGGTCAACTTTGGACACCTCGACACACCTAATACAGTGGACAATCAGCGTTTTGAAACGTGGCAATCCTATTGGCGCACCCAGATCGCCATCACTAACGCCCAAGGCGAATCGCTGGGTCTCGCCTATCAAGACATCGCCCGCGCCGAAGGGCAAGCAGAAATACTCACCATGATCTCGCGCGCCCTGCAAGAGTCCAGCACCGCCCTCAACACTCAGCAACTTGCCGATCTTGTTTTGCTCCGTATCAGCACCGTGATCGAAGCCATGTCTGCCTCACCCGGTCTTAGCCAATGGGCAAATCACTCGCGCGAAGAGATCACAGACAGAGCGATACAGTGGACGCCGCCGCCACCCGCCCAACCCACCGAACTCCCTGATCAAAACCAACCATGATCGATTCTCTTTGGCTGCCCAAACTCAACGTGGACGCCGCCTTTCGTTGGTTGAACTGCGACACCTATTGGGACATTTCCGAAAGCGATCCCGCTGATTCAACATCAGGCGTCATCCCGCCACGCAACGGTTCGCGGCAAACAGGTTACCCCAAACAGCTCAAAGAAAAATATCCACTCACGCTCCTGTCCGGGCGTCCGCGTCAATCGCGCTTGCGCGATCTACGCGAAGACGATCTCGCCATACGCACACCACTCGAACAACTCATCCTACAACTCCGAACTGACGTATTCACAAGATCGAATCTTTTCGCGCAAACACGGATGCAATTCATCGAAGATTTTTGCAGCCCGCTACAAGCCAATCCGTCAGCAGATCGTTTGCAACTAACCGAAGCGCGTTTAGAGTTCGGACGCGCCTACGCTCTGCTCAACGAGATCGATTCCGCTATTGCCGCGCTCGAACAATGTGTCAACGACTTTCACGGCAACGATCTTCATAACGAAGCCATCACGTTGTGGATGCTGGGCTGCGTTGAATTGATCGCCAACGACAACCCCAAGAATGGACTCGTCGCCTGGCAACGCGCTTGGGAAATTTTTGCCGACTACGCCAAAGACAATCGCCGTCCCAAAGCAGAGATTAATTGGTATAACGCGCGGGCGCAGATCATGTTCACCGATTTGCAAAACGCCATTGCCTTCGCCCAAGTTTCTCCCGCGCCACCATCCGCTACACCCGAACCGCCAACCCCTGCGGCTGCCACCACACCTAAACCTCAACCTTCACCTGTAAAAAAACCTGCCGAGAACCACTGGCTGCGATTCAAGCAACTCGATGTCTACGAATCGATTCGCGCCAACCCCAAAGGCGGAGTCGTCTCTAAAAAACCAGGGGGCTTTGTTGAAGTCAACAGGGTATGGATCGAGAATCGAGAATATCGTCTTGAGAGCGCGACAGCCCGCAGAGTGATCACGATAAACCCGGATCCAAAAATGGGGTACTCGTTTATCCGCGTTGAAGGCGACAGTATGATCGAAGCGATCCCCAGCAGCATTGAGGAGGGCGACTACGTTTTAGTATGGATCACTCCCGAACCCGGCAATGAAAAAAACGTCGTCGCCGTTTATCACGATCCGCAGACAGATGACGTCACAGGCGCTGTCAAACTCAAACGTAGCGACGGACTCCATTCAAAAAATTCTGCCAAGAACTATCCTGTCGTTCCGCTCGAAAGAGTCAAATCTTACCTCGGCGAAGTCATCGCCATCGCCAAGCCCTGCGCCGAAAAATAATCGTGCGCAACAAAAAACCCGCTCTCTCTCGAAAGCGGGTTTTATTTTCACCCGATCATGGACCCGTCACGGTGGGGAAGCCCAGCGATCTCCATTCGTTCAACCCGCCGCTCATGCTCGTCACTTTCGTAAAACCGGCGTTGAGCAAAATGTCGCGCCCGGCTTGGCTGCGATTGCCCGAACGACACACCACCACCACTTCCTTGTCACGCGGCACTTCGGCTACACGTTTTGGCAACTCGTCTAATGGAATCAAAGTTGAATTAGGGACATGGAACTCTTTCCACTCTTCCGAAGTTCGCACATCCAAAATGAACGCCCCTGCCTCGCGCTTCGCCACCGCCTCTTTCACCGCGATCTCCAAAGGTAGCCCGGCGATCTTCGGTGATGCCGCCACGCCCGCGCCCCCTTGAGTCCAAAAATATCCGGCGACCAACAACACTACAGCAGCTACTGCCGCTAAAGCAATCCATATCCCTCTTTTATTTTTCGATTCAGCAGCCTGCCGCGCCTGTCTCTGTTTTGCTTGTGGTTTTGTCATATCAGTTTCTATCGCTTCGCCATCGCCACATAATCACGCGCGTCTTTGCCCGTATAAATTTGTCGTGGGCGAGCGATCTTCTGTTCAGGATCAGTGATCAGTTCAATCCATTGCGTCAACCAACCCACCGTGCGCGGGATGGCGAACATGACCGGGAACATCGCCACCGGCAGCTTCATCGCCTGATAGATGATGCCCGAATAGAAATCCACGTTGGGGTAGAGTTTGCGCGTGATAAAGTAATCATCTTGCAAAGCGATGCGCTCGAGCTCAAGCGCGATGTCGAGCATCGGGTTGCGCCCGGTCACTTCAAACACTTCGTCGGCGGCTTTCTTGATGATCGTGGCGCGCGGATCGTAGTTCTTATACACGCGATGCCCGAAGCCCATCAATCGCCCCTCGCCCTTCTTCACTTTTTCGATGAAGGCCGGGATGTTTTTCTTGTCGCCAATCGCCGTCAGCATCTTCAAGACTTCTTCGTTGGCGCCACCGTGCAGGGGACCGTACAAGGCGGCAGCCGCACCCGCCATCGCCGAATACGGATCCACTTGCGACGAGCCAATCGCCCGCATGGCATTTGTGCCGCAGTTCTGTTCGTGATCGGCATGAAGAATAAATAGCACGTCTAACGCGCGCTCCAAGATCGGATTCGGTTTATATTTCGCTTCGGACATTTTGAACATCATGTTCAAGAAGTTGCCGGTGTAACTCAAATCGTTGTCAGGGTAGTTGTAGGGGAAGCCTTGCGTGTGACGATAGGAGAAGGCGGCAATCGTCGGCACTTTGGCGATGAGGCGGGTGATCTGCAGCAAACGATTTTCAGGATCGGAAATTTCGTTCGCCTCAGGATAGAATGTAGAAAGCGCGGCAACAGTGCTGATGAACATGCCCATCGGATGCGCGCTGTAGCGAAACGCTTGCATGACGTGTTTGATGCTTTCGTGCAAGAAGGTGTGCGTGGTGATGTCAAATGTCCATTGTTTAAGTTGTGCGTCCGTTGGAAGTTCACCGTTCAGAATGAGGTAAGCAACTTCGAGGTATGTGCTTTTCTCGGCGAGCTGTTCGATAGGGTATCCGCGATAGCGCAGGATGCCGGCATCACCGTCGAGATAGGTGATGGCGCTTTTCGTCGAGGCAGTATTCATAAACGCCGGGTCGTATGCCATCAAACCAAAATCTGTCGCGTCAGTTTTAATCTGCCGCAAGTCCAACGCTTTGATCGCGCCTTGCGAGATCGGAACTTCGTACGTCTTGCCAGTGCGATTGTCGGTGATTGTGAGAGTGTTCGTCATTGAGAGAGCTCCTTAGAGATGTGGTGCTATGTAAGGTAAACATTATCAGAAAACAGGATGATGCGTCCAGTGACGAACATCACGCGCGAGCGGCATGACCTGTCACGCGCCGAGCGTGATAGTTTGACAACGCTTTGTAGAGCATAGTATTCTAAGATCTCCGAGTTCTTAAAGAACTCAGAGATCTCTCATAACGAGGAAACGATGACTCATAAAACAATTTTGATCACAGGCGCCAATGGCGAGATCGGTCACGCGCTAATTAACTATTTCGCTGAACACGGTGGTGTCGCCGTGATCGCTATGGACGTGACTCCCATGGACGCCGCCATCGAATCGCGCTGCCGTAAAACTATCGTCGGCGATATTCTCGACCCGCGCCTCATCCAACGGTTCACCGTCGAATACACCTTCGACGTGATCTATCATCTCGCCGCACTTCTCTCGACCAGCGCCGAGCGCAACCCGCAGCGCGCGCACAACGTCAACGCTAACGGCACGCTCAACATTTTAGAGATCGCTTTGACGCACACACTACGCAGCGGCAAGCCGGTGAAGTTTTTATATCCAAGTTCGATTGCCGTCTATGGGTTGCCAAACATAAAAACAAAAAAGCGCGCGAGCAAAGTGAAGGAGAATGAATGGTGTGATCCGCGCACGATGTATGGCGCGACTAAACTTTACGGCGAGCAGCTCGGAGTTTATTACTCACGGTTTTACCGCCAACTCGACCCGACCGATTCTCCTAAAATTGACTTTCGCTGTTTGCGCTTCCCCGGACTCATCAGCGCCCTCACTGTGCCGAGCGGCGGCACCAGCGATTTTGCGCCGGAGATGCTGCACTACGCCGCGCAGGACAAGCCCTACAAATGTTTCGCCCGAAAAGACACG
>Ga0082335_1009447_pt1 | contig 10499 bp, 7 predicted proteins | sample Subgrocontami58m_FD_72375 | JGI IMG/M metagenome (GOLD analysis project Ga0082335, IMG submission 72375) | Subsurface groundwater microbial communities from S. Glens Falls, New York, USA - GMW37 contaminated, 5.8 m (SPADES assembly) (version 2) ... | reverse complement strand
GGTCCATGGTTATGATCGCATGGGCGGTGCCTATGAATCTGCCTCCGTCCCCCTCGTGCCAGTAAGGTGCCGGAAACTGGAAGAGGTCTACGTCCTCCCCCGACTGCACGTTCTCCAATACCGGCCCGCTTTGCACTTCTTTGGGAGGAAACTGGTGGGCGTCAGCCGACCACTGGGGGAGCTTCCGGCGCAACTGGGCCACCATGTCCATGTTAGAGAGGCCCTGGGGAAGACCCAGAAGATGGGCGATACGGTTGGTGGTGGACATGGAGCAGGTTACCACCCGGTAGCCGGTAGGGTAGCCCTTGATGTTATCGAACAGCAAAGCAGGACCGTCTGGCTTGCCTCCGTTCAACATGGAGACCGCACCGATTTCCATATTCCAATCGGCTCCATCGATCCGGTAGAGATCTCCCCTCCGGTCTACTTCCTCCAGCCAGTCCCGCATGTCGTCTGCCATCGTTAACCTCCCTTTGGTCGCCAGTACTTGGCCACGGTGAAGATCATTGGCGTTATTGCGAGCAATCCATGAGCCCGTCGCCTAACCACAGCGCATGAAAACGTGCTCGCCTATGCCCCAGTGCTTTAGCCTGGGGTAGGGGAACCCACCCCAGACTAAAGCACTGGGGCATGAGAATTCCATCGCCCCTGGATTCATTTTCGTAAGGGATAGCGAAGCAATCTCAGCGCGTCACCAGGAGATTGCTTCGGCCTGCAGGCTCCCGGCCACGCTGGCATCAAACCCCGGCCTCGCAGTGACAGCAAAACCTCTGTGGTCTAAACCAGTACCAAGTTGCAAGAATCGGCGTTCGAATGGGCGGCAAGAGAATAGGGTGGCACAGGCTTCTGGCCTGTGCGCCCAGGCGAGACGCCAGTGTTCTGCGAGCGTTTCGTCTGGGCTATTGGTATTTCCCCAGCACGCTTATGGCATAGTCCACGTATTGGTTGTCGATGAATTGCTCGGGCTTCGGCCTCTCCTGGATCTGCCCGTTTTTCAACATCCAGTCCACTTGATTCATCAGGCTGTCGACATTCAGGTACCCGTCAGGGTTGAGCCCGGCCGGCACCATCTTCTCCCACAGAGCTACCTCCTTAACGGTGGTGGCCTGGGCCAGTATCTTGAGTATCTCCGCCTTGCCCTTGTTCTTAACGAAGGCATCGTTGTAGTCCCGGGCCCCCTTGACGTAGGCGACCATGAACCGCTTTGCCACATCCGGCTTGTCCCTAGTGAAGGCTTCGGAATAGGATATCCCCGTAAGCTGATGATCGGGGTTCACAACATCCCAACCCATGACCCTGACAGCAGCGCCGATCTCCACAGCCCTGACGATGTATGGCTCGCCGGAGGCCGCGGCATCGATGCTCTTCCCGGCCAGGGCCCCCGGCATGTCCGGGAGGGCCAGGCCGACCATCTCGATATCCTTCAGGGTGAGGCCGACCGTCTGGAGGGCGCTGTCCAGGTTGTAGGCGCTGACACTGGCCATGGGGGGTGGAGTGAGAGCAACCTTCATACCCTTCAGGTCTGCCAGGCCCTTATACTTGCCCTGGTCCACCAAGTCCTTGCGGACTATGAGGCCGTTGGTCCCGTTACCTTTGGAGAACCTGCCCTTGTCGGCAACGCCTTTCAATACGGCTCCTCGGGCCAGGGCATTATAATACGCCGCGTTGCCCAGCACCCCGGCCGCGTCCAGTTGGCCCGTTGCCAGCAGGGGCACCATCTCCGCCGGGCTCATGTTTGCTATATCCAACTCTATGGCTTGCTCCTTGAAGTAGCCCTTGCCGTCGGCGACATAAACGGCTGCGTCGGAGATTACCGCTTGCAAGCCGATACGGACCTTGACCATTTGTTGGGGTTTGGCCGGCTCGGTGGGCTTGGGCGGAGCCGGCGTCGGCTTCGCCGCCTCGGCTTTGGCGGCTGGCGCTGCGGGTGTGGGCTGCTGAGCGGTTGGCTGCGCTTTTTCGACAGGCGCGGCGGGCTGAGCGCAAGCCGCCAGGGTCAGGGCAAGTGCCAGAGAAACCAGGCTGCTGGTGAGAACCAAAGCAATCCTGTTCATGGTTAGTAGTTAGCCTCCTATTCTGGGGAATTATGGCGCAGGGGTCCGGAGATCATAGACACGGCGGATCACGTTGCCTACCTCCAAGTCCCCGTGAACTTGTTTTCTCGGTCCCCTGCCCCTGGGCCGCCCCTTCCAGGGCAGTGGTATAGGCTCTTAACTCTTGAACAGCCATCCCTCCCATTTTCGGTCTTCCGGGTTGCTGGGAGTTTGCTATTAGCCAAAGGTCTCACGAATTGAGCTGGGCCTGCGCTTTTACGAGATCAGGGGACGGAATGGTAACTTCATACCATATTTTCAGGTACCATGTCAAGGCAGCTTGACATACCCGCCCTTTTGTGGTAAAACCCACCACATAGGGCTCTTAACTATCGTTTGTTCTGGCCTGGCAAGACCAGCCGATACGATATGTCCCGCCCGCCATCTTATTCTTGAAGGGCGCCCCCTACCCAACCCCCAAGCTGGTAGCACTGAAGTTCGGCACGACAGGGGGATAAGCTACTCGGGCATCTATGTTGCGATGGAAAAGGGCTTTTTCAGGGAGCAGGGTATAGACATAGAGGTAGTGCCCTTCCCGAGCGTAGCCGAGCAGGTCGCCCCGCTAGGCACTGGACAGGTGGACCTGGTAGGCATTCCCGTTAGCTCCGCCCTGCTGGCCGCGGTGGATCGCGGCATTGAAGTGAGAGTCGTTGGCAGCGCAGCCCAGCAGCGCGAGAAATGGGGATCGACTCAGATGGTTCTCCGGAAGGACCCGGCTGACTCGGGGCAGGTGAAGACCCCTAAGGACTTGAAGGGGATGAAGATAGCGATTCCTTCTCAGGGCAGCTACCTGGAGACGGTTGCCCGCTTGGTCTTAGCCGAGGGGGGCTGAAGCCGGAAGGTGTAGATCTGGTGCTGCTCGCTCGTGCCGAACAAGCAGCGGCCTTCGGGAACAATGCTATCGCAGCCGGTATTACTTAGAGCCGTTCATCGTGCGGGGTGTTCAGCAGGGGTTCTCGGTCAAGTGGACTGTGGATATGGGCCTTTACAAGGGGAAGGCAACCTTTGACGACCTCGTGGACCTTTCACTTGTGGAGTATGCGGCCCAGGAGGTGGGCAAGCGGTGATAAGGCCCACATACGCAAGATAGGAGGGTACCTTTGGTAGAGAGAGAACTATCACTGACAAAAGAGCCGGAGAGTAAGCCCCTTTCCATATACGCGGTGGACGTCGCCTGGCACAAGAAGTTCCGCGACCGGGCTAACGAAGGGAAGGTGGTGATCAAGGGAAAGGAGCGTCCCTGGCAACAGAGCCGGCAGGGTATGGCGAAGGCTTTCCTTCATATGGCGTTCGCGGACACGGCCTCAGGCCACTGGAAGATGTTCGTTCAGGACATCCGCACGCATTCGGGCCGCCATCGTCACCAGGGAGGCATAGCGATTTACGTGCTGGAGGGCAAAGGCTGGACTGTCGTGGACGGCGTTCGTTACGATTGGGAGGAGGGCGATTTGATTCTTCTGCCAATCAAGCCCAAAGGTGTCGAACACCAACAGTTCAATGCGGACCCTGGGAAGGGCTGCAAATGGCTGGGCATGATCTACCTACCCTTCAGGGAGGCTTTGGGAGCCCAGTGGGACCAGGTGGAGAATTCGCCGGACTGGAAAGAATGACCCGCCCATCCGCCGGGTTTCCTCAAAAGGCATAGTTGGTTCGTTTCGTAAGGAGGACGAATTTGGGATTCCTAGATCTTAGGCAGTTCCTGCAGGTGTTAGAAAGCGCTGGGGAACTCAATCGAATACGGGCTGAGGTCAACTGGAACGACGAGATAGGCGCCATCGCCGAAGAAGGGCTCAGGCAGCGGGTGGGGGCTATCCTCTTCGAGAGTATTACCGACCACCAGGAGACCCACGGCCGAAAGCTCTTGATTAACACTCATCATTCTCCCCGGCGAATAGCTTTGGCCATGGGGTTGGCCGCGGACAGCTCACTTATGGATATTATCAAGACGTGCAAGCAGCGAGAGAAGCACCACTTCAAGCCCAGGGTGGTTGCCTCCGGCCCTTGCAAGGAGGTCATCCATAAGGGCGGGGAGATTGACCTCTTGGAATTCCCTGTCCCCAAGCTCCACGCCAAAGATGGGGGCCGCTACCTGCAGACCTACGGCGGAGTCGTTACCAAAGACCCCGAATCCGATTGGATGAATATAGGTATCTACCGCGGCATGGTCCATGATGCTACGTCCATGGGGTTTCTTTGGATACCCACGCAGCACTGGGGAGTCCATGGGCGCAAGTACCGGGGCATGGGCAAGCCCATGCCCCTGGCTGTAGCCATCGGGGCAGGCGCCGTGGCCAATCTGGCCTACTACAGTTATCTGCCTGCCGGAGTGTGCGAATATGACTTGATGGGGGCCTTTGCCCAGGAGTCCATAGAGTTGGTCCCGTGCGAGACGAGCGACCTCCTGGTCCCATCCACTTCCGAGATAGTCCTGGAAGGCGAGATGTCCTTCGACCCCTCCACCTTCAGGCCGGAGGGTCCGTTCGGGGAGTACCCGGGCTACTACACGTCGGTTTGGGCGGAGCCTCGTCCGGTGTTTAACGTAAAGTGCATCACCCACAGGCGCGACCCCATCCTTGAGTGCAGTATCCCGGGCATGGCCCCCGAGGAGCCTATTCCCTGCCGGACTTTAATAACGAGCGCCCAGGCCTGGAACCGCCTGGAAGCCACGGGGATCGAGGGCATCACCGGGCTGTACATCGAGCCGTCCCAGCCCGCGGTGGTCTATATCAGCATAGAGAGCCGCTATCATGGCCACGCCCGCCAGGTGGCAGCCGCTTTTTGGGGGCTAGGCCTGAACTACGCGGGAAAATATCTCTTCATAACCGACTCTGATGTTGACATAACCAATGCTTCGAAAGTCATGGCGGCGGTGGCGAACCGGACTCAAGCGGCTCGCGACCTGGTGGTCTTCCCAGGGACCTTTGGGGGAGCCCTGGACCCCAGCATGGACCCAAAGGTCAAGCGAAACACGGGCGGTGTGGGGTCCTGGGACCGGGTGCTGATAGATGCTACCTGGCCCATGGACTGGGAGCCCCGGAAGGAATGGGGCGGTCTGAAGCACCCCCCTGCCTGTGTGGCGGAGCCGGAGATGGCCCAACACGTCCGGGACCGCTGGCAGTCATACGGCTTTTGAGGGTCAAGCGTTTGAAGCTGGTCAAGCCAGACTCTGGTCACGAGCTAGAAGCTTAGTCCCCTTTTCTACAAGAGTCAGCTCCAAACCCCACCTTTATGGTGGACCTTCAGGCGACGACGGCACAGAGACTGTTGAAACGCTCCGCTCCGTATCCGGCGTCGTCCCTGACCCCGGCCGTCGGCATCGGGGACGATGCCGACTACGGAAGTAATTCAACACTCTCGGCACAGAGCCTTGACAAGGCTGCCCGTTTTATGTTAAAACTCCGAGCATAGGGTTCTTGATAACGACGCAACTACCGTTTGTTTTGGTGGAACATGCAGACGCCCCTTTTCAGCAAATCAGTCCAAAGTGAGGTTCTAATCTTATGGTCGGCATAAAATCTTATGGAGCCTATATCCCCATCTATCGGCTGAAGCAGGAGACCATTGGCCAGGCCTGGGGACGCCCTCCTCGCCAGGGGGAAAAGGCCGTAGCTAACTTCGACGAAGATAGCTTGACCATGGCCACCGAGTCCTCCATCAACTGTTTGGCAGGACTGGATCAAGCCCGGCCTGGAGGGGTCTTCTTCGCCTCCACGACCGCCCCTTATAAAGAGAAGCAGACGTCCAGTATCCTGGCTGCTGCCCTGGACCTGTCCAACCCCATCCGCTCCGCTGATTTCGGGGGTTCCCTCCGCTCGGGCACCATTGCGCTTCGGGCGGCCATAGATGCGGTAAAAGGAGGACTCAAGAACGTCCTCGTGGGCGCGGCTGACTCCCGCCTGGCTGAGCCGGGGGGCGACCAGGAGCCACAGATAGGCGATGCTGCGGCCTCCCTCTTGATAGGGGATAGTGATGTGGCGGTGGAGATCGAGGACGCCTTCACCATCTGCGATGATTTCCTGGATACCTGGCGCAAGGCCAGCGACATCTACGTCTTGGCCAGCGATAGCCGCTTCTCCCAGAGCCGCGGCTATATGAGGAATATGGAGGAGGCCGTCAAGGGCCTGCTGCAGCAGACGGACCTAAGGCCGGGAGACTTTGCCAAGGCCATCTTCCAGAGCGCCGATGCTCGCGGTCATCTGGCCCTGGCCAAGAAGCTTGGATTCGAAGCTTCTCAGGTCCAGGACCCCCTCGTAGGCAGCGTAGGCTACTGCGGGGCAGCCCATGCTCTTCTGATGCTGGTGGCGGCCCTGGACGAGGCCCGGCCGGGGGAAAGGCTCCTCCTTGTCAACTACGGTGATGGCTGCGACGCCTTCGTCCTGAGGGCTACAGAGAAACTGGGGCAGCTTAGAGCAAGACGAAGCCTCAAGGCCTACCTGGGGGATAGTAAGTCCCTTACGCCTTACCAGAAGTACTTGAAGTTCCGGGGGCTGGTTGTGGGGGAGAAGGGCCATGACCCCTTCTCTTCCCCCATTATGTACTGGAGGGAGCAAAACCAGTACCTCCGTCTCCATGGAGTTAGGTGCCGTTCTTGCGGCCGCGTTCAGTATCCCATGGTGCGGGTATGTCGGGGTTGCCGCGCCAAGGACAACTTCGACGAGATAAGCATGTCCAGGAAGGGCCAGGTCTTTTCCTTCGAGATCGATCATTATTTCCCAACGCCAGACCCGCCTACCGTTATGGCAGAGGTGGACATGGAGGGTGGCGGAAGGATCCTCTTGCAGATGACGGACCTTGACGTTGCCAAGGTGCAGGTGGGAATGTCGGTAGAGCTGGCTCTCCGCAGCATGCACCATGGCGCCAAGTTCATTAATTACTACTGGAAGTGCAGACCAATCAGGGGAGGTGGCTAAATGAATCGACCAAGGCCGAAAGGCGAGATGTCCATCAAGGACAAGGTGGCTATTGTGGGGGTGGGGTCTACCAAGTTCGGTGAGAACTTCGAAATGAGCTATGACGACCTGCTGGTGGAGGCCATCTACGAGGCCGTGGAGGATGCGGGGATCGAGGCCAGGGATATCCAGGCGGCCTGGCTTTCTACGGCCTTCCCCGATGCCGGGGTGTACAAGGGCAGATCAGGGATGGACCTGGCAGACGCCACAGCCCTCTTCGACATCCCGATCACGCGGGTCTCCAACTACTGTGCGGCGGCCGGGGATGCGCTGAGGAATGCCATGACGGCCATTCTCTCGGGGATGTATGACATTGTCTTGGCGGTGGGGGTGGAGAAGCTGCGGGACAGGCCACCCCGAGAAAGCCTCATAGCCATGAATGCCGACACCGGACATCCCTTCTTCCAGAAAGGGATCACCGCGCCGGGCACCTTCGCCATGCTGGCCACCCGGCACTTCCACCGCTTTGGCACTACTAAGGAAGACCTGGCCCTGGTCTCGGTCAAGAACCACCGCCACGGCTCCTTCAACCCCAAGGCCCAATATGGGAGCCTGATCGATGTCCAGACTGTGCTTAAGGCCCCTCTAGTCTCTGAGCCCCTTGGCGTCTTGGATTGCTGCCCTACCACAGATGGCGCAGCGGCAGCCATTCTGATGAGGGCGGATGACGCCAGGGCCCGCAAGAGGCACTTCGTCTCGATCAAGGGTCAGGCGTTTGTGGCCGCTGGTGGCAATGACTCCCCGTTCTATGATCCGGATTGGGACCTGGTGGGGTGGCCTGCCACCAAATTGGCGGGCGAGATCGCCTACCAGCAGGCGGGGATCAAGGATCCTTTGGAAGAGATAGACGTGGCCGAGGTCCATGACTGCTTCACCATCACGGAGATAATCGTCTCCGAGGACCTGGGATTCTGCAAGAAGGGGGATGGTCCGAAACTGGTTAGGGACGGGGTCACCACTCTGGGCGGAAAGCTGCCCATCAATACCAGCGGTGGGCTTCTTAGCTGTGGTCATCCCATTGGGGCCTCCGGCCTCCGTATGATATATAACCTGACCAAGCAGCTTGAAGGCAAGGCCGGGAAGGTCCAGGTGGAAGGGGCCAAGCTAGCCCTGGCTCACAACCTTGGTGGGCCGGGGGCCATAGTGGCGGTAACTATCTTGGGTGCCGAATAGGCGCGCCTGCAGCCAGTGCTCGACCACAGGGGTGGTGTGGGGTGTCATTTCAGAGCGCTCAACGAAAGGTGGGTTTGTCGAAGTGAAGCGTGTCATCGAATTAAAGGTTAATGGGGAGAAGTATGAGCTGGCGGTGGAGCCGCAGCGGACGCTACTGGAGGTATTGCGGGAAAACCTGGGCTTGACGGGAACGAAGAAGGCGTGCGGTACGGGTGAATGTGGAGCCTGCACCGTTATGATCCACGGCCGGGCGGTCCTGGCTTGCTTGACCTTGGCTCTGGAAGCTCAAGGGACGGACGTTCTTACCATCGAGGGACTGGCTCAGGGAGAGGAGCTTCATCCTCTACAACGGGCCTTTGTGAACCACGGGGCTATCCAATGCGGTTATTGCACTCCAGGTTTCATTATGACGGCCAAGGCATTTCTGGTGGAGAATCCCAAGCCGACGCCAGATGAGGTGAGAAAGGCCATTGGAGGCAATTTATGTCGCTGTACCGGATACGCCAAGGTAGTGGACGCCATCGTGGCGGCCTCGGAAGAGATGAGGGCCGTTAGCCCGTGAGTCCCTTGCAATCTGGGGGTAAGTCCTTCCGTAGTCGAATTGCGGTTATCTGCTGCCACTTACGGGTCCGAGTCGCAGTGGCATGAACTATTAGGGAGTATATTGGATTATGGCAGAGTATGCAATACTGGGGAAGCGTTTTCCGAGGGTTGATGGGCCCGTAAAGGCGACGGGCAAGGCGGACTTCGCGGACGATCTAGCCGTGTCGGGCATGCTTCACGGGAAGATCCTGCGGAGCCCCCACGCCCACGCCAGGATCTTGAGCATCGACACCAGCCGGGCGGAGAAGTTGCCGGGGGTGCGGGCTGTCATAGTGGGGCAAGATTTCGGAGACTTCCGTTATGGCCTGCGGGCGGATACCCGGGACGAGTATCCGCTGGCCAGGGACAAGGTCCGCTACGTCGGTGACGAAGTCGCAGCCGTAGCGGCGATAGAGGAGGACATCGCCCTCGAGGCCCTCGGGCTCATCAGCGTCGAGTACGAGGTGCTGCCGGCAGTTTTCGACCCAGAGGAAGCCCTTAAGGAGGGCGCTCCTCAGATTCACGATGGCAAGCCGAGGAACATCAGCATTCACATGCAGACGCAATTTGGAGATGTAGACAAGGCGCTGGCCCAGTCGGACCACGTGCGAGAGGACAGGTTCTACAGCCATTCAGTGCTTCATGGGTTCCTCGAGCCCCCGTCCCTGGTGGCCCGCTACGATCCGCCCGGGTATATCACCGTTTGGGCTTCCAAGCAGAGCCCGTATTTCTTGTACCGCAATCTTTCCACCGCCTTCAACGTTCCCCTGTCCAATGTCCGGGTGATTCAGCCCTTCATCGGGGGCGGGTACGGTGGCAAGAACGGCTCCTACCCCCTGGACTTCTGCGCCGTGATGCTTTCCAAGAAGACGGGAAGGCCGGTGAAGGTAACCATGACGCAGGAGGAAGTGCTATCTGCTCACAGGCGCCGCCATCCCATGATTATCTGGCTCAAAACGGGGGTGAAAAAGGATGGCACTTTGCTGGCCCATGACTGTCGCCTCATAGCCGACGGGGGCGCTGGGACGGGGATCGGGCCTACGACGATTTCCGGCACCTTTGCGTTCTTGAACCTGCCCTACGTGGTGCCTAACGTGCGGTACAACGGCTATCGTGCTTACACCAACCATCCTATTTCGGTGGCCCAAAGGGGCAACGGCATACAACAGATACGGTATGCGGCAGAGGTACAACTGGAGATGATCGCCGAGGACCTGGGCATAGACCCCGTTCAGATGCGCAGGAAAAACGCCGCTTACTCCGGCTATACGACCGCCAACGGGATGAATGTGGTGAGTTGTGGTATGCAGGAGTCCATAGACAAGGCGTTGGAAGCCGTGGACTGGTCTAAGGAGTTTCGCCCGTGGCCGGAGAAGGCCAAAGAACCCCTGGGCCGCATCGCGAAGGGCGTGGGCATCGGCTGTAATTCCTTCACCTCGGGCGCCCGACTTATGGGCCACAACTGCTGCACGGCGGTAGTGAGGGTTCACGAAGACGGGACCGTCTCCCTGTTGACCGGGTCGACGGACTCCGGACAAGGGTCGGAGACGGTTTTGGCCATGATTACAGCCGAGTTGTTGGGGATCGAGTTGGGGGACGTGCATGTGCCCCAGACGGACAGCGCTATGACGCCCCTGGACCCTGGGAGCTTTGGCAGCCGGGTCAGCTCTACGGCGGGCAATGCGGTGAAGATCGCGGCTGA
>Ga0082335_1009444_pt1 | contig 10502 bp, 9 predicted proteins | sample Subgrocontami58m_FD_72375 | JGI IMG/M metagenome (GOLD analysis project Ga0082335, IMG submission 72375) | Subsurface groundwater microbial communities from S. Glens Falls, New York, USA - GMW37 contaminated, 5.8 m (SPADES assembly) (version 2) ... | reverse complement strand
CCTATAATTTCGCTCTCGATGCCGGCGTGGTGTCCGACGTCGGTGCGGGTCTTGCCGCGCTCGACATTGCGCTCGCAACGGTCGCGGACGAGGAGTTCGACGCCGCGGCGGCCAAGCGCAACGCGGCGTTGCAGACGCTCAAGGAGTCCGAGGCCGCGGCCCAGAAGGCCCGCGTCGAGAAGGCCTGGGCGCGCACGCCGACCTCGATGGCCCGCGCCATGGCCGAGATCCGTGCCGGCACGCCGGAGGATGCGATCGTGGCCGACGAGACCATCACCGCCAACCTCGACCTCTTCAAGACCTTCACCTTTGCGGGTGCCAACGACTACTACAGCGGCCGTGGCGGCGGCATCGGGCAGGGGCTGGCGGGCGCCATCGGCGTCGCGGTGGGCCAGCCCAAGCGGCCGGTGCTCTGCCTTTCAGGCGACGGCTCGTCGATGTATTCGATCCAGGCGCTATGGACCGCCGCACACCACGATCTCGCGATCGTGTTCGTGATCCTGGCCAACCGCGAATACCGCGTGCTGAAGCACAACATCGATGCCTACCGCGCGCGCTTCGACGTGAAGTCCAACAAGCCCTACATGCACATGGATCTCGGCGGCCCGACCATGGGCTTCGTCGATATGGCCAAGGGCATGGGCGTGGCCGGCACCTATGTCGCCAAGGCCGACGACATCAAGGCCGCCGTCGCGTCCGCCTTCAAGACCGGCAAGCCGCATCTGATCGAAATCGAGATCGAGGGCAAGCGGTAGCACGCGCGTTCATACGCGCGGGCGGGCGGCAGCGCCTTCCGAGGCGCGAGAGCCCGCACGGTGCAGAAAAGACAAGGATCCCTCGCTGCGCTCGGGATGACAAAGTTATCGAGATCAAAGGAAAAGGTAACTGTCATCCTGAGCGTAGCGAAGGATCTTTACGGCCGCAGAAAGATTCCTCGCTTCGCTCGGGATGACAAAGTCACTTCTGGAACGACCTAACCTTCGCCTGGTGCGCGCGGGCGGCGCCCGTCAGCATCGGCAGGTCGTTGCCGGCCAGCAGCAACTTCATGCCCTTGCCGGTGTAGAGTTTCAGCAGCTCCTCGCTGTAGGCGCCGCCCATGCCCGGCCATTTGCCGTGCTTCTTGCAAGCCGCGACCACCTTGTCGACGGCGGCCTGGACCTTGGGGTGTCCGGTTTCGCCCGGAATGCCGAGCTCCATCGACAGGTCGCTGGCGCCGACCAGCAAGCAGTCGATGCCCGGCACGGCGGCGATCGCAGCGGCATTCTTCACCGCCTTGGGCGTTTCGATCATCACGGTGATCAGCGTGTTGTCGTCGCTCAGCTTGGTCATCTCGCCCATCGGCATCGGCGCGTAGTCGAACTGCGCCTGGCCGCCACCCACCGAGCGATGGCCACGCGGCGGATAGCGCAGCCGGTCGGCGATCTCCTTGGCCTCCTCGGCCGTGTCGACATGGGGGATCACGATGCCCAGCGCGCCGCCGTCGAGGACGCGCGTCGCCATTGCGAGTTCGCCGTAGGGCACGCGCACGATCGGGGCGATGCCTGAATCCTGGGCCGCCACGGAGATCTCGCAGGCCGTCTCGATCGACATGGCGCCGTGCTCGAGGTCGAGGAACAGCCAGTCGAAGCCCGCCGCCTTCATGACCTTGATGATGTCGACGTTGCGCACCAGGCGGATGCCGATGCCGACGGCCAGCTGGTTTTTCTTCAGCCGCGCCTTGGCAGCATTGATCGCAAAGGCCATGATTTCCCCCGAGGCTTTCGTCTTTGTGGACGGGGTAAGCTAATGGCCATGACTTTCCATGTCGAACGAATCGACCATGTCGTGCTCCGCGTGCGCGATCTCGCGGCGATGGTGCGGTTCTACGAGCAGGCGCTGGGATTTCGCGTCGAGCGGACGTTGGAGCGGATCAGCCTCGTTCAGATGCGGGCCGGCGCTTCGTTGCTCGACCTTGTCGCCGGTGAGCGCGCCGAAGGTGCGCCCAACATGGACCATCTCTGCTTTCGCGTGGCACCGTTCGATCGTGACGCCATCGTCACGCAACTCGCGCCGTTCGGGATATCGGTTGGCGAAACCGTGGAGCGCTACGGCGCTGAAGGAAATGGACCGTCAGTCTACTTCCACGATCCGGAAGGCAACCAGATTGAACTCAAAGGTCCCTCGACCGCGGCGCATTAGCCCTTGGCCATTGCACATGATGTGCTAGCTTGACGGCAACGGGGAAACAACAACACGCCCGACTTGCGTGATTCTGGGAGGAATACCAGTGCGTACTTGCTTGGCACTCGTGGCCGGCAGCTTGGCTGCTGCTGTTTTCGTTGCATCACCGGCGTTCGCCCAGAAGCAGGGCGGTACGTTGCGTATCTCGCATCGCGACAACCCGCCCAGCGCCTCGATCCACGAAGAGGCGACGATCTCGGTGAACCAGCCTTTCATGGCGATATTCAACAATCTCGTGTTCTTCGATCCGAAGGAGAAGGTGAACAGCCCGGACAAGATCGTGCCCGATCTGGCCGAGAGCTGGTCGTGGAATCCCGAGAAGACCAAGCTCACCTTCAAGCTGCGCTCGGGCGTCAAGTGGCATGACGGAAAGCCCTTCTCGGCCAAGGACGTGAAGTGCACTTGGGACGCGCTGATCGGCAAGGGCGACGAGAAGCTCGACATCATCCGCAAGAATCCGCGCAAGGTCTGGTACAGCAATCTGAAGGAAGTGACGGTCGGCAGCGACACCGAGGTCACCTTCGAGCTCGGCCGGCCGCAACCCTCCTTCCTGTCCATGCTCGCCGCCGGTTACTCGCCGGTCTATTCCTGCCATGTGTCGGGCCGCGACATGCGCTCCAAGCCGATCGGCACGGGCCCGTTCAAGATCGTCGACTTCAAGCGCAACGAAGCGATCAAGCTGGTGCGCAATCCCGACTACTGGAAGAAGGGCCGCCCCTACCTCGACGTTATCGACTGGAAGATCGTGCCCAACCGCAGCACCCGCATGCTGGGTTTCGCGGCCGGTGAATTCGATATGACATTCGATTCCGACGTCACCTTCCCGCTGCTGAAGGACATCCAGGCGCAGAAGCCCGATGCCGTCTGCGAGGCGCGGCCGAGCAACGTCAACACCAACCTGCTCGTCAACCGCGATGCCCCGCCGTTCGACAATCCGGAGCTGCGGCGTGCGCTTGCCCTCTCGCTCGACCGCAAGGCGTTCAACGACATCCTGTACCAGGGCCACGCACTGACCAGCGCGTCGATGCTGCCGCCGCCGGCGGGCGTGTGGGGCATGTCCAAGGAAATGCTGGAAACCATGCCGGGTTATTCATCCGACCGGGCGAAACCCCTCGCCGAAGCCAAGGCGATCATGGAGAAGCTCGGCTACTCCAAGGACAAGCCGCTCAAGCTCAAGGTGGCGACGCGCAACATCGCGATCTATCGCGATCCGGCGGTGATCCTGATCGACCAGCTCAAGCAGATCTATATCGAGGCTGAATTGGAGCCGATCGACACGACGGTCTGGTACACCAAGATCCAGCGCAAGGACTACTCGGTCGGTCTCAATCTGACCGGGTTGGGCCTGGACGATGCCGACACCAATTTCTACGAGAACTTCCACTCGACGTCGGATCGCAACTATACGGCCTACAAGAATCCCGAAGTCGACAAGCTGATCGACCAGCAGTCGGCGGAAGCCGACATCGAGAAGCGCAAGAAGCTGGTCTGGGAGATCGAGAAGAAGCTCATCGAGGACGGTGCCCGCCCGGTCATCAACAGCAACGTCGCCAATACCTGCTGGGATCCCAAGGTGAAGGGCGTCGTCCTGCAGCACAACAGCATCTACAACGGCTGGCGTTTCGAAGACATCTGGCTGGACAAGTAAGCACGCAACGATGGGAGCTTACCTCACCCGGCGCTTCCTGCTGATGCTCCTGACGCTGTTCGGGATGTCGGTGCTGATCTTCGTCATGTTGCGCCTGGTGCCCGGCAACATCGCCGACATTCTCGTCGATGCTGCCGGGATCGCCGATCCCAAGGAAAAGGCGAAGATCATCAACGAACTCGGGCTCGACCGACCGATCCTGGAGCAGTACGGCCAGTGGATCGGCGGCCTGGCGCGGGGCGATCTCGGCTTTGCCTACGTCTCCGAGCGGCCTGCACTCGAAGAGATCGCGCCGCGTATTCCGATCAGCGCCAAGCTCGCGGGCATGGCGCTGGTCCTTTCGGTGCTGATCGGCGTGCCGTTCGGCGTCATCAGCGCGGTCCGGCAGAACACCGGTCTCGACTATTTCCTGCGTGTGATCAGTCTCAGCGGCCTGTCGTTACCGTCGTTCTGGCTCGGTCTGCTGGTCCTGATGGCTTCCGTGCACTGGTTCGGCACGATTCCCATCTACAGCAACGAGCCGCGAAGTTTCCTCCAGGAGGTGGGGCTTCTCTCGATCCCGGCCGCCGTCGTGGGCTTCCGAAGTTCGGCGCTGGTCATGCGGCTCACGCGATCGTCCATGCTCGAGGTGCTGCGCCAGGATTACATCCGCACCGCGCGCTCCAAGGGCGCGTCGCAGACCTCGGTCAACTACGACCACGCGCTCCGCAATGCGCTTCTGCCGGTGGTCACCATCATCGGCATCGAGGCGGCGTTCCTGGTCGGCGGCCTGATCGTCACCGAGACGGTGTTCAACATTCCCGGTGTCGCGAGGTTCCTGGTCGAGGCGATCCTGTGGCGCGACTACCCGATCGTCCAGAACCTGGTGATGCTCATCGCCTTCGTCGTGGTCATGGTCAATTTCCTGGTCGACATGGCCTACATGGCCCTCGACCCTCGCATCAAATACGCGGATTGAGACATGGCAACCATCGATCATGATGCCGAACTCACCCGCGCCGGTGCCTACGTCACCGGCGGCTGGAGCACAGTCGTCTTCTTCACCCGCCGCTATCCCCTGGGCGCGGTCGGCGCGCTGATCGTTCTGGCCTTCATCCTGACGGCGGTTTTCGCCAGCCTGATGGCGCCGATCGACCCGACGGCGACCAACGCCCGCGCCTCGCTCGCCAAGCCCGGCGGCGTCTATCTGTTGGGCGCCGATTTCATGGGCCGCGACATGTACAGCCGAATCGTCCATGGCGCGCGCATCTCGCTGGCGGTCGGCGTCGGCGCCATGAGCCTGGGCTGCATCCTCGGCGTCTCGATCGGTCTGATGAGCGGCTATCTCGGCGGCTGGTTCGATCTCGCCACGCAGCGCGTCATGGACATCATGCAGTCCCTGCCGCTCCTGGTCATGGCGATCGTCATGGCGGCCTCGCTGGGGCCGTCGTTGCGCAACACCATCATCGCCATCGCCATTCCACTGGTGCCGAGCGTCGCCCGCGTCGTGCGCTCGAGTACCCTGTCGCTGCGCGAGCAGCCCTTCGTCGAGGCGGCGCGCGCCGTCGGCATGGGCGAACTGCGCATCGCCATCCGCCATGTCCTGCCCAACACCCTGGCGCCGCTGATCGTGCTGGCGACGGCGCAACTCGGTTCGGCAATCCTGACCGAGGCGTCGCTCTCCTTCCTTGGCCTCGGCATTCCCGAGCCGCATCCCTCGTGGGGCCGCATGCTGTCGGAGTCGGCTGCCGAGTATGTCCGTTCGGCGCCGTGGCTGGTGATCTTCCCCGGCCTCGCCATCAGCCTCACCGTGTTCGGCACCAACCTGCTGGGCGACGCATTGCGCGACATTCTCGATCCCCGAGAGCGGACATGAGGCGGCGCACGTGAGCGATCTTCTCGAGGTCGAGAACCTCAGTACCTGGTTTTATACGCGCCAAGGCATCGTCAAGGCGGTCGACGGCGTCGACTTCAACGTCGCCTCGGGCGAAACGCTGGGGATCGTGGGCGAGTCCGGCTGCGGCAAGAGCATGACGGCGCTTTCCCTGATGCGCCTGATCCCCGATCCGCCGGGCCGCATCGTCGAAGGTTCGGTGAGGCTCGCCGGCCGCGATCTGCTCAAGATCAGCGAAGAGGAGATGCGCGACGTCCGCGGCAACGAGATCTCGATGATCTTCCAGGAGCCGATGACGTCGCTCAATCCGGTCATGACCATTGGCCGGCAGATCTCCGAGGCGCTGATCCTGCATCGCGAGATGAACAGGAAGCAGGCGCTGAAGCGCGCGGTCGAGATGCTGGACCTGGTCCGCATTCCCGAGCCGGCGCAGCGCTCCAAGGAATACCCGCATCAGCTCTCGGGCGGCATGCGCCAGCGCGCCATGATCGCCATGGCGCTGGCCTGCAACCCCAAGGTCCTGATCGCCGACGAGCCGACGACGGCGCTCGATGTCACCATCCAGGCGCAGATCCTGGAGCTGATCGTCGAGCTGCAGCGCGAGTTCAGCGCCGCCGTGATCCTGATCACCCACGATCTCGGCGTGATCGCCGAAACCGCGCACCGGGTGATCGTGATGTACGCCGGCCGCAAGGTCGAGGAGGCCGAGGTCGGCGAGTTGTTCGCCCGGCCGCTGCATCCCTACACCTCGGGCCTGCTGGCCTCGATTCCGCGTCTCGATCTGATGCGCGGCGAGGTCGATCGCAAGACCGGCCGCCTGCAGGAAATTCCCGGCATCGTGCCGCCGCTGTTCGACCTGCCCGAGGGCTGCGCCTTCGCGCCGCGCTGCAGCAAGGCCGACGATCACTGCCGGCGCGAGCGGCCGGCTTATGAACAGAAACGGACAGGCCACTGGGCGGCCTGCTGGCACAGCAATGGCTAATTCCAACGTGCCCGTCCTGGCGGTCCGGGACCTCAAGAAGCATTTCCCGGTGAAAAAGGGACTGCTGCGCCGCGTCGTGGGCCAGGTCTATGCCGTCGACGGCATCAGCTTCACGATCGGCGTCGGCGAGACGCTGGGGCTGGTGGGCGAGAGCGGCTGCGGCAAGACCACGGCCGGACGCGCCGTCCTGCGGCTGACCGAGCCCACCTCCGGCACCATCGAGGTCGGCGGCACCGACATCACGCATCTGTCCAAGGGCGATCTGCGTCCCTATCGGCGGCAGATGCAGATCATCTTCCAGGACCCTTTCTCCTCGCTCAATCCGCGCATGTTCGCGGGCGACATCGTGGGTGAGCCGCTGCTGGTGCATGGCGTGTCGTCCCGGAGGGAGCGCCAGGAGATGGTGGCGGCGCTGTTCGCGCGGGTGGGCTTGCGGCCGGCGCAGATGCTCAACTATCCGCACCAGTTCTCGGGCGGTCAGCGCCAGCGCATCGGCATCGCCCGCGCCCTGGCACTGGGGCCGAAGCTGATCGTGGGCGACGAGCCGGTGTCGGCGCTCGACGTCTCGATCCAGGCCCAGGTGATCAATCTCCTGCAGGACCTGCAGCGCGAGCGGCAGCTCTCATACCTGTTCATCTCGCACAATCTCGCGGTGGTCGAGCACATCAGCCACCACATCGCCGTGATGTATCTCGGCCGCATCGTCGAATATGCCGACACGCGCTCGATTTTCACGCGTGCCCAGCACCCCTACACCGAGGCGCTGTTGTCGGCCGTGCCGGTGCCGGACCCGGCCATCAAGCGCCAGAAGCGCGTGCTGCAGGGCGACGTGCCGAGCCCGGTGAAGCCACCGTCCGGCTGCCACTTCCACACCCGCTGCCCCTACGTCGTGCCGCGCTGCAAGATCGAATCGCCTCCGCTGCGCGAAATCGCACCAGGGCATCACGTTTCCTGCCATCTGCGCTAGGGTTGCTGCCTTCATTCTCCTCTCTCCTGATAGGGGGAGGGTAATCGCGTATGGCCCCTTCCGTCGTCTCGGGCGGGGTAGTCCCCGCCCTGGAGCGGAGCGAAGCGTAATCGAAGGACCTCTTTTCAATTCGATGGACTGCCGTAAGAAAGGTCCTTCGACTGCGCCGCTACAGGCGCTGTAAACAGCGCCGATTCGGGCGGCTACGCTCAGGACGACGGGAAATAGCCACATGCGATAGTCCCGTCCGCTAGGGTAAGAGGAATAAGACAGGGGAGTGCGTCATGGCCGATTGGGATTACATCGTCGTGGGGGGCGGCTCGGCGGGCTGCGTTCTGGCCAACCGGCTGAGCGAGGACTCGACCGTCAAGGTGCTGCTGCTCGAAGCCGGTCCACGCGACAAGTCGATGTGGATCGACATTCCGGCCGGCTTCACCAAGCTGCTGAACCACCAGAAGTTCAACTGGAACTTCGAGATGGAAGCGGAAGAGGGCATGGCCAACCGCCGCATTCCCTGTCCGCGCGGTCGCGCGCTCGGCGGTTCGAGCTCGATCAACGGCATGCTCTACGTGCGCGGCCAGCCGCTCGACTATGACACCTGGGCCCAGTTCGGCAATCGCGGCTGGTCCTACGAGCAGGTGCTGCCCTACTTCAAGAAGTCGGAGCATTTCGAGCTGGGCGGCGACGACAGCCGCGGCAAGGGTGGCCTGCTGAACGTGGCCGAGATGCGCGAGACGCACGCGCTTTGCGACGCCTTCATCGATGCCGCCGAGGCCAGCGGCTATCCGAAGAACAAGGACTACAACAACGGCAACCAGGAAGGCTTCGGCTACTACCAGGTGACGATGAAGGACGGCAAACGCTGGTCGACGGCGCGCGCCTTCCTCGACCCGGCGCGCTCCAGGCCCAATCTGAAAATCGAAACCGACGCGCTGGTGGACAAGGTGATCCTCGACGGCAAGCGCTGCGTCGGCGTCGCCTACTCGGTGCACGGCCAGAAGCGCGAGGCGCGGGTCAACCGCGAGGTCATCGTGTCGTGCGGCTCGGTCCAGTCGCCGGGCGTGCTCGAGCATTCCGGCATCGGCCAGCCCGAGCTGCTGAAGCGCCATGGCATCGAGGTGAAGCACGAGCTGAAGGGTGTCGGCGAGAACTACGGCGACCACTTTGCGCCGCGCATGAACTGGCGCGTCAAGGACATCAAGACGCTGAACGAGCAGACGCGCGGCTTGAACCTGGTGAAGGAGGTCCTCAAGTACTACGCGACCGGCAAGGGCGCGCTCAGTCTGACCGCCGGCGTCGTCTATGGCTTCGTGCGCACGCGGCCCGGCCTGGAATCGCCCGACATGCAGTTCCACATGGCGCACGCCAGCTACGATTCGGCGCAGAAGCGCATGCTGGAGAAGGATCCCGGCATGACGGTGGTGATCGGCCAGTGCCGGCCCGACTCCCGTGGCTCGATCCACATCAAGTCGTCGACGCCGGGCACCGAGCCCGCCATCCGGCCGAATTTCCTGTCGGCCCAGACCGACCGCGACGCCACGGTGGCGGGCATGCAGATCGCCCGCAAGATCATGCAGAACCCCAAGATCGCCCGGTATGTCGCCTTCGAGAACAATCCCGGCGACAAGGTGCAGAGCTACGACGAATGGCTCGACTTCGCCCGCCGCACTGGCCAGACGACCTACCACGTCATCGGCACCTGCAAGATGGGCCACGATCCGATGGCCGTGGTCGATGACCGGCTGCGGGTGCACGGCATCGCCGGCCTGCGCGTGATCGACGCCTCGATCATGCCGACCGTGACCTCGGGCAACACCAACGCCCCCACGATCATGATTGCCGAAAAGGGTTCGGACATGATCAAGGAAGATGCCAAGATGGGGCTGAAGGCCGCCGCCTGAGGCCCAAGGTGAGAGATGTGGGGAGGATGCGATGAAGCTGTATGGGTCCAGTATCGCCGTGGTGGCGACGTTTCTTGCCGTGGCCGCCTGCATGCCGCCGCCGCCGGTCACTGAAAGCAAGGAAAACCTGCTGGCGTCCGCCGGCTTCAAGACAATTACGCTGAATACGCCGGCCAAGCAGGCGGCGTTCAAGGCGCTGCCGGCGCACGAACTTACGCGCAAGACCTACAAGGGCAAGACCGCCTGGGTGTACCCCGACCGCGACATGTGCGGTTGCCTCTATATCGGCAGCCAGAACGCCTATAATCGCTATATCAAGACGGCCACCGCCAAGATGATGTCCGACGCGATCAAGGCCAATTACTCCGACGACCCGTACAGCCCGACGGCCTCCATCAACGCCATGGACTATGACTGGGGCGACGATCCGGAGGCCTACGGCATGTACAGCGACTGGTAGGCGTTGCTCTGCTCTGCGTTCCTATGCACCCAGTCATGCAAACTCCGATTTGCAGGTTCGACAGGATTTTGCTAAGAAATTGACTAGCATGGCGAGAGTGCGCTTCCGCCATCGCCAAGCCCGTCCAGTGAGTGCCATCCGGCCCGCCCGCGCCCTGTTCCCAGGGGCATTGGCGGGCCTTTTCATGTCCAGGGAGATGCCAATGTACGCCGCCGTTCGCCGTCGCCGTCTCACCGCCTTTGCGCACAGCCCCGCGACTCGGAGCTGTCCCCGAAGCACGCCGGCGTTGTGCCCGGGGATCTGGGCAAGCCGTTGAGGTGGCGGACGAATCGGCGCCGGGCGGCACACGCCGCGGCACGGCTGGCGCCGGTTTGCGGCACATTCCGTGTGCCGCTGCCGCCTTGTGGGGGTGCCTCAGCCCTGTGTCCCCGGCTCGCCCAGCGCGCGGCGC
>Ga0082335_1009440_pt1 | contig 10505 bp, 8 predicted proteins | sample Subgrocontami58m_FD_72375 | JGI IMG/M metagenome (GOLD analysis project Ga0082335, IMG submission 72375) | Subsurface groundwater microbial communities from S. Glens Falls, New York, USA - GMW37 contaminated, 5.8 m (SPADES assembly) (version 2) ... | reverse complement strand
TTATTAAAGTATATCAAGAAGCCTGTTTAACGAATATTGCTTTAGTTTATCTTGAGGATTTTGTACTGAGTAGTTCCTGCAGGTACTTCGATTTCTACTATATCTCCTGTTTTTTTACCAAGAAGTGCTTTTCCAATTGGAGAGGTTGTCGATAGTTTATTTGTCGCAGGATCTGCTTCATACTCACCAACAATATGGTAATCTTTTTCTTCTCCGTTTGTTGAAACAGTAATATGAGAACCAAGCGATACTTCGTGGTTGTTATGGTGATCTTCGACAACCTCTGCTTTTTTTAGTGTTTCTTGAATTTCAAAAATTCTATCTTCTATAATGGCAAGCTCGTCCTTTGAAGATGTATACTCACTATTTTCAGATAAATCACCCATGTTTCGGGCTTTTTGAAGTCTACTTATAGCTTTAGGTTTTTTGTTATCTTGTAGATCTTTTAATTCATTTTGTAGAATCGTTAGACCTTCTTTTGTTACTTGTGTCATAAAATATGGGGCTTATCTGGTACAATACTATTATATTTGAGGCTATTTGTCAAGTATGCAAGACCCCGTCGTCTAGTGGCCTAGGACACCAGGTTCCCTGCCCGCCATAACTTCTTAAGTGTAGGCGGATCATCTTAGAAATTGCATAATATTCAATACAAGATGTTAAAATATACATTAGTTTAGTAGACGCTATCGTCTAGTGGTTAGGACGCTAGGTTCTCATCCTAGTAACCCGGGTTCAAATCCCGGTAGCGTCACCACGCTGAGCATGGTAATTATCGAGCTTAGCTCGATCACAAATTTGTTGTTCTAACAATCCAATCTGCTCATGAGATAGAAGGAGTATAATATACTATTATTTTGTTATGCGTATTTCATATATCTCTTCTTTTGTTCCACGCAAATGCGGTGTTGCTACATATACACGAGATTTAGCTTTAGAGGTAAATAAAAAACATACCCCTGTTTCTATTATTGCAGTGGAAAATCCACTCCTTCCCCAAACATATCCTATTTCCGTTAATAAAATTATTAGGCAAGAAAAACTTGTTGATTATAAAAAAGTAGCTCAACAATTGAATTCAGACTCATCAGACATTATTCATTTGCAGCACGAGTTTGGATTATTTGGAGGAAAAGATGGCGAATACATCCTAAGCCTTGCATCCCTCCTTAAAAAACCACTTATAGTCACATATCATACAGTGTTACTAACACCAACAAATCACCAAAAATATATTATTCAAGAATTGGCTCGGTTAAGCAGAAAAATAATTATTATGGATGAGTTAGCAAAAAATCGGCTAGAACATGTCTACGGACTTAATCCCAACGACAGTGTTTTTATATTACATGGCGCCCCCATTGTTAATATGAAAAAGTATGACGCAAAGAAAGTTATCAACTTTCCTAATTCATTTATACTACTTGCAAATAACCTACTTAGTAGAATTAAAGGAATTGAATATGCGATTAAAGCAGTTTCGCTAGTTGTAAAAAAAATGCCTAATCTAGTATTTCTCATCGTAGGAGAAACACATCCTCTTGTAAAAATAACTGAGGGCGAATCTTATAGAGAAGAACTCGTACAACTTGTTAAAAAATTAAATCTTGAAAAGTTCGTTTTCTTTATAAATGAATATATTCCACTAGAGAAATTAAAAATATTTCTAGCTGCTGCTGATATATACATTACTCCTTATCTTGATCTTCAGCAAATCACTTCAGGCACACTTTCATATGCAATTGGTGCTGGGAAGGCATGCATCTCTACTGAATACATCTACGCAAAAGGTATGCTTGCAAAAGGACGAGGTTCTCTTGTACCATTTCGCGACAGTAGGGCAATTGCAAAAGCTCTTATTGAACTTTACAAAAATCCAAAGAGGCTTCATAACTTAGAAATAAATATTACTAAACTACGAAAAGAAATGAGCTGGTCGCGCGTAGCCAAAAAACATATCCAACTCTATTCAAAAATACTTCAATTAAATGACTCAAAAACTATAGCGAAAACTTTTATAAATAAACCTCTGGATATCTCATATCTCTCTTATTTGACTGATGCTGTTGGTATTATTCAACACACTCATCATTCAATTCCAGATAGAAAATTCGGCTACAGTACCGATGACAATGCACGGGCGCTTATCGTGGTATCGCAATTATATAAACAGCGCAAAACAAGCGAAGCTCTAAAACTTATCGAGCTTTATGTCAGTTTTTTAACATTCGCTCAAGAATCAAATGGTAAATTTCATACATTTCTTAATTTTAATGGCAGCTGGGATGACACAATTGACGTTACCGATCCATACGGAAAGGCCATGTGGGCACTCGGGATTAATTTATTCCTCAACGATAACTCGCGCCTTGGGCAATCTGTTCATTCTATTTTTATCAGAGATCTTACCCAAATAGACAATATTCGAGATGTGAGAACTGCCGCATATACAATGCTTGGTATGTATTACTATATTCTTGCATATGAGACAAAGACAGATGCAGCCGTTTTTGCTATTGAATATCTGAAAAAATTAGCAGACTTTCTCATTAAAGCATATGAAAAAAATAGCGCGCCTGGGTGGGAATGGTTTGAAAATACAGTAACGTATGATAATTTCCGTCTTCCGCAAGCACTATTCGCCGCTTACATGATTACCGGAAAAGAAATATATAAAAAGGTTGCCACCTCAACTTTAAAATTTGTTACAAGCTGTAATTATGACAAACAGAATGGATATTTTGATTTCATTGGACAAAACGGCTGGTATGCAAAAGGACAAAAAAAGGCAAACTATGATCAACAACCTCTGGAGGCTGCTGGAGCAGTTGACGCGTATCTATTTGCATCTAAAGCACTTCGTAAAAAAGCTTTTTTTAACCAAGCACTTCTTGCATTCGAGTGGTTTTTCGGTAATAATCGTAATCGCAGATTTATCTATGACGAGAATACTAAAGGTGTCTTTGATGGACTTACTTTAAGAGGAGTCAATCAAAATGAAGGAGCAGAGTCTATTGTTTGTTTTCTAATGTCTTGTATTTCTTTACAGAACTTTTTAAAAAAGACTTAATACTGCTTGTTTTTCAATAGTTGCAACTCCTATCACCTGATCAGCAGCGCCATAATATACAAAATACTGATCATCCTTTTCTATAGCTCCACATGTAAAAACTACATTATTAATGTATCCGTATTTTTCGTAATCTTCAACTGGCTCAAAAATTGGCTCTGGCGATCGATAAAGTACTTTCAAAGGGTTCTCTAGGTCCAAAAACATTATTCCCAATCTATAAGTATTTGTTTTGTCGACTCCATGATAAAATAAAAGCCAGCCTTTTTCCGTCTTAATAGGAGGTGCACCTATTCCTGTTTGCACAGAATCCCACATCCCGGGTCGTTCTTCAAAAACAGCAGAGTTATTGTGCCAAGTAGTAAGATTTCCGGATTTTCCAAAATAGGTTTTGCCTTCTCCAGCTCTATAAAGTAACCAATACTCTCCATTTATTTTTTCAGGAAAAAAGCTCGAATTTTTGCCGGTTAGATCAGGAATTATGACATCATAGTCCACAAACGTTATAAAATCTTTCGTTGTTGAAAGGGCAATTTTTGGTCGCTTTGCAATCTTTTCTCTCCAATTTGGGTTTACTTCTGCAGCTAAGTCTTCGGAAACTGCCGTATAAGTAAGATAATAGGTGTCATCAATTTTTACAACCCTTGGATCCTCTATCCCAAGGGATTCATCAGGATGACCGTTGCCATAATATAATGGATCATTTTTTCTTTCAAAATTAATGCCGTCAATACTTATAGCCAAACCTAATCTAGAATAAATATCGCTCTTGCCCATCGCTCGATAAATTAGATAAACCTTATCCTTGACCATTATCGCGCCTGGATTAAAAACAAGCATGTCTTCCCAAGGCAGGTTTGAAGGGGTTAATATAGGGTTCTTTTCCGAGCGTTGTAATTTCAACATATGATAATCTTTAGTATACACAAAGAGGTTCACTGGTTATACTAACGTTTTTTATTGATGTTGTATACTATTTAGATGATTTGGGTAGATAGAGAAGTCAAAGAAATAATAAAAAGGAAGAAAAAATTAGAGTGGGTTGACGATATGAAAACCCCGTCAGGCAGAGTTCATATTGGATCACTTCGAGGTGTAGTTGTTCATGATCTTGTCTTTAAAGTTCTTCAAGAAAATAAAATAAATTCAAAATTTACATATGTATTTGACGATCATGACCCAATGGACTCAATCCCCTCTTACCTTGAGTATAAAAAATGGGAAAAATATGCGGGGATGCAATTATATAAAATCCCTTCTCCTGTAAAAGGATATAAAAGCTTTGCGCATTACTACGCTGATGAATATATAAAGGTTTTTAATTCAATTAATTGTCACCCAGAATTAATATGGGCAGCAGAGCTTTATAACTCAGGAAAAATGAATGGAGTAATTAAAAAAATTCTTGATAACGCCGACAAAATTAGAGTTATTTACAATAAAGCTTTTGATAAAAAAAAGCCGAAAGATTGGTATCCGTTCAATGTAGTTTGTGAAAAGTGCAAAAAAATAGGAACAACATATGTATATAAATGGGATGGGAAAGAAGTCCATTATAAATGTGAACAGAAAATGGTTGCTTGGGCAATTGGTTGCGGACATAAAGGTCATATTTCTCCATATGACGGAAATGGAAAACTTGTATGGAGAATTGACTGGCCTGCAAAGTGGAAAGTAATTGGAGTGACTGTTGAGGGGGCTGGAAAAGACCATATGTCCTCTGGTGGATCTTATGATGTTGCAAAAATAATATGTGATAAAATTTTAAATACTGATGCTCCCTACCCTATTCCATATGAATTCTTTAATTTAAAAGGTAAAAAAATGTCGTCTTCAAAAGGACTTGGAGTTTCAGCTAAAGAAATTTCAAGTATCGTACCTCCAAATATTTTGAGATTTATCATAGTAAGAACACCGATAAAAAAGGCTATAGACTTTGATACAAATGAGGAAACAATTAGTAAAATTTTCGACGATTATGATATATGCCTTAATGCTTACTATGATTTAAACGAAGGAAAAATTACAGATGACAAAAGGGGTGAGGTTCAAAGGGATTTTGCAAGAATCGCAGAGTTATCTCAAGTACATAAGTTACCTTCAAAAAGATTTTTTATTCCTAGATTCAGAACAATAGTTAATTTATTAAAGAATAATGAAGACGTATTCAATTATTTTGAAAATCAAAAAAAATCAAAACTAAATAAAGAAGAATTGCTGATTATTAAAGAAAGAATCAAATATGCAAGTTTAAACTTAAAAAAAACTGAAATTACCTTACAAGTAGTTAAAGAGTTAACAAAAAGTCAAAAAGAGTTTTTAAAAATTCTTGCAAAAAACTTAATAAAAGAAAAAACAGATGATCGCGAAAAATTGCAGGAAGTTATATTTTCTACTTTAAGACAAAAAAACTATAACGCAAAAGAAGTTTTCTCTGGATTCTATATTGCGCTGACTGGAAAAGAATTTGGTCCAAAAGCAGCTGACCTGATTAAATCTATAGGAAAATCTAAAGTTATCAAAATATTACAAAAATCGAAATGATAAACAGAACAAAGGCTTTAGAACTTTTAAACACTCACATAAAAAATAAAAATCTTATTCGACACGGATTAGCAGCAGAGTCTGCTATGAAAGGACTTGCAAACTATTTTGGAGAAAACGAGAATAAATGGGGGTTAGTGGGATTACTTCACGATGGCGATTGGGAAGAAACAACAAAAGATCCATCTCAACATACTAAAAAGATGGTTGAATGGTTAAAAAATGCAGGAGAAGCAGACCAAGAAATATTAGACGCTATACTATCTCATAACTATGCACATACTGGGGAAAACCCTCCAAAAAATAAAATGGAATGGTCTATATATACTTGTGATGAGTTGACTGGATTTATAGTAGCTGTCGCTCTTGTGACCCCTGATAAAAAACTAGCTTCTGTAACTGTAGATTCAGTACTTCGAAAGTTTCCGTCAAAGTCTTTTGCTGCATCTGTTCATAGAGATCAAATAAAAATGTGTCAGGAAAAACTCGGAATACCTCTTGAGAAGTTTGTCGAGATAGTTCTTTCCTCTATGCAAAAAATCTCAAACGACCTAGGACTTTAATAAAATTACCGTCCCGATAAAACTTCTTGTAATCTTTCGTGAGGAATTTCGAATTTAGGAAAAGCTCTTCTTATAGCATCAATTTCTGCAAAAAGACTTGGTCTATTTTTAAGAGACGTCCATCTTTTAGATTCAAATTGAAGCACATCTGTTTCGTGAACTTGTTCTGCATATTCTCGTATCGGATATATAATTCCTGATAAGATACTTATTCCCTGCTCGTCTTCTACACTAAATGCTGGAAATAGAAATGATTCAGGGTTATTCCTACCAGGATCTGAATAAATATGTATAGAAGAAAATTTTTTCTCAAGTTCTTGTCCTAAAATAACACCCAAAGTATTCATCGCAATATGATCAAATCTTCCATCACCGAAAGGATGTATAAAAAAACCAGGATGTTCGTTACTTCCAGATATCAAATAATCTATTGGGGCATGCGTACCCAGAGCATCAAAAACTAAATCTAAGGATTTATGTGTTGATTCGGGGAGTTTATGAAGTGGACTTAATCTTTCTGCTATTCCCATATATCATTCTACTAATAAGATTTTGAAAGTCAAGGCGAAAAATATTTATATTTTTTGGAAATACTAAACTCTAATTTCTAATCTCTAAATAAATATTAATAACAAAATTCAAAATTTAAAACTAAAATCCACCTATCGTCATTCCCAGCACCTCCCACTGTCATCCCCGTGAAAACGGGGATCCAGTAAAGATAGATTCCCGCCTGCGCGGGAATGACAGGCTGGGTTTCAGGAATGACGTTTGTTTTAGGATTTATAATTTTGAGTTTTGACATTGTTTAGAATTTAGAAATTAGGGTTTAGAGATTATTCTTAAGTTGCTATAATAAGTCTGTGAAAAGTATATTGATAGCTACTCATAATCCTGCGAAAGTTACAGAAATAAAACTTGGGTTAAAGCCATTGACTAAGTTTGGAATAAAACTTTTGACTATTTCAGATTTAAAAATTTCAAAAAAACCGGTTGAAACGGGTAAAACCTTTGAGGAAAACGCGATACTTAAGGCGAGATATTACGCAAATATATCTAAAATCCCAACAATAGCAGATGATGGTGGAGTTGCAATAAAAGAACTTAATGGTGAACCTGGTGTCAAATCACGAATGTGGCTCGGACATGAAGCAACTGATGAAGAATTAATGGATCATACACTAAATAGATTAAAAGATAAGCCTTTAAGTAAAAGAAAAGCATATCTTGAAACCTGTCTTTGTTTTTTCGATCCTGAGACAAACACGACTATTTATCAAAAAGAAAGAATAAATGGATTAATAGCTTTAAAACCAAGTAAACAGAGAATGGAAGGATATCCTTTTAGATCATTATTTATTATAAAAATTAATGGAAAGTCAAAATACTATGATGGATTAAATTCAAAAGAGCAAAGACACCTAAATCATAGATTAATTGCAATTAGACGATTATTACCTAAAATACAAAAGCATTTGTTACAATAAATTATGCTTTCAATTGATTACATTCGCGAAAATAAAGATAAGGTCAAGCTTGCTGCAAAAAATAAAGGCCGTGAGGTAGATATTGATAAAACAATCGAGCTAGATGACCAGAGAAAGGCCTTAATACAAAAGATACAGAAACTTCGAGAGGAAAGAAATGTAAATCCAAATAAAGAAGTCACCAAAGATATAAAGGAAAAAGGAAGAAAGATTAAAGAAGATATAAAAAAACTTGAATCAGAATTAAAAACATATGAAGAAGATTTAAAAAATCATTTATTATCTATTCCTAATGTTCCCCTTGACGAAGTTCCTGTTGGAAAAGACTATTCTTCAAACGTTGAAATAAAAAAATGGGGAGAGTTGCCTAAATTTAATTTTAAACCAAAAACACATATAGAGCTTGGAAAAGAATTGGATTTAATAGATTTTGAAAGAGGATCAAAAACATCTGGATATAGAGGTTATTTCTTAAAAAATGAATTAGCAATAATACATTTGGCAATATTATTTCATGCTTTTATCAAATTGGTTTCAAGAGGTTTTACACCTCTGATACCTCCATCAATTGTAAAAGGATTTGCGTTATTTGGTACAGGACAATTTCCTTGGGGAGAAAAAGAAGTATATAAATTAAATGATGAAGATTCTTATTTACAAGGAACCGCTGAAGTACCAGTAACTGCTTATTACAGTGGTGAAACTTTTAACGAAAAAGAATTACCTAAAAAGTTTGTTGCATTGGCACCATCCTTTAGAAAAGAGGCTGGCGCGTATGGGAAAGATACAAAAGGACTTTATAGGCTTCATGAGTTTTGGAAAGTTGAGCAAGTAATTTTGTCATCAAATAACATTGATGAGGCTAAGAAATTACATTCAGAACTTGAAAAAAATGCAGAAGAAATTCTTGAAGAGTTGGATCTTCCTTACAGGGTTTTACTTATGTGTACTGGAGAAATGGGTGAACCACAAATTTTAAAATATGATTTAGAAACATGGATGCCATCAAGAAATGAATATGGAGAAACAATGTCAAATTCAATAATGGGTGATTTTCAAACTAGACGATTAAATATAAAATATAAATCGCAGAATAATAAAACAGAATTTTGCTATTCATTAAATAACACACTTATTGCCTCACCAAGAATATTAATAGCTCTTCTTGAAAATAATCAATTAGAAGATGGATCAGTACAAATCCCTAAAGTTCTTCATAAATATACTGGATTTAAGGAAATCAAAAGGAAAGAATAAATTTATTAAGGCGCCGGTGTGGGTGTTGGAGTTATAGATACAATTGGTGCTCTTGAACAATCAACTTTATCTGTTCCGCTGACAAAATATTCTATTCTTCCGCCATAACATAGTTTTTCTGATACATTTACAGGTTTCTCAAGCCATGTATTTCTCGTGCTGTATTTTGTAAGAAGAAGCGACATTACTCTATTCCAGATAGGAGAAGCGCCTGTGATTCCCGATGTTAAAAACGGATTCATTGGTGAATTGTTATTGTTACCTACCCAAACCGTAACTAAATATTCTGGAGTGTATCCTATTGTCCAATTATCTTTTTTGTCATCTGTTGTTCCTGTTTTTACAGCAACTTTGTAACCCGGGATTTCTAAGCTTGATCCCCTGCCAAACGCATATGACCTTGCAGTATTATCAGATAATATATCTGAAATTATAAAACTTACTCCGGGATCTAAAACTCGTTTTGAATAATTTGACCTTTCAAATATGACATCTTCAGATGAGTTCTTAACATTTAGAATTGGTGAAAGATCCTGTCTTAATCCTTGATTGGCAAATACTCCAAATGCTCTTGCCATATCAACCATCTTTACCTCTCCCCCACCAAGTGTCAAAGAAAGCCCAAATCTTGAACTGTCATTCCAGGTTGTTATACCCATTTCTCTTGCATGATTAACAAAGTTATCAACTCCTACTGAATTTAATACTTTAACAGCTGGTACGTTATAAGAATTTGCCAAGGCATATCTTAAGGGTATTCTTCCATGAAACTTACCATCATAATTCACTGGTTTATAAGGCTTTGATCCTGGAATGTCAAAAACAACTGGTGTATCATCAACCATTGTTGCAGCGGTATATGAACCTTCAAGCGCAAGAGAATACATCAATGGTTTAATAGAAGATCCAGGTTGTCTTAGTGCAGTCGTTACATTAAACGCTCCATCTGTGTCTGAAAAATAATCTACAGATCCAACCATAGCAAGAATTTCTCCTGTTGATGGTTTTGTTACAAGAACTGCGCCATTTGAAACGTTTAAATTTCTTATCTTATCTATTTCCTCTTCAAGTATATTTTCAATATCTTGTTGCAATTCAATATCAAGTGATGTTTTTACATTAAATCCGCCTTCTTCTGCTTTTCTAATTCCAAATTCATCAACTAATTGATTTTTCACATAAAACACAAAGTGTGGAGCTTTAATAGTAGTTTGAGGGGATGAGACTTTTACAGAGGAAGAAACTGCTTTCTTGTATTGATCTTCTGTTATATATTTCTCATCCATCATGTTTTTTAATACGTTATTTCGTCTTGTTCGAGCTAAATCAGGGTTAGCGTAGGGTGAATAAAGAGAAGGGGCTTGAGGAAGACCAGCAAGTAGAGCAGCCTCAGGAAGAGATAAGTCTTTTGCAGATTTCTTAAAATATGTTTTTGAAGCTTCTTCTATTCCGTATGAGGATCCTCCATATGGGACTTGATTTAAATACATCTGTAAGATTTCTCCCTTTGAATATATTCTCTCTGTCCATAGAGCTAGTATTATCTCCTTTATTTTTCGTCTTATTGTTCGCTCAGGAGTAAGA
>Ga0082335_1009438_pt1 | contig 10507 bp, 5 predicted proteins | sample Subgrocontami58m_FD_72375 | JGI IMG/M metagenome (GOLD analysis project Ga0082335, IMG submission 72375) | Subsurface groundwater microbial communities from S. Glens Falls, New York, USA - GMW37 contaminated, 5.8 m (SPADES assembly) (version 2) ... | reverse complement strand
GCACCCCGATGTTGTCCCCCGCCTGCCCCTGATCCAGCAGCTTCCTGAACATCTCCACCCCCGTGCACACCGTCTTCAGCGTCGGCTTCAGACCCACGACCTCAATTTCCTCGCCCACCTTCACCACCCCGCGCTCTACCCGCCCGGTCACCACCGTGCCACGCCCGGAGATCGAGAACACGTCCTCCACCGGCATCAAAAACGGCCCGTCTATCGCCCGCTTGGGCAACGGAATGTAGCTATCGAGCGCATCAGTTAGCTTGTAGATCGAGCCCTCGCCCATGTCGCTCTTGTCGCCTTCGAGCGCCTTCAACGCCGAGCCGATGATGATCGGGGTCTTCTCCCCCGGAAACTCGTACTTGGAGAGCAGTTCGCGCACCTCCAGCTCCACCAGCTCAAGCAACTCCGCATCGTCCACCAGGTCAGCTTTGTTCATGTAAACAATGATGTAGGGCACACCCACCTGCCGCGCCAACAGAATGTGCTCGCGCGTCTGCGGCATCGGGCCGTCGGCCGCAGACACCACCAGAATCGCCCCGTCCATCTGCGCCGCACCCGTGATCATGTTCTTGATGTAGTCCGCATGACCCGGACAGTCCACGTGCGCATAGTGCCGGTTCGCCGTCTCGTACTCCACGTGCGCCGTGTTGATCGTGATCCCCCGCGCTTTCTCCTCCGGCGCCGAGTCAATCTGGTCGTAGGCCTTCGCCTCGCCTCCAAACTTCCTCGACATCACCAGCGTGATCGCCGCCGTCAGCGTCGTCTTCCCATGGTCCACGTGCCCTATCGTCCCTACATTCACGTGCGGCTTCGTGCGCTCAAATTTAGCTTTCGACATGATGATTGTCCTTCTTTATCGATGATCAAACTGCTCACAACTCATGGTGCCGTTGGCGCGGATTGAACGCGCGACCTCTCCCTTACCAAGGGAGTGCTCTACCACTGAGCTACAACGGCATAACCCGCTTTGTCGAGGTCGCCGACTCAAAGTCGTTTTTCCCGGGACCAGCATGCTGGAGCGGGTGAAGGGAATCGAACCCTCGTCGTAAGCTTGGAAGGCTTCTGCTCTACCATTGAGCTACACCCGCGTTTCACGACCGAACCCTTTCGCCACCCGGCGCACGCCGCCAACCCGCGCCGCAAAAAACCTGGTGGAGGAGGTTGGATTCGAACCAACGTAGGCGCAAGGCCAACAGATTTACAGTCTGCCCCCTTTAACCACTCGGGCACCCCTCCGAACGAAACGCAAGATTATGCGCGTTTTCGTGCCAGCGGTCAAACCAAGTTCGGACGCCTTCGCAAGATACTCCTTTGCCGCGGCATGGCGCGGCCGGCCCGGGCACTTGCCATCGGCCCAACACGGCCTTGCGCCGCCGCCGGCTTGCCGCGCAGTCGCCGGATGCGGCCGGCAGGGTCCTGGCGCGACCCGAGGACGAAACTCATGCCTTCCCGGCGTGCCGCCTCCAGAAATTCGACGGAGGGATCTCGCGGGGAACCGAAGATATGACGGATGCCTGCGGCAGCGAGGTACTGGATGACGACCTGGGATGCGATCATGCGGGAATTTGCCGGTGACCGATTAATGATTCGTTGACGCTATTCTGAATTCTGAACCGTCCTATGTCGAGGCATATAAAGGCAAGATATTTCCGAACCCCAGGCATATACTAGCTGTCAAAAAACATGTCGCTCCGCATCCTGCGGCGATCGGTTCATCGGCAAGGAGATCTCCAATGAACGCCCCAGCCAAGTTCCACGAAATCACGCTGGAAGACAAGTACACGCTGGATTCCGGCCGCGTCTTCCTCACCGGCACCCAGGCCCTGGTGCGCTTGCCCATGCTGCAACGCGCGCGCGACCTCGCCGCCGGCCTCAACACCGCGGGTTTCATATCCGGCTATCGCGGCTCTCCCCTGGCCGGTATAGACCAGGGGATGCACGGCGCGAAAAAGCACCTCGAGGCCCACCACGTCAAGTTCCAGCCCGGCGTGAACGAAGACCTTGCGGCGACCTCCATCTGGGGCACGCAGCAGCTCAACCTGTTCAATGACGCCAAGTATGACGGCGTGTTCTCCATGTGGTACGGCAAAGGTCCGGGCGTGGACCGCTGCGGCGACGTATTCAAGCACGCCAACGCAGCCGGCACTTCCAAGTACGGCGGCGTGCTGGTGCTCGCCGGCGACGATCACGCGGCGAAATCCTCGACCCTGGCGCACCAGAGCGAACACATCCTTAAGGCTTGCTGCATCCCGGTGCTGAACCCGGCGAGCGTGCAGGAGTATCTCGACTACGGCCTGCACGGCTTTGCCCTGTCGCGCTACGCCGGCCTGTGGGTCGGGTTCAAATGCGTCACCGACGTGGTCGAGTCGGGCGCTTCGGTCACTATCGATCCTCATCGGGTGCAGGTGAAGATTCCGACCGACTTCGTCTTGCCGCCTGGCGGCCTGGGCATCCGCTGGCCCGACGCCATCCTCGAGCAGGAAGTGCGTCTGCTCAACTACAAGCTCTATGCCGCGCTTGCCTATGTGCGCGCCAACGGCCTTGACCGCATCGTGTGGGATTCCCCGCGCGCGCGGCTAGGCATCGTTACCACCGGCAAGTCCTACGGCGACACCATGCAGGCACTAACGGATCTGGGCATAGACGAAAACATTGCACGCGATTCGGGCATCCGTCTGTACAAGGTGGCCATGAGCTGGCCCCTGGAGCCGCAGGGCGCGCGCAAATTCGCCCAGGGCCTGGAAGAAATCCTGGTGGTGGAAGAGAAACGCCAGCTGATCGAATACCAGATCAAGGAAGAGTTGTACGAATGGCGCGCAGATGCCCTCGGTAAAATGCGACCGCCGCGCGTGGTCGGCAAGTTCGACGACAACGGCGAATGGAGCCAGGCCGAGGGTCAACCCGCCGGCACCTGGCTGTTGCCAGCAAGTTACGAACTTTCGCCTGCGATGATCGCCAAGGCAATCGCCAGCCGGCTCGCAAAACTCGGTCTGGATCAACAACTGGGTGCACGCTATCGCGAACGCCTCGCCTTTCTCGAATTCAAGGAGAAAGCGCTCGCCAAGCCGCAGGTGGTGACGCTGCGTCAACCCTATTACTGCTCCGGCTGTCCGCACAACACCTCCACCCGCGTGCCGGAAGGCAGCCGCGCCACCGCCGGCATCGGCTGCCACTTCATGGCGCTATGGATGGACCGCAGCACTTCGACCTTCACCCACATGGGCGGCGAAGGCGCGCCCTGGATCGGCCAGGCGCCGTTCTCGAACACCAAGCATATTTTCGCCAACATCGGTGACGGCACTTATTACCACTCCGGGCTGATGGCCATCCGCGCCGCCTGCGCGGCCAAGGTCAGCATGACCTACAAGATCCTGTACAACGACGCCGTGGCCATGACCGGCGGCCAGAAACACGACGGTCCGCTCGATCCGGCGGCGATCTCGCGCCAGATCGCCGCCGAAGGCGTGAACCCCATCGTCATCGTCACCGACGAGCCGGAGAAATATCCCGCAGGCATCGACTGGGCGCCGGGGGTGAGCGTGCGCCACCGCGACGAGCTCGACGCCGTACAGCGCGAACTGCGCGAGCTGCCGGGCGTGTCGGCCATCATCTACGACCAGACCTGCGCCGCGGAAAAACGCCGCCGGCGCAAACGCGGCGCCTTTCCCGATCCGGCCAAGCGCGCCGTCATCAACGAAATGGTGTGCGAGGGATGCGGCGACTGCAGCGACAAATCCAACTGCCTGTCGGTGGAGCCGCTGGAGACCGAATACGGCCGCAAGCGCACGATCAACCAGTCCACCTGCAACAAGGATTATTCCTGCGTAAAGGGATTCTGCCCGAGTTTCGTCACGATCGAGGGCGGCAAGCTGAGGAAAGGCAAGGCGGGCACGGCAAAATCGACCGACGATTTTCCCGCCCTGTCCGAGCCCGCGCCGGCTCTCATAGACGGTGCTTACGGCGTGCTGGTGACCGGCATAGGCGGCACCGGCGTCGTCACCATCGGCCAGATACTGGCGATGGCCGCGCACCTCGAGGGCAAGGGCGTGACCGTGCTCGACATGTCGGGGCTGGCGCAAAAGGGCGGTCCAGTGATGTCGCATGTGCGCATGGCGAACCAGCCCGAAGACCTGCACGCGGCACGCATCGGCACCGGCCAAGCGAGCCTGGTGATCGGCTGCGACCTGGTGGTCGCGGCTAACCCGGAGGCCCTGGCCAAGATGAGCCCGCCCAAGACGCGCGCCGTGATCAACGCCACCACCGCGCCGACCGCGGAGTTCGTGCGCAACCCGAACTGGCAGTTCCCGGGCAGCAAGCTGCAGCACGACATCGCCGAAGCCTGCGGCAAGAACAACGTGGACTTTGTTTCCGCAGGAAGCCTTTCCACCAACTTGATGGGCGATTCCATCGCCACCAACATGTTCATGCTCGGCTATGCCTGGCAAAAAGGCTGGCTGCCGGTTTCCGGCGCGGCGCTGGAGAAGGCGATCGAATTGAACGGCGTGGAGGTCGAATTTAACCTGAAGAGCTTCCTCTGGGGCCGGCGCGCCGCAGTCGATCCGGCGCGCGTGGAAAAGATCGCCGTCCCGGCCGAGGTCATTCCCCTCAACCAGCATCTGTCGCGCAATCTGGACGAGCTGGTGGCGCGCCGCGTGGACTTCCTCAGCGCCTATCAGGACGCCGCCTATGCCGCGCGCTATCGGGAACTGGTGGAGAAAGTGCGGCGGGTCGAGTCCGAGAAGGCGAGCGGGACAAAGCTCACCGAAGCCGTCGCGCGCTATTACGCCAAGCTCATGGCCTACAAGGACGAGTACGAGGTCGCCCGGCTGCACTCGGACCCCGCGTTCATGCGGAAAATCGAAGGCATGTTCGAAGGCGACTACAAAGTGGTGTTCCACCTTGCCCCGCCCATTTTGAACAAGCCCGACCCGGCGACCGGCGAAGCGAAGAAATCCACCTTTGGCCCATGGATGATGCGCGCGTTCCGGCTGCTGGCGAAGATGAAGGGCCTGCGCGGCACGGCGTTCGACATCTTCGGCCGCACCGAAGAGCGCCGCGCCGAGCGCACACTGATCACCGAGTACACCGCAACGGTGGAGCAATTGCTGGCCAAGCTCACGCCCGCGAACCACACGCTTGCGGTCGAGATCGCCGGCATCCCCGAGATGATCCGCGGATACGGGCACGTAAAAATGCGCCATCTCAAGCTTGCGGAAAGGCAACGCGCCGAACTGCTGGCGAAATTCGACGCACCGGTGGAGCAGACCGCCAGAGCGGCGTAAACTTTACAGCGGCATGAGCCTCACCCGCGCCGACCTCGAACGCGACCGCATCCGCCAGGAACTGGCGCAGACGCCGCTCGGCCCGCATCTGCTCAGCGACGCCGAGCTGGAAGAATCGTTGTGGCAGATTCTGCAGCAGGCCGAAACCGGGGCGGACTGCTGGGTGTTCGGCTATGGCTCGCTGGTGTGGAATCCCCTGTTCCATTTCGAGGAAAAACGCGTGGTCACCACCCACGGCTATCACCGCAGTTTCTGCCTGTGGTCGCGCATCAACCGTGGCACGCCGGACCGGCCGGGGCTGGTGCTGGGCCTGGACCGCGGCGGGCGCTGCCGCGGCGTCGCCTACCGCATTGCCCCGGATCACGTCGAGAACGAACTGCGCCTCGTCTGGCGGCGCGAGATGATGCTGGACGCCTATGTGCCGCGCTGGGTCCAGGTGAGCGACGGCAAGACCCGGTTCCGCGCCGTCACTTTTACCATCAACCGCGCGAGCCCATCCTATGCCGGTCGCTTGCCGCCGGAGACCATCATCGAGCGGTTGACGACCTGCCATGGCCGGATGGGGCCGGGAATAGACTATCTGCTGCGCACCGCGGAAGCCCTACGCGCCTGCGGCATCGCGGACCGCCACCTGCAGGAGTTGTGTGCGCTCGCCCACGCCATGAAGGCGCGCGGCTGATCTGCGGCAGACCTGCAGCTATATGTGGGACTTAAATCGCGCCCCCGTTTTCTTGGCACGATTTGAACCGATCAGGCAATCTTCTCGTCGTCCCACACCTTTTCTGGTATCGGCAGCCCTTCGAACACCTCCTTGCCCAGCGGGCGCTCCAGCTCAATGCCGAGGCCCTCTAGCACCCACATCAGTTGTCGCGTGTGCTGGCCGCTGTGCCAAGTGGTTCGCTCGAGGAACTGATGATGGCTTTGTTCGCCGTAGTAGACGTCGGCGCGGGCACTCCAGTCGATCTCGCGGCCGGGACCGGCAAACCAGGCCGACAGGCGTTGCCGGACGTCCTCCGCATAGGCGAGCAGGGCCTGCTTGGCGCTGGCCTCGGGTGCGGGAATGCGGTTGTATGAATCGAAGGTCAGCGGGACGCCTTGCTTTTCTTCGAGGAAGGCGTCGGCGATATTGAAGATGTGATAGGTGAGATCCGCATAACTGCGCGGGCGGTTCGGCAGCAAGGTCTTCAGTTGATCGTCGGGCAGTTGACCGAAGAAGCGTTCGGCGCCTTCGAGAACGCGATCGAGCCGCTGCTTCAGTTCGCCGGTGGTCAGCATCCTGGTGCTCAGGCCGGCGACGCCGACCAGCTTTGCCACGTCCGCGAGCACCTGGCCGTTGGCCCACTTGCCGCCGCGCGTGACGATCGGCACCTGGCGCAGGCCGAAATGGGACAGCTCGGCGAACGCCTGGTCGTCGGCCAGCACATTGCGGGATACGAATGGAATGCCGTGGCTGGCTAGGAACTCCTTGGTCCGCAGGCAGCTGGTACAGCCAGGTTGCCAGTAGACCCGGATCTCGTCGTTCCGCGTTTCGATAGACATGGAAGACTCCTTCGTAGTTGTGTTGCGCACCGCCAACGGCGTTGCCGGTCGCAATGCGTGCTATCGACGCTGTGGCCCTAAGAAGTACGCTTTGACCTCCTGTCCGGGCAACACATCGCCGTACTTTGCATCGCTACGCTCGGAATGACAATAGCTTGGTGAACGGTGTAGCGTATCTTGGAAAAATCAATAAGAGGCCGTATCAGCATTACCGAAATGGCCCCATGTGTTCGAAAGACACAAACTGGCACCGGCACACACGCTCAGAAGCACTCGTCTTCCCGCAAATAGCGCCATTGACCGAGGGGGAGATCGCCCAGTTTCACTTTGCCGATACGGATGCGCTTCAGCCCGACCACTTCCAGACCGACCAACTCGCACATGCGCCGGATCTGGCGCTTCTTGCCCTGGCGCAAAATGAAACGCAGCTGATCCTGATTCAGCCAGCCCACCCGCGCCGGCCGCAGCGCCTCCCCATCCAGCGACAGCCCGTGATTCAAGAGCGCCATGCCGGCCTTCGACAGGCTTCCCTTCACGCGCACCAGATATTCCTTGTCGATCGCGGAGTTCTCGCCGATCAACTGCTTGGCGATGCGCCCATCCTGCGTCAGCACCAGCAAGCCTTGCGAATCGATATCCAGCCGCCCGGCCGGGGCGAGGCCCCTCAAGTGCATCGGGCTGAAGCGCTCGCGCGAGCGGTCGCCGCGTACATGCGATTCCGCGTTGATCAGGCTCACGGCCGGGCGGTAGCCCGGCTCCGCCTGCGCCGACACGTATCCGATCGGCTTGTTCAGCAGTATGGTTACGCGCGCAAGCTGGCTCGCCTGGGCGGCCTTGTTCAAGGTGATCTTGCTCGCCGGATCGATGCGCGTCCCGAGCTCGGTAACCCGTTCGCCGTTCACAAACACCCAGCCGCGCTCGATGTAGCTGTCCGCTTCGCGGCGCGAGCATAAGCCCTGTTCCGACATCAGTTTGGACACTCGTACTTTTTCCATGTTTGCCAGAGTGGAGCCGGGAGCGGAGTATCGATTATGCACTATCATTCGCCATTGGCATGCCATGCATGAAAGGGTTTTCGCAATGCAATCGCCGGATCAACCGATCCTGAGAGATATCGTGCTCGTCGGCGGTGGGCACAGTCATGTCGGCGTGCTCAGGCGCTTCGGCATGCGTCCGCTGCCCGGTGTCCGCTTGACCGTGATCTGTCGCGACACCCACACGCCGTATTCCGGCATGCTGCCGGGCTATATCGCGGGACATTACAGTTACGACGAAGTCCACATCGACCTCTCAAGGCTGGCCCGGTTTGCCGGTGCGCGTTTGTTTCGCGATGAAGCGCTGGGCCTGGACCGCGACGCAGGCAAGGTGCTCTGCCGCAATCGTCCGCCGGTGCCCTACGATTATCTGTCGATCAATATCGGCTCCACGCCGCAAATGAGCAATGTTGCCGGTGCAGCCGAGCACGCCGTGCCGGTAAAACCGATCAACGGCTTTAACCAGCGCTGGCAGTTGCTGCTCGAGCGCGTGCGCAAACACGCCGGGGTCACGCGCATCGCCGTGGTCGGTGGTGGCGCCGGCGGGGTCGAGTTGACTCTGGCGATGCAGTACCGCTTGCGCAACGAGCTGCACACAGCGGGGCGCAACCCGGACGAGCTCAGCTTCCACCTGCTGACCGGCGATCCGATCATCCTGCCGACCCACAATGCTTCGGTGCGCCGCGCATTCGAGCGGGTGCTGGCCAAACGGGGTGTCAATTTGCATTGCAACGCCGAGGTCAATCAGGTGTCGGCGGCATGCCTGCATACGGCGGGCGGCGAAACCGTGGACGCCGACGAGATCGTCTGGGTCACGCGCGCCGGCGGCGCGCCGTGGCTGCGCCAAACCGGCCTCGCTCTGGATGCCGACGGTTTCATTCAGGTGACCGACACGCTGCAGACGGTGACCGACCCGAAAGTGTTTGCCGCGGGCGACATCGCCAGCATGGTGAACCATCCGCGCGAGAAGGCGGGGGTATTCGCGGTGCGCCAGGCATTACCGCTTGCAGAGAACCTGCGCCGCGCCGTGGAGGGTAGAGCGCTCAAGGCCTACCGCCCGCAGAGCAAGTGGCTCGCGCTGATCAGCACCGGCGATCGGTATGCCGTGGCGTCGCGCGGCGCGCTCGGGTTCCAGGGCGGCTGGGTGTGGCGCTGGAAGGATTGGATCGACCGCCGCTTCATGCTCAAGTTCAACCGGATTCCGGCCATGGAAACCGAGCCCGCGGAAGCAGCACCCTCATCGGTCAAGCTTGATCAGGAGGAAGCCGCGCAAGCCATCTCCGCAATCGCCATGCGCTGCGGTGGCTGCGGCGCGAAAGTCGGCGCCACGGTGCTCTCGCGCGCGCTTGGCGCGCTGCATCCCGTCGATCGCGACGACGTGCTCATCGGCCTACACGCGCCCGACGATGCGGCAGTGGTGCGCGTGCCGCCGGGCAAGGCGATGGTGCACACGGTGGATTTCTTCCGCGCCTTCATCGATGACCCCTACCTCTTCGGCAAGATCGCCGCGAACCATGCCCTGGGGGACATTTTCGCCATGGGGGCCGAGGCACAATCGGCTACGGCGATCGTCACCGTACCCGCCGGGCTGGAAGCCAAGGTGGAGGACGTATTATTTCAGATGATGTCCGGCGCGATCGAAGTGCTCAACGATGCGAACTGCGCGCTGGTCGGCGGCCACACCGGCGAGGGAAAAGAGCTGGCGCTGGGTTTTGCCGTCAACGGCCTGGTGGATGAAGATCTCGCGTCGGTGATGAAGAAGAGCGGCATGCGGCCGGGCGACGTGCTGATCCTCACCAAGCCGATCGGCACCGGCACGCTGTTTGCGGCGCATGCGCGCCTAGCAGCCCGCGGCCGCTGGATCGACGCGGCCCTGGTCTCGATGTGCCAGTCGAACCGCCTGGGGGCGCAGTGCCTGCGCGAGCATGGCGCAAGCGCCTGTACCGACCTGACCGGATTTGGTCTGCTCGGGCATCTGCTGGAAATGACCCGGCCCTCGGGCGTGGACGCGGAACTGAACCTTGCGGCGCTGCCTGTCCTGGAGGGCGCCGAGGAGACCAGCGCGGCCGGAATCCTCAGCTCGCTGCAGCCGGCCAACGTGCGACTGCGCCGCGCGTTGCGCAACCAGCAGGAAGCGGTGAGCCATCCGCGCTATGCGCTGATCTTCGACCCGCAGACCGCCGGGGGGCTGCTCGCCAGTATCCCTCAGGAGCGCGCCGAAGCCTGCCTGAAGGCCCTGCGCGCGCTGGGGTACGCGCATGCGGCGGCCATCGGCCGGGTGCTGCCGCAGGGCGAGGTGCTGGAGCCGATCGTCCTGAAGCTATGGTAGTTTCCAAAGATGGGAGATTGGCCTGTTACTCGGGTTTCATTCCCGCCGCCTTAACCGCCCGTCCCCAGCTCTCGATGTCGCCCTTGAGCAGGGCCGCATAATCCTCGGGCGAGCCGCCGGCGGATTCGGTGCCCAGGCTGGTAAATTTCTCCATCACGTCGGGCATCTTGACCACGCGGCTTATGTCCGCCGCGATCTTGTCGACGACGTCGCGCGGCGTACCCGCCGGGGCGAAGATTCCGCCCGATATGGCGAAATTATAGTTCGGGATCGCCACCTCGGCGATCGTCGGCACCTCGGGCGCGAATGCGGCGCGCTTGATC
>Ga0082335_1009437_pt1 | contig 10508 bp, 11 predicted proteins | sample Subgrocontami58m_FD_72375 | JGI IMG/M metagenome (GOLD analysis project Ga0082335, IMG submission 72375) | Subsurface groundwater microbial communities from S. Glens Falls, New York, USA - GMW37 contaminated, 5.8 m (SPADES assembly) (version 2) ... | reverse complement strand
ACAAAGTCCTCCTCTTTATCTGAAAAGCTTCTTTTGTAGCCTTGATACCGTATTGTTCCCAGAAAGCAAGGACACGAGCCTTGTGCTTTGCTTTCTCTGTTATCATATATGCCCATCTTAGGGCATAGTCATTCAATCTGACAAACCCTCTCACTCTGTACGATATTCGTTGTATTTGCATACTCCTTGGATCTTTAAGGAGTGCACTATGTATCTTAGCTTATGCAATCGTTTTCACTTCCTCAACTGTAATTGTCAAAGAACTCCTGCTCAACCCTCCTTTGTTTCATGAGCATTGGGTATTCATCCCATACTCCCTTCTAAATGGAGATGAACACAGCTCTACCCACGAATTCCATTATCTTCACCTTACGCCTTTATGTGTTTTAGTGTCAAGCAATAAATGCGCCGTCTTGTAAAGTATCCACTTTACACTGTTTTTAAAACTGTCCTTTTTTGGCTCAACTGAAGCAAAATTGCAACTCAATTCTGTAAAATGCCCACTTTACTGTGCTTTTTTTGTGAGATCAAAACTGCTCACATCTTGACTCTAATGAAACAAAGAAGAGTCACCATTCATGGCGACTCTTGAAAATATTATTACGCTATAGTTCTATCAATTCTCCTTCTCTTAAGAGCTGAAAATCAATTTTGGGAGGAATACTGGATTCATCAATGATTGCTCCCCAGTCCTCAAGAAGAAGCGCGCCAAAGAGCATGTCGATCCTTTTTGTCGCCTCTGTACCTAAACCAATCATAGGATAAAGAATATTACCAAATTTATATTCTCTTCCTTCACTATCTTTGATGATGCCAAGAACAAGCCTTCCCTCATGAAAACTCAGTTTTCTTCCGCCGATTTTTGCATGAAAGGGTTGAACTGCAACCACTTGAAAATTTTTTGCAACTTCAGATCGAATATATGACCTGCGTGAACCTGTATCGAGCAGAGCGTTATATTTCCTGCCACCTATGTTGACTTCGATAATGGGTCTTGACATGAGTATTTCCTCCTTTATTTCATGAACATGGGGCATTCACCCCCATACTCCCTCATGGTGTATGGAAATGAACACAATGATACCCATAGCCTCCTTTACCTTCACCTTACGTCTTTATGTGTTTTGCTGTCAAGCAATAAACGCGCCGTCTTGTAAGGTACCCACATTAGATTTTTTGAAAATTTCGCTTCAGGAGCACATTCGGCAAGAGTCCCTCCTTTGGTCTTCCAATCCACTCTGACAAAATTACATAGTAGACTTGTCCCTTACAAAATTTTCATAATTATTGCCCCGTAGTTTATTGAGGGACAAGTCTCGTGATGCCAATTTCTTTCTTGATCACGCGGGCTACTTCTTGGACCGTCTCCGTCAGTTTCCCGTCGCGATTGACAATGACATGATCGCACCATGTGGCATTAGCAATCTCCTGCCTGGCAATGGCGAGCCGTTCACGCACTTGTCTTGCAGTAAAATTCTTTGGATCAAAACGTTTGGCAAGATCAAGTAACTTTTCGGGACGCAAAAAAATAGTTACCGTTTCTTGAGGCCACATTTTTTTCACCTTTCGAGCGCCACGAAGATTGACTTGCAATAGAACATGATGACCTCTTTGCATGGAAGACAGTATGCTTTTTTTAGGAATACCATAATACTCGTGATTATGCGTCACCCACTCTATAAAAACGCCAGATGTGACCATCTCTTGAAACTTCTCCCGACTAATGAAGTGATACACTTTTCCATGACGCTCATTTGTTCGACGCTTCCTGGTGGTATAACTTATGACGTGCGAGAGATTGAGACTATGATACTCCTTCAGCCCTCGAACTACCGCGTCTTTACCACCTCGTGAAGGTGCCGAGAGAATAAAAATCCGCGCTGTTTTTTTAAAAGTTGTCATTGTTTTTGTTCTAAAAAATGAGTAAGTTGCTCTGGAAGAGAACTCTCATACATCACCCATTCTCCGGTGAGAGTATGAAAGCCTAATCTCTGCGCGTGGAGAAAAATACGGTCTAAATCCTCCCGACGTTTTTGTTTACGAATCCGGTACAGTTTGTCACCAACAATGGGATGGCCAAGAGAATGCATATGCGCTCGAATTTGATGAGTACGCCCCGTACGCGGAATAAGATGAACCAACGTGTACCCATGTCGCTCGCCGCCCGTGCGTCCAACATATCGCAGAACCACATATTCAGTCACTGCCTCTCGACCTTCGTCTTTTTTTTCATCTGAACGACTCGACATGCGATGTCCGCGAGCACTGCGCGCGATGGGAAACGTGATAATTCCTTCAGATTTTAATATTTTCCCGTAGACTAAAGCGAGATACTCCTTCTGCATGGTATGTTTCTGAAACTGCTCTTTTAAATGTTCATACATCTTCTGCGTTCGTGGTATCACCATCAACCCGGAAACTTCTTTATCCAGACGATGAACAATCCCTGGTCGCATGACTGGATCATCACCCACCTGTTTCAGCTCTGGATATTGCTCTAACAACCACTCCGTCAACGCGCCTGTCTCTCCCTCGCGAGTTGGATGCGTCACAATTCCAGCGGGTTTTTCAATTACCGTGTATTCAGCGCACTCAAATAAAATTTTCGGTACATTCTCATTCATAGTGCAATGTCTCTTATTACTCCACCTCTTTATATTTTATAAAAAATTCTTCCTTCCTCTGTCGATCATAATGTTCGACATCTGGAGTCATTTTTTTTAAATCCTCATCACTCAACGCGTCAAGTTCTCGTACACGCTGTGACAGATAGTCTTTGGTGTTTCGTTTGGGGTCATCCAAAACCTCACCCAATAATGCTCGAGTCAACAAACCAATTCGTGGGCCAGGCATGATACTCAACAGATTCATGACATCATTTCCATTCAACGCGAGCATTTTTGGCGCGATGGGATCCATCTGCACCTCTTGCAGACGTCGTTCAAGTTCAGTCAACTTATATGGCTTGGCTTTGGGACGTCCCATACCCAGCCGATCACATATTCGTACCCGTAAAAAATTTTCAATATTCTCCGATCCCAATCGCACCAACAATCGACGCACACCAGCGTCAGTCACTTCACCGATACTGTAATAAAACATATGATGTCGTACCAAGTGACTCACTAAGTTGATGGTATCGTTCGGATATTTCAATCGCGTCAAAATTTCCCGAGTGAGTCTCCCCCCGACAATATCATGACCATGAAAAGTAGAGTTGTAGCCTTCACCTTGTTTGGTCATGGGTTTACCAACGTCATGAAACAAGGCAGCCAAACGCACTTCCAATGAATAGCCACGTTCTGTCGCGTGACCAAGCGCGCGAACATTATGCTCATAGACCGTGTAGATATGGTTCTTGTTTTGTGTCACTCCAATACCGTCCTCAAGTTCTCGCGCGATATGTCGTAACAACCCGACTTCTTGTAACAAACGAACGCCACGCTCCGCTTGATCACTCATCAAAATTTTATTGAACTCTTCACGCACTCGTTCAACCGGAAGTTTTCTAATTGTTTCTGACATTCCTTTCATCTCTGTGAAAGTTTCAGCCTCAATATCAAAACTAAGTTGACAAGCAAATCGTACCGCGCGCAAAAGTCGAGTGAAATCTTCGGCAAACCGTCGCGATGGCACGCCCACGGTGCGAATACATTTTATTTCCAAATCGCGTGATCCATCAAACACATCAACCACGCGATGCTCCAATAAATCATAGGCCATGGCATTGATAGTAAAATCTCGACGTTCCAAATCTTTTTCAATCGGCAAATCTGGATCACTCTGCACGTTAAAATCATGATAACCACCAGTCATCAAAGCATGTTCAGTGCGAGGCAGGGCAATATCAATAACTGCAGTAGCATGTATTCCCACTTGTCCAAAATGGGCAGGAACCAGTTTAAATACACCAAAATGTTTCCCCACCAAACTCACATCCCCAAGAGTTCCCAAGAAATCTTCTAACTCTTTTGCCGGTACATTACAAACCACTAAGTCTCTATCTGTTTTCGAATCTCGCCGCAGTAAGGCATCACGAATCGTCCCGCCGACAAGATATATTCGTGCCGATGGAAAATGTTGTCTCAGCTGTTTCACAACACGAAAAACACCTTCCTTTTCAAGAGTGGAATCAAGTTTCTCAAGACTTGTGTTGACATGAGAATTCATATATTGCTCAAGAATAACCGAAAACCAGATAAAGTTCAAGTAAAAACCGCCTGATCGCAATCAAACGGTTCAAAAGTGAGATACTCGTCTCAAAGGGATAAGTAAGACCGCTTAAGGTAAAAATAGGACGAGGAGAGAGTAGCTTCCCTATCTCAAAAAAAAAATTAATGTTGAAAATTTTAACAAGTGTATTGCCACTGTGAGGGTATGTGATTATAATGATCGCATACCATCTTCTCATTTATGAAACCAATTTTTCTCTATACTGGCATAGGTGCTTATCAAGCAAAAGATGTTGAAAACTTTTTGGCATGTTTTGAATTAGATTATATTCGAATTTGTGAACATGATCTTGAACAACTTTCAGGAAAAGCGTTGTTTATTGTTCCTGGCGGTCAGATCCGCGCATACTTACCGTCATGGAAGAAATCGGGCATCAAAAAAATAAAAGAATTTGTCCAGCACGGGGGATCCTATATTGGCCTGTGCGCCGGGTCATATGTTGCTGGGAGGTCATTTTCAAGTGCAAAAGGGCTTGGCTTTATATCACGAGAATTCCAGCACCGTAACTTCCAGAAAATAATTCGTGTGAGAGACGAAAACGGTAAAGAGTTCGAAATGATTGCCGAAAACGGACCAGATTTTTCTGGTCTGACCGAAGGGCGAACACTGTGGTGTGGAGTTGAAGGCGAACCGCAACTCATTGAGATCGTCTCCGACAAAGGCAAAGTATTTCTCTTTGCTTCTCATCCAGAAGGGGGCATATATTATAAAAAAGATCCAAGGATATTCTCGGGGTCAAAACGTTTTTTGAAATTTTTAAAAGAACTATAGTGGAATGCACAGTGGGGGGTGTAAGAGATTCATATTAAAATCGGAATTGTCATACTCTTGAACCCTTAGACCTACTGCCTAGAGATTAGCGCTGGTTGTGCAACTTCGCAAAATCTTCTACATCGAACTTTCCCGGCTGAATTCCGAATATCCTTGAAAATATCTTTGGGCTTCCTTTGAGTTTTGTGATGTTCATATTCCCTCATGATACCGTCTTCTCATTTTTTATGCAGTAGGTCTATCGTTAATTTGATGTTTTTGTTCAAAAAATTATGGAAAACAACATTGAGCTGGAACTTCGTGCTGAGGTAAATATTTCAGATTTTGAAACTCTTATGTTACATCTGAAAAAAAATGGGACTTTGAAGTCAATAACAAAACGTCTCGAGACGCTCATGGCTTCATTCAATCTACAGATCATAAATTCGAAAGAAGCATTTGATGGGCTTTGCAATCGGTTATCAGATACCGTTGATTGGTCGTTTTCGGGAAGTGATATTGATTATGCGCGACTTCAATCACTTCTCGAAAAACACACTACACTTTCAGAAAAGTGATTGAAACCGTGGAAGTGTACTAAAAAAAATGGTCATGAGCAGTGGGTATATCCATACTCATGACCACAATATCAGTATTTTCTTCTCGTCGTGTCTTCTCCTGTCGCCACTCGCGCAACGAGATTCGCGAATAACGACTCGTACGGGGGTTTCTGGGAACCCTTCTCTTTCATTTATCGAAGTCTCATGGTTGGTTCTACAGCTTGTTTCACCTTCTCACATCCAAACGGTCTCCCTGATCCGTCGTCAAAACCACTTCCACAACTTGAAACAAATAAAAGATACTTTTTTGAAACCATAGAAGGGTACTTCTCCGAGCCCGCGGCACAAATTCCAAAATCTTTTTTGAAATCGACATTACCAGTATAGCCAAGTTTATTAGGAATGACCGTCACAATCCATAAACCAGAATCCTGGCTCTGCCCTTGATATTGAAAAGAATACTGAATAGCCTGATCACTCCTTGTGTATTGTGACAAGAGACTGGAAAAATCCTGTTCAGTTCCACTTTCGCCACACTCCTGCGACTGCGCCTTTAATTGTGATGAAGTAAATTGATCTAGAACCGCGAATTCTTGTTTGGAAACAATAAAGAGTTGGTCGTTTTTATAATAGATAATTGGTTCTGTCTCTGATACTGTAGAAAATTGTTTTTGAGAAAATTGACTTGGTAACTCTGTAATTTTCTGTTCTTGTAATACGTTATTCTGGCTTTGATTCACAAATAAACCTTGCCATAAAAAAACACAGACAATGACAATTGCGACAGTAAGCAAAATGAAAAAAAGGGGGATTAAATATATTTTTTTTGATCGAATGAATGAGTTCATCTGTTGTCAAAAATTATGTGTTGAATGTTTATGCAGTCCAATTATAAACGAAATAAAGTGAACTTTCAAAAAAAATGAGGAGAAAATTTTTCAACCTTCTCCTCATATAATGACATCTACAAATCAACAGAGTTTATTGACTCATGTTCGTATAGACCACGTATGCTCTGCCTTGCGTAGCCCATGATGCGTCAAACTGGCTATAGGAATACTGGATGCCTCCTCCTTTCGTATGTCCTGGGTCATTGACGACTACAGTCGTATCATTCATGCCAATCAGTACCATAAAGTGTCCGGCGGTACTGGTACTTGAACTCATATTGAGCCGCACCGCCACCACCACTGGTTTTGATTGCATGATACTATTGTAGAGAAAATTTTTACAGCCAGCTGACCCTGAGCATTTTCCGCTCATGGTTTGTTGATATTGCCAGTACTCACTCGTTAGAGTTTTGAGCTGATCCGTGTTGGTGAAAGTACTATATGGCGCCTTGAAGCTGGTGTTGTTGTATTTGGTTGCCAACCATGAATCTTCGTTTACGATCTGCTGAGAGCTTGGCGTAAACCTATTCAAGAATGCCATGGTCATGAGTACGGATGTCTGCCCGCAATTTTTGGTTTTGCTCCAATCAGTCTGAGTTGCGGAGTCAGGAGGCGGAACCTGGGGCAGAAATGGCACATTGAGCAAGAAACCCGGGTAGGAGCTGGACATTGTGGTATCAAACACTGAATCATGTTTTTCCATGGACAGGATGTCACCAGAATCAGCTGAAATCCTGTATTCAACCTCATCTCCACCCTCTTCAACCCATACCACATAGTATGATCCGTTCTCTCCATCATTGAGAAAAGCCGTTTTGCCGCTGACACTTCCTCCATTCATCGCGAGAGCCTTCTCCACTGCTCTTTCTTCATTCGGAGAGATTGTCTCGCCCCCGTCATCTGAAGGCGAGTTTGGGTACTCAAGACAGGAAAAATTCATCACTGCCAGAAGAATACTGACCAGAAGTTCATTTTTTAGACTCATGAAATATCTCCTTGAAAAATTGTTGTAAACAGAGATCTCTTTCGTGTTATAGACAACACACCATGAAAGCTTCTCACCTGAAAATCATCTCATACGATTTTTCTGTACCCAATTTGTTCCTCCTTCAAATTGGTTGTGAGTTGTTTTGAGGAATAAAATTACTTCCTAATAATAATTTACAAGATAAGAGAACAAAGCTCAATAGCTATTTTCTGTGAGAAATCGACGGCGCAAATGGAAGACAAAAAACGTGTTTTTGCTCAAAAGTGAAGCTAAAAGCAAGAGCCGTCTTTGAATATCGACGGCTCCTTGTGAGGGGGACAACTGGTCGTTTTCGGGAAGTGATATTGATTATGCGCGACTTCAGTCACTTCTTGAAAAACACACTACACTTTCAGAAAACTGATTTTTTTTAAAACAACGCTCGGAAATCATTCACCTAAAGAGACCCTTGCCCGTATTCAGGAACACTACTTTCTCACCAGCATGAAAGTGGAGTTTGCTGGGTGCGGAAAAGACAACGCTGGAAGAAGGTTCACAGGCGACTATTTTCTTAAACTTCTCAAAAACTCGTTTCACCTCAATTTCTGTGAGACGATAAATGGGATGCCCACGTCCCTGAAAAAATTCCAAAGCCTTGGCGTAGGGAGTCCACGGGGTGCAGAGTTTGTCAGCAAGGCTTTTTCGTGTAGCTTCCACGCCGATTCCAATAATTTTTGTCGGAAGACGCATCTGCTCGGTCATTGATACAAATGAAAAATAAACGCCTCCACTCCCAACCGGTAGAACAATATAGTCTGGCGTCATTGCACTTATGATCTCTCGAAAGACCGTTTGGTACCCCTCTTCATATCCATTCGTCACATCCCAAATGACTTCATCATATTTCTCACGCGCGAAACCAATTAACTCTTCAGGGTGGAAAAAACGATGATTCAAATTCAGGGGGATAACCCTATACGCGACACGGTCGAGTGCCTTGCGGATGAATGACGGTGTTTCATGATCTATGAAACAGACTATTTTCATGTCGCGCCCCTTTGCAAGCTGGCACAGACTATAGCCATTATTCCCGGAGGTAAGTATGACGAGTTTATCAACCTTGAATTTTAATGTAGCCTCAATCGCGTGCATATTGCGACGATCTTTAATCGTGCCATACGTATTTTTACTCTCATCTTTGACGAAAGCGAAAAACTCCTCAGAATCTTGTCATGAAGTTTGCTGTCAGTTGTGTGAGCGGAGTTGGTTCCATGGAATCAGGTGTTATTGATTCGTTTTGCCTCTTGCCACGCGAGTTCAAAAACTTTTTTGAAAATGTCGACGAGTTCGTGACTCTCAATAATGAGCGCGAATTTTTCCAAAAGAGACATGAAAACCACTTTATTATCATAGATATTTATTTCAGAATTAAACGCAAAGGTCTCTTTTGGCACAAGATATGCTTCACGCGCTTCTTCTTTATTGTGACTTACCCGTTCACGCGATTCAGGCGTATCAGGCAAGAGTGCTCGTATATTGATTCCTCGTGTCGCGCGGCGATGATAATAGTCTGGAAAGTAGTCGCCTAAGGCATCGTGCATATCTTTGATTGACGCGTAGGCTCTTATGGTTTCAGAGGAAGTGAGCGTGTCTTCATAGGCGGTCTTTAACCCTTCAACTCCTTCGAAGAACTGGATTTTTGGCTTTGGTCCTACCCCGGTATAGAGACTTTTCAGCTCTGGCATGATGTTATTTGCCAAGCCAACCAATGACGCGGATTCTTTCGCTTGCTCTGAAACATAGGTGTGTAAGCGTTCAGGCGCAGCTGCGCTGTATTTTTTGATCTTATTTTCTACAATAGTACTCACCAGTCCGCGATTGGTGAGTGACTCGAGTAAAACATACGCCGTGCTTCTATTGAGCTTGGCCGCTTTGGCAATATCTCTCACTGCGAGAGCACCACTATTCAGCAACGCCAAATAGAGCTTGGCTTCTTTATCAGATAAACCGAATTTTTGCAGATACATCTCAAGATCGAGAATGGACATACATGGCAGTTATTATTGCTGTTAATAATTATGAACTGAAAGTGTTAAAATAACCAATAGTCTCAAAAAATGCTCTTTAGTGGTATCCTACCACTTGTTAACATTTTTTGTCAACAGACACAATCTGTTGTTAATAGTTGACAACAGATAAATTTGGCTATAAGATTAAGTACAATACCAGCAAGCCACCCTTCACGCCTGAGGAGAAACGACTTCTGTTTTTTCTCCTCTGGTATGAAGGGTGGCAATTTCGAGTACGAATAACGGAGGTAGTATGAAAATCTACTATTTCAGCAACGCCAACCTTGAAAAACCAATGGATAATCTTTTGTATGAAAAACTCGATGCGTATTTTCAGACAAAAAAGCATATTGGGCTCTATACAAATCTTGGTCAGTATGAAAAACCCATGATTGAGGAGCATGATCTCATCTTCCCAGATATGGATGCTTGTATTGTGGAGCACAGCTCACCAAACCAAGCCCTCGCCTGCTTCATTGCATACACTCTTGCTGTCAGAATTCCTGTACTCTATTTGTTACTTCAATACTCTCCAATGAATCCATACTCCCAGTGTCTCCTCACTTTCGCACGCACGCATGCGTGGTTGGAGGTGAAGTACTACAGCCTTGAACAAATTCCAAAACTCCTTGATACATTTTTAAAACGCATCAATTCAATGGGAGCTGATCGGGCAATTATAAAATTCACACTCCGTCTGAGCCTACCAGTGCTCGACTATCTCGATTGGAAATCAAAATACAATAAAAAACAAAGGCCACATGGCTCCGAGAAACATTGAAGTCTTTGCTTTTGAAAGACTCAATGTACCAACAACAACTGAAACGTGAAAATACAAACAAAAGGCAGCCACTTTTTACCATTCCCGTCCTTGATCAAGTTGAGGATAAGCTCCCGCGAGAATGACACACATATAGACATCACACTAGGGGGATACCGCTCACTATACAAAAGATGAGATACATAGGTAACACCTCTGAGGTACCAATGGTGGTACAATAGAGGGTGAAATAATCACCTAACGTATCTCATCTATGAG
>Ga0082335_1009436_pt1 | contig 10511 bp, 10 predicted proteins | sample Subgrocontami58m_FD_72375 | JGI IMG/M metagenome (GOLD analysis project Ga0082335, IMG submission 72375) | Subsurface groundwater microbial communities from S. Glens Falls, New York, USA - GMW37 contaminated, 5.8 m (SPADES assembly) (version 2) ... | reverse complement strand
ATGGTTACTCCTTTGAGGAGTAGCATGAACCCATTTTGTTATGATTGTGGCATTCGTTTTTGTTCTATACTGTTCACGATGTCGTGACCCAAAAGTGTCTACGATGTCGTGAACCCTGACAACTGATGACTGATTACCTGAAATGGATTCGCTCCCGCGTGGGGCACCGCAAAATTATTTTGGTCTATGCCACCGCCGTCATTCGCGACGAGCGCGGCGAAATTTTATTTCAACGCCGCAGCGACTTCGACTGGTGGGGTTTGCCCGGCGGCGTTCTCGAACTCGGCGAGACACTTGAAGAATGTGCCGCGCGCGAGACACTTGAAGAGAGTGGTTACATCGTCGAACCGATTCGCCAGATCGGAGTCTACACGTCACCTGAATACGATGTGCATTACCCCAACGGCGACGAAGCGCAGCAGTATACGGTTGCCATTGAGTGTAGGGTCGTGGGCGGCAGTCCGCATCCCGATGGATCGGAGACGCTTGAGAATCGATTCTTCGCTCCCGATCATCTCCCGAATCTCCCCTCTTGGTATGCGGCGATGGCGCGTGATTGTCTGAGTCAAAAAAATGGAACGTTGCGTTTCGATCCGCCGCGATTCGATTCAAATGTTGGTGAGGGTTGGCGTGATCTACGAGCCTTGACAGGCGCGGGACGGATCATTACGCCCGGAGCAACCGCCGTGATCCAAAATGATCGCGGGGAAGTTCTGCTCGGCTTGCATCACAGCGGCTTGTGGGGCATGTTGCCTGCGGGCTTAATGGAGATCGGCGAATCGATCAGCGGCACCGTGGTGCGCGAAGGACGTGAAGAATTGGGTGTTGAGATCGCGCCGCGCGAATTGATCGGCGTGTTCACCGGACGCGATGATGCTTTTCATACCTACCAAGATGGCAATCAAGTGCAGCTTGTCAGTTCACTCTTCCGCGCCGATATTGTGAACGGCACTCCGAAACCTGATGGCAAAGAAGTGCTGGAATTGCGCTGGTTCGATCCGAATCATCTGCCTGAGAATATGATGCCGCGACGGAAGAGGTTATTGGAGATTGCGCTCAAGAGTAAGCAAGTACACAACGTAAGTAAGTACACACCGTAAACAAGTAAAAAAGTAGACATGTAAACAATCTCTTTTGGTTCCATCTTTCCTCTGTTTCCCTTGTTTCCCTTGTTTCCCTGTATACCTGCCTACTTGTATACTTACTCCTCGAAAGGAAAATTAAACTATGAACAAAACAGTTGTCAGCACCGATAAAGCGCCGAAGGCGATTGGACCTTATTCGCAAGCGATCAAAGTTGGCGAGTTCGTGTACACTGCCGGGCAAATCGCTCTTGATCCTGCAACAGGCGAGATCGTTGGCGGCGGCATCGAAGCCCAAACGCGGCGTGTGTTGCAAAATTTAACCGAAGTGTTGAAAGCCGCAGGCACGAGCATGGATAAAGTGATCAAGACCACCGTGTTCATGACTAACCTCGCCGACTTTAACAAAATGAACGCAGTGTATACGGAGTTCTTCCCCAAAGACCCGCCCGCGCGTTCCACCGTGCAAGTTGCCGCGCTGCCAAAGATGGGGGTGGTGGAGATTGAAGTGGTGGCGACTGTTTAGAAGTTGGAAGTTAGATGTTGGAACATCCCAAAAGTCGAAAACTTTTGGGATGTTTTGTTTTTGGGAAAAGTTATAATGAGGCGTGGAGATTTTTATTCGATGCCCAAAATGACCTTCTATCCGATGGCGGGTAGTGTTTCTGACCAGTTTGTCAATTTATTGCAGACGTTGGAGTGGATCAATTCCAACAACCCGACTTCGGCAGAAATACGCAGTTGGCTTCAAGACACCTTTAATTTGAGTCATTATTTTGCGCGTGACGTTCACACCGTCTTGTTGATCAGCAGCGGCTTGGTAAAAGTAAAAGACCAAAAGTGTTTTCTCACTGCGGAGGGGCAAACAGTTCTTTTGACATCTTCACCCGCAATTCTGCTTGAAGTGTTTGAAAAAGCTTTTGCGGGGGTTGCAGGTTTTTTGGAGGTTCTCCGCTCCCGCGACGATGTCACTACTGCGAAGCTAAAAGACCTTTGGTTTGACACAGTCAAAGATCGTTTTCCCCAAATGCAAGGTTGGAGCAAACGCACATTTGATAATCAATGCCGTCATCGTATTGATTGGTTGAGGGCAATGGGATTTATAGAAACGACTCATGGTAAATTCGGATTATCAGAAAACGGCTTGCAATTTGTGCTGAAGAATCCGCCTGAAGCGATTGGCATACAACCAAATGAAGTAAAAAGAGAAGAGAAAGAACTCAAGAAATTTATCTCTCGCGATTTTCAACCTTTTGATGTCTCTGTTGAGAGAACTCAATCACTTCGCCAAGTCTACGTGCGTGATCGCGCATTTCGGCAAATCGTAACCATTCAGTACGATAATTTTTGTGCAGTGTGCGGATTCAAACTTGATTCCCCGCGTGGCGTGTATGAGGCGCAAGCCGCACACATTATTCCCAAACACAAACGCGGTTCAGATGATCCGCGCAATGGAATTTGCATGTGTCGCACTTGTCATTGGTCTTTTGATGAAGGCATCATCTCGATTGATGCGGAACGTTTCTTTGTAATTGCCGCCTCGTATCTCAAGTTTCGAACAAGTGATGCTTCGGCAGGACGCTTGTTGAAATTTCAAGGAAAAAATTTGCGCGAAGTTCTTGATACAGAATACGCGCCGTCAGTCCGCGCTCTCGCATGGCATAATGAGCAAGTGTTTTTAGGTTGATGCTAACAAAAAAACATCCCAAAAATAATCTTTGGGACGTTTTTCTAATCTCCAATTACCACTTACTAATTACACTCCAAACGCGCACCCATCCGCCCTCGGATCGCTGCCGCCCCACAACACGCCATTCTGATTCAAGATGATCTGCCCGCGACCAAAAAGTGATCGCGCATGGCCGCTGACTGAATACGTATCGTGGCCCATATTTTTCAAAGTGGAAACCGTCTCCGCGCTAATACCTTCCTCTAACGCCACCCGTCCATCTGCCGCACCCGGCTCCAAACATATTCGCGGACGATCTAACGCCGCTTGCGGATCGAGTCCATCATCAATCATGTTGATCACCACTTGGGCGTGACCTTGCGGCTGCATGAAGCCGCCCATCACGCCGAACGGCGCGAACAGTGATCCATCGTCGCGCGTCATCATACCCGGGATGATCGTCGTATAGGGTCGTTTGTTTGGCGCGAGCGCGTTAGGATGATTCGGGTCGAGTGAAAAGTTGTGTCCGCGATTTTGCAGAGTGAAGCCGCACCCCTCCGGCACAATGCCCGTGCCGAAGCCCATGTAATTGCTGATGATGAACGAGCAAGCATTGCCCTGCCCATCCACCACGCAAAAATAAACGGTGTCACTTCCGGCAACAGGTGAGCCGCGTTTCGTATCGAGTGTTGCGTATTGCGTATTGATGATCTTGCGCCGTTCGCTTGCATAGTGTTTTGAGAGTAATCTCATCAACGGCGCGGGATTAAATTTTGGATCGGCGACATACCAGCGTGTATCGGCAAAAGCCAAACGCAAACTTTCAACGATCAAATGCAAGCGTTCGGGACTCAATGGATCGAGTGACTTGAGATCATACTCTTCGAGAATGTTCAACGCCATCAACGCCGCCAGCCCCTGCCCATTGGGCGGACATTCCCACACGCGCACACCGCGATACGTCGTGCTAATCGGCTCGTCCCATGTTGAAACGTGATTCGCCAAATCGCCCTCGGTCATCACGCCGCCATATTTTCGAATCGTCTCTATAATTTTCTTGCCGATCTCACCTTTGTAAAATGATTCTGATCCACCTTCGGCGACGATGCGGAAAGTTTTTGCCAGATCGGGGTTTTTAAAAAGTTCTCCCGCCTTGGGAGCGCGACCGTCAATCGTCATCGCCCGCCCGCGCCTGTGCAACTGAAACCGTTCCACGCCGCGATTCCAAAAATAGGCGGTGATGGGTGAGACCGGGAATCCCTCTTCGCCTAAACGAATCGCCGGTTTAAGAATCTCTTTCATCGGCATCGAACCGTGCTGCTTGATGAGATCAACCCAACCAGCACACGCCCCCGGCACAGTGATGTTATGCGCGTGGAAAAAATCTCCAATTTCTAATCTCTGTTCGTTAAATAATCCATCTTTCTTGATTCGCTCAATCGTTAATTCTTGTGGCGCGCGTCCCGAACCATTCAACGCGGTCACTTGTTTCGTCTTGGCATCGTAATACAAGGCGAACATATCGCCGCCGATTCCTGTTGAGGTTGGCTCGGTAATGTTGAGCGCGGCGGCGGTGGCGACAGCAGCATCCGCCGCGTTGCCGCCTTGTCTTAAGATTTCAATACCTGCTTGGGTAGCGAGTGGTTGCGATGAGGCGACCATGCCGCGAGTAGAGAGGATGGGAGAACGACGGGAGTTGAAGATCATGGTAATTACTAATTACCAATTACTTTTTTAAGAGCCGCAACATTATCCGCAACACTTCCGCTTCCGCCGAAGATAGCGTTGCCCGCCACGAAAACGTTTGCACCCGCGCTGGCGGCATCACCGATGGTGGCGGTGTTGATCCCGCCATCCACTTCGAGCCACGCTTTCGATCCAATCGCGTTCAACATCTCGCGCGCCCGTTTAATTTTTTGCGTGGAGGTGGGGATGTAACTCTGCCCGCCGAATCCGGGATTGACGCTCATGATCAACACCAGATCAACCTCAGGCAAAATTTCTTCGAGTGTTGTTAATGAGGTGGCAGGATTTAAAGTGACGCCCGCTTTGATGTTAAGACTCTTGATGAGTTGAATCGTGCGGTGAAGGTGCGTGCAGGCTTCAACGTGGACGGTGATCACGTCGGCGCCCGCGCGGGCAAAATCGGTGACATACCGATCCGGGTTTTCGATCATGAGATGCACGTCGAGAACCGATTTCATTTCATCACGCAGCGGCTTGAGGGCTTGCACGATCATCGGTCCAATCGTGATGTTCGGGACGAAGTGACCATCCATCACGTCAACGTGAATCCACTGCGCGCCTGCTTGTAGCGCTTCACGCGTATGTGATTCAAGTCTTTTAAAATCGGCGGAGAGGATGGAAGGAGCTAGGATCATTCTTGAGGTGGCTTCAATAAAAGTTGCTGCACGGCGTGCGCGCCCGACCAGATTAACAACGGTGCGCCGAGCGCGCTGCCCGTGAGCGGATACGGCACTCCGGCGGCGATGCCCATGACGAGTCCTTTGGAGATCGATGCACCCCATGAATCGTGTGAGACGAAACGCTGCACAAGTGTGACGGCGAGCCAGTTGATGATTGCGATGGCGAGGCTGATCGGCAAGATCGCCACGATGCCAGCCACGCTTAATGTGAGCGGCACTTCGAGGATCGTCCACAACCAATCGAGGATGATGGTGACGAATGCGCTTAACGGATGCACCGGCGCGTCGGGGATGCCGCCTCGCGGGCGGTTAACTTCACTCATGGATATATCTTACTTCAAACAAAGGATGAAGGATGAACGTTTCGCGTGAATTATGAATTGCGACCCTCCACGATCTTTCTCAAATTTACATATTCTGCCGAAGACGGATGACCGCTGTTTAGCACAGCCTCAATGAATTCGTCCGGCGGTTGGTAGTGATGTGCGATGATGTAATGTTGAATCAACTCGGGCGTGGCGTAGATCGCCTTTGTGCCCAACACACGTATCTCCGCGTTGCTACGGGCGTCTTCGTTGCAAAAAAACTCACACACATGGAAGCCGCGCGTCGCGATCACCTTATATTCAGGTTGGCAGAACTCGCGCAGCTTCTCTTGAAATTCTTTTGAAGTCTCGCCTGTTGTAAACGGTTGACCATTTTCCAGCCATCCCACGTTGAGAGTCGGCAGCCCCGTTGAGTTGAGGACATAATCCGCTGCATTTTTGAAGTAGGTATAGGGCGTCAGATCGGCATAGTGTGTCATAGTCACTCACAATTTCTCGTAGGACTCATTTCGATCTCGGCGCCGCGCCAACTCGCTGGCGTAATGTGCGCCGAGTGTGTCTTTGTGTTTTCGAGTCCACTCGGTGAGTTTCGTTTGGGCGGCGGGTTGAGATTGAGTATAAAGCAAATCTGCCATCAAGCCTTCGATCTCTTCGCGCGTGATCAATACATCATTTACCATTTTTCCAATCACCCAACCGCTCGCGTATCCGAACCAGATCGGCACAGAGATGATCGGTCTCTTCGCGCCGATAATTTCTCCAACGGTTTCGGCGAGTTCGCGATAGGTGAATGTTTCGGGTCCAATGGCGTCAATGATTTTATTTTCTCGACTCTTGCCTTGTTCAACCATCAACTGCGCCAAGTCATCCACATAGATCGGTTGCAAACGATACGTGCCATCGCCGAACACGCCGAACACGGGCAGGCGGCGCAGCGTCCAGGCGATGTTGTTGATCAAAATATCTTCTTTGCCGAACAAAACTGTTGGGCGCAAGATGCAATACGAAATACCGGAATTGATTAACGCCTCTTCCAATACGGCTTTGCCGCTAAAGTATTCCAGACGAGATTCTTTTGAGGGATTGGTGATGCTGATATGCACGATGCGCTTCACGCCCGCTTCTTTTGCCGCCTCGAACATCCTCAACGTGTTCTCAACTGCAACCGAATGTTGAAACCCTTGCATGGTGTAATTGAAGCGCACCCAATAGGTGTTGTAAAAAACTTCCGCGCCGCGCATGGATTCGACGAGCGCGGCTTTGTTCTCAAAATTAAACGGGTGCGCTTCGATTTTGTCGCCAAACGGATTAGCACGATTAAGTGAGTTGGTCAGCGTGCGAACGCGATGACCTTCGTTGAGCAACCGTTGCGCCACGTATTTGCCCGAATAGCCATACGCGCCGGTGACGATGTGAAGTTGGGACATAGAGACTCCTCAATAAAAGATCTCTCGGGTTTCTAAAACCCGCGAGGTCTAAGTATATCAACGTTCAAAGTTTGTCGCACTCGCCGTAAACTCATACTTGGCATTTGCATCGCACTTGCCGCCGCTCACAAACTCTAGCTTCAACGTGGTCTCACTCGTCAGCGACATCAACAAAATCCCGTTTGCCCTTCCCAAGGGCATCCCACCCGCCGACTGCCCTTGCAGAAAACTATCGTAGCAATAAATGTTGCCATCTGCTTTCACATCGGGGAAGTCACGATTAATTTTCCCCGCGCTCTGCGGCGTGAAGCTATACAGCCCCATAGCCATCCCTTTCACAGAATTGCCAATTGCCATGATCGGTTGAACAGGGTCGGTGTAGTCGCGCGCTAATCCAAGAAATGGACTCAAGTCTGTTGAGGTGCGGTGATACTTGCCGCCGGTGAACCAATTGCCTTGCGCGGTGTTAGGTATGTCTTGCATATACGTTCCGCCAATCGGGTCAGTGGTTCGCATCTTAGTGCCAAATACATTGCCCGTTTTTGCTTCCAGCACTTTTTTCACTTCGGGCGTGAAGTAGTTAATAGGTGAAGCGTAGTAAGGATAAAAATAATCGTAGTGCTCTATGTTGATGAACGCCGCCGGCTTCAAGCGGAAATCAATCACGCCCAAATCCACGCCCGCCGAATCGGGACCGGCGCCAAATTCTTCGCCAGCCTCCAGCGGGATAGCTAACCCTTCGCGACGGCAAGTGGTCATGGTGGTGGTGCCTTCGGCGAACGAGTTGCATTTAGGATCGCTCCTTTTATATTCGGCGATTAATTTCTCGGAGAGCGTCACCAGATGTCCCCAATAGATGCGTACCTGATTGCAGGGATAGGTGAACACCTGATAATTTTTTCCGCCACTGCTGAACGACGCTTCCCAAATTTCTACCACCCACATTTTGCCCGGAGATTTAAATGGTTTCGCCACAGGTTTGTCGCCGGGTTTGGTCATGGCGAATGCCGAATGTTTTGCCGGGAATATATGAATCGGCGGCGATTGGAATCCGAGAGGACGAAATGCCCAAAAATCATTTAAGGGGATAGGCAGAGTCGTAAGGAGGGGCGTATTGACATCACTTGGACAGGCGGGCACTACGGCAGGCACATTGCCCGGGGTGATCACTTGTCCGACGCGCGTCGAGGTGATCGTTGGCAAAGGCGATGTTGTTTGGAATGCCGCCACCGTTGGTTGAACAATTTGTGTCGGTGATGCCGCCGCGGGCGCGGTGGCGGCTGGCGCGGCGGCTGTCGGTTGAGGCGATGGTGTGGCGCACGCCGAGAGAATCAGTGAGGCGATCACGCTCAAAATAAATTTGTGATTCATGGAGACTCCTGCGGGTCGCTCCCGATAGCGTCATTGCGAGGAACGTTCTTCGTGACGAAGCAATCTCATGGCGCGACCGAGATTGCTTCGCACAGTGCGCTCGCAATGACGAATGCAGTTACCACGATTCAATCTGACGTTATTAACCATTTGCCCATCGGTTGCAGCCAATAAGTATCCCAACCTTCGTCGTGTCCGTCGCGTTCTTCTTTGTTGGGGAAATGTGTGTGCGTTAACTTAACAAGAGTCGTATCGCCTTTTGCTTTCAGTTCCCACTTCACAATTGAGTCTTCCCATTCCTTTTTCCACTCGTGTTGTCGCCAGGTGTATTCGAGCGTGGTCGGCTTTTGAATCGTCGTGAACTTGCCGCTCGTCTCTCCGCCGAAAAACGCGTAACGCCCGCCTGTGCGAAGAGTCACTTTGATATTCGCCGCGCCCATCCACGCGCCAATATCTTTTGGGTCGGTCAACGCTGCCCAAACTTTTTGGATCGGCGCGGCGATGGTTATAGATTTTTTGATCGTGTGTGGCATGGTAGTCTCCTGTGATGTTTCGATCCACGATACGCCTTTTACGATTGGGTTGTCTATAGGAAAAAGAAAACCCGCTTTCTACAAGAAAGCGGGTTTTTGTGTTTAAGGCTTCACCACCACCCGCACACTATTCGACAACTTATCCCACTTCGCATCTTTCCTCAAACCATTATCCACGCCGTCGTAAAAAATTCCCAAGAAGATGTTGTGCACTCCCGGCTCGCTGATCTTGATGTTGTCTTTCCACTCTAACACTTGATGCGCGCCCAATTTGTTGTTCGCCCACGATTGCGCGCTAAAGCCGCTGTCGGTTCGCGCCGCTAACAAGCTGTAGGGCACTTCGTTGTTGGTGGGGTTGGTCACTTTAAAGTTAAACCAGATCGCCTCGTTGGCGCGCACTTCGGGATTCTCGATCCAAAACTCGTTGCCCACTACGCCGCGCGACGTGAAGTTGCCCGGCGCGGCATCGGCGCGGTTCTCTTGTCCGGGTTGCCAAACGATCACCGCAATGTCAATGTGCGGCGAGAGTTGTTCCCAATCGCCTTTGCCGCTGGTGCAGTCGTTGAGACTCGAATGGCAGATGTGCAAGCTCAAACGATAGTTGCCCGCCTTCTCGATCACCATCTGATCTTCCACCTCGCCGCCGCACGAATCTTTCGGACCTTTGCAATTGGGTCCCAAGATCATCTCGCCGCTAAAGCTCGTGTGGAATTTTTTCTCGCCCGTATCCTTATTCAATACCTCAACGCCCAACAAGCCGTAGGTCTTGCGCTCGCTCGTCTGATTTTGAATCTCTTCAATAAACTTGATGTTCTCGATCTGCGCCGCATATCTCAATTTGTCGGGGGCGAATAAACGCAGCGTGCCAGTGATGTCGCGTTTGCTCGCCGATGCCGATGTCGTTGGAATTGCTTTGGGAGTCGCCGCAGTCGTAGCATGAACAACAGGTGCCGCCGTCCCCGCGCTGGCATCGTTCACATTAATTGAAGCGATGTACCACGCATTCTGTGTCAACGGATACCGCGCCCGAACTTCAAATGTCACAACCGCTTCAGTTCCACTTGCCACAAACTCGTGCGTGAAGTCGAGATAGGTTCCGGGTTGAAAGTCGGCGTTCACCCGTTTAAGAGTCAACGACTGTTGCCCGCCGCTCACCGCTTTGATCCACACTTCGCCGCCATCGGGATCGCTGACGAAAACTTTATCGTTGTTCGCGCCTTCATAACGATCCACCGCATCGGGCATTGCCTTTGCCGTGACGCGATAGGTGTTGCCGGATGTCAGACCTGTCACATTTTGGCTGAGGCTGAACCAGATCGCTCGCCAGTTGCCCACCACGCGATAAGCGCGCGGCACGTCGGCTAAACCGTCGAGATCATCCGGTGAAGCGGAATCAGGTGTGATGATGTTGGCGCGTGGATACTTAAACGATTCAGGACCTTTCTTGGGTGTGGACTCATCGGCGCACCAGAACGTCCAACCCTCCGGCACTTCAATGTTGCGTTGATCTTTATAGAATGTGATGCCGCCGCCGAAGTCACTATTCTTTAGCGCACTTGCTACGCTGGATGCGCTCGCCGCGCCCGCCGCTTCAAGTTTCATGGGCCCAATGAAGCACGAGTTGTAAGTGAGTCCGTAACGCCCACGCGCTTCAACCTGCACCTCGGCTTGCGCGGC
>Ga0082335_1009435_pt1 | contig 10511 bp, 13 predicted proteins | sample Subgrocontami58m_FD_72375 | JGI IMG/M metagenome (GOLD analysis project Ga0082335, IMG submission 72375) | Subsurface groundwater microbial communities from S. Glens Falls, New York, USA - GMW37 contaminated, 5.8 m (SPADES assembly) (version 2) ... | reverse complement strand
CTACCAAGGGAAAGAGCATTATGAACTCCCTCTCGCTCGCGGGCGAAGAGTCGGTGACGAGCGTGCTCGCCGTGCCGAAGGGAGCGGCGCTCGATGCCTCCTCGGTGGTCTTCGTGACCGAGCAGGGGGCGAGTAAGCGGGTCGCGGCCAAGGCATTCGCCGATGTGCGCCGCTCCGGCATCATCGCCATCAATTTGAAAAAAGGCGACAAGCTCGTCTCCGCGCACCTCGCCGGCGAGGGCGACACGGTCTCCATCGTCTCGGCGAAGGGCCAGAGCATCCGCTTCGAGGTAGAGGATGTACGTGAGATGGGTCGTACCGCCGGCGGCGTGCGCGGTATGAGCGTGAAGAAGGGCGACCGCGTCGTCTCGGCGGAGGTCATCTCCGCAGCCGCCAAAGATGCTTCGCTTCTCGTCATCATGAGCAAGGGCTACGGTAAGCGCACCAAGCTCTCCGAATACAAGGTGCAGGGCCGCGGCGGCTCGGGCGTGAAGACCGCAGCAGTAACACCGAAGACGGGCGAGGTCATCGGTGCGAAAGTTGTCTCCGGCGACCTCGAGGCCGAGGAACTCGTCGTCGTTTCTAAAAAAGGGCAGGTCATCCGCACCGGCATCAAAGAAATTCCCTCGCTCTCCCGCGCGACCCAGGGCGTCCGCGTGATGCGCCTCTACCCGGGCGACAGTATTGCGTCAATGGTTGCCCTGTGATAAGTTCCGTTTGGGAACGGTTACGGGCCGACCCTAACCTTATCGGGCGAACATTCCGGATGCAGTCCGATCGACAACGAGGCCTATCGCGAGGATGACAGCATCAACGTCATCCTCGCGTTCTGTTTTTAGCCGTGCAACTTCTTAAGGCTCAACTTCTAAGGCGACGCCTCAGAAGTCGCGCCTCAGAAGTCGCTCTCGTATTCTTTATAAAAGTCGCGAGTCTCTCCGAGTAGTTCAGAAAGCGACTGGCCGGTGTTGCTTCCAAGATCAATCGCTTCTGGATCAAGCAAGATACGCTCGATCCGTTTGATTCCCTGGTAATCCGCCAGACTGCTAAAACGATAGGTTCGCAACGAATGTTCGAGCTTCTCTATATTTTTGACACGACCTTCTTTCCACTCGGGTTCATAGAGTTCCGCTGGATTGAGATGGATATAGTTCACAACGTGTTTGAAATATACGTCATCCGCAACATGTTTTGATCGAAACGGTTTTACGAACACGTTGCCGACACGTTTGTGCTTGATGTTGTAATACATGGAAAATGCGGTCCCAACGATTTGCATTACTTTTGAAATTCCTCCCTCAATTTGTTCTTTTAACAAAAGATGAAAGTGTGTTGGCATAAGGCAGTAGGCTCCGATAGCGACCAGGGGATTCCCTCTAGGCAGATTTAAAATGTCCTGATGTGTCGGTCGATAGAGATCGCTTCTACGAAGCGGCTCAGTACTGTTCGCCAAGTGCAATGCTTCGAGAAATCGTTCTGAATCAACAGGGTCAGCAAAGACACCGCGCGTGTCTGGTGAACGCTCGACCGAACGCGTGTAGCAGTGGTACCACTCGTCGGGAGCGAAAGAGTCTCGGCGATATCCCATTGGTTAATCATAGCAAGAACTTCTGAGGCGTCGCCTTAGAAGTGCTGCGCAGTTTCTAGCGTTTGAGGGTCATTACGATACGAGGTTCGCCATCGCCGAAGTAGTTTTCGACGCGTTTTTCAAATCTGAAGCCAAGTGACTCATTGAGCGCGATTGCGCGCCTGTTTTCTGGATGTGTGACGAGGTAAACGCGCTGTACGCCGCTCACTTTACCGAGGCGGAATTCTGCCATCGCGCGCCCGATGCCTTGCCCCTGAAATGCGGGATACACAACAATGCCGGATAAATAGGCGGTGTCAGGTCCCTGTATTTGATATGCGACGCTGCCGACGAGTTGTCCGTCCTTATACGCAAGATACACTTCGTTTTCTGCAAGCTCTCGCAGAGCCTCGTTCCGGTCGAGGATGGCAGAGTAGGTTCTGTTGTTCGAGACGTGCCGCTCCAAATCTAAATAAGCCTCGACATCATCGGATACTGCCTTCCTGAACAACAGATCTGGGGTGCCCTTTTCCACTGGAGGAGTATACCAGTGCGTTAAGTTCGAGATGTTGTAAACGAACAGGGACGTTGTTGATTGCGCGGCCCGCTGCGGGCCGCGCGTGGTAGCCTATACCTATATGGATGCCTCGTTCAGCAGCCCGCGGGAGAATGTGTTACAGCTCGGATTGCGGGAGGGGATGAAGGTCGGCGACTTCGGCGCGGGCTCGGGCCACTACGCACGCGCCGCGGCGGGCATCGTCGGGCATGGCGGGAGGGTCTACGCGGTCGATGTCCAGGAGGACGTGCTCAAGCACCTGAAGCTCAACACCCACACCCATCATCAGCGCATCATCGAAGCGATCTGGGGCGATATCGAGAAGCTCGGCGGCACGCATCTGCGCGACCAGTCGCTCGATGCCGTCATCCTCGTCAACACGTTCTTCCAGGTCGAGCATCGTCCCGGACTCCTCGAGGAGATACGGCGCGTGCTTAAGACCGGTGGGAAACTTATGGTAGTCGATTGGGCGGGCAGTTACGGTGGCATGGGTCCTGCGCCGAAGCAGGTCGTTTCGGAGCACGAAGCGGAGGACTTCTTCATCGGCGGCGGCTTCCATAAGGTAAAATCATTCCGTGCGGGACCGCATCATTACGGCATCATCTTTACCTCTCCATGAAAATCTCTCCTTTCCAAATGGTCCTCTTCGGCATATTCGGCGTCGGTGCGCTCGTCGGCCTCTTCGTCTTCGCCACCTATTCGGGTAAGAGTAGCAGCAGCGAGGAGATCGGAAAGGTTGTCATCTGGGGCACGCTGCCCGCGGCCGGTGTGGAAAATACTCTCTCCGTCGCTGCGCAGACGGATATAACGCTCAAAAACGTTTCGTACGTACGGAAGAACCCAGCGACATTGTCGGGAGACCTCGCTTCCGCCATTGCAACCGGCACCGGTCCGGACCTTGTTCTCGCCTCCCAGGAAGAGCTCCTCGCGCTCACGAGGTTCATAACGCCCGTTCCTCTTGCGACCCTTTCTACACGTACATTTGTCAGCGCGTTTATCGAGGAGGGTGGAATCTTCATGGCGGCGGGCGGGGCCGGTTATTGGGGTATACCTTTCCTCGTCGACCCGCTCGTGCTCTTCTCGAACCGTTCCATTCTCTCTTCAAGCGGCGTCGCGAAGCCTCCCGCGACCTGGGAGGCGCTCACCGGTCTGGTGCCGAATGTCGCTACACTTACTCCGTCGCGGCAGGTCACACGCGGTCTTATCGCACTCGGTACATACGACAATGTGAACAACGCTCGCGGGATACTTTCCGCCCTTTTTCTCCAACATAACGTGCCGCTCTCCTCCTACACGGCGGGCGGCAGTCTCTCTGCGAACCTGAGCCTGACTACCACGAACAACACATCCTCCGGCCCCGCCGTACTCGGCTTTTATACGCAGTTCGCCGACCCATCGAAGGTCTCCTACACCTGGAATGCGTCGTTGCCGAACTCGCAGCAGGCATTTCTCGCGGGCGATCTCGCCTTGTATCTCGGATATGCTTCCGAAGCGCGCTATATGCGCGAGGCCAATCCGAACTTGAATTTCGACGTATCTCCTCTGCCGCAGCCGGCGACCGCGCAGTTGAAGCGCTCCTACGGTCTTGTCTACGCGTTTATGGCCCCGCGCGGCGCATCAAATCCTGCAGGCGCGTATCAGGCCGCCGCGCTTCTGGTCAATCCGACCGAACAAACCGCCGCGGCTTCATACACGGGGCTTGCGCCCGCAAGCCTGACGGCGCTTACGACCGTACCGGATGACCCCGTCGCCGCTGTTGCGTACGCCGAAGCGCTGTACACGAGCGGCTGGCTGTCCCCAGCACCTGCCGACACCAACCGCGTTTTCTCGGGTATGATTCAGGATGTGATAAGCGGTCGTTCCTCGCTCAACACCGCGCTCGGCTCTGCCGAGCGCTCGTTGAACGCGCTTTTCCAATAATACTATGCGACAAGTTCTTACCATTTCGTTCATAATGCTCTGGCTTTCTGTTGGGATGATACCGGTCGCGTACGCCACCGCGATTGGCGATTCCTGTGGCGACACAAAACTGTGTTCGAGCGGTCAGACATGCAGTGATTCTCCCGTCGGGGTTTGCGTGGCCTCTCAGCCGCAATCCGTTTCCAATGTCACCACCCTCATCAACCCGTTAAAAGCAGGCACGAGTCTCAGCTCGTTCCTCACCGATATTTTGCAATTCGTCATTACCATCGGCTCGGTCGTGATTGTCCTGATGGTTGTCTTCGTCGGCTATAAGTTCGTCACCGCGCAGGGGGCCCCGGATAAGATAAAAGATGCGAAGCAGATGCTCCTCTGGACGCTTATCGGAGCTCTTGTATTGCTCGGGGCGCAGGCGATAGCCGCGGCCATCCAAGCGACCGTAACGGCGCTCGGCGGCTAGTATGACGTTCAAAGATTTCATCGGCAGCGGTTCGACCGGCATCATCGGTGTCATCAATATCGTCGTCGTGCCGATCATCTTCGCCTTCGCCTTCGCCGCCTTCATCTGGGGTGTCGTGAATTATTTTTTCCTCCACGGGGGCGAGGAGGCAAAGCGCGAAGAGGGGAGGAAGTTCGTGTTTTGGGGCATTCTCGGCATGGTAGCGCTCCTTTCGGTCTGGGGGTTCGTCAATCTGTTGTTATCCACGCTCGGCATCAAGCCGGCCGCATAACATGTCATACTTGCCTTATATGAAATCGTTCGCCCGCGCCGCCCTCATTTTTTCCGCACTATCCGCACCGACCGTCACGTTCGCTGCGATCCCATTCTCGGTCAGTATCTCTATCGGCAATGTCTGCACGGGTACCATATGCGGGATAGGACAGAATATCATCTACATCATCAACAACGTTCTGGTGCCGGTGCTCTTTGCCGTCGCCTTCATCGTCTTCCTCTACGGCATCGCTAAGGCATATATCTTTTCAGCGGGGGAATCGGCGGAGGTACAGAAGGGGCACCAGCTTATTCTCTGGGGTCTTATCGGTTTCGCCGTGATGGTGTCGCTCTGGGGCCTCGTGAACGTCGTTGCGAACACCTTCGGGCTTACCGGCGCGTACGCACCGCTCTTGCCGTTATCCTACTAAAGACACTATGAAAAAAATCTTCCGATTCGTCCCATTCGTGCTTCTCTTCGCTTCATTCGGAATGCCGTTCCTTGCGTCTGCCGCTGTGGCGGCGAACTGCCCCCCCGGCTACATCAGCATCGATTGTCCGAACGGCGGCACCGTCCCCCAGGGGGGCGCGGGGGGCATCAACATAAGCGCCATCACACCCTACTCACTCAGCATCATCTACGTCATCAACTTCATTTTCGTGCCGGTGCTGATGGCCATCGCACTCATCGTCTTCCTTTGGGGCGTGTATAAGTATTTCATCCTCGGAGCTACCGAGGAGAAGAGCCGTATCGATGGGAGACAGTTCGTACTTTGGGGCATCATCGGCTTCGTCGTCATCTTATCGGTGTGGGGACTGGTGGCGGTCGTCGGGAATACGCTCGGTCTCTCCCCGGGCGGCGGCGCGCCCCCTACGCCGACACTCTGACTTCTTGAGGGCTATCCACAAGGGTCGCTGCGGCATATTGACCGCTACCGCAGGGGCGCTACAATTACCTCGTTATCCATTTACCTATCTTATGAAAAAAGCTATCGCTCTTACCACGGGAACCTTCGCCGCGCTCGCTCTGCCGCTCGTCTCGCTCGCTGCGGTCGGCACTATCTCGCAGGCCGGCGGTCTCGTCATCGACACCATCAACAACGTCCTCGTCCCGGTCCTTTTCGCGATAGCGTTCATCGTCTTCCTCTGGGGAGCGTTCAAAACGTTCATCCTCGGAGCCAACTCTGACGAGGTGAAGGAGCAGGGGAAGAACCTCATGCTCTACGGCCTTATCGGCTTCTTCGTCATGGTTTCCGTCTGGGGTCTGGTGAATATCCTTACCGGTTCCGTCCAGTTCGGCAGCAGTTCGATACCGACGGCGCCAAAGGCAACGACCATCTAGGTCTGGGCGGGATACATGGCCGCACTCAACGAGTTTCTCGGGAAAGTCGTCGTACAGATAATCAATCCTATCATCCTGCTCCTGGCGGCGGCGGCGTTCGTCGCGTTTGTCTGGGGCGTATTCGAGTTCATCGCGCACGCGGGAGACGATACCAAGCGCGCGGAGGGGAAGAAGGCAATCCTCTGGGGCCTCGTCGGCCTCGTCATCATCTTCGGCGCGTACGGCATCATCAATCTCACGGTCAGCCCTTTCCCCGGCATCCCGGCGGTCCAGAAAATCTCAAAGTAAAATAAGGAATAAGACCCGCACGCGCCTCCTACTCGCTCGCGAGGTCCTCTGCCTGCTGGAGCATGTGCGTATCAAGCTCGTCACCGGCTTCTTTCTCCGCCCGGTCCAGGTCGGCGGACAACTTCTCGACTGTATCTACCGACTCGTCAACCTGCGCTTCCAGAGCATCCGTATGCTCCCGGGAATCCTTATTCGTCTCGGCGATTCTCCGATTAGTCTCTTCCACTTGGGCCATCAATTCCTTGGCCCGGATGTCCACATCTGTGGCGGCGGAGCTGCTCGTTGTTGGTTGGTCTGTGTTCATAGTGTTCTCGTTAATAACGTGAGACTATCACTTCGGCTTTTCTCCCCGAGAAAACTTGTCGATGCTCTTGCTGAATTTATTCAACGGCATCTTCCTGAGCTTGTAGTACTTCCCGAGGATGTTCTTGAAATCTTTAGGGTTCAGCTTTGCGGTTCCCGGTAGTTTCGTCGTCTTCAAGAAGTCCTTCGAGTCGACGAGTTCATTCGCGGGCACATTCTTACCGTAGGTTTCCTTCAGATAGGTGTTCCAGCCGGAGAGGAGGGAAGAGGTCTCGAAGCGAGTGGCTTCTTCCGTCGTTTCGGCTGTCCCAGCCGCGGTTTCTTGGGCTGCTCCTCCCGCCGCGGGAGCTTCTTCCAGAGTAGGCGCTTCGCCCCTCGGATGCGCCGCGACTTCTTCTCTACCGGTAAACTCTTTGCCGCGCGTTCTCGCCCCCGCCTCCATTTTGACCGGCCGGCCGGCCTTCACCCGCACGAATTCCTCCCGCTTGTCCCGGTAGGGATTGGCCCGCGCATCAGCCTTCGCGACCTTCTTATCTATGGCGGCTTTCTGCTTCGCCAGACGGTCCTTTTCTGCGCGTATAGCCGCTCGGCCCTGCGCGATCTGGTCTGCGAGCGGTTCTATGAATTTCCTTATCTCTCTCTCCGATGCCCCCGATGTCCGGAGAGCTTCCTCGAGCTCCTTATTCTCTTTCTCGCTGCGCGAGAGCTCCAGGAGCTCGTCGTTATGTTTTGCTTCCGTGACGGCGATCGATAGGTCCATCTCATCCCGACAGGTTTCCAGTTTCCCCAGCTCCGCTTCCATCGGCTCGAGCTTCTCATTGTAGCGGCCGATGAGCTTGTCGGCGATACGGTCCCGCTCGTTCGCATACAACTTCACCTTATTGTCCCTGCCCTCGAATTTTGATTGAACGCGGTCTTTTTTGTTCAACAGCCCCGCCTTTTGGCGGTCGATGTCGTTCAACTTCAGCGCTATCGCCTCGGCGCCGGGGACGCCCTGCTTCGTGAATTTCTCGACGATGGACATCATTTTCCCCCTCGCTTTGTCCAGCGCACCGGTCTGCAGGTCATACATATCCATTTCGCGCTTGAAACCGGCGGCCTTCTTTGCATGCCTATCCAACCAGAATTGGTTGTACGCGACCCCCATTTTTCCGGCAATGGTCTTAAACGTAGACATGCCATCGAGCCCGATTGATTCGCTCGCTTGGATCAGGAGGTTTCTCCCGCCCTCGGACATCTTATTGAGAAATTTCTGGTTCTCCAGACTCAGACTGGCCATCAGGTTACGCTCCGCTGACCCCTCGGAGGCGGCCGTTTTTAGAGCTTCCAAGGTCGGGGCATCCGGTTCGCTGAAGGTCGGTTCTATCCGCTCCCCACCCGCATCTGCCGCTCTCGCCTCGTCGCGGGCTGCAGTATCTTCAGGCACTTCTGCCTTCGGGGCTTCCGGAGTCGGAGTTTCTGGAGTTTCTGCGCCGGCTTGCCGGGATTCCATCTCCTCCTCCATCTCCCTTTGTCTTTCTGCCGCCCCCTTCGCTTTCGAGTCTTGTGGGAATCCTTCGGACATAGGTAGTAAGTGTGTTAATCGTACCGCCTCAGTATACCATCGCACCCCTTTTGCAAGCCCGCTGTTCTTTCTCTATGTGCTGGGGAGAGGACTCGAACCTCCAATGGGTTGCCCCGCTAGCTCCTAAGGCTAGTGCGTCTACCAATTTCGCCACCCCAGCGAGACAAATGCACTATAACGTATTCATCTTGTGCTGTGCACTGCGTAGCTCCATTCTTATGGAGCGAAGTAGTGCGCCTACCTGGGCTCGAACCAGGGACCGTCTCCTTAAGAGGGAGCTGCTCTACCAACTGAGCTATAGGCGCGAGTGAACGTTAATAATCTAACATATCTTGTGCCGAGGGTGAGACTCGAACTCACATGAGGGTTTTTAGGCTCTCTCAGGATTTTAAGTCCTGTGCGTCTACCATTCCGCCACCTCGGCGAACGCTTGTAATACTACATCTTTTTTCTACTCGTGAGGCCCGGGCGGGAATTGAACCCGCGCATAACGGTTTTGCAGACCGTCGCGTTACCACTTCGCCACCGGGCCGTCTGTTGATGATACTAACTTTTAGAGGGTTCGGCTAACTGTTCACCGGTCTGCTCGCCGTTGTCTAACAGGAAGTCGACGCGGGGGAGGCGCAGGTGCGTGTGACGCTTCAGGTGGTCCGAGAACGCTTCGCGCTGCCGCTCCAGGAAGGCGAGCGCCGCACGTGCCTTCTCGACCGGGAAGACGCTCACGAAGACCATAATGCGCTCGCCGTGAGCGATGCTTTGTGCACGGATGACGGTGATGAGCGACTCGGTGCCCGCCTCGCGCGCGATGAACTGCGCCGCCTCGCGCGCGACTATCTCGGCGGCCTTTTCTCTCTGGTGTCTGTTGGCGGTTGGCTGCATGCGGTTATGCCTGTTCGATAGTGAAGGCGACAAGCTCGTCACCGTAGGCTGCGTCCGCGCGGCACTCGATCTCGGTGCCGAAGTCTCCTTCGGTCTTTATCTCCGAGACGTCCGCGCGCGCCTGCTGCAGGTTCGAGATACTCCCGCGTGCCAGCTCCTCGCCCTTACGGATTATTTTTATCCGATTGCCGACGGTGAGAATACCCGATACATAGCGTGCACCGAGCACCTGTTTCTTCGCACCGGAGGAGAAGGTCTTCAACACCTTCGCCCGTCCGAGCTCCTTCTCGGCGGCGACGCTCGGCACGCGCTCCCCGAGGAGCTGCGCGACCTTCTCGGAAAGTTCATAAATGATAGAGAATGAAAAGATAGGAATTCCGTCCCGTTCGGCAAGGTCACGGGCGATGGCGTCGGTCGAGACATTGAAAGCGATAATGACACCACCCGAGGCGTGCGCCGACTTCACATCCGTTTCCGAGACGCTGCCGACACCCGACGAGACGATGCGGACGGAGGCTCGCTCATGAGTGACCTTCGCGAGCTCGTGTTCGATAGCATCGACCGAGCCGGCGACATCGGCCTTTACGATGAGCGGCAGCTCCACGATACCTTCGACCGACGCGGCGCGCTCGGGCGCCGCAGCGAGTTCTTTGGCATTCGTCCGCGCGAGCGCCTCCGCCTCCTTCTTATCTTTCGCAATACTGAAAAGCGACCCGGCCGCGGGCAGCGAGCTAAACCCGGAGATACGTGCCGGCTCCGAGGGGCCCGCCTTCTCGACACGCGAACCGCGGAAGTCCTCGATGAAGCGTATCGGAGCGTACGCGTCGCCCGCAACGACGAAGCCGTTCTTTGTAAGCGTACCGTTCTTCACGATGAGCGTCGCCGAGGCGCCGCGCCTCGGGTCCTGGGTCGACTCGAGCACGAAGCCGGTCGCGCTCGCCTCCGGGTCGGCCGAGAGCTCGGCGAGGTCGGCGGCCAAGAGCACGAGGTCGAGGAGCTCCGATATGCCCTCACCGGTCTTCGACGAAACGAGCGCGTAGGAAACCTCGCCCCCCAGTCCTTCGAGAAATATTTCGTGCTCGAGGAGCGAGTTCTTCGCATGCTCGATGTCGGCGTTGTTCTTATCTATCTTCGTGATGGCGACGATGAAGGGGATACCCGCCTCCTTGATAGCGGCGAGCGCGTCGAGCGTCTGGGGCATCACGCCTTCGTCGGCCGCGACGACGAGAATGGCGATGTCCGCGGCCGCCGCGCCGCGGGTGCGGAGCGCCTTGAACGCCTCGTGTCCCGGCGTATCGAGGAAGGTGACGGGCCGACCGTTATGCAGCGCGATATACGCGGCGACGTGCTGGGTGATGCCGCCCGCCTCGCCCGCGACGATAT
>Ga0082335_1009433_pt1 | contig 10512 bp, 3 predicted proteins | sample Subgrocontami58m_FD_72375 | JGI IMG/M metagenome (GOLD analysis project Ga0082335, IMG submission 72375) | Subsurface groundwater microbial communities from S. Glens Falls, New York, USA - GMW37 contaminated, 5.8 m (SPADES assembly) (version 2) ... | reverse complement strand
TGACGACCGTCAGCGCACCGGCGCAGACGAGCGCGATTCGAACCGGACGCAGGGATTTCTTCGCCTGCTCCTCGGCAAAAGCCTTCTCCAGGCCCGCGTCGGTGAAACGCAGCGTCAGGCGACTCATGCGGGCGGCGCCGGCGTTCATGTTCGCGTTCAACTGGGGTACCTCGCTCACGTGGTTAGCGCGCGTGGATTATCATACGCCACCATGCCCGGCGACGACTACCCAGCAGTTTCCAAAGCGCAACTTTTCGCGCACCTCGCCCAAGGTCTCGCCGCAGGCGTCACCGTTCTCACGCCCAACCAGCGCCTGGCGCAGGCGCTCGCGCGCGAATTCGATGCGGCCCAGGCCGCGCAAGGCCGCAGTGCCTGGGAATCTGCCGACATCCTGACGTACCCCGCGTTTGTCCAGCGCTGTTACGACGATGCGCTTTACTCGCAACTCGCGTCCGATCTGCCCATCCTGCTCACGCCGGCGCAGGAGCACGCGCTGTGGGAAGACATCATCCGGCGTTCGGATGCGGGCGCGGCGCTGCTCGCGATTCCCGAGACCGCGGCGCTCGTGGCGGATGCGTGGAAGACCGCTCACGCCTGGAGGCTGCTCGACAGCCTGCGCGCGGGCCAGTTGAACGAGGACGCGATCGCCTTTCGCGACTGGTGCGCGGCGTATTCGCTGCGTTGCGAACGCGACGGACATACCGACGCGGCGCTGTTGCCCGATCTAATCGCGGCGCGCGTGAACGCCAAGGAGATGCGCAAGCCAAAGATGCTCTCGGTCTACGGATTCGACATCAGGACGCCGCAGCAGCAAGCTCTGTTCGATGCCTTGCAAGCGGCGGGATCCGAGATCGTTGTCTCTGCGCAGGAGGGGCATGAGGCGAGCGTGCTGCGCGTTCCGTGCGTAGATGCGCGCGACGAAATCCAGCGTGCCGCGGCCTGGGGGCGCGCGCGGCTTGCAGCCGACCCCAATACAAGAATCGGGATCGTCGTCCCCGACCTAAGCAAGCATCGAAACGCGCTCATCCGCATGTTCCGGACGGCGATGGCGCCGGCCTCGATGTTGCCGGGGCCGAAGCAAGACCCGCTGCCGTTCAATGTCTCGCTCGGCCAAGCGCTCAGCAGCTATCCGCTGGTGCAGGCGGCATGCCTCATCCTCGAACTGGCCGGGCGTGAAATCGAATTTGGGCGGGCCAGCCTGTTGCTCCGCTCGCCTTTCATCGCCGCAGGTGAGGCCGAGGCCGCGGGCCGCGCCACGCTCGATCTCGAGTTGCGCCGCCGCGCCGAGCCATCGATCACGCTCGACCGGCTACTCAATACTATCGACGCCGCCGGCGCCGGCGCGCTCGCGCCGGAACTGGCGCAACGTCTGCGCAAACTGGCCGAGTTCCGCAAGTCCGATCTGTTCGCCGCGCGCGCGCCGTCGGCATGGGCGAGGGCCATCACCGATGCGCTGAAGCTCATCGGCTTTCCCGACAAGGGCCGCAGCCTCGATTCGGCCGAGTACCAGACCTTGAAGAAATGGCACGAAGTCGTCGCCGGCTTCGCCCTGCTCGATCGGGTGAGCGCGAAAATGGGTTATGGCGAGGCGGTCGGACGCCTGCGGCAACTTGCCGCGGAGACGCTGTTCCAGCCTGAGGCGCCGGATGCGCCGGTGCAGATTCTGGGTGTGCTGGAATCGGCAGGCATCGAGTTCGAGCACCTGTGGGTGATGGGCCTTACGAACGATGCCTGGCCGATTCATCCGCGGCCCAATCCGTTCCTGCCGCTGGAGGCGCAGCGCAAGGCGAGGGTGCCCGAAGCGTCCATCGAAGCCACGCTCGCGCTCGATGCGGCCATCACGCGCGGCTGGCTGCGCGCTGCGCGCGAGGTGGTGCTATCGCATCCGCAGGCCGAGGGCGAGCGCAAGCTCCTGCCCAGTCCGCTGCTGCGCGATGTGCAAGAAGGCGCTGTTGCGCTACCCGCGTATCCGCGCCATCGCGACCTCATCCATGCGACCGCGAGCATCGAGGCTATCGAGGACGCCGTTGCGCCGCCGCTCGCGCCGAGCGTGGCGCTGAGCGGCGGCACGGCGGTGATCACCGACCAGTCCGCCTGCCCGTTCCGCGCTTTCGCGCTGCACCGCCTCGAGGCGAGGTCGCCCGAAGCGCCCCACCCGGGGCTCGACCCGATGGAGCGCGGCATCCTCGTGCATCGCGTGCTAGCGAGCGCGTGGGGATGGCTCAAAACCAAGACCAATCTCGATGCGACCGGCGAAGGCGAACTGGAAGTAATGCTCGCGCAGGCGGCTGACGAGGCCGTGAATCGCGTGAAGCGCGACCGCCCGGCGACGCTCTCCGGGCGCTTTGCCGAAGTCGAGAAAGGGCGCCTCGCGCGCCTGGCGCGCGCGTGGCTGGAAATGGAACGCGAAGCGCGCGGCGACGATTTCACCGTCGCCGCGGTCGAGGACAAGCGCAAGCTGGTCATCGGCCCGCTCACGCTGCGCGGCAAACTCGATCGCTTGGACGAACTCGAAGACGGCCGGCGCATCGTCATCGACTACAAGTCCAGCGCCGAGTCTGCGAGCGCGTGGCTGGGCGAGCGGCCCGACGAGCCGCAACTGCCGCTGTATCTTGTCGCGACCGAACCGGACGCGGTGGCCATCGCGTTCGCACAGGTGAAGGCAGGCGAGATGAAGTTTGCCGCGCTGGCTGCGGACGAAACGTTGCTGCCGGTACATAAATCCCTGCCCGAGCTTGGCTGGGAGCAACAAGTCGCCGAGTGGCGCAGGGTTCTCACCCGGCTCGCGACCCAGTTCGCCGCCGGCGAGGCCGCGGTGCAGCCGAAAAATCCGCAGAAGACCTGCCGCAACTGCGATCTGCAACCGCTGTGCCGCATTCACGAACGGCTGGGGGTGCTCGATGCGGATGGAGAGGGCGAAGATGAAGGTTGAAATGCATCGCCAGATCTTGACTAAAACCCCCAAAGCGTCCTTGGGGTTATCCATAACCGTGTTTTTGGTGCGGATGCGCTTTTCATCTGCACCAAAAACACGGTTGGCGCGCGGAGCGCGCAATGGCCGTTCGGCGATCTCGTATAAAAACGACCCCAAGCCGAGTCTGACTGCCGGTTCACCCAAGCATGCCTGACACCCTGACTATCCCCGACCTGCGCGCGCGCGAACAGGCGCTGGCGCCGTCGCGTTCGTTCATCGTTCAGGCGCCGGCCGGCTCGGGCAAGACCGAACTCCTGATCCAGCGCTACCTCGGCCTGCTCGCGACCGTGAACGAGCCCGAGGAAATCGTCGCTATCACCTTCACCAGGAAGGCGGCGGCCGAAATGCGCGAGCGCGTGCTCGATGCGTTGGCGCAGGCGGCCGCAGGCGGGGCGCCCGGGTCCGAGCCCGGCTCCGCGCACCGGCGCCGCACGCAGGAACTCGCGCGCGCGGCGTTGGCGCGCGACGGCGCGCGCGGCTGGCGCATCGGCGACAGCCCGGCGCGGCTGCGCATCCAGACCATCGATTCGCTGTGCGCGGCGCTGACGCGGCAAATGCCGCTGCTGTCGAAATTCGGCGCGCAGCCGGAGAGCGTCGAGGACGCCGGCGCGCTCTATGCCGAGGCGGCGCGCGTGACCGTCGATTTGATCGAATCGAAAGACCCCGCCGCGGACTATGTCGGTCGGCTGCTCGCGCACCTCGACAACAACGTGGCGCGCGTCGAGGAACTGCTCGTGGAAATGCTGCGCCGGCGCGACCACTGGCTGCGCCATGTGATGGTGAAACAGCGCGCCGGGCTCGAGGGCGCGCTGGTGGCGGAGCGGCGCGCGGTCCTCGATCGCGCGCAATCGCTGCTGCCCTTGTCTGTGCGCGGCGAACTGCTCGCTATCGCCAATTATTCGCTGGGCAATCGCGGCCTGGCTCCGCTCGCTGAGTTCCCAGGCGGCGACGACGCGCAAAGCTGGGCAACACTCGCAGGGGTGCTGCTGACCAGCAATGGCGATTGGCGCGCCAAGGTGGACAAGCGCCATGGCTTTCCCGTGGGCGCCGCAGGCAAGGCGTGGAAGGAGCGCCTCGCAGCGCTAATCACGACGCTCGCCGACAACCGGCTTTGCACTGCGCTCGCCGACACGCGCAGGCTTCCGCAGGCAAGCTACACCGACGCGCAATGGCAGGTGCTCGAAGCGATAACCGAGTTGCTTGCGCGCGCCGTGGGGCAATTGAAGCTCGTGTTCCAATCGCGCGGGCAGGTCGATTTCACCGAAGTGTCGCAGCGCGCCCTGCTCGCGCTCGAAGACGCCGAGGGCCCGACCGATCTCGCGCTCAGGCTCGATTACCAGATCAGGCATCTCTTGATCGACGAATTCCAGGACACCTCTATCAGCCAGTTCGAACTTGTAGCGCGGCTCACGGCCGGCTGGACGCCCGATGACGGCCGCACGCTGTTTGCGGTCGGCGATCCGATGCAGTCGATCTACCGCTTTCGCGAAGCCGAGGTCGGGCTGTTCCTGCAGGCGCGCGCCCAGGGCATCGGCAGCGTCGTGCTCGAACCGCTGGAACTGTCGGCCAATTTCCGCTCGCAGGCGGGCATTGTCGATTGGGTGAACCAGGCCTTCGCGCAGGTGATGCCCGAGCTCGAGGACATAGGTTCGGGCGCGGTGGCCTACACCGAATCGAAGGCGGTACATCCGCGCCTTGCGGGCGACGCAGTCGAAATCCATCCCTTGTTTGCCGACGCTGAAGCCGGCGAAGCTGCGGCGGTGGCTAACATCGTGGCCGGCATCGCCGCCGCAAGCGCGGGCACTGAGCAGCGACCGAGCATCGCCATCCTCGTTCGCGGGCGCAATCACTTGCGCGAGATCGTGCCGCAATTGAAACGCGCTAGCCTCGCGTTTCGCGCGATCGAAATCGATCGCTTGGACGACCGGCCGGTGGTGCAGGACCTCGTCGCGCTCACGCGCGCGCTCGCGCATCGCGGCGACCGCCTTGCCTGGCTCGCGATCCTGCGCGCTCCCTGGTGCGGCGTTACGCTGGCCGACCTCGTCGCGCTCGCCGGCGCCGCGACCGGCGCAGACGTTATTGAGCGATCACCTGGAGAGCCGTACCCAGAGCCGATCTTCAGCCGATCGACCGTGTGGGAACTGATGTGCGATCCGGCGCGCCTTGTGGCCCTCACGCCGGATGGACGCACACGCCTTGCGCGCATCCGTCCCGTGCTCGGCGCCGCGCTCGCGCAGCGCCAGCGCTCGTCCCTGAGGGATGCGGTCGAAGGCGCCTGGCTCGTGCTCGGCGGCCCTGCCTGCGCCGCATCCGCGACCGATCTTGAGGATGCCGAAACCTACCTCGACCATCTCGAATCCAAAGAGGAAGCCGGCGCCATCGCCGACTTCGAGGCGTTCGAGCAGAGCCTGGATAAGCTCTACGCGCTGCCGGACCTGGCCGCCGGCGACGGCGCCGTGCAGATCATGACCATGCACAAGGCGAAGGGCCTGGAGTTCGATCATGTGATCGTGCCCGGCCTGGGCAAGGTGCCGCCTGCCGCAGGAAAGAAGCTCTTCCTGTGGATGGAACGCCCGGCGCGGCCGGATGCGTCAAACCCGCGCAGACCGGAATCGAACACGAATCTGCTGCTCGCACCGATCGAAGAAACCGGCGCCGAGGGCGATCCCATCTATGCGTGGATCAAACAGCTTGCCGCCGAGAAAGCAGCCTTCGAGGACGGCCGCCTGCTCTACGTCGCGGCCACGCGCGCGAAGCAGCGCCTGCATTTGCTGGGCGAGACGCGGCTCCTCGTCGAGGACGAGGCGCGAACGGCGCGCAATCCCGACTCGCGCAGTCTGCTGGCAAAACTCTGGCCGGTGGTCTCGGGCGAATTTCAACGCGCCGCCGCGACGGTCCCAGTCGCGGCGGCGACCGAGGGCGAGGGCGGCGACATAGTTCTCGACCAGTCGCTGCGCCGCCTGGCGTCCGCTTGGTCCATGCCCGAAGCGCCGCCCGCGCTCGCGTGGACCGCAGCAAGCGAAACCGCGCATGTCCAGGACGACATCGAATACTCCTGGGTGGGCGAGACCGCGCGCCACGCCGGCAGCGTGGTACACCGCTGGCTGCAGCGCATCGCCGAGGATGAACTCAAAGGCTGGAACGCGGCGCGCATCGCGACCATGCATGCCATCTTCCGCAACGAACTTGCGGCGTGCGGCGTCGAGGAGGCCCAACTAGCCGCCGCGACCGAGCGCGTGGCGAAGGCACTCGCCAACGCGCTCGCCGACCCGCGCGGCCGGTGGCTGCTCGGGCCACAGCAGCGTGCGAAGAACGAATACCGCATGACCGCCGTGATCGAAGGCGAGCGCCGCAACCTCGTCATCGATCGCAGCTTCACCGACGAGAGCGGCAAGCGCTGGATCGTGGACTACAAGACCAGCGGCCATGAAGGAACCAATGTGGAAGGGTTCCTCGACCAGGAGCAGGAGCGCTACCGGGCGCAACTCGAGCGTTATGCCCAGGCGCTCGCGCAAGGCGAGGCAGCAATGCTGGGGCTTTATTTTCCGCTGCTGGCCGGGTGGCGGGAGTGGGGTAGTTAGGCTAAGTTACTGACCTAGCAAATATCGACAATGGATCGCCTTTCACCCGATCAGCCGCATGTGCTGGCTGGAGCGCGTTTTCCAAAAATGCTTCACCGCTTTTCCCAGCTCTTGTTCCACGTCGATCACGCCGCCGACATTTTGGGCTTGCTCAACGCACTCACCCCTTCGTCTTCAACCGCCCCTCGTTCGCCGCAATGAACGTGCGGATGTCATCGGACCGCTCCAGGAGCTTGAGCCACTGCTCCTTGTACAAGGTCACCGGGAAACGCCCCATGCCGTAGATCGAGAGCGCGCCCTTCTCGCTGACTTTCATGGTGAGGCCAGTGGCGGCCCCTTTTTTGAGCGCAGCGTTCTCGTTACGCAGCCGCTCCAGTTCGGCCTTCAGATCTTCGTCCGACATCGTTCCTCCTTGCCAATCAAGAATGAGCAGTTGGCCTGAAGAGTTTATCGGGAGCGCATGCCGGGTTCAAGCTGTTCTTGAAAACATGTCCTGACCACGTGGCCAGCCACGGATTGGCTAATCTCCGTAGGTAGTTCAGACAGGTGCGCCGAGGGAGGGCGGCATGCACCCGCTGCGCTAAGCCGCCCGGAAAAACCCGGCAAAGCTCTTCGCTATTGGCCTTGCGGGCGATCTGCGTTCGCCGGTCAAGCGCGGCCGCGTGCGCTACCCCGGCTTCACAATTTCCGACCCCGGACTAAACTTCCCGCTGCCTGAGGGATTACGCGGGTGGCGGGCAGATTCCCGATCTACCGCTGTCACAACAATGCCGGGGACAGCCCAAAAAAAGCGCTGGTTCGATTTGGCAATCGAAATGGAAAAGGCCTAGAATCGTATCCATTATGCTGCAAGGCACGGCGGTTCGGCTGATGGATAAGTTTCACCGACCCTATTTGCCCTGCGCTCCGGTGAATGAACAGCGCATGTCGTTTGTAATCCGGTTCAATACCCGCATTCGGCCCGTTGCAACACTCGATTCGCAACGGGGTCTAAGTCTCTTATTCGTCCGGCTTAGGGGACAATCATGACAAAGCAGCCGCTGCAATCCCTCATCAACCATCAGCTTGCCGGCGTCGACGTCGCTTCGGTGAGCAAGTCCGTTGTCAACCGCCTGGTGTTTTCGGTAGGCAAGGACGACATCATGGCGACCACGCGCGACTGGTTTCATGCCACGGCGTTCATGACGCGCGACCGCCTGATCGAGCGCTGGATGGAAACCATGCGCAGCTATTACCTCGCGGACGCGAAGCGGGTGTATTACCTGTCGATGGAATTCCTGATGGGGCGCACGCTGATGAACAGCCTGCTCAACCTCGCGTTCGAAAAGGAGTGCAGCGAGGCGTTGCGGCAGCAAGGCGTCGATTTGCGCCAGGTGCGTGAAATGGAGTTCGACGCGGCCCTGGGCAACGGCGGCCTGGGGCGGCTTGCGGCCTGCTTTCTGGATTCGATGGCGACGCTGAATCTGCCGGGCTACGGCTATGGCATTCGCTATGAGTACGGCATGTTCTCGCAGCGCATCGAGGGCGGGCGGCAGGTGGAACACCCCGACAACTGGCTGCGCTACGGCAATCCCTGGGAGTTTCCGCGTGCGGAAGTGCTCTACCATATCAAATTCGGCGGGCGCGTGGTGCAGTACTCCGACGAAGACGGCGTGCAGCGCCATCATTGGGTGGACACCGACGACGTGATGGCCATGGCCTATGACAGCCCCATCCCCGGTTTTGCCACCCCCACCGTAAACAACATGCGCTTGTGGGCGGCCAAGGCGTCGCGCGACTTCGACTTGAAATATTTCAACGAGGGCAATTACATCAAGGCGGTGGAGGACAAGAACGAATCGGAAAACCTGTCCAAGGTGCTCTACCCCCAAGACTCCACGGCGATGGGCCGCGAACTGCGCCTGAAACAGCAGTATTTCTTCGTCTGCGCATCGCTGCAGGACATCCTGTACCGCTTCAGTAGATTCCACGAAGGCTTCGACGAGCTTCCGGACAAAGTCGCAATCCAGCTGAACGATACCCACCCCGCGATCGCCATCCCCGAGCTGATGCGCGTCCTCGTCGACCTGAACCATCTGGATTGGGACAAGGCCTGGGACATCACCATCCGCACCTTCTCCTACACCAACCATACGCTGATGGCGGAGGCTCTGGAAACCTGGCCGGTCGCGATGTTCGAGCAAATCCTGCCGCGACACCTGCAGATCATTTACGAAATCAACCACCGCTTCCTCATCGGGGTGATGCACAGTTTCCCCGGCGACAACGAAATGCGCCGGCGCATGTCGATCATCGGCGAAGAAGAGGGCAAGCGGGTACGCATGGCGCACCTCGCCGTCGTCGGCAGCCATAAGGTCAACGGCGTGGCGCGAATCCACACCGAGCTCATGAAGCAGACCATTTTTGCCGATTTCGACCGCTATTTCCCGGGCAAGATCATCAACATGACCAACGGCATCACGCCCCGCCGCTGGTTGAACCAGGCCAATCCGCTGCTCGCGGCTTTGATCACTTCGCGCATCGGCGACGGCTGGCTCAAGGATCTCACCCAGTTGCGGCGCCTGATTCCGCTGGCCGAGGACGCGCAGTTCCGCCGGGAATTCGCGGCGGTAAAGCGCGCCAACAAGCAAAGGTTCGCGGCGGAACTCAAGTCTTCACTGGGCATGGAGATCGACGTTGATTCGCTGTTCGACGTGCAGATCAAGCGCATCCACGAATACAAGCGTCAACTGCTCAACGTGCTGCACGTGGTGGCGTTGTACAAGCGCCTATGCGATGCCCCGCAGAGCGACACGGTGCCGCGCACCGTAATCTTCGGCGGCAAGGCGGCGCCGGGCTACGCCATGGCCAAGCTGATCATCAAGCTGATCAACGACGTGGCTGATATCGTCAACAATGACATTCGCATACACGGACGGCTGAAGCTGGTATTCGTGCCCAATTACGGGGTTTCCGTGGCCGAGAACATCATTCCCGCAGCCGATTTGTCGGAGCAGATATCCACCGCCGGCACCGAGGCGTCGGGCACCGGCAACATGAAGCTGGCATTGAACGGGGCACTGACCATAGGCACCCTGGACGGCGCCAATGTCGAAATCAGGAGCGAGGTCGGCGAGGACAATATTTTCATTTTCGGCCTTACCGCCGATGAGGTCGCCAAGCTGCGCGCCAGCGGCTATAGGCCGGCGGATTACTATCTTGCGAACGACGAATTGCGCCAGGCCATCGACATGATTGCCAGGGGCTATTTTTCGCCGGAGGACCCAGACAGGTTCAAGGCCATCGTGGATAACCTGCTCGCCGACGGCGACCACTATCTGCTGCTGGCCGACTACGCGTCCTACGCCGCCTGTCAGAAAGAGGTCGAAGCCGCTTACCGCGATCAGCAGCAATGGCTGCGCAAAACCATCCTCAACGTCGCCAATATGGGAAAATTTTCCAGCGATCGCACCATCTTGCAATACGCGGAGCAGATCTGGCAGGCCACACCCGTGGTGCGCTGAAGGGGGTGTCGGCCAGCGCAATTTCCGACACTGGTGTGCAAGGCAAGCAGGAGCCCTATATACCCTGTCTTATATTCCGCCGCGCGCACGCGCGCGCCAACCGTGTTTTCCGCGCGGATGAAAAGCGTATCCGCACGGAAAACACGGTTACTGTTAAAACCAAGGACAGCGTGGGGGTTTTATCCAAGATCGTCGATTGCACGCGGATGCGCTTTTCATCCGCGTGCGATCGACGATCCGCGCGGACGGGCCGCCGTCCGCGCAAGCTCGATCACCGCAGCTCGATGTGTCGTGCTACGTCGATCGATGCCGGCGCGCGAGCATTGCGCGCTCCGCGCGCCAACCGTGTTTTCCGCGCGGATGAAAAGCGTATCCGCACGGAAAACACGGTTACTGTTAAAACCAAGGACAGCGTGGGGGTTTTATCCAAGATCGTCGATTGCACGCGGATGCG
>Ga0082335_1009428_pt1 | contig 10516 bp, 7 predicted proteins | sample Subgrocontami58m_FD_72375 | JGI IMG/M metagenome (GOLD analysis project Ga0082335, IMG submission 72375) | Subsurface groundwater microbial communities from S. Glens Falls, New York, USA - GMW37 contaminated, 5.8 m (SPADES assembly) (version 2) ... | reverse complement strand
GGCGATCGAGCATCCCGGCGGGTACGGCACCGACCGCCTGGACGAAGCCGCGCAGCAGGTGCGGGTGCGCACCCGCCAGGCGGCGTTCGACGCCGGGCTCGCCCGTGCGCGGCGGCTGCGCGACAGCGGCAAGCTGCGCGACGCGGTCGCGGCGTACCGCAGCGCGCTCGAGTTCACGGAGGAGCCTGCCGCGCTGGTCTCGGTGAACGGCGAGATTGCCGCGCTCCGGCGCGCGGCCCGGGCGGAGCTTCACGAGCCGTTGAAGAAGCTCGCGCTGTTCGTGCGCAACGGCCGCTTCGAGCTCCCCTACGAGCTGCGGGCGGTGCGCGCGGATCCCGAGCGGAGCGACCTGGCGCCGTTCGTGAAGGGGGTCGAAGAGGACCTCGAGCGCTTCAAGAGCGGCCAGACCAAGGCCGGCGACGTCTCGGCCGAGTGGCAGATGCGCCTGGAGCGGACGCCGCTCGCGCTCGGCGACCGCGAAGGGCTGACCGCCGCGGACCGCTGCGAGCGCTGCGAAGGCAAGGGCGGCGACGCCTGCCGCGCCTGCGCGGAGAAGGGCACGGTGATCGGCGCCTGTCCCGAATGCGCCGGCAGAGGCACGGCCACGTGCCGCAAGTGCGACGGCAAGAAGGAGGCCGAGTGCGGCGACTGCCTCGGCAAGGGCTTCATCGTCAAATACAAGCGAATCAAGTGCGACCGCTGCCTGCCGACCAAGTGCGGCAGTTGCAAAGGCACGGGCATCGGCCCCGGCTTCGGCGTCTGCGGCGGCTGCCGCGGCACCGGCTGGCTCGGCAGCGCCGGCCGCATCGGTGACCGCATCTGCCCCGATTGCAAAGGCGCGAAGACGATCCAGCTCAGCGACGAGATCGACTGCGCGGCGTGCGGCAAGAAGGGGAAGAAGCCCTGCACCGTCTGCCGCGGCGCGGGCACGACCAAGTGCGGCAACTGCGAAGCCACGGGCAAGGCCCCCGTCGCCTGCGCCGACTGCGCGGGGGCGGGTGCGGCGCCGTGCCCGAGATGCAAGGGGAGCGGGCGACGGGCGGAGAAGTGAGCGCGGCGCGGGCGAACGGCGCTGTGCCCGAGGTGCGAGGGGAGCGGGCGACGGGCGGAGAAGTGAGCGCCGGGCGCGCGAACGGCGCCGTGCCCGAGGTGCAAGGGCAGCGGGAGACGGGCGGAGAACCAGGCGGTCGATGCCGTGAGATGCGACCTGCGGTCGGCGCACCGGAGAGAGGTATCCGCATGATGTTCTCCCGCACCCGGCCCGCGGCTCCGGGTCTCGAGACGACCAATTTCGACGTGCCTGTCGTGATGACGGCGCAACGGCGACTGCCGCCCTGCCTGCTTCTCATCGGCTTCCTCTCCCCCGCCGCGCCCCTTCTCTTGCCCGGCCTGCTCCTCCTCGCCTTCCTCGCCCCCGCCGCCGCGCAGCCCGTCGACCCGGTCTCCGAGATCGATGTCGCGCCTGCAGCCGCGCAACCCGCAGACCCGGGCGCAGATTTGCCCGGAGTCAACCTCGCGCCCGCCGGACCCACCTACCGCGCGGGTCGTTTCGCTCCCGATGGCAAGGGCTTCTTCGTCCTCCTCGCCGACGCCGCGAAGGCCCCCGCGCGCATCATGTCGGTCTCCGCACCCGGAGCCAGACCCGAGCCGGTCTTCGATCACCCCGGCGGCATCGGGCGGTTCGAGGTCTCCCCCGACGGACGCCGGAATGCCTTCGGCTTCCACTCCAAGGCAGGCAATTTCGACATCGCGATCCACGAAGCCGGCGTCGTGCGCTTGGCCGCCCAGTCGCCCGATGATGAATGCCTCCCCCGCTGGCTTCCCGACGGGCGCCTGTCGTATGTGCGCCGTGAGCACAAATTCAGCTGGCTCCCCTACCAGGGCGTCGCGGAGATCGTCCTCTGCGATGCCGCGGGCGAGATCCGGCATGTCTTTCCCGTTTCCGGGCTCAGTTCAGGTCCGGCGTTCTCGCGGGACGGCAGCCGGGTTTACTTCGCGCGCCATGGCCACGACGATATCGAGTGGGTGCGCGCTCCCATCGGCCTCCTCGAGGGGCGCCCCGGCGAGACCGAGCTCCTCCTCTCCTCGTTTCGCGGTTTCGGGGATCTCGCGGAAGCCGAGCCCTCACCCGACGAGCGCTGGCTCGCCTTTTCCTGGACCCCGCGGGCGACCGACCGGACCTCGCCGCGGACCGAGCGGTCCGAGATCCGCCTGCTGGATCTCGCCACCCACGAGCAGCGCACATGGCTGGCGTCGGACACGCACCGCCTCCACATCGACCGCTGGTCGCCCGACGGCAGGTCGCTGATCGTACCCTATGGTGGAGACGGGATTCGCAGCGCCTACCTGGGTCTGCGGCTGGTGCCCATTCCCGATGCCCTGCACAGGCCCCCCGAGCCCCTCCCCACCGCCGGTCCCCTCGGTGCCGACACGCTGGTGTGGTTCCGGCACCTCGACCAGCCCGAACGCGGACCGACGAGTCACCCCACTCAGCGCATCGAGGCGAGTCACGAGGACGGCCGCTCGCTCGGGATCGTCGCCGAGCACGCCCAGTATTTTCGGTTGACCGGCGGTGGGCGAATGCTGGGAGTCAGTATCCAGACTCCGCTCGGCGGAGCCAAGGCGCGGTGGCGCATGGAGTATCGAGACCTCGCCGCCGGGACCGCACGTGTGCTGGCCGAGACGGAGGTAGCCTTGAACGTCGCACGGACCAGCGAGCCTGCTGAGGAATCAGAAGGCAAGCCGCTGGGGATGCCGGAAGTCACGCCCGACGGTCGTCGGCAGGCGCGGTGGTTCGTGCGGCAGGGCGAGGTGCGTCTCGAGATCGCCCAACGCACTACGAACGGGGATCGCGACGGGACGCTGCGCAGCGAACCGGTGCCGAACGGGTGGGGCGGAGCCGAGGTGGCGCTCTCTCCGAGCGGAGATTGGGCCGCTGTGATTCTGTACGACATCGCGATGGCAGAGCAGGGAATACATCAATGGGCGCTCTGGTTGCTGCCGGCCGCGGAGTGGGCGAGACCGCAGCTATTGGAGCACGTCCACGATCCGCTTTGGGACACGGACGGCGGCACGCTCTACGCGGTGCGTGACCTCCAGGGGGACGAAGGCGAGCTGATTGCGGTGCGCGCGGCCGGCGGCGAGACCCGGACGCTGCTCGCGGGCGGCGGGCTGACGCGCTTGGGCCTGCAGTGGGACGGCCCGGGCCGGATCGCCTTCGTGGAGAGCCCGCGTGGCGGCTCCTCGGCGGCGTGGCGCGGAGCCCTGAGAACGGTCGCGACCTCGGGCGGCGCGGCGACGGACCTATGCGCGAGCGGGGTGCTGTCGTTCGCGCCCTACTCACGCGGCTACGCGTTGCTCTTGATGAACGGCGATGTACCGACGGATCTGGAGGGGGTGCCGAACGAAAAGCTGCGCGGACGCATTGTAGTACGCGACCGGGCAACGGGGCGCGACGCCGTGGTCGCTGCTGACTTGCCGGTGGCGAATCAGCTGTGGCTCCTGACTGCGGCCTCGAAGTGGATGACCATGCCGCCGACCTGGCCCGGGGGGCTGGGGTGGACGAGCGGACAATGATGTTCTCGCATCCGCGACCCGTCGCGGTTCGACGATGCGCGGGGGGAAGCACCATCCCAGACGTGTGGCCCATCCTCTGGCTGTTCGGCCTGTTCCTGGCGATGATCGGGTTCTTCTTCCTCCGAGCGCTCCTCGGTGCGTTGATACTCGCCCTGCGCTCGGCGGGGAGAAAGCGGACCGCGCGCCTGGGACGCGCGACCCCGATGGCCCTGCAGCTCGCGAGTGCGTTTCCCACCGGGATCAGCGTGCGGGCGGTCGATTCACCGCGCGGGCGGATCGGGTTGGACGTAGACGGCACCCTCGGCGAATTGACCCTCGGCGGCGAATCGAACGGCTCCAACCTCGGCGGCGGAACGCTCGGGACCCGCTTGACATTCGCCTGCCGCCCGCCCGCGCGCTTCCGCATGGTCCCGGCGACGTTCGATACCAAGCTCGAGGATCTGCTGTGTGGCGAGTGGCACCCGTTCGGCGACGCAGCCTTCGACGCGCGGTTCCGGTTCATGGGTCCGCACGTGGCATGGATCTGCGACGTCCTCGACCCGCCGACCCGAAACGTCCTGCACCGGCTGGCGTTGCTCTCGCAGGATCACTCCGGCGCTGAAACGCTGCGAATCGACGTTGGCCGGTCGGGGGTCACCATCGGCTGCGAGCCCGAACTGGAAGAGGTCCGCGAGTGGATCGAGCACGGTGCGGCGCTTATGCGGCGGGTACGTGCGTACGAAGCCCCCGACATCCAGTGGGTTCCCTCGCCCGCCGCCGGCGCGGCTCCGGGCCACTGCCCCGTGTGCGCGACGGAGCTCTCCGGCGCCCAGCGGCGCTGCGCGGACTGCCGCACGCCGCACCATGCCGAGTGCTGGGACTACCTCGGAGGCTGCGCCATGTTCGCTTGCCGGTCGGATCGATCCGTATCCGCGTAACCGAGGACGGACAGGCCGTCCTCCCACCGCGACAGGCATCGAATCTCGGCCCGTGTGAGAGCTCAGCGATCGGTCTGCCCGAGCCCAGGGCCGTATGGATCATCGATTTCACTCCATCGCAGCGGAATCCAGACCCGCTCGGCGCGCTCACGATCCATGGCCCTCTCGAGCGCGCTGAGTATCGCCTCGCCTCGCCGGCTCGCATGGGCATAGGCCTGGAGTACTCTCTCGATGTCCCAGCGAAACCCCTCCCCGGGCATGGGGTGAGTTGCGAGATGCCTGGACCACTCTCCCGCGAGCTGACCATGGAGCTCGCGCACCTGATCGGGGCATTGGAACTTCGGCGCCCGCAAGGGATGCCATAGGTCGGGATGGACCTCGCTGCCGCCGTCTACGGCCTCCCCTAACATCCTGCCCAGGGGTTGCGACTTGACCCAGTAGGCGACGAGGTGCGACACCATGACGGCAAGGCTGGGCCCCGCGATGGCACGCGGGTCGCCCCGAAGCGCCCGCACCTGTTCCCCGGTCAAGGCGGCGAGGATCGTCCCATAGGCCAAGGCCGAGGCTCCCAGATGGTGGAGCACGTTCTCCCGTGAAGAACTCCGTTCCCCGCATCGAACGCGCGTCCGGCCCTTACCTCCGCGCCCCCTCGCCCGAAGATGGCGCATCCTGAATGCCGCGGTCGGACGAAGCCGCGCGAAGGCGCAAGCTCCGTCACGCGGGCTTCCACCCACCGCGCTTCAGAATCTGCGCCGCCCATTTCACTTCTGCCGGCGCAAGCGGCGGATCCGGCGGCCGGCCGTACCGCAGGTGCACGTCATAGCCGCCCCGGTCGTACGTCTGCCGCAAGGCTTCGCCGAGATCCAGGCGCGCATCGGGGTCCTTCCCCGCCAGGGGGATTGGGATCACATGCAATGGCTCGCGCAGTCGCATCGGCCAGACCTCCCCCTTGGGCCGGCGGGCCGGACGAGATACGTGTGCGTAGTATTCGGCGGGCGGAAGCGGATCCAGGCTGGGAAAACGCTCGCCGTCGCGCAGCAAGTCGATCTCCACCAGGCTCACCTGGGAATGGAGAATCTCGGAACGCTTCTGCAAGTACTCGGATCGGCCACGAGAGCCGGCGGTCTTGTTGGCCGGGCTGAGGACTTCGATCACCGTGATCGTCTCCGTTCCGTCCGCGGACCGGATGGCGATCCACGGCTCGCTGAACTCGATGTCGTCGAGCATCGTGAGCACGACCGGCGCCGTGGCGACCGCTCCCCCGGAGCCGCGTTCGGCCCGCGGGCGCACAGCCTCCTGCCGGGCGACGGCGAGATCCGCCACGATGTGCCGCGACGCCGGATCCTCGGCGGTGCACACGTACAACCGCCGCTCGATGCCAACGAAGTACCGCGGGCGCACTTGTGGAACCAGAAGCGCCCCGATCTCCGCGATCAGCCGGGCATGAACCCCGCTCCACTCGCGCGGGGATTCGAGGTACGGGTCCATACCGGGGAATGGACTGGGCATCGCAGGCCTCCGCTGTTGCACCCCTGAATGATACTCCCGCCGACGGGAACCGGCAAGGCCGCGGGGCTGCTGCGCTGCTGCGCTACCCCGCGTGCGCCACGGCGCCCGCCTGCGCCGAGAGACGCTCCGCCGGCTGCGTCATGCCCAGCTCGCGGCGAGCCGCGTCTATTCCCCCCCGAACCCGCACGCCCCGCTGCGGCGATGTCCGAGCGCCTGATCGTGCACATGCTGCCGGCTAAGGCTCCCCGAACCCGCACGGCTTCCCCGCGCGGAACTCCCGCGCCGCGCCTTCCAGTTGCCCGCGCAGGAGCTCGATTCCCGCCGTCACCTGCCCCCGCCCAATCCGCGCCGGCGCGCCGTTCTGCTCCGCCGTTGCGAACAGCGCCGACTGCGCCGCGCTGATGTACGCTTCCTTCAGGAAGGCGCACGAGAACCCGTCCGTCTCCTCCGCGCACTCGTCCAGTTCCGCCTCGCTCAAGTGGCCCGCGAACAGCCGCCCGAGATACGCGCGCCGGCACGGCAGGTCCGGGTTCTCCACCCGCCACACGCGGTCGAATCGGCTCGGCCGCTTCAGGATCGCCTCGTCGATCGCTTCCGGGTGGTTGGTCGTGGCCACCACCAGCAGCCCATCGTTCGAGGAGAAGCCGTCCAGCTGGTTGAGAAAGAACGACAGCCGGCCGTCCCCTTCCAGCAGCGTGTCGAGGTCTTCGAAGACCATCATGCACGGCGCCAGCCGCCGCGCCCGCTGGAACATCACGGCGATCGGGTCGTACCGGCACTGCTTCGCCGTGAGCAGGACCAGGCACGGGATCCGCGCCTGCGCGGCCAGCACCCGGCAGAGGAGCGTCTTGCCGTTCCCCGGCGGGCCCGCGAACAGGAACCCCCGCTTGTACGGCAGGCGCATCGAGTCGAACAGCGCGCGCCCGCGCAGGAACAGCTCCAGGTTGGCGCGCACGTCCTGCTTGAGCGGCTCGGGCAGAATGAGATCGTCCCACGTGAGTGTGCGATCGATCGCCACATCGGGACCGCCCAGCATCTGAATCTCCTCGGACTCGCGCTGGGTTCGGATGCAGTACCGGTCGATCTCCGCGTACAGCCGGCGCAGCCGGTCCACGTCCGGCGCCGCCACCAGCACGCGCTCGCCCCGGCCGCCGCCGTAGTCGACCTGCTGGAACGCGAAGCAGAACGCGTCTTCGAACCGATACACCACGTTGGTCGGCTCGATGCCTTTCCATTCCGGCTCGTAGTCGTAGAAGACGGGCAGCTCGCCGCGCGCCGGGTCGGCCAGGGACGCGGCTTCGAGCAGCCCGCCCCGGGCGACGACGAAGCGGTGCATGCTCGCGGAGTCCAAGCCTTGCACGAGGTTGAGCGAGGCCACCGGCCAGGCGGAGGCTTCGCGCTGGCCGAGGAAGGCCCGGAACAGCCCGAAGATCTGGTAGAAAGTCAGCACGGTTCCGGGGGCGGCTTCCGCTTCCCCCGCAGCAGGAAGATCCGGGGAGACGATCTCAAAGGAGGTCATGTTCATGGTCGCATCTCGCTGACGCAGGGCCGACGGTTCGTCGCCGGGCCGGCGCACGCCGATCCCGGGTGCGTTCCGGACGCAGCGCCGAGACCAGGACTTCGCCGAACCGGACCCCGAGACCGAAGGGACCCGCAGAGCGCGGGACGCGCCAGATGCGCCGGGTCACGCGGCCACGGAGGCCGTCCTCGCGGAGGTCGCATCAACGACGACCCGCAACGAAGCCGCGCGCGCGGAGCGACCGGCCCATGCCGGGCGGAATCGTGAATCGGAGCACGAGGGTGCAGGGAACGGGCGAAGCCGCGGCGGAGGGCGCGGCCGGGACGCGGGCAGGTCCGCGGGGGGTCCGCGGACTACTCGTCGGCGAGTCGACCAAGATGGCGCTGCATGACGGTTCCCTCTGAATTCACAGGTCGGCCAGGAAGGAATCGAACCCTCGTTCCAGCCCTTATAAAGGGCTTGCTCTGCCAATGAGCTACTGGCCGGGCGAACGATGGTGCGAAGCTGCGGCATGGGCCGCGAGCAGGACACGGGTGCGAAGGGGCGTAGGACCGGCGAGCGGGCGGGAAGGTTCGCGGCGAATTCCGCCGGCGGCGGCTTTTCCGCGGCCAACCTGCGGCGCGGTCGTGGCTCGCGCGACCGGCGATCGCCCGCAGGTCCGGCGTGTGTGCTGCGCGGCGGGATGGCTTCGCCGATCGCTCCCTTGACCTGCCCCGCGCCGTGAACTACCGTGCCTGCCTGCACCGACCCGTCCTCCCAGGGAGCGCCTCCATGCCCCGCCGACTCTGCATCGCCGCGATCCTCCTCGCCTTCGTCTCCTCCGCCGCGGCTCAGCCCGACGACCCCGGCGCCGACCTCGGCGGAAGCGAAATCGCCCCCACCGGGCCCATCCTTGACCAAGGCCGCTTCGCCCCGGACGGCAAGGGCTTCTTCCTCATCCTCGCCGACGACACCAGGACCCCCGCCCAGGTCTGCCGCATTCCGACGCCGCGCGCCAAGCCTGTCCCCCTCACCCGCCACCCGGAAGGCGTCGCCCGCTTCGACGTCTCCCCCGACGGGCGCAGGTTCGCCTTCAGCTTCGTGACCGCGGACCGGAAGCGGGACCTCGCCGTATGCGACGCCGATGGATCCAACACGCGCACCGTCGCGTCCACGCCCGAGGACGAGGACTACCCCCGCTGGCTTCCCGACGGCCGCCTGACCTACGTGCGCGCCAAGGGCTCGGCGCGCGAGCGCTCCGGACGCGCGGCCGAGATCGTCCTCTGCGACGCCGCCGGCCAGGTCGGCCATGCCTTTCCCGTTCCCGGGCTCACTTCGCGGCCTGCGTTCTCCGCGGACGGCGCCCGCGTCTACTTCGCCCGCTGGAAGAGCGAGACCGAATGCGAATGGTCGCGCGCTCCCATCGCCATTCTCGAAGGCAAGCCCGGCGAGACCGAATTTCTCCTCGCAGCCGACATCGACGACGTCGGCATGCTGTTCGATGTGGAGCCGTCGCCGGACGAGCGCCGGCTCGCCTTTGGTTGGTGCCGCGCGCCCGGGGAGGTCTGCGAGGTTCACTTGCTCGACCTGTCCACGCGCGAGCAGCGTCGCTGGCTGGCTTCGGAAAAGCACACCATCTACATCGAACAATGGTCGGCCGACGGAGCGTCGCTCCTCGTATCGTACGACGCGCCTCGATTCTCCGAATCGTTCCTCGGCCTGCGTCTCGTCCCGCTGCCCGAGGAGCTGCGCCGGCCGAGCGAGCGCCCATCCGCGGCCGGCCCCCTTGGCGCGGCTAACCTCCGACTGGTACGTCTGTTCCAGCCTCATTGTCCCTCCATTACCCTCTACCCTCCGGCCCAAGCGACCGGTCTTGCTAACCCCCGCTGTCCGAGATGCCAGACGTGGCTGGCGACCCTACTTGAATCTGAACAGCGGTCAGTAAGGTGTTAGGCTAGTTGAAGGAATTATACTACGCGTGTCAAGAGGATAGAACCCTTGCAATTACCCACTTTGAACCGGGGGGTATGAAAAGGCGCCTGCCTCTGGTAGTATTGCGCTGGAACAAAGCCAAAACTACGAAAAGGAGACGCCTATAGAAGCTTACAGTAACGTGCTGCGGTTTATCAAGTCTCTCTCCCCTCGCCTACGGAAGACCCAGGCAACGAACCTGGCGTTACTCTCCTCCGCCATCATCATCCGCAAGAGTTTATGCCTATCCGAACTGGCCCGTGCTTACCCCGGTCCAAAGCGCCACTGCCATCGCTTGAAGAGATTGTGGCGCTTTCTTGAGAACGTTCGTCTGGACTGGACCGTTGTGCGCCGTTCTCTCACACGGCTGAGCTACTGTGTGGACACTACTCCCGGACTGCTCTTACCCATACTCGTTGACGGCACTTTCTTCGAGCCCTACGAAGTCCTCTCCGCGTCGATCCCTCGCGGTGGCAGGGCCTTACCCATCGCCTGGCATACCTATCACCGTCGGTTGGAAGGAGAGGAGGAGCTTAGTCGCAATCTCATCGAGGAGGCTTTCTTGACAGAGTGCCTGGCCCAGTTGGTGTCCGGTATCCAGGGGGTGATCATAGCTGACCGGGGATTTGGGCGGGCTCGGCTACTGCTCTTCCTTCAAGACCGAAAGACTGATTTCGTTATCCGGCTAGCGGGCGAGGTGCAGATTACACACCGGGATTTCTCCGGCCTCCTAGAGCAACTGCCCCTGGCGCCAGGCAGATCCTGGTGGATGGAGGGGGTCTGGTATCGCCAGGACCAAGCGGTACAGATCAACCTCCTGGCCTATTGGGGGCAGGGTCAGAAGGAGCCTTGGTATCTGGCTACCAGCCTTCAAGACCCCAAACTGACCCATACCCTGTATCGCAAGAGAATGAAGATTGAGCACGGCTTTAGGGACTGGAAGCATCATCTCCGTCTGAGGATACCCGCCAGCCGCCTCGTCCGGTCTTCCCAACGGGCCGCTATGCTGGTTAACGCCATCGTCCTCGCCTACTGGTTCCTCTGT
>Ga0082335_1009422_pt1 | contig 10521 bp, 8 predicted proteins | sample Subgrocontami58m_FD_72375 | JGI IMG/M metagenome (GOLD analysis project Ga0082335, IMG submission 72375) | Subsurface groundwater microbial communities from S. Glens Falls, New York, USA - GMW37 contaminated, 5.8 m (SPADES assembly) (version 2) ... | reverse complement strand
GGCGACATTGACATGGTCTTGGATGAAAAAGAGGACGGCAGCCGCTACAACTTTCATACTGAACAACACATCTATCGCATCATTCAACAAGCCTGTGAGAATGCTTTGCTCTACGCCCATGCCACAACGATCACCATTCGCGGATCGCTTGACCCGACGGGCGTTGATCTGACAGTCGAGGATAACGGAGTCGGCTTCCCCTTTGGCGGCGAGGCGAGCATGACGGTATTAGTAGAGAATCAGCATTTCGGGATAGCCGGGATGCACGAGCGGGCAGGTATCATCCATGCCTCACTCAATGTGGACAGCGCGCCGGGGCGAGGCACACGAGTCCATTTAAGATGGCAACCTTAGCTATGACACCAGACACAATCCACATCGCGATTGCAGATGATTTTCCAGTAGTCCTTCGGGGTTTCGAAGGGTATCTGGCAAACGCGCCGCACATTAAAATTGTTGGCACTGCCCTGTACGGCGATGAAGTGATGCCTCTGTTAGCACAAAATCATGTTGACTTGTTATTGCTAGATCTCGGCGTGCCGACTTCTCGCGAGAACAAGATGCCATATCCCATCTTTCACGTCATCCCGCAAGTGATAGAGTTGTATCCCCACATCAGTGTAGTGATCATTACAATGTACGACGACGTCTCGTTGATCAAAGCAATCATGGAAACCGGCATAAGCGGCTACATTTTTAAAGACGATCTCTACGCCATGCAAGAATTTGGATCGATCATCACGTCCATCGTCAGAGACGACGGGCGTTACTGGAGCCCTGAAGTACGCCGGATATTGGGGGTGTCGGAAAACAAAAATGAAAAAATACCGTCACTCACGCCGCGTCAACTGCAAGTGATCTCGTTGTGTGCCACTTATCCGGGGAAATCCACTGCACAGCTCGCGGCACTCATGCACATCGCCAATTCCACATTCCGCAATCATCTCACCGACGCTTATTTCAAATTGGGAGTGCCGAACCGCGCTACCGCTGTTGCCAAAGCTCGCCAATTGGGTTTGATCGTTTCCGGTGATCCGCCCCCGTTAAACGATCCGCAAGACGAAAATGAATGATCGGAAACCCGCGTAGGCGGGTTTTGCCTTGTGTTGCCGCGATTTCAATCGCCGCGTGTATAATCCCAAACATGCCCCGCATAAAAATTATTGCCACGATAGGTCCTGCTTCAGACACACCCGAAAAAATTGAATCGCTGATCAAAGCCGGGATGAACGTCGCCCGCCTTAACTTCTCGCACGGCACGCACGACTACCATGCCCAACTGATCACCAACATCCGCTCGGCGGCGGCGCGGCTCAAAAAACCGATTGCCATCTTGCAAGATTTACAAGGTCCCAAGATTCGCGTCGGCGAATTTCCAAATGGCGGCATCACCTTAGTATCCGGCGCCACGTTCACCATCACCACGCGCGACGTGGAAGGCAACGCGCAAATTGTCAGCACCACCTTTCGCGGCTTGCCGTGGGATTTGAATCCGGGTGACCGCATCTTATTGGACGACGGCAACATCGAGTGTCTGGTTACAGAGACCACCGATACCGATGTCGTCGTCACCGTCACCAACGGCGGCGTGTTGAAATCGCGCAAAGGAATTAATCTGCCCGGCATCATCGTCAACGTGCCAGCCCTCAACGAAAAAGATCGCGCCGACCTCACCTTTGGTTTGGAACACGGCGTGGATTACGTCGCTATCTCTTTTGTGCAGCGCGCCCAAGATGTGATTGACGTGCGGCGCGCGATACAAAAAATCAATCCGGCAAAAAGCAACACGCCGATCATCGCCAAACTAGAAAAGCCCGCCGCGCTTGAAAACCTCGAAGCGATCTTAGACGCCTCGGAGGGTGTGATGGTGGCGCGCGGCGACATGGGCGTGGAGCTAAGCCCGCAAGTGGTGCCGTCGGCGCAAAAGCGAATCATCGAAGCGGCGAATGCCAAAGGCAAGATCGTCATCACTGCCACGCAGATGTTGGAGTCTATGGTTAACAACCCGCGCCCGACGCGCGCCGAAGCTTCGGATGTTGCCAATGCCATCTTCGACGGCACGGACGTGGTGATGCTCTCCGCCGAAACTGCTTCAGGTCAGTATCCGGTGGAATCGGTAAAGATGATGGCGCTCATCGCCGAAGAAGCGGAGATACACGAAAAAGATTGGGGACACTTCCGCGAGATGCACGACGTTACTTCCGTTGACGCTGTCGCCATCGCCCGCGCCGCGCGCGAACTCTCGCGTGATCGCAACGTGGAAGCGATTGCAATTTTTACGCGAACCGGAAACAGCGCGCGCATCCTCTCTAAAGAACGACCCAGCGTTCCGGTTCTCGCCTTCACACCCGAGCCCGAAACTTATCCGCGCTTGGCAATGATGTGGGGCGTGCAGCCCTATCTCGTTCCCACGGCAACATCGGTTGAAGAAATGATCATGGATGTTGAGCAGGCGTTGATCAACGAGACCGGTCTCAAAGTCGGTCAGCAAGTTGTCCTCATCGCCGGTCTGCCCATCGGGCACATGGGTCCGGCGAACATTGTGCTACTGCACACCGTTGGGCAATATAATTTGTGACACGCTATGCCCATTTAATCAGCGCGTATTATTTTTTCTTCTTCGGCGCGATTGGCTGCCTCGTTCCATACATCACTCTTTATTATTTAAAAATTGGATTGGGCGGTGAACAGATCGGATTGATCACCGGACTCGGTCCCATCGTGTTATTGATCGCCAGTCCACTATGGGGCGCCGTCGGTGACCGCTTCAACCTTCATCGTCGCTTGTTGCCTCTCGCCACTGCGGGCGCGATCTTGCCCGCGTTGATCATTCCCTTCACCACACAACTCGTCCCGCTCATCGCTCTCACAATTTTGCAAGCGATCTTCGCCACCGCCATCGGGCCACTCATTGACAGCGCGGCAATCGAGATCGCCAACAAAGAACGCGTGCCTTTTGGCGTGGTTCGTTTGTGGGGATCGGTTGGCTTCATCGTCTTTTCACTTTTAATGGGATGGCTGCTGATCACCGTTCCACTCACCTATGCTTTCTACGGTTACGCCGCCTGCATGACCTGTGGCGCGATCGTCGCCTTGCCCTTACCCGCCCGTCAACAATTTTGGAATGCTTCGCTACTTCAAGGTTTTAAACAACTTCTCGCGCAACTGCCTCTCACCCTCTTTCTTCTCTCGGCATTGCTCGTCGGCGCGGCGGGAACCGCTGTGCAATTTTTCTTCGCGCTTCACGTTCAATTCATCGGCGGTGACTCCAGCGTGATCGGCATCGCGGGCGCAATCGGCGCATTCGTTGAGATTCCAATTTTGTTCCGCGCCGAGAGTGTGATCAAACGAATCGGCGGGTTGTGGTCGGGGGTTGTGATCGGCACCGCCGTGTATGCGCTGCGCTGGTGGTTGTTGGCGTCGGCGACAACACCGTTGATGATCTATCTCACCCAACTTTTGCATAGTGTGAGTTTCGGAATCTATTTGGTGTGCGCCGTTGCTTACATGGAACAGCAAGCGCCCAAAGGACTCTCGGCGACGGCGCAAGCATTACTCACCTCTTCCATGTGGGGGCTCGGCGCGATGATCGGCGCATTCGGCGGCGGCATCCTCTACGCCAACTTCGGCACGCCGACTCTATTTCGGATAGCGAGTGTCGTAACTGTAGCGGCGTTGATGATATTATTGAGTTTGAGACTCGTAAAAAAAGTTTAACTCCGTCATTGCGAGCGCACTTTGCGAAGCAATCTTGGTCGCGCCTTGAGATTGCTTCGTCGCACAGAACGCTCCTCGCAAAGACGGTTAAGCAATTATGAATCTGCTCAACTTTCACCAATGGCAAGGGCGCTCGAATGATTGCGGTCCCTTCACGACAGCCATTGTATTGAACACATTTCGCGGCGAAAAAATTTTTGATGGTAAGACTCTCGCCCTTGAAATGAATCGCCCGCGCCTACGGTGGCACGGACTCTTGCCCCTGATCGTGATTCGACGAATACCCAATTGGGCGACCATGCCGTGGGGCATCGCCGACACGCTGACGCAGCACGAAGTCCGCGCCCGATGGCGATTTGGGGCGACGAAGGATGATCTGTTGAACGCGTTGAATCAGAATCGGGTCGCCATGCCGATCATCGGCGAAATCAATCTACCGCGCAAATTGTGGGCGCACGTCAAACCACTCGCGCAGTATGATCCGAAAAATGGATTCGGTTTCATTGACCCGTCGCATCCCAGAGCAGAAGTCGTCTGGCAAAATGAAAAAGAGTTTGAAAAATTGTGGCGTAACTGGAAAAATCTTTTGGTAGAAACTTTTTGAAACACGAATAAAACGAATAATGCGAATAGCACGAATAAAAACATTCGTCTTATTCGCCTATTCGAGTCATTCGTGATTAAGATTTTATGGATTTTCAACTTAACGAAGAGCAGCGCCAGTGGCAAAAAACTGTGCGCGAGTTTGTCGAAGCCGAAGTTAAATCGCGCGCCAAAGAGACGGACGAGAAAGCAAAATTTAATTGGGACGCCGTCAAAAAAATGGGTCCGCTCGGTTTGTTGGGGCTCAACGCGCCCGAAGAATACGGCGGCGCGGGCGTGGACGCCATCAGCGCGGCGATTGCCATTGAGGAGATCGGGCGCGGCTGTGGATCAACCGGTTTAGCAATTGCCGCACACAACGGACTCGGCTGCGCGCCCATTGCTTTATTTGGCACACACGAGCAAAAAGAAAAATGGTTGAAGCCGTTGGCGCAGGGCAAAGGCAAACTTGGGTCGTTGGCACTGACCGAACCCGGCGCGGGGAGCGACCTGGCGGGCGGCGTGAAGACGAAAGCGACTCTCGAAGGCGACTCGTGGATTCTCGATGGCGCAAAAATGTGGACGACCAACGCTTCGATTGCCGACATTATTATTACCTTATGCCGCACCGCCCCCGATAAATTAAGTTTGATCATCGTCCCGACCAACACACCCGGTTTAACCATTGGCGCACCCGAAAAGAAGATGGGGCTGAAAGGCTCGCCGACTCACGCCGTCACTTACGACGAAGTGCGCGTGCCGCGCGAAAATATGTTGGGCGTTGAGGGCAAAGGTTTGGCGCAAACGCTAAAAGTGTTGGACGGCGGGCGCATCAGCATCGGCGCGTTGTCAGTTGGGTTGGCGCAAGCGGCAATGGAAGAGGCGATCAAGTATTCCAACGAGCGGCAGACGTTCGGCAAATATCTCAAAGAGCATCAAGCGATTCAATTCAAGATCGCCGACATGGCAATGTTGATCGAAACGGCGCGGCTCTCGGTCTATCGCGCGGCGTGGTTGAAAGAGAAAGGCATGAACTTCACCAAAGAAGCTTCGATGGGTAAATTGTTCGCCACCGAAGTCGCCGAGAAAGTTTGCTTTGAAGCGATCCAGATTCACGGCGGCTACGGCTACTCATCCGAATTTGCTGTTGAACGAATTTATCGTGACCAACGCTTGATGAGCATCGGTGAAGGATCGAGCGAAGTGCAGAGAATGGTGATTGCGAGGAATGTGTTGGGGTTGAAATGAGCGGTGAGCGATGAGCAGTGAGCAGTAGATAGTAATCAGTGATCAGTGAACAGTAATCGGTGATCGGCGCGCGGGTACTGACAACTGATCACTGACAACTGACAACTGATCACTGGAGTTATGAAGCACAAAGTCCGAGTCGTCCGCCGTAGTGAAGCGTCCCCCACACACATCACTTGGGATCGCGTGGCGCGATGGGTGTTGCCGACGATGGGCGTGGGATTCATTCTCATCGTGTGGCAGCCGCTTACACTTGTGCCGCCCGCTAAATCGTTTAGCGGATTGATCTACGTGGTGTGCGCGGTGGTGTGGATTCCGTTGTTGATGCTTTTCGCGTGGCGGCATCCGGCAGGCGCGCAGTGGAAGTTGTATGCCATTGTCGCCGTTGGCGTTGTCCCCGTGTTAATTGCGCTCTCGTTGTTGCTCAGCACGCTCACTTCATTCGCCTTCGAGCCGAAATGCGAAACGATCTCATCGCCCAACTGGCTGACGCGCTATGAATGTAGAACAACATTTGCTCTTAGCGATTCGTTTTTGAAGGAAACATTTGAAAGTGTTCCGTTCACGCCTGTCATGTGGCGTGTGGATAAAAAGAATTGCAGTTTGAATGGTTGCTATTAAGGCTCGTGTAAGAATAACTTCCCCACTTTACTACTCGGGTTGGCGTCAACGGATACACAACGGATAAACGGATTCACGCCACATATCCGTTTATCCGTTGCGCGAAGCATCCGTTGACACCGAAACAAGTCGATTAGTTTCTACATGGAAAATGGACGTTGTTCCTACTCAATTCCTAACCATCTATGAACATCACTCTCCTCTCCGTTCCCTTCAACCAAGATAAACATCTTAATGGCATGGGTCAAGCGCCGCAAGCGCTGTTTGATGCAGGCTTGCTCAAGAGACTGACGGCAGTTGGTGTTCACGTTGAATACACCGAAGAGGTCGAAAATAATTTAGGCGAAGGCGACATGCTAACTCGTCTGGGTCATTTACAAAACATCGTGTGCGATGACGTTTACGATGCATTGAACAAAAATCTTTTCCCGCTCATACTCGGCGGCGATTGCTGCAATGCGCTCGGCATGTGGGGCGGATTGACTCACGCCAGACCGAATCTAAAAATTGGCGTGGTGTGGTTTGACGCGCACGGCGATTGGAACACCGAAGAAACTTCGCTCTCGCATTACATCGGCGGGATGCCTTACGCGGCGATATGCGGCTATGGCAACAAAAGTCTGCGCGACGATGTCGGCATCACCAAAGTGGCGCAAACAGATCATTGCGTGTTGATCGGCGCGCGCGATCTGGATAAACCGGAAGAGGCGTTGATGAAGACGACTCATCTCACGGTGTTACCGCCAGCCCAAGCGCGGCATGATCTTTCATCTGCCAAAAAAGTTTTAGCGAAGGTGGATGCTTTTTATTTGCACTTCGACATTGACTCGTTGGATTTGAGCGAAGCGCCCGGCGTGAACTATCCCGCGCCGAATGGCTTAACGAGTGACGAAGCAATTCGCATGGTGCGCGAACTGCGCGCTATGAAGCCGATGATCTCAATGAGTCTCACCGCGATTGATCCGACGAAAGACGCGAGTGGGAAGACGGTGAGGACGGGGTTGAAGATTTTAGAGGGGGTGTTGAGTGAGAAGTGAAAAAGATTGATGCAGACGGGAAGTGGTTTATAATCTTTTCCAGATATAAGGGAATTAAAATGACCCACCTAAGTACACCAATATTGGTACTTAGACGGAATGCGTAATTTTTAGTAATGGTTGGGCAGCTTGTTCTAGCACCCAGCCAACAAAGTCAGCATAGTGGCAGACAATAAAATGGGAACTCTAGATAGCTTGTTCGTCACTGCACTCCAAGATAATTTTAGCTTCAAGAAATTGGGAGCGAAACTGATAAGCGGAAAGTTGCGTGAGCGTGGCATTATTTTAACCGATAAGCAGTTGCATGAATTAGAATCTAGGCTCGAAAATCAACAAATCGAAAGCTTGACATTAGACTTAGACGATGATCAGCTCGAAGCGGCAAATCTTGAACCCGACAACCTACTAAATATTGAGTTCGGTTCAGCCGATGTTGATAAAGTTGGAGAGGCAATCGAACGAGTCGTAGAGAAAGCTATACCATCCGTAACATCTGAGATTGCTGTATTCCTCGTAAAAGAATGGAAGGCACAGGCTCCATCTCTTCTCAAAGAGCAACAAGCCGAACGCACAAGCTTTGCAGACCACATTTACAAAGTCTGGGATAAAGCAATTAATTTGCTAGAGATACTTCTCGGTGTCACCTACGAAGCAGGCTCAGAGTTCAACAGACAGTTCCGTTTGTCTGCGGCACAAGATGACTTTGCATTTGAAGTTCTTACAAGGTTACACGCTCGCGGTTGTCAGGTTGGGCTGGAAATACTCACGCTATTGAAAAATGGCTTTGCAGATGGAGCACATGCAAGATGGCGAACTTTACACGAGATAACTGTGACGGCTTATTTCATAAGCAAATATGGTAATGATGTCGCAGAACGGTATCTGCATCATACTGTAATCGACACATATAAGGCGGCGCTCAAGCATCAAGAGCATTGCAAAGCACTAAATTTTGAACCGATTTCGGAAGCAGAAATGAACAGGCATATGGCCGCGCGGGACAATTTAGTTACTCTTTTTGGCCGCGCTTACAAATCTGATTACGGGTGGGCGGCAAACGCTCTTGGTAGAGACAACCCGAAATTCACTGATATTGAGCAAGACGTAGGCCTTGAGCATTTGCGCCCATTTTATAAAATGGCAAATTACAATGTTCATGCTGGCTCGAAAGGCATAACATTTAGGCTCGGCTTAACATCAACGAATGAGAACTTGTTGCTTGCTGGGCCAAGTCAGTTTGGCTTAACTAATCCCGGTCAGAATACTGCCGTATCTATCAATCAATTGACAACAACCCTCCTAACAACCCGCCCAAGCCTTGATAGACTTGCGTTTGTTACGGCAACTCAAAAATTGGTTGGCGAGATTTTTGAAGCATTCCTTGATGTAGATGCCCGTCATGAAACATAAACGCCGCCCAACCCCGCGCTTGACACCACCCGTTAGACGAATTCAAGACTCTGATCACTCATCAGAGTCTTTTCATTTCGGTGCGTTTCATCTGAGCAAATGACTTTCACGCCGCATCTTCAACGGATGCTTCGCAAAAACGGATAAGCGGATGCAAGCCACGTCATCCGTTTACGCCAAGCGGATTTACGTGTTCGTCAAAGACCCCTCACGGTTTCACCTCTAGCGCATCAGCAAATGGGTTGCCTGCCACATCCATCACCGGCACGTTCTTGATTGATGGATACTCATACATCCCAACTCGCACGGGTTCTTTCACGTTCAAATTAAAAAAGTTAATCAGCACATCACCATCACGCCAATAACGTGAGGGATAGCTGACCCCATCCACCTTGACGCTCGCAGCGTGATTGAAGAAGTGATACTCACTCGCCGCAGGCACGTAGCCCACACGCCAAGCGATCATCCAATTTGAATCTCGCTCCCAACCGATCAACTCCACACCATTCGCCAATGTGCGTGGCTCGGCAAATCCATTCGCCAATTTGATTTGCGCCTCTTTCGGAATGGATAACACTTCCACGCCCTGCTCGCTCTCGCGCAACAACAAGCACGCTTCTGCTTTGGAAAATTTTTCGTAGATCGCCCGTGATTTAATTTCGCTCGGCTGAATGACCACGGTGGCGCCGCCACTGGGAAATAACGCCGCCGTGCTCCCGTCTACAAACCGATGTGGCACATCGTGGAACAACACATCCATCACGGCAGCGAATTCGCTGATCGCCGGGTCATCGCCCTCACCCACCAGTAAAATTTCTGGCGCGTTGTTTTGGGCGCGGAAAAGTTTGGCGCGATCTACTACGTCGAGCCACATCCCCAACGGCGTGCCAAAACCGTTCGGAGTGTTGACACTACCGATAAAGAAGAGTAAAGCCAAATAAAGCGTTGCTTGCAATGATGCAGATAAAATCAATACGCCAAAAAGCAAACCGCGAAGCCGCAAAGCACGCGAAGATTCTTTTATGTCTTCGCTTTGCGTCCTTCGCGCCTTTGCGGTGAAAAATTCCAAAATGACATTGAGGCAATCGCCTGCGAGGATGTAGCCCGCAGGCAAAGTGAGAATGAAGTAATGAGGGAAGACGGGCGTGCTGTGGCGGGTGAAGATCAATGCGGGAACGATCAACCACGAAGCGACGACCACATCCTTGTCGTGCCGCCTCAGCAGTGCAACGATCAACCCGCCCAATGCCATCGCGCCCCACAGCCAACGAATCAAGTCAATGTTCGGAACAAGGTTAAGAAAATCTTGAAACGCTTTGGGTCCAGCGAGCGAGTGAATATCTGATCCGATGAGGAGCATCCAGGTGTAGCGGAGGGAGTCGAGGTCAATGGTTGAAGGGCGAGATGAAAGATTAAGGATTAAAGATTGGATGTTGGACGCTTCGCGTGGAAGTTGGAGAGCGTAAATGCCAAATGGAATGGCGATAATGACGCCGCCGAGAATACCCAAAGCAAGTTCGCGCCAATTAACTTTTTTCCAGAAAATGATCAGCCACAAGAGCGTGAGCGGAATGAAGGCGAGACCCGAAAGATGAAGTTGAATAATGCACGACAACAAAACAAAGTGAAGAGTGAGCATCCAGCGTCGTTGATCTATAAAGGCACTTAACGCCGTGGCGATATAACCAATTACAAACAACGGCAACAAATCCTGCGCCCAGATTTTGCGCGAGTAGATGATCGCCCAAGGACTGACGGCGAACATCAGCGCGGCAACAAGCGCGGCTGACTCGCCCCAATATTTTTTCGCGACTCGATAGGTGACGTAAACGGCAACAGTGTTAAGCAAACCGACAAACAGGGTCGCCGAGTAGGGATGTTTCCAGATGAATAACGGGATCGAGAA